>Ga0326727_10027504_pt1 | contig 10438 bp, 7 predicted proteins | sample MB2enrmetagenome_FD_207643 | JGI IMG/M metagenome (GOLD analysis project Ga0326727, IMG submission 207643) | Lab enriched peat soil microbial communities from McLean, Ithaca, NY, United States - MB29MY | ecosystem: Environmental > Terrestrial > Soil > Wetlands > Peat | place: USA: New York...
TCGCCGATCTCACCGGCCAGCTCGGGCCGCGCCATCCCCAGGTGATCGACGCCAGGGCGCAGGTCGGCGCCGCCGACGCCGCGGTCGAGGCCGAACTGGCGCGCTTCGCCGAGAGCCAGCGCGCCGAGTACCAGAGCGCCGAGCAACTCGAAGCTTCGCTCAGCCGCCAGCTCGACGACCTGAAAGCGCAAACGAACGCCAATGGACAGAGTTCGGTCGGCTTGCGCGATCTCGAACGCGAAGCCGACGCGGCGCGCAGCGTCTACGAATTGTTCGTCACCCGCTCGCGCGAAGCGGGAGAGATCCAGCGGGTCGAGCCGACGCGGACGCGGATCATATCGCTCGCCACGCCTCCCAAGTCTCGCGCCTTTCCCCCCAGCGGGGCGCTGATGGCGGCCGCCGGATTGCTCATCGGCCTGGGGCTCGGCGTCGCCGGTTCGATCGCGCGCGAGCGCCGAGCCGCGATTGCGCCGCCGGACGCGCCGGACCCCAAACCGAAACGCGCAGCGGACGACGCGCCCGCGCGCCCCGCCGCGGATTTCGCCATCACGCCGCGCTCGCGGCTCGAAACGGCGCAACGGACGCAATCGCTCAACCGCCTGGACCTGACCGGCCTCGGCTTTCCGGCGTTGCCGGCCGACGCCGACAGCGCCGAGTTCGAAGCGATTCTCGACGCGCTGGGGCTCAATGACGCCGCGCGCCGGAGCTCCCGATCCATTCTAGCGGTCGCTGTCGTCGGCTCGAACGGCGGTGGGCTTCGCACTTCGCTGGCGATCAATCTGGCGCTCTGCGCCGCGCGGCGCGGCGTCCACGTCGCCTTGATCGACGCGGCCCAGCGCAACGCCAAGCTCACCCGGGCCGTCAGACGCGCGGCGCAAACGCCGGTCCTTGATCAAGGCGCGTTCTATGTCGCCGCCAATCGGGTCGTGCTCGCATTGCCCCAGGCGCTCGACGCCGAATTCGGGCGGACGCGTCCCGACGAATTGCTGCAATCCCTGACCCGCCTGCGCGATGAAGCGGTCGAACTGGTCATTTGCGACGGCCCCGATGCCCACGACGGCGACGCGGCGCAGATTCTCGGTCTGGTCGACGAGGTCGTCGCGTTTGCGGACGGGTCCGGCGAGGAGGACGCGCAATCGCTTGAAAAGGCGCTCGCTGCCGCCGGCGTCGCCGCGCGCGCGCGGGTGCGATTCGACGCCGTGAGGCCGGCGCAGCAGCGGCGAGCCTGAAGCCCGTCGTTCACGGCAGCGCCGCGCGCAACGCCGTCGCCGCGTCGCGCCAGGCCGGCGCGAAGATCTCCGGGGCTTCGACGCGGCGCTCGGCGCCGATCGCCTCGATCGCCCGGGCGAAATCCGCCGGCGCGGCGTCGGTGGGCACGAACTGCAACGCGCCCTGCGCGATCAAGCGGCGGAAAACCGGATGATGGTCGAATTCGCTTCGGCGTCGGGCCGCGTTGACGACCACAGGACGTCCGGATTCCAGACACGTCAGCAGGCTGCCGCGGCGCGAGGTCAACCCTTCGGCAAAGCAATAGACGAAGAGATCGACCGCGTCGAAAAGCGCGAAAATCTCGGCGTCCGAATCGACATAGCCGGTGACCATGATCGAGGCGTCGAGGCCGAGCTCCCGGGCGCGGGCGAAGAAGCGCGCTTCGGCGTCGTCGCTCGCCTTGACGAAGCCGCCGATGAAGACGACGAAGACCCCTCGGTTCATCGCGTGCAAGGCGTGGGCGACGTCGAGCACGAAGGTCGATTGCTTCTTGGGATAGATCGAGCCGAAATGGCCGAGAACGAGCCTTCCTTTGGCGCGCTCGGCCTCGATGCGAGCGACGGCCGGGGAGCGCAGGCGCGCTTTCGGCGGCGCGATGTTGGGCGGGATCGGCGCGAGGCCCACCGCGAAGGGCAGCCGTCCGAGCGGAGTGCGCAGGAATTCGTCGCGCACGGTCGGCGAGGAGAACAGAACGACCTGCGCCAACAAGAGATAGACGGAAATCGAGGCGCGGCGCAGGGGATGCAAGTCCGCCCATTCGTGCAAGACGACGACCGTCCGCGCGCCGCGCAACCGAGCGATCGAAAGCGCCAACAGCGGCGTCAGCAGCGTTCTCTTCCACGCCACCACCGGCAAATTGACGACCAGCGCGCCGGCGCCGGCCAAAGCGCGCCAAAGCGCGAGCGCGTCGCCCCATCGGCCGGCGACCGCGACGGACCGCGAATCGAGGCCGAGCTCGGCCGCGGCGCGGGCCAGACCGCGCGCGAACATCTCCACCCCGCAGGGCGCCTTCGACGGCGACGCCAGCGAGACGACGAAACCGCGTCTCGCGGCGGGGGCCGGCGTCATAGCGGCGAGGTCCGAAAGCGTGAGACGTAGCGGAGCCCAAACACCGCGAACAGGAAGGTGAACCAGATGGGATCGCTGCGATCGAACAGGAACGACTCGAGCGACGAAACGTAGAGGCCGAACAGCCAGATCTGCGTCAGCAAAGTCGTCAGCGCCGGATCGGCGCCGTTCCTCGCCGCCTTGCCGATGTCGGCGAGCGGCTGGACGACAAAAGCCCAAAGCGCCAGGACGAGGCCGGGAACGCCCATCGACAACACGGCGTCGACAAAACCATTGTGCGCATGGGCGGCGCCGGCGACCCAAGCGGCTGAATCGTCAGTTCCGAAGCGGACGGACTCCGTATTCCAGAATGCGTCGAAGCCGTATCCGAGAATGGGATGGGCGGCGAGCTTGCCCAGAGCATAGCGCCAGACGTCGGTGCGACCGGTGAACGTCGCATCGACTGGCAGGCTCGCCACCAGCGATGCGAGAGGCGCGAAGATCACTGAGCCGACGCCGAGCGCATTGAGCGCCACGAAGGGCGCCAAGGCCGCAACGCGCCAAGTCCACGCGGCGCCGTGGCGCGCAGCGAACAGGCAGACAGTCAGCGCCGGCAGCCAAAGCATGTTCGCGGTCTTCCCGTTGGCGAACACCAGGAACAGAAAACTCAGTCCGGCGATGAGGGCGCCTGTGACGGCCCGTCCAGTGCGCGCGACATAGATTCCGATGAAGCCGACGAAAACGAACACGGCGCTCGCCGCATTCTTGTGGCCGAACACGCCGCGCCAGTCGCCCGTCAGCGCGGGCTCGCCGACATCGCTCGCCTGGTGGATGGCGTAATGCGGCATGAAGATTACGCCGAAATAGGAAAGCGCCAGCAGCACGCCGGCGGCGAGGGCCAGCAGAGTCGCCAGATGCGCCCGTCCGCGCGGCAACAGAGGCGCCGTGGCGGCGACGATGGCGACGAAGCCGCATAGAGCAGCGCGTTTCAGCGACGCCGATACGTCCTGCGACGTCACGCTGCAGAGCCCGATCCAGGCGGCCAAGCCGAAGTAGGCGGCATTGGCCAGGCGCCGCAGGGCGGGCCGATCCGTCAAAGCCGCCAAATAGAGGCAAAAGCCAGCGCATGAAGCGAACGCGAGGTAGGTCGTCGTGTCGCGGCCGGAGCCGAGATCGAGCGCGTCTGCGGCGGCGAGGTCCGGAAAGGGCTGCAACGTAATCCAAGCCAGAGCCAAGGCCGCGACGAACGCGACAGGGCGCCAGGGAGCGGCGTCGATTTCGTTGGCCGAGACGCCGGCCGTCGAAGCGCTCACGGTTTCGGCTCCGTCGGCTTGAGGCGATATGGCTCGGGCTCGAATCCGAGCCACGCCATCACGCGCCCGATCGCCACCACCATCGGATGCGCGGCGACCAGCATCGGTTCGCCTTTCGCGAGCAGCCTCAGCGATCGATAGGCGGAAACAGGCAAGAGAACGCCGTTCTTGGCCGCGAGGCGGACGCGGTCGATAGCCGAGCGGCTCGCAGCTTCGTCGACGCGATAGTTGATGGCGCCGATGCGAAGCCCGCGCCGCGCCACCCATCCGGCCCGAACGCGCTCGCTCGGCACGGTCTCGACGACGCGCGCCGCCTGCTCCCAATAAAAGGCCAAGCCGGCGCGGCGACAGCGGGTGAAGAAGTCGGTGTCGCCACCGCCGAGAAAGTTGTAGCGCAGGTCGAATTCCGGATGGCTCAGCAGCTCGAACGCTTGGCGGCGGATGAGGAAGTTGCCCGAGCCGTAGATCATCGGCACGACGCCGCTGCGGCCGTAGGCCGGCCAGTAGACGGGATGGCGGGCGAGCGCCTCGGAAACGCCGTCGAGAAAATGCGGCACGACCGGACCGCCGACGATGTCGACTTGCCTGTCGCGGGCGGCGCCGATCATGCGGGCGAGCCATTCCGGGTCCGCGACCTCGTCGTCGTCGATCATCAGGACGTACGTCGCCGAGGCGAAACGGCGGCGCGCCTCGCCAAACGCGCGATTGCAGGCGCGGCAATTGCCGGGCTGCGTCTCCACCACGCAGAGGCCCTCCAGCAAGCCGGCGGAGAAGAAGGCGTCGGCGATCGCCGCACCCGCCATGCCGGCGGGATCGTTTTCGACGACCACCACGGCGAACCGCGTCGGACCGGTCTGGTCGACCAGAGACTGCAACGTCAGGCGGAGCATTTCGGGACGCCGGCAAGTCGGCACGCAGACGACAGCCTCCAGCGCGCGTTGCGACAGGAGGCTCGCCGCATCCGCTTGCGGGGGCCTGACGGTCGATGCGTCTTCGGCCGGAGCCGTGTCCTTGTTCATGGCGGCGGCCACGCGCTTCGCTGTTTTCCCGACAATCCGACCCACTGGGTCGAAACGGTCCGCTGCGCTCGCCGATCCGCCCGGTCCACGCGCCGACCGCCTGACGATCGGCGCGCTACGAAAGCTGCGATCCGGTGGGTTCGCATGGTGAGAGCGCCCTCCTTCCGACCGCGCGGCTGCGGGCGAGACCGGCGGCGATGGTGACGAATTCGAGGCCGCGCGACGCCGCGGCGTCGAGCGCGCGTTGAAACAGGCCGAGCGTGCAGCCATAGCGACTCGGCGCAGCCGCGACGTCATGGCAACATAAGATCAGCCAACCGGTCGAGCGCGCCGCGGCGTCCAGATACCCGCCCAGCCGCTCGGGCGTCAGGCGTTGGTCCGCCAGTTCGACGCAGCGCAGAAACTGCGGATCGAACGCGCCGGCGACGATCCCCGGCGCGACGGTGCGGCTCGAGGCGACAAGTCCGTAAAGCTGGCGTTTGCGGGCGAACGCGGCGAGGCCGTAGGGATAGGCGTAGTTGGCGGGACGGATGCGGGGGTCAATCGCTTGCAGCCAGTCCCGGTTCCTCTGCAGGTCGTCGCGAAACGCCTGCGCGGAAAAGTCGCCCGCCGCCCGGTGGACGTGGCCGTGAAGGCCGATTTCATGACCCTTGCGGTGGAGCTCGCGCAGGCCGTCGCGATCCATCACGGCGTAACTGGCGTCGTAGCGCCCGACCAGGCCGGAGGCCACGTAGTAGGTTCCGCGACCGCCCATCTTTTCCAGCCGTTCCGCGCCTGTCAGGCCGGCGCTGGTCGCGGGGTCGTCAAAGGTGAAACTGACCATCGGCGCGACGTTGACGAGCCGTCGGCGCTCGAGCGCGACATGGCGCGCCAGGCGCGAGGAGATCTTGCGGCGCAGAACCGTGAGCGGTCCGTCCCCTCGATCGAAGGGCGAGTCGGCGCGCTCGTCGTCCGGCGCCGCAGCCAGGAACGGCGGCTTGCTCGGCGCGAAGCCAACGGCGGCGTTCCCCTCGTTTAGCATGCGACCTCCGTCGTGAGCTGTGCCGATATGACACATGGGCGGGTATCAGCGGCTACGCTTCTGGAAGACTGGAAGAATCGTGCCATTGCGACGCCGTGCGCTCGAACGTGGCTGGAGAGCGGATTTCACGCGTCGCGAGCTCGCCGACCGCGTGCAAGATGGGGCGGCCCTGGCGCAGAACGCGTCGCATTCGATGCGGCCGGTTTTCAACGTTCAATCGCTCCTCATCGCGAAAGATGAAGGAAGACGTCCCAATTCGGGAGGTCTGCGACTTGCAGCTTGCCCTGCCTCACAAGGGAATGGGGCGGAGCGGTGCAGTTCGGGGCCAGGAAGTCAACCCAGGAAAGGCGACCGATTGCCCGTATCGGTCAGATTTCGGTCGACGCAGTCGACATCCAGGAAACGGCGCACGCGTTTATCGATTATTGCCGCAGCGCCGAACGCGCCGAGGCGACGCGGCCGATCTATTCGACGTCGGTCAATGGTCAAGTCATTTCGCTTTGCGCGCGAGATCGAAAACTGAAGGAATCGATCCTGTCCGCCGATTCGGTGAACGCCGATGGCCAGCCGCTCGTGCTGCTGTCGCGTTACCTCTGCGTGAATCCCCTGCCGGAACGGGTCGCGACCACCGATCTTTTTCCGGCAGTGGCGCGCCTGGCCGCTGAGGCGGGCGTCACGTTTTATATGCTGGGCGCCAGCGAAAAAGTGAATCGCGAGGCGGTCAAAGCCGCGCTTGCCGCCTATCCCGACCTGCGGATCGTCGGCCGCCGCAATGGCTACTTCTCGCGTTCCGAAGAGACCGCTGTCGTCGAAGAGATCGTCAAATTGAAACCCGACGTGCTTTGGGTGTCGCTCGGGGTTCCGTTGGAGCAGCAATTCTGTGTGCGCAACCTCGACGCGCTAAGGGGCGTCGCGATCGTCAAGACCGCAGGCGGGTTGTTGGACTTCCTGTCGCTCGCAAAGCCGCGCGCGCCGCCGTGGATGCAGAGGATCGGAATGGAATGGCTCTTCAGAGTGTGCCTCGAGCCGCAGCGGCTGATTCTGCGCTACCTCGTGACCAACCCGCATGCCCTGTTTCTGATGGTCCGAGACCTGCGGTGAACGTGCGGCGGACGTCCCGGATCGCACAAGCAACCTCTCCCCCATGACCTTGATTGCCCCATGAGGGGGAAAGGGGTTCCGGCCGTCCCGTCAATTCGGCCGACCGAGGCTGCTATCTCACCTTTGGCTCCAGTCTCACGAACCAGGCGAGAAGCCGCGGCGAGCCTTTGATCCGCCGCTTGACGCGCTGTTTGGCCATGAACGCGAGCGCCGCGACGTGGCCGAGCGGGGTGATGGCGAAGGCGTTGTCGAACAGTTCCTCTTTCGTCTCGCATGCGTCGTCCTTGTAGCGCGCCTCCCCGACGCCGAGATCAAAGGTGTGGAAGCCGCGCGCGATCGCGTCGCGCACGACCGCATGGAGGATGAGTTCGCCTGGACTCGAGCGCGCGGTTTCAGGATCGCCGTCGAAGGATAGAAAGAGGCCGCTGAGTCGATCCCCGGCGCCCAAGGCGCCGAAGGTCGCGACAATCCGGTCGGCGACGAACAGCGCATGGAGCTCCAGGCGCGGCGCGCCTTCGGCGACGCCGCTCAGCGCGAGGCCCCGCAGGAACGCGCGCGCCTCGGCCTCCTCATAGGCGTTGGCGATCCCGAGCGAGCGCATGCGCGCGCACTTTTGCGCGTGGAACGCGGCAAGGACGCGTTCGATCTCGCCCGGCTCGGCGGCGCGGCGGTGGGCGAGAGGGCCCATCGCCTCGAGGCGCTTGGTCTTCTTGCGCAGCTTCTTTTGCGCCTCCCTCGAGGCGTGCGCGTCGCGCCAGATCGTAAAATCGCCGGGCAAGGCGCTTTTGTAGGCGAAGGCCGGGCTCGGCCGGCCCGGCGCGGCGGCGATCGGATTGGGCGTTCCCTGCCAATCCCGCGGCTGATTGACGAACAGGAAAGTATCGACGCGCGGCACAGCCAGCCGCGCGGCGGCGGCGAGCAACGCCCTGATCTCTCCAGGCGGCCAGGCGATTCCCGGCCTGAACAGGCCCATGTTGTAATTGGCGTCCTTGCCGCCGAGGAAGGCGGCGAACCGCAGCAACCCATAGGAAAGAGCTCCGAGCGGCAGCAGCGCGGTCAAGTCGCCCGCTGCGTCGCGCGCGACGACGATCATCGGCGTGACGCGCCGCGCCACACCGATGGTCTCGAGCCAGAGGCGGGCGAATTCGAACTGCTGATACGGGCTCGCCGGCGCGATCTTTTCGATTTCGAGCCAAGGCCCGCGCGCCGCCTCGATCGTGTCTAAGACTTCGACAAAGGCGAAAGCGCTTGGCGGACCGGCGAGAGGTCTCGACGTCCGAGCGGCGCTTCTTGGCGGAGGTGGGCCGCCGAGGGCGGTCGCGGGAGGCATGGCAGGTTACCTACGTAAACACTGACCCAACACATGGGCTCAACAATTTGAGGGAACCTAAAGCGGCCAGATGAAAAATTCTTGCTCGTGCTTCGGCCGCGCACGGCGCCGCGGACAGGCGCGGCGCGAAATCGCGGCGCGGCGCTCCGCCGCCACGGCGGAACCCACGCGAATGCGAAACGGCGTCCCGCGCCGTTCGGGCGCCTTCCATCGAGCCTCAACCGCGGGACTGTCGAAGGACGCTTCGGCTGCGAAGGTTCCCGCGCTTGCACAGCGGCCCAGGGGCGAAGCCGATCGTCCACCGGCAGCGATTCGCGGCCGAGCAAGGAAGCGCGCGCCGCCGATCTGTTCGGTGGAACGCCAGCCCCCGGATACGCAATTCAGGCGCGAATGGGGGTGCGCGGGCACTCCGGCTCGCCACTCAGTCGCTTGATTTTCCGAGAAAATCCGCCAGGCGCGTCACTTTGGTGGAGCTGAGGGGATCATCGTCCCAGCGCGCCAGAGTCCGTAAATATCAAAGACTTACCCAACCCCTGCTGCCGGCGTGTGTACCACGCGCGTGAGTCATGAACTTCGCCGGCACGGCAGTTTTGCCTTGAACAAACAGACGGTCAACCCCACGCTCATGCAGGCACCAAACCGCAGCGGCAACTTCGCCTCGGAACGCTCGTTCCAGGGGAACGGGGGGCTTTGCGCCCTTCGCTGCGCCTGCGTGCATTCAGAGTAGAGTGGAGTTTGAGCATGTCCGTCGTTCTCAAGTATCCGAAAGACGCGGCTGTCGAGCCGCAAATCGACAACCTCAAAGCAACCCTCGCAGCTGCCGCCGACATCAACAAGTCGAGCGCCCCTGCCCAGATCAACGCTGTCCTGCGCCAAGCTGCGAAGGCGGCCCTCTCGCCGATCGAGATGGACAAAGTGATCAGCGCGATCAACGAACGCACCGGCGCGCGCCGAAGCGCTCTGCAGAAAGAGCTCGACCTCGTCATCTTCGAGGCGAACCCCGAGACGCGCGACAAGGCTCGCCTCCTGGCGCACAGATTGCTCAAGGACAAGTTCAACGGTGGCGACCATCTGCTGCGCGGCAGCGACGGCGGCTACTGGACGTTCAATCACACGCATTGGCGGCCGACGTCCGACGCGATCATCGGTAGGTTGCTCATGACCGAGGCCGTCAAGACGCAGCCGATGTGCGGCAACATGCAGCAGCTCGTCGGGAACGCCAAGAAGACGCTGGATTACATGCTGGGGGGCGATGAGGACCAGATCGGTCTCAGCGCCGATCCGCTGCCGGTGGTCAATTGCGCGAATGGCGAAGTGTGGCTCGACAAGAACGGCGAACCGGAGCTGCGCCCCCATGATCCCGCCAGCAGGTTGACCTACTGTCTGCCGATCGTCTTCGATCCGTCGGCGACCTGCCCCGCTTTCGACGCCGCGTTGCTCGGGATTTTCGCCAAGTCTGCCGCTCCCGCCGAGATGGCGAGGCACTGGCACGAACTTGCCGGCTACGCGATCCAGCCGCAGCGCGACATCGCCAGCTTCTGGTTGCTGATCGGACACGGAGCCAACGGCAAGTCGAAGTTGTTGCAGACCTTGCAGCACCTCCTCGGACCCGACGCCGTCATGAACGCGCCGATCGCGAAGTTCCAGAGCGATCGCTTCAACATCGCGGCCTTGGAGGACAAGCTCCTGTTCATCGACGACGACATCGGCGCGGGGACGCATCTCGACGACGGCCTCCTCAAGGCGATTTCGGAGGCGAAGGACATGTCGGCTCGCCACGCCTACGGCGTGCGGCATTTCAAGTTCCGTTGCCTCGCCCTGCCGATTATGGCGGGCAATCACTATCCGACCACCGCCGATAACTCTCATGGCTTGCGGCGGCGAGCGATGGTCATCCCGTTCGAGCGCCAGTTTGGCCCCGGCGACGACGACAAAGAGCTGTTCCCGAAAATCTGGGCGAACGAGATGCCGGGCGTCTTGAACCGCGCGCTGGAGGGACTGGCGCGTTTGCGCAAGCGTGGAGAATTCGCGCCCCCCGAAGACTGCATTCGGGCGGCACGCGAATTCATGGCGCACGCGAACCCGCTCCTCGCCTTCCTCGAAGACGAAGTCACCAAAAGCCCCGGAGGTCACGTGCTGCTGCATGACTTCCGCGAGGCGATGACGAAGTGGGCAAGCGAGCAGGGAATGAAGAAGCCCGTCCCCAACAAGGTGCTCAAGCGCGACCTCGAGGGGCTCGGCTAGTCGTCCGCGAAAAAGGCCTTTTGCGATCAGATGGCGTTGGGGGCGATGGCGGTGACGGGCTTTCGCGTTGAAAGCGCCGACGCGGCAAAGGCGA
>Ga0326727_10027505_pt1 | contig 10438 bp, 15 predicted proteins | sample MB2enrmetagenome_FD_207643 | JGI IMG/M metagenome (GOLD analysis project Ga0326727, IMG submission 207643) | Lab enriched peat soil microbial communities from McLean, Ithaca, NY, United States - MB29MY | ecosystem: Environmental > Terrestrial > Soil > Wetlands > Peat | place: USA: New York...
ACTTTCCAATTTGCTGGCCAGGATCCCATGCATTCGGAAATGTTTTTCTATCTGTATTTTGCCATGACCGGCCTGCACGCGCTTCATATGATTGCCGGGCTGTTGGTGGTTGGCGCCATCACCCTGGCAGTCCTGCTGCGCGGAAAATTCCTGGGGGAGAACCACAGCAGCCCGATTGAGATCACAGGCTTGTACTGGCACTTTGTGGACATCGTCTGGATTTATCTGTTTCCCCTGCTTTATCTGATTGGACACCACACATCATGAGTGGAAAACTTGTCCCGATACGAACTTATGTCGGAGTGTACGCGGTATTGATGCTGTTGCTGATCGCAACCACGCTCCTCGATTATCTGAATCTTGGTGTCTTCAACGCGGTCATCGCCCTGACCATCGCGGTAATCAAGATGGCCCTGGTGATGCTTTTCTTCATGCACGTTCGTTACATGAACCGCCACAACTGGCTGTACGTGGGTGCGGGTCTTTTCTGGCTCAGCATTCTGCTGGCGCTGACTCTTGGAGACTATTTCACACGTGTGTTTCTGCCCGGGCCTTTCCATTAGGATCTACGGCCCGGGGAAGGGAAAGAAGGTGCCGATATGACATCCGGACTATCCAGGTACTCCTGGGCGGTTCTCGCCTTCACAATTTTCGTTCTGATCACCGGTGCCTACGTGCGCGCCACAGGCTCAGGAGCGGGTTGCGGGTCTCACTGGCCTTTATGCAACGGCCAGGTCATTCCCCGCACGCCCCAGATTGAAACCGCGATCGAATTCTCCCACCGGGTGGCCAGCGGCCTGAGCCTGGTACTCATTCTGGTTCTGGTGGTTTTGACTTGGCGGAGCAGCGAACGAGGCCATCCGATCCGGCGCTCCAGCGCATTTGCACTGCTGTTCATTTTTGCCGAGGCCTTGATCGGGGCATGGCTCGTGCTCTATCACCTGGTAACAACCAACGACTCTATGGGCCGGGCCATTGCCATCACTTTGCATCTGGTCAATACATTCTTTCTCCTCGCCTCCCTGACTCTGACTGCCCGCTGGGCGACGATCAGAACCGACCGACGTCTCGGGAAACGCCGGCTGGAATTCTGGCTCGTGGGTTTGGCCTGCCTGGTAACCCTGCTATTGAGCGCGAGCGGTGCCATCACGGCCCTGGGCGACACCCTGTTTCCGCCGACGAACCTGCTGGACAGTTTTCGCCAGGACTTCTCGACCGCCGCGCACTTCCTGACAAAGCTGCGCGTCTTCCACCCGTTTATCGCTGCGGGCCTCGGGATATACCTTGCGGCGGTGCTGTTGTTGGTGAAGCACAGACACTCCGAAATCTCTATCCGGACTCTCGCCAACGGATTGATCGCCCTGTTTGTTTGGCAGGGATTTTTGGGAATGGCGAATGTGGTCCTGCTGGCGCCGGTTTGGACGCAGTTGCTGCATTTACTGACCTCCACCATGATCTGGGTGTCACTGATCCTGCTGAGTGCGACTATTTTGGAGTCCCCTGCGCCCGTGATGATCGGGGACTGACATGTCACTTGGCCTCGCCCTTTCCATCGGGAATCGCTCCCCCGCCCGGATAGATGATTTGTTTCCCACGGACCCGAGCCCATGATGTCAGTGTATGCGCTTGGGTCCGCACTCCGCTCAGAATGTGCTCCACCCCAATGCCTCGCACCGAGAGTGCGTCGGCGATCAACAAGCGATGGCAGCGCCATGGCACAGCCTCCGCACACATCAGCACCACGCTGTCCTCGCAGGCCCGATCCACAAGCACCCTTAGATTCTCCTCGAATTCGGCGGTCTGCATATAGTCCGCATAGCCGCGAAAGGAGGCATTGCGCCAGCCCAAATTGGCGGAATTGGTGTGCGCATGCCGGAGCCCGCCTAAGCCAGGCATGTGTTCGTAGTCAATGCCCGCAGCGCGCAGGAAGTGCGGCACGGTCTCCTTATTGAACTGGGGATTGTGTCGTGAATGAGGGATGGTGCGCACATCGGCTACACACGTCACCTCGTGAGCCGCGAGCAGGCAGATGAATGCCTCCAGCTCCCGCGTCGAGTGCCCGATAGTCCAAATGAGCATTGGTTACTCTTCTTCCTGATCCTTCATGCCAGGACGTAGTCAGCCACGCCGGCGCAGCCCCAGGCCAGCAAACGCTATTACGACAGATTTGAAGTTCATCAGCCCGCCTCATCCCGACTCGCCCGTAAAGAGCAGTTCAAGCCGGCAAGACGGTTGATGACGATGGCCTGGAGCGTCAACAGGGCCAACGCTGCTTCGATCGACACAAGACAGAAAGGTTTGGAAACGATCCCGAGGGAAATGATCAGAATCATCGCGCCCGCGGGAGAATGGACGGCGTAGAGTCACAGAATGCCGCCCATGCTCAAACGCCTGCGTTAGCCGCTCTTGGGCTTGATCGCAAAAGGCATCTCTCCAACGGTTGACAGCCAAGTTCCCGTGGCTCATGCTGCCCATTTTCACACAGCATTCGGAGAGATATGAAGTCCCTTCTGCAGACTTGCCAGTTGTTGCTCTTTATCCTGGCCGGTTGGATTAACCGACAGCAGGAAGAAGTCCTCGAGTACTTGCAGACCGAAAACCAGGTGCTGAAAGAAAAGCTCGGCAAGAATTCTTCTCAATGACGACCAGAGGCGCCGCCCAGCCATCGAAGGAAAGGTACTGGCTCGCCAGGGGCTGCAGGAAATCGCCACCATCGTGACGCCGGACACGATCCTGCAATGGCGTCGCAAACTGGTGGCCGGAAAATGGGACTACAGGGGGCGCTGCCAGAAAGCAGGGCGTCCGCGGTCTCCCAGGAGATCGTTGACCTCCTGCTACCCATGGCTCGTGAAAACCCCACCTTATAGGCTATGACCGAATCCAGGGTGCACTCGCCAATCTTGGCCGCACGATCTCTGACTCAACCATTGCCAACATCCTTAGAAAACACGGCATCGAGCCGGCGCCAGAAAGAAAACATCAGACGACTGCATATGCATTCCTGAAAGCACATCGGGATGCTCTGGCCGCAATCGATATCAACAACCATCGAAGTCTGGACCAAGGAAGGGCTCGTCACCTTCTATCTATTGTTTGTGCTGGAGCGGGCCACTCCCCGTGTGCAACTGGCCGGGTGCACCAGCCATCCCACGGAAGCCTGGATGATACAGGTGGAGCGGAACCTCACCGACCCGCTGGATGGGTTCCTGCGCCATAAGCGTTATCTGCTCATGGATCGAGATAGCAAACACTGCGAAGCGTTTCGCGAACTGGTTGAGCAATCCGGCCCGTGTTGTGCCCGCCTGCCGACCCGATCGCCGAATTTGCCGGCACATCTTGGTTCATTCAATCCATAAAAGAAGAATGCCGTGAGCGACTCGGCGGCAGGGGGTCTGTTTACGCCACTGCGCCAAAAAAAGGACAACCAATTCCCCGATCGAGATCCCCACCTTTTTCGCCCGCCAATCGCCGAATAGCCCGGCAATTGCAGGTCAGCCCGGTTTTTTCAGCTGGGCTTAAGGATTGCGAATGCGGAAGACTTTGATGTTCAAAGCTGGCCGAGGTACATGATTGATTCAAAAAGACGTTAGCGCGAGCTGCTGAGTTCGAAGCGTCTCCACCTTGTTCCTAACCTTGTGTAATGCGGCTTCAGTAGCTGTGGTGCACGGGGTGGCCAGGAGGACCATATCGGATGATGACTTGACCTGAGAGGCCGTTCTTCACGAAGGATGTCCTGGTATCGACGTATAGCCCCTGGGAGGATGCCTCCCAGCCGTTGGTGTCATCCTCGATCCCGAGCACCTCCACGGCGTGAGTGAGTTGTTCGCGGACGCCCCGCTGGGCCGGTACCTCCACGAAGCCCTCTGTTGGCCACGTGCCTCTGGGCGTGCAGATCGCAAGTTTCACGTGCTTGAGCAGATCATCGCCGAGAATGTCCTGCATATGCCCCCTCCCGAATTCCCTTCATTATAGCAAGCCTTTGGCGTGGTTTTTAAGAACTCTTGGGATCATTACACTGTTTTCCTGTGCCACGGCAGTATTTGACCATTTCGTATCTGTTCAGATCGGGATCCGTTTCTGTACGATCCTCTCGACCGCATATCATCCAGTCTTGAATGGGCTGAATTCTGCTGGAGGGCTTTTGGGGAAGGGACATTCCAACTCAGAATTTCCCTGCCCGACCAATGTTAATGTCCATTTGAAGCTCCAGGGCAATCTCGCCTCTCGATCAGATATGCCAGCAAGTCTCCCTTAAAATGGGATGATCAATTCTGCCCTATCCTTGCCAAAAAACCGATTTGACCGGATCTCCGTGTAAAGCCACCGACTGGAGAGCTGGATGCGGGTAATCAGCACGTCCAGCTCGGAGGAGGGAGGGAGTGTCGAAAAACGGCTCTCCCTACCCCTATCACAATGCAATTGAAGTCTTGCCGGATGAATTCGCAAAGGACGCGGACCAGATTTCACGTTTTCAGTGCGTCCAGGGTTAGAATGTGTGGCATGGTGCAGGCGACACGCCCATGCCACACAGAGAGAGTCGCGGGTGCTCACTTCATTGCAGTCTGGTCCGATGAGAACACCAACGCATTTTTCCTTCCACCGAAGTCGATTTCTTCAAGCCTCTTTGTATTGCCCATGGTTTTCAGGACGACTGTGTCTCTAGTCGCCTTCTCGTTCTTTTCCAACATCTTGCCTTGGGCGGTGGCGATGGTTTTGTTATTCTTCAGGAAACTCACATTTAGCTGCGGCCCTGTTCCACTCCACTCGACCTTGTAGATTCCTGCTTTCAGTTGTGTAGTACCGACCTGCACGGTATCAGTAATGGTCACCTTGCGCTCGTTCTTGGGTCGTGCAAATGCGCTCAGCGGAACCATTACAACCAGCGCCGCCAGTATTACCATATACTTGGAACATCTCAGAGACATATTTCCCTCCTAATCAAAGCATTTTCACAAATATGACACCTAATTTCTCTGCATTGCAGAATACAGCACGAAGAATTTGCCATCGTTGCATCAGACGGATCATAGTTTTGCGACCCCAGAACCCAGATCCAACCCGCTTCGTCGGAGTTGCAGCCGAATATGCATAAAGCACCCGATGCATGGATAGACAATTGACGGCAGCAACCTTGTGCAATTCTCACATCTCATAATGGGCTCCTTGTCCTGTATTAATTTTTTAAGTTAACACTAGCCTAAGACGCCGGTAATCCGTCCGACGCTGTAATTCGGAACAAAGAAGGCACTAGATGCCATTGGGAGACGAATCGGAACCATCGGGAAAGGCGTACACATAGAATCGCTGTGAGGATTGATTCATGCTCATACGCAGAAAACGAAGATCTTGTTCCGAATCAACTCCCTAGAAACAGGCAATCTTGTGGAATTGTCGATTACAAATCGACTGTTATCACGCACAGGCTAGAGATACTGACGCTGCGGGATACATTAGACTTACAACTCCCCCAAAAAGAGGATATGGCAATCCGGTCCACATTTGACATCCACCCGCCGGCCCGAAGCAGTTGGGACCGATGAATACGTTGATCTGGAGTACGTGTTGAACAAAGCCTCTGAGGTGGTTGTGTTCACGGTACGTGCGGCGATGCCTAAAATCCAGAGGAGCGTGTTATTTCTCCCCACTCTGTTCCGGTTTCTCATCGAGCCGAATAGGGAGGTGTTTCCGCAATCTACAGTTGACAGCTTGTCCTTATCCAATTTCTGAGCAAGGCACTTATGCGCGTTTTACCGCGAGTTTGAATCCATGAGGTCAGAATCGGTCATAATACTCTGGGTTATAAAGCTTTAGGTCAATCCCGACAACACTCAATGACGAAAGCACCCTCGGACGCGAGCCCATGGTGTAAGTGCATGCGCCTGGGTCAGCACCCCGCGCAGAATATTTTCCACCGGAATACCTCGCACCAAGAGTGCGTCGGCGATCAGCAATCGATGGCAGCGCCCGGGGTACGGCCACCGCACACGTCAGCACCACCCTGTCCTCGCAGGCCCGATCCACAAGCACCTTTAGATTCCCCTAGAATTCGGCGGTCTGCATATAGTCCGCATAGCCTCGCAAGGAGGCATTGAGCCAGCCCAAATTGGCGGAATCGGTGTGCCCATGCCCGAGCCCGCCTAAGCCACACAGGTATTCGTAGGCTATGCCTGCAGCGCGCAGGAAGTGCGGTAGGGCCCCCTTATTGAACTGAGGATTGTGTCGTGAACGAAGGACGGTGCGCACATCGGCCACGCATGTCACTTTGTGTACCGTGAGCGGACAGATGAATGCCTCTAGCTCCTGCGTCGAGTGCCCGACAGTCCAAATGAGCTTTAGTTTCTCCGCCACCTTTTCCTTCATGCCTGGACGGGGCCGACTGCACGGCGCAGGTAAAAGAAGCCGATCAGGGGGGACACGTAGACCACACGCAGTTTCAATGATGCGCCTCATCACGCCTCGCCCACAAAGGATAGTTTAAGCCGGCAAGGCGGTTGATGACGATCACCTGGAGTGTGAGCAAGGCTACCGCCGCTTCGATCAACACAAGATCGAAGGGCCTGGAAATGATCCCCAGTGAAATGATCAGGGTCGTCGCGCCCGCGGGAGGATGGGCCGCCCTGAAGAGGATCATGAAGGCGCCAGTCGAGGCCAGCGACAAGGCAGCCGCCAGGACGCGGGCAGGACTCACTCCCACCTCGATCGTCGGCAAGGCATGCGTCAGACCGCAGACCCAGAGCGAGCCGAATCCGCAGAGGATCCCGATAGCATGGCCGTAGATCGTTTGCCTAGGGCTGGCTGTCGCGGATTCGGGTGCATAGAAGAACATAAATGCTGTCGGGCCGAGCGATGGAAAGACGAAGGGCGTTCGGGTAATCATGGCAATGGCTGCCAGGATGGCGGTTGTAATAAACCCGTTGATGAACATGAACACAGCCCATACGATTCGCTCGGGAAACCGTTTCAGGAGCCACGCGATACTGAATTTACGGATCAGCGCTCGAAGAAGCGGCAACGGCGCCCTGCCAAGACGTGATGTTTCGATGGAACTCATTTCTTTCCTTCCAACCCCAGATCTCCTCGGAGGCTTGGTCGATCGATTCGACTATTGCGACCGGTGCAAAGAATACGTTTGGATGGTTGCAACTCCTCAAAGATGGAGCTATTGCTGCTGTTCATGATTTGCTTATCTCATAGCACTCGGCAGGGCACCGCGATGACGCGAGCCCAGGAAAACAAGCAGTGAGGAAGGCTCTTCCAGATTCAGATTATTCGCGTACGATGGCATGTTAGCCGCACGGCTGAGAATCCGAGTGCCAACTTGCTCTCCTGTGAGCCTGTCGCCCACGTAAGTGTGAGCAGGGCCGCGGATCCCTCCGTATCTGGAAACGGCGGGGCAGTGCTCGCCGCCTTTGCTGTGAGAGAGCCAGCATCCTCCGGCGGCATGTCCACTCGTTGCTCCTGCCACTTCCGGCGGCAAGGGGGCCATGCGGCCCACGTTGCCGTCATAGGCAATCATTACCACAATAGTGCTCGCAACCAGGCCTGACCAGGGTCGTCGCGACAGGCTTCGTTCGCCCTTGCCGGCCACTAATCAACACGATCAACAGCGCCCCCGGAGCGAGGGGCCCCAGGGTTATGACGTAGCCCTGTCTAATGCATTCCATTACGAAGGACTTCGAGGTCCTTCGCCAGCTTGGCATCGTGCCCACAGGCACCTCATAGATCAGTCCCGTAATTGGGAGATGCCTCAAAAAATAATGACGCTAAGCCAGCCATATTTGTTTCAGGATTAGCTCTCCTCTGCGGCACGCCTTCCAGCGCGGTGCATCAGAAGCTCACTGTGGCTCAGGCCCTACCATCGAGATTCATAACGAAGTATTCTAATAGCAGGAGCTTTAGTCAGGCGGAGGGAGGTCCGCAGACTCGAGCGAACCGCGGTTGTAGCGGGGTCCGGGCAATCTAGACTGTTCGTGACTGCATTAAAGGAGTTGCCCCAGAATATGGCAAAAGCTGAGATCGAAAACCGCATCGTTCCGGATAAGCTGGTTTTGGAGCTTCACCACAAGCTCGTTACAGTGTTTTTCATCGAAGAGCGAATGAAGGTCTTCACTCGGCAGGGGAAGTGTTCGTTCCATGCATCCTCGCGCGGCCACGCAACGCTGCAGATCGCAATGACCATGCTGCTGAAACCAGGGCACGACTGGTTCTTCAGCTATTACCGGGAAAAGGCGCTCGCATTCGGTCTCGGAATGTCCATCAAAGACATCTTTCTGAACATGCTTTCATTGAAGGACGATCCCAGCGCCGAGGGGCGTAACATGCCTGAGCATTTCTCATCACGAAAGCTGCATCTCGTTTCCATGACGGCCTGCACGGGTACGCAATTCCTGCCGGCGGTAGGGATGGCAAGGGCTGTCAAAATGAACGGGGGTGATGAGGTGGTCTATGTCTCTTCCGGAGAAGGCGCGACCAGCCAGGGTGAGTTCTTCGAAGCTCTCAACTGGGCCGCGCGGGAAAAGCTGCCAGTACTTTTTGTCATCCAGAACAATGGTTATGCGATCAGTGTGCCCCAGGAACAGCAGACCATGTCGGAAATTCACCGGATCGCTCGCGGCTTTGGCATGCCAACCTATGATCTGGATGGTACGTGGTTCGAACCCATTTACCAGATCGTTCCGCCTCTGATCGCGAGCATGCGGGAGGGTTGCGGCCCGGCACTGGTTGAGGGCCGCGTGATAAGAATGGATTCTCACTCTTCCTCTGACGATCAGCGGAAATATCGCAGTGAACAGGAACTCCAACAGGTGCGGGAAGAAGATCCTCTGCTGCAGCTCGAGCGCTACCTGCTCAAGCACCATGTACTCAGCAGGGAACAGCTGGATTCAGTTCGCGCCGGCATTGAAGATGAGGTCAGAAATGCGGCAGATCAAGCGGCCGCGAGTCCACCACCAGATCCCGCCTCTGTCTTGGCCCACATTTACAGCGAGGAATGTCCGACTCCTCAGGAGCATGCGCCCTCATTCATATCCACCGAGCCGATTACGATGATCGACGCAATCAATCACGGATTGCGTGAAGAGGCAGAGCGGAATTCCAAGGTTGTCATGTGGGGAGAGGATATTGCAGATCCCAAAGGCGGCGTTTTCGGAGTCACCCGAGGCCTGAGCACCGCGTACCCCGATCGCATAACCAATTCCCCGCTCGCGGAAGCGAGCATTGTCGGCGTAGCGCAAGGCATGGCTATAGCTGGTTATAAGCCCGTGATTGAAATACAATTCGGCGATTACTCCTGGCCGGCTTTTATGCAAATCCGAAACGAAATCGCCACCATCCGCTGGCGCAGCAGCAACCAGTGGTCATCCCCTATGGTGGTGCGCATCGCCGTGGGTGGGTATATTAAGGGCGGCCCCTTTCACTCGGCCTGCGTTGAGGCCTTCTATGCGCACATACCGGGATGGCGGGTCGTTCTTCCAAGCACGGCAGAAGACGCCAAGGGCCTTATAAAAACGGCAATTCGCTGTCATGATCCCGTCCTGTTTCTGGAACACAAAGGGCTTTACAGAAGGGTTCAAGCAAAGACCCTGGAGCCTGATGCAGAATACACAGTTCCGCTGGGAAAGGGACGTGTGCGGCGGGATGGGGGAGACGCGACAATCGTAACATGGGGAAGCACGGTTTACCTTGCCCTGGACCTGGCACGACAGCTAGAAAATGAAGGCAGCGGCATCTCGCTGGAGATCCTCGATTTGCGCTCCATCATCCCGTGGGATTATGAGTTAGTCTACTCGAGTGTCAGAAAGACGAATCGGGTTCTGGTTGTTCATGAGGATTCATTCACCATGGGTTTTGGCGCAGAAATAGCCGCCAGCATCGCAGAGAACTGCCTCGATGCGCTCGATTCCCCGGTGATCCGTGTCGCCGCACGGGATTGCTTTGTTCCTTCCGCCCCAACACTGGAGGCAGCCGTGCTGCCCTCTGTTGCGGATTTGCGATCGGCACTCGAGCGACTGCTGGCCTACTGACTTCCGGCGGGAAGTATGCCGCCAAATCAAACAAGCCTATATCCTTTATGTCACCGATCGCGCGGTGTTCCAGCCGATTGCCGACTGGTAACAGTGGTCGATATCGCCGCTGGGATCAACCTGGGGGACATCCTGGCGCAAATGCGGTTCACACGGATCTCTTCCGATCTCAAGTCAATGCCCGTGGAGATTTCTTATCCGACCGGGGCAAGCTCAAGCAGCCTATCGAGGCGGAAACAGAGGCGAAAAGGAATTCACCCGGAAACGTTCCCGGAGCTTTCACATGGGGCAAGAGATTTTCGCCCGTCCGTGGACTTCGTCTCTTTTAGGTTCGCCATCGGCCTAGCAGTTTTGTGCATTTTCCGCTTCAGGTACTGTTTCAAGCTATTCCGAGCTCGGCATAGGCGGAACTATGC
>Ga0326727_10027506_pt1 | contig 10438 bp, 7 predicted proteins | sample MB2enrmetagenome_FD_207643 | JGI IMG/M metagenome (GOLD analysis project Ga0326727, IMG submission 207643) | Lab enriched peat soil microbial communities from McLean, Ithaca, NY, United States - MB29MY | ecosystem: Environmental > Terrestrial > Soil > Wetlands > Peat | place: USA: New York...
GTCCTCTACGGCAACCTGCCGACCAAGTCGTTCTACTCCGACGGGGCTATGCCGGTTGAAGAAGTTGTGCGGCTCACGCAAGAGCTGCTGGCGCAGATGAAGGCCTGCGGCCATCCGCATATTCTCGGCTCTGAGTGCGACGTTGTGTTTGTGCCCGAAGCGCGGGATGCGATTTTGCGGAAGGTGGATGCGATGATGGCCGTCACAACCCCGGCCGGCCCTTTGCTGAAAGCTGACAACTGAAGGCTGTTTTCATGCGCCTCAAATTCATTCACTGCCAGGTGTTCACGCGCGAAGTCGAGGACGTGCTTGCGCGCTCGGCGCAGGCGGTCGATGTGGAGTCGATTGCGATGGGCCTGCACGCGCTGGGTGCGGGGATGCGGCCGCGGCTCCAGGAGCGAATCGATGCGGCCGATGCGATGGGATACGACGCCATCCTGCTCGGTTACGCCTTGTGCGGGCGCGGCACCGAGGGGCTGCGCGCCGGCCGCACACAACTGGTGATTCCACGTGCTCACGATTGCATCGGCGTGCTGATGGGCAGCCGTCATGGCTACGCGGCTTACTTTGAGAAACATCCCGGCGTCTACTACCGCTCGCCGGGATGGATCGAATTTCAAACTCCCGATTTGAAGCTGCAGCCTGCCTTCGCCTCCGAAAGGAATCCCATAGGCGATCGGAATACGCTTGAGGAATTCATCGCGAAGTACGGCGATGACAACGGGCGGTTCCTCTACGAGCAGTTTTCCGCGTACCGCCGGCACTACTCCGGGCTTACGTACATTTCGACGAGCGTGACAAGCGATGAGGCCTGCCGCACGCGGGCGCGGGCCGAAGCGGAGAAACAGGGATGGGCTTTCGAAGAGGTTCGAGGTTCGCTCACGTTGCTCGAGCGGCTGATTAATGGTCCGTGGGACGCGGGCGATTTTCTTGTGGTTTCGCCGGGCGCGGAGATTCGCGCCACGCTCGACGACGATATTGTGGAAGCTGAATGACCGCCAACGCATCACCGCCGCAGCCCGCATCGCGCGATCTTGTGCGCATCCGGCTGGAGCCGCTCTCGATCGAGTTCGAGGTCGCGCGCGGCGAAGCGCTGATTGCCGGCCTGGCCGCGCGGGGCATCGAATTTCCTTGCGGCGGAATCGGCATTTGCGGCGGCTGCCGCGTGCGCGTGCTCTCGGGCGCACTTCCCGTTACCGAGGCCGACGCGGCGATCCTGACTCCCGACGAATTGGCCGGCGGCTGGCGGCTTGCCTGCCAGGCCAACGCCGATGAGCCGCTGGTTCTCGATTGCGGGCAGTGGCACATGGAGGTGCTTTCCGATTCGAGTGTGGTTGCGGCGGGACCAGAATCCAGACCAAGGAAGATTGCCATCGATCTGGGCACCACGACGATCGCCGCGCAACTGATCGATTCTGCGACGGGCGAGGTGCTGGGCGTCGAAACCGCGCTCAATCCGCAGGCGGCATTCGGCTCCGACGTGATGAGCCGGATTCGTGCGGCGCTTGAAGGACAGGACCTGACTGCGCCGATCCGCGCCGCGCTCGGGGAGATTGTCGCGCGGCTCGCCGCCGGAAATGCTGCGCAGGTTGGCGAGGTTCTTCTCGTCGGCAACACCGTGATGCATCACCTGTTCTGCGGACTCGATGTGGAACCGCTCTCGCGCGTGCCGTTCGCGTCGCCGCATCTGGGCGAACAGCGCTTCGCGCCGCGCGAACTGGAATGGGATCTGCCCGCCGATTGCACGATCCGTTTCGCGCGTTGCATTGGCGGGTTTGTCGGTTCCGATATTCTCGCTGGGATCGTGGCTGCGGGCATGACGCGCAGCTACGCGCTCACGGCGCTCATCGATCTCGGCACCAACGGCGAGATTGCGATTGGCAATCGTAGCGGAATTGTCTGCGCGTCCACGGCGGCGGGTCCTGCGTTCGAGGCCGGAGCGATTCAGATGGGCATGCGCGCGGTGACGGGCGCGGTCAGCTACGTTACGCTCGCTGACGGAGCGCTGCGGGCGACGGTGATTGGCGACGTGACGCCGCGCGGCATCTGCGGCAGCGGGCTGGTGGATGCTGTGGCCGCGGGCCTGCGCTCGGGAGCCATTCTGGCGAATGGGCGAGTGGCCGACGGATCGAAAGTTTTTCCGGTGGCGGCGCCCGTGGTTCTCTATCAATCGGACATTCGCGAGCTGCAACTGGCCAAGGGCGCGATTGCCGCGGGATTCCGGCTGCTGCTCAAGCGGCTGGGCGCTACGATGGGCGATCTCCACGCCATCCATCTCGCCGGGGCCTTCGGCAACTACGTGCAGATCGAGAGCGCGATTCGCATCGGGCTACTCGAAGCGCCGCACGCGCTCATTCATGCTGCGGGCAACACCGCGCTGCGCGGCGCAAAGATGCTGCTGGTTGGCGGAGAACCGGAGCTGCCGCCCATCGAGCATGTGAGCCTGGCCGCCGATGCGGGATTTGAGGGCGAGTTTGCGGCGTGCATGGCGTTTCCGGATGTGAGGGCCGTTCGATAAGAGCAACTCAGGCCGGTTTCTGATCGTTCTTGCTACGGTAGAGGAGTAAACCTCCAATAACAATAAAGACAAGTGGGACGAAAAGCGTCCAAAGGCGGCTCAATCGAATACCGGAGATGAGGAAGCTGCCGTGAAACCAAACGAAATATACGAAGAGGCATGCAAGGGTCAGAAGCAGACCAACCTCAATCGCAATGAGGCTTACTCCGATCTTGATCAATAGCAACGCAACTCGGCGCCTCGTCATGCCAACTATCTTACGCCTGCAGTTTCTGCGCGCCCATCCCGTACGCGCAGACCGCTCCGTTTGCGATCGTTTACCCTTGTCACTGAGGGAGAACCCAAATTATCAATGTCTAATCTCGTAATAAAATTCGGCACCGACGGATGGCGCGGCGTGATTGCCGACGACTTCACTTTTGCGAACGTGCGCATTGCCGCCGAAGCCATCGCTGCCTACATTCATGCCGAGGAAGATCCGAAAAAGGGCATGTGCATTGCCTACGACACGCGCTTCGGGTCGAAGGCGTTCGCGCATGCGTGCGCTGAAGTTGTGGCGGCCACGGGGATTCGCGTGGAGCTGGCCCCTGCCGTGACACCGACTCCCGCGTTGAGTTTTGCGGTGCGCGAGCGCGGCGCGGCCGGCGGCATCATGATCACCTCGTCGCACAATCCGGCGCAGTGGAACGGCGTGAAGTACAAGGGATGGTACGGAGGGTCGGGCAAGCCGAGCATGATCGCTGCGATTGAGTCGTATCTTGGCAAGCCGGTGGCGCGGGCTGCGCAGCCAGCGGAGATTGTTGAAGTCGACTTTTTGCCTTCTTACCTCAAAGCGATTGAGGATTTTGCCGATCTCGAACTGATTGCGAAGTCGGGGATGAAGTTCTGCGTCGATTCGATGTATGGCGCGGGCGGGACGATTTTGTCGGATATTTTCAATCGCATTGGCGTGGCCAACGTTGCCATTCGCAGCAATCCCGATCCGCTGTTTCCCGGCATCAACCCCGAGCCGATCGAGCCCAACATCCGCGCGCTCGGCGAGGCGACCGTGCTGCATAAATGCCAGGCCGGGCTTTGCACGGATGGCGACGCCGACCGCATCGGGGCGACAGATGAGGATGGGAATTTCGTCGACCCGCACAAGATTTATTCCGTGCTGCTGAGTTGGGTGTTGAAGTCGAAGGGCTGGCCGGGGGCGGTGACGCGCGCGTTTAATACCACGAAGATGCTTGACCGGATTTGCAAGAAGTATGGCCGCGAGCTGATCGAGCATGGCATCGGCTTCAAGTATGTTTGCGACTATATGCTGGAGCGCGAGATTGTGATGGGCGGCGAGGAGTCGGGCGGGATCGGCTTCCAGCGGCACTTGCCGGAGCGCGACGGGTTGCTGAACTCGCTGCTGCTAGCGAACGTGATGGCCCAGGAAGGCAAGACGCTTGGGGCGCTCGTTGCCGATTTGCAGGCTGAGTACGGCGAGCATCAGTACGGGCGGATCGATCTGCACATTTCGGACGAGGTTAAGAATGCGGCCATCGCGCGGGCGAAGGCGCTGCCAGCTGGCGACGCGACGTTTGCGGGCATGCCGATTTTGCGGACGGAGACGCTCGATGGGGTGAAGTTTTATCTCGACAATCCGGAAGCGAAGACAAAGCCGAATGCCGCGGAGACGTGGCTGCTGCTGCGGGCGAGCGGGACGGAGCCGTTGATGCGGATTTATACGGAGTCGTGCTCGAAGGAGTCGGTGGCGAAGCTGCTGGAAGCGGCGCGGGGGTTTGCGCTGGGCGAATAGTTGCTGGTTTTTTGTTCGGCCAGATTGGGAGTCGTGCGATCCCCGGTCTCAGAATCGAGACCGGGGGGCACCCGGCTTTTGCGCTGGGCGGGCGAATTAACTGCGCCGACTGTCACGCCGCCGAATGCCGCGTGTAGAACGATATCTGCTAGGTATCCAGCCGGTACCTGGAATCGGCGAGAAGCCGGAACCCTTATGCTTTGGACACCGATACTCCATCCTCCCGCTCTCAAACGGTACAGGCGTCTGGTGAGTAGCGGGCATTTTGCATCTGGAACAGATAGGGCGATTTGACATCGAAAACCCTCCTTATCGATCACCGTACTCCGATCAATTTCCGAGGGCAAAAGTTAGAGACAACACTAAGCTGCTCCCCGCTACCGAAACATCCGGGCATCGAAATGAAAGGCCTGCGGGGTCCCAATCTCGATCTGCGCGACCGCTGGGTGCAGCGGGTTCACGAGCACATTCCACTCTGTGCGCAGAGCTGCTGAAGGGACTGTGAGCGCGAGCGAAGTTTTCTCGCGAATCCACTTGTCGCCGATGGCTCTGAGCGGCTCGAAGTCGTCTGTCCACCAGGCTGGCGGCAACTGCTTTGGCTCCAGACGCTGCACGGGCTCTGCCGGGGGCAGCGTGGCGGCAATCGAAACCAGGTCGTCGGGCTGCTGATTCGGTTCCAGATGCACGAATAGCTCGATCGCAGCTAACGCGAGCGAACTGGATGCGTAGACCATGGGTACGCCGCGCGAGTTCCATCTTCCGCCGAAGCGCCGCGCGCCTTCGCCGGAGAAGGCTTCGGGAGCAAACCGCGCCCGGCAGATGCGCCAGATTTGCATTAGCTGTAAACGCCGTACGCGATCCGGCCGAGCACGTCCTCGACCTCGCGCACGCCGGGATCGGTGTCGAGCTGATCCAGCGGGCGGCCTCCGCGGAGGGCGCGATTCGGCGTTTTGAGCCACGCCGCTGCCTTCTGACTGTCGCCCAGCGTGTCTACCGCTGTTGAATAGACCTGCGCCAAGCGCACAGCCCGGTCGCTTTCGGCAGCCGTGAGCCGCGAGTGGTGCTGCAGCCGCCGGGTGAGCGTGCGCTTGGGAATGCCAATCTTTTCAGAGATTTCCGCCTGGCGAATGTCGAGCCGCTCGGCCAGCAGGAGAAGTGCCTTTACCGGCAGCCCCTCACGCACCAGCTCCGCGAGGGCTCCGCCTTTGCTGACAGGCCTGCCCAGAACATGTTCTCCGCCAAGCACTTCGGGTACGGAATGGGTCGCCATGAGACGCCTCCACGTTCAGTATACGCCATTTGGCTACTTGTAAAGCGCCAAATTTACGAGATTATGGCGATTTTTGCGCGCTTGCCGAGGCGGACGGTGAGGCGCGCGGGAGGCGTCATGGGAATCAACAGGCTCTCTACTACTTCGCCTTCTACGCGGACGGCCTTTTCGGCGATTTTGCGGTTGGCTTCGGCGTTGCTCGCAGCGAGGCCTATGGCTACGAGGAGCTTAGGCAGACGGATTGCACTTTCCTCAGGCTCGATGGAGCCGTCCTCGTTGACCCTTATCGGCCGATTGCCGGTGATTGGCTGGGCAACTTCACCAAACGTTATCTCGATCTCTTCGAGATCTTCGGCGGTTTCCTTTTGCTGGAACATCTTTGCCCAGTTTTCGTCGGCGGTTTGGGCGGCTGCATCGCCGTGGAAGCCGGCTACTATTGTGCGGGCTAACTGCTTCTTCACTTCCATGGGGTGCAGTTTGCCTGCGTCTACATCGGCGCGCATGGCGTCGATCTCCGATTGCTTGAGGTCGGTGAGGAAGACCCAGTACTTCCACATCAGGTCGTCCGAGATGCTCATGAGCTTGCCGTACATCTCGGCAGGCGGCTCGTTGATGCCGATGGAGTTGCCGAGGGACTTCGACATTTTTTGCACGCCGTCGAGGCCTTCGAGGATCGGCGTCATGAGGACGATCTGCGGCTTCTGGCCGTATTGGCGCTGGAGTTCGCGGCCGCAGAGGAGATTGAATTTCTGGTCGGTGCCACCCAACTCCACATCGCACTCAAGCGCGACCGAGTCGTAACCCTGCATGACGGGGTAGAGGAATTCGTGGAGGCTGATGGGCTGCTCGGATTGGAAGCGCTTGTGAAAATCGTCGCGCTCGAGCATTTGCGAGACGGTGAAGCGCGCGGCGAGGCGAACGATGTCTTCGTAACCCAGCTTGCCGAGCCACTCCGAGTTGTAGCGGATCTCGGTGGTGGCGCGGTCGAGGATCTTGAAGGCCTGATCGGTGTAGGTTTTGGCGTTCTCGTTGATCTGGTCGCGGGTGAGCGGCTTGCGGGTGACGTTGCGGCCGGTGGGGTCGCCGATGAGGGAGGTGTAGTCGCCGACAAGGAAGATGACCGTGTGGCCGAGCACCTGAAAGTGGCGCAGTTTGCGCATGAGAACCGTGTGGCCGAGATGCAGGTCGGGCGAGGTGGGGTCGAAGCCGACTTTGATGCGGAGCGGGCGGCCGGATTTGCGGCTCTCTTCCAGGCGCTCGCGCAGATCGCTGACACGAATGATCTCCGATGCGCCTTTTTGGAGCAGGTCCATCTGTTCGTCTACAGGTTTGAACGTGGTCATCTTGTGATTCAGTATAAATTCCGGTGGGTTGGAGGCTGTTGACGGTTGCGAGTTCGCGGGTTCGAGAGTTCGCGAGTTCGCGCGCGCTGCGGCGCACATTCGCGAGTTCGCGGGTTCGCTTGGGCTGCGGCGCACATTCGCAGGTTCGCGAGTTGGCGGTCTGGCGCCTTGTGCCGGCGCAAGATCCGGTGGTGCCGATTGTGGTTTCCCACCCATTCCGCGCAGAGCGCGGAAAGGATGGGGCGCCCGGGGTTCGTAGTTGGTTGAGTGGGGAAAAGGGGTGGATTGGGGTGGTTTTTGACGACACTTTTTGCGTTTTTTTGACCGGATTTCTTGTCTGTTTTGTTGATTCCGATGGAGTTACGGGTGAAAATATACCCCCTGGGGGTATGGAATTATTTTTTCCGTTATTTAATTCCGGCGGGGGAGGGTCGAACTCGCGGATCGGGCGGGGCGCGTGGGCCAGGGCGGCAATGGCGACTTTGGCGGCTGCGAGGTAGTTCTGGGCGTCGCCCGAATAGATCATCTCCGTCACCATGGCGTAGGTGACGCAGGCGATGAAATCCGCGATGTTGCGGTAGCCAGCGAGGGGCGGAATGGCGCGGACGAAGGCCTTGCGGGCGGCTTTCTCGCCCTCGTAGTCGTTTTTGGTTTCCGCGAAGGTCTTGTTGTAGGCGCGCTGGCTGGCGAGGATGCATCGGCTGACGGCGGCGTTGCTGGTGGGGCGGCTGGGGCCGCTGAGATCGGGCTCGCCGGTTACGAAAGTTTGGGCGGTCTGGTTCATGCGCATGGGCCTCTATCTAAGAGCGTATCAATTTAAGGGAATTAATCTGCAAGGCTGGAATACGTGAAAGTGGCTTGGAATAAGTGAGTTGGACGATGGATGGGGATTGACAGGTTCGCCCTGCGCAACGCCGAGAATGGGAACGCACCGCAACATGGACCGCTACGGGAAACTGATCTTGTGAGATATGACCTTGGTCACAGTTACCAGGTCATTTCGAGCATAGAGTGGTCAACATTGATCACAAGCCAGGCGGTTGATCCCGGCCATCGATCTTGCTGCCGAGCATCGGCAGGAGCACGTCCTTTTTTTGTTGACCGGCATCGAACCTTCGGCCTCGGTTTTCCTGCGAATGCGTTGAGTGGCGATTTACTGGCGACTTTGGCCTGCCACCCCGGGAAACAGAGACCGTTTCATGGGGCCAGGGCCGAGCTGCCCGGATCCGCCGGAAAGGGCCCATGCGCTCCATGTTTTCATCATCTATGTTTCAGATTGACCGTCCTACCCGCAGCCCACTAAGGCTGTGTTTTCTGGTTCTTGCTACGATTGCCGCAGTATTGTCTACGGCCTGCGGCGCCCAATCGCCGCCCGCGATCAACTACTTCATGCTTGGCCAAAGCGCCCCAACCCTCGGGGTGGCGCTTACGTGGAGCACCACGGGCGCGACCAGCATTGCGATCACTCCTGGGAGCTTCACGTCGACGGTCGCGAGCGGCACGATGGTGGTGACGCCGGCGACGACGACGACTTACACGCTGACGGCAACGAACGTTACCGGCTCAGCGACGGCTACGACAACGGTGACGGTGGCTGGGTCGCTTCCGACGATCACTTCGTTTACGGCCAGTCCAGCGAGTATCACTTCCGGATCGAGCAGCACGCTGAGCTATGCGGCCCCGGGAGCGACGAGCGTTACGATTTCGCCGGGAGGGTTTACTTCGACGGCCGCGAGCGGCTCGACGAGCGTGACGCCCACGGCGACTACGACCTACACGTTGACGGCAACGAATGCGGGCGGCTCGGTAACGGCCACGGCAACGGTGACGGTAACTGTGCCGCCTCCGACGATCGGTTCGTTTACAGCCGGCCCGGCCAGCATTGCCTCGGGATCGAGCAGCACGCTGAGCTTTGCAGCCACGGGCGCGACGAGCGTTACGATTACGCCCGGGAGTTTCACGTCCACGGCTGCAAGCGGCTCACTTGTTGTGACGCCCACGGCAACGACGACCTACACGTTGACGGCGACGAATGCGGGCGGATCAGTGACGGCCACGGTGACGGTGACTGTGGTTGTGGGGCCTCCGAAGTACGTTTCGTTCACTTGCAGCCCGCCGAGCATTCCATTGGGAACGAGCAGTACGCTGGCATTTTCGGCCACGGGCGCGACAAGCTTTACCATTACGCCGGGAACGTTCACGTCCACCGTGAGTGGCACACTGGTGGTGACGCCGACGGTTACGACCACCTATACGCTGACGGCGACGAATGCGGCCGGCTCAATGAAGTCTAGCCTGACCGTCACGGTGACTGCGCCGCTGACGAAGATCACTTCATTCTCCGCCAGCCCTGTCAGCATTACTACGGGATCGAGCAGCACGCTGTCGTTTGCTACCTCAGACGCGACCAACGTTGCGATTACTCCGGGAACCTTCACTTCGACATCCGCGAGCGGCACGCTGATTGTGACGCCGACGGCCACCACAATCTACACGCTGACGGCCACCGGCCCCGGCGGCACAGTGACGTCCACGGCCAAGGTGACGGTGACGGCAGTGCTGCCGATCATCACATCGTTCACTGCCAGCCCCACCAGCATTCCATGCGGAACGAGCAGCACACTGACTTTTGCGGCCCCTGGAGCGACTAGCGTATCGATTACGCCGGGAAGTTTCAGATCCTCATCGGCCAGCGGCTCAACCAGCGTGAAGCCGACGGTGACTACAACCTACACGCTGACGGCCTCGAACTCCGGCGGCTCCGTGACGGCGACGGCCCAGTTGACGGTGACGCCGGTGCTGACGATTACCACCACCAGTTGTCCCGGAGGAACGCAGAACACAGCCTACGCGGGCTGCACGATCGCGGCGATTAACGGCACGCCGCCCTACACGTTCAGCGTGGACACCAGCGGCACATATGCGCCGCTGCCACCGGGCATGTCGATCGACGCATCCACTGGGGCGATCACGGCGCCGATTATCGGCGGCCAGGGCACGTACAAGCCGGAGTTCGTTGTGACCGATTCGCAAGGCGTGCAGGTGACGGAGCAGATCGCCATCCCGATCAACGGCAGCAACGCATTCATGGCCAATATTTTTCCCGCGAACTCGATCTTCCATCATCGCGTGGATGCGGCCACGACGGGGCTTCCCGTGGACACCTCGCCGGCGGCGCAGGTCGACAGCCCATATCTGGGAGCGAAGATCAGGCCATTTTTCGGCAGCATGCTGGACTCGGGGTTCCCGTACGGAATTCCGGCGATCGAGGTGCCGTATAACCAGGCGGACGTGAGTGTAACGACCACCAGGTACCAGTCGTACTTCACTTCGGGGCCGATTCCGGCATACGCGCCGGTGGAGGGCACGCTCTACTCGGGCAGCGACCGTCATGTGCTGGTGTATGTGGACGCGGGACCGGAGTCGAAGCCGGCGCTCTACGAGATGTGGGAAGGAGTGTACGAGGAAGGTCCGTGGCAGGATGCTTCGAATGCACTTTGGCCCGACGTGTCGAGCGA
>Ga0326727_10027507_pt1 | contig 10438 bp, 7 predicted proteins | sample MB2enrmetagenome_FD_207643 | JGI IMG/M metagenome (GOLD analysis project Ga0326727, IMG submission 207643) | Lab enriched peat soil microbial communities from McLean, Ithaca, NY, United States - MB29MY | ecosystem: Environmental > Terrestrial > Soil > Wetlands > Peat | place: USA: New York...
TTGCCGCTGGCATCCACTACGAACCATTTGCGGTCAATATCCTTGCCGCTGGGAACAAAAGTGCTCATCTCTCGCCTACCCTCTAAAGCCTGAAAAGTCCAACAAAATCCCGCGCAAAGCGCTCTTGCCCCGCCAATCCAGCGCATGGGCCCACAGCGGTTCCACAATCGCTGTACCCCGAAACCACTGCACTCAAGTGGCATTTTCCTCAAGAAAATGCCACACTGCACAATGACAGAAAGGGCACGTTATTGTGGAACCGCTCGAATTTCCACCCACTGCCAAACAAATCTGTTCGGGTGAGGAGTGCGGGGCTGGCCCCGATAAGGGCTCTGGCAGCGCCGGAGGCGCCAAACAGAGCGCCACTGAACTCGAATCCGGCAGCCGGCAGCCTGTTCCAGCCGATCCCCTTCAGGGCATCAACCAGGCGGGTCCGGGTGAACTGACTCACCCCATCGACGAAGAGCTGTCAATAGGGGTTTCCGACACACGAAGACCCCAGGCGCAACACCGCGCAAGGACTTCAGAATACCCGAATCTGGCCCCATAGTCAACGCTGACCCACGCCCTCGCCGCCGCCTGTGGAGAATTGTCCTTCCCTTCGTGTAAAGTGAGAGCTACTTGCCCGAACAAATGCGTGGATTTGGCCTGGCGGACACGATCCGCCGGCGGCGTCACGAACGGAGCCCCTCCATGAAGAGAAATCCCTGGCGCGTACTGGCGGCGGTGGCCATCGTGACCGCCGGCGTCGGCTTGATCGTCGCCACCTATATCCTCTGCCTGGATGACAATAGCCTCACTCAGCGGGATTTCGTCGCCTACTGGTCGGCAGAATCCCAGTTCCTCCACGGCGCCAACCCCTACGATCCCGCGGTCATGCTGCAACAGGAGCGCGCCCTGGGTCTGGATCGCAATCAGCCCATCATGCTCTACAGCCCGCCCGTGGCCTTTTTTCTGGGCGCGCCCTTCGGCGTGTTCAGCGCAAAAACCGGCCTGATCCTCTGGTTGCTCGCTCTGCTCGGCTGCCTCGTGGCCTCCATTGGGCTGCTTGGCCTTCTCTTCGGGCGCCCCGACGACCGCTTTTACATGCTCGGCTTCATGTTTCCCCCCGCGCTGGCCTGCATGTCGGCCGGGCAAATCGGCATCTTCCTTCTGCTGGGACTCGCGCTGTTTCTCTATCTGCACCACTCCCGCCCATGGCTGGCTGGCGTGGCCCTCCTGCCCTGCGCCATGAAGCCGCACCTGTTTTTGCCCCTCGCCATCGTTCTGCTTCTTTGGATTGTCACGCGCAAGGCATACCGCATCCTCGCCGGTTTCGCGCTCGCCCTCGCCGTCGCTTGCGCCCTCCCGCTCGCCATCAATCCCCACATCTGGTCCCAGTACTTCCGCATGATGCACGACGGGCTGGCTCTCAACATCTATGCGCCAACCCTCTGTTCCACCTTTCGCCTCCACGTCGCTCGCCAGGCCCCCTGGACGCAATTCATTCTCGAAGCCGCCGCCTGCTGTTGGGCGCCCTGGTATTTCTGGACGCGCCGCGACCGCTGGCGCTGGATGGAGCAGGGAATGTTGCTGCTGCTCGTCGCCGCGCTCTGCTCGCCCTTCGGCTGGGTCACCGATGAAGCCATCCTGCTCCCCGCCGTCCTGGTGGGGCTCTACCGCGCGCTGGAATCCCGGCGCTCGCTTCTGCCCCTGTGGCTGATCGCCGCGGCCGCGCTCATCGAGGTGATGGCTGGCGCGCAGATCACGACCCCGTACTACATCTGGACCACGCCCGCCTGGCTGCTCTGGTATCTCTACGCCACGGGTAAATTCCCCCCCTCGCTCCACCACGCCCGGTAGTATGATCTTCTCCGTGGTGTTACTCTGGTGCTTCCCTGTCACCATCAGGAGAAGCCATTTGGAATTCCGGGAGTGCGTATGGGCGTTCTGAGCAGAATCGGCATTGCGCTGGATTCGGACCTTCTGAAAAGGTTTGACCGCTCCATTGAGAGGCGGGGATATACCAACCGCTCGGAAGCCTTTCGAGATTTGATTCGCGACCGGCTGGTAACCGAGCAGACCGCCGCGCCGGATGCGATTGTCATGGGCACCGTCACGCTCATCTACGACCACCACGCCCACGGCATCACGGAAAAGCTGACCGAGGCGCAGCACGAGCATCACGATTTGGTGGTCTCCACCAGCCACGCCCACCTGGACCACGACTCCTGCCTCGAAGTTTTGATCGTGCACGGCAAATCGGCCCAGGTAACCCAGTTTGCGGATTTACTCATCGGCCTCAAGGGAGTGCAGCATGGCCGCCTGGTGATGACCGTCCCGGAGCATGCGTTGACGCCGCCCTCCGACCCCAGGCACAAGCACCCGCACAAGCACTGATCAGTGGATAGTGATCAGTGAACAGTGGACAGTGAAGCCTCTTGTAAAACTCCATTTCGATTGCGAATCAGTGTCAGGGCACGACTTTAGTCGTGCCGACAGAGCAACAAAATTAGATTGGGCTTTAGCCCCTGCGGTGTTGTTTTCAGTTGTTACAATTCCTCAGCGGCTAAAGCCGGAATCTATATTGGCCATTTGCGGCACGACTAAAGTTGTACCCTTTCAAAACCTCTCTTTCACCACTGACCACTGACCACTGTTAAAAGCTTCTTCCTAACGAGAATCGCGCCAGAAACGGTTCGGCGGGGTGGGTAACGCGTCCGAATGCCGGCGCGCCTGTTGGAGATATTTGGTAGACATAAGCGTAGTCAATGTCGGCATCTTTGCGGTTAAGCATATTCAAAAATTCGGCCGTTACGTGCCATTTCTTTTTAATTTGATAACCAATCTCACCATTGAGCAACACCGTTTGACTTGACTGATAAAGTCCGTCAGAGGTCAAATCGCGCGGACCAAAGTAGCGCAGGCGCAAACTCGACGAAAAACCTTTGTAATCGTGCAGCGTGACGCCCGATGAAATCACCACCTTAACTGCTTCGGGCACCAGCTTGCCGCCAGGGCCGCTCTGTAACACAGCATCTTGGAAGCTATTTGTGATGGTATTTCCGCTGCCATTTACGTACGAGGTCGTTACGTTGCCGTTTACGATGCTCGATGCCGCATCACTTGGGTCTATTTGGGTAAATTGGGCTCTGGAGTCCGCAATGTCAAAATCAAAAGCCAAATGTTCCGCTGGCGTGTAGTAGTTCGCCCATTCGAGGCCATAGCGGTTGCTTGATTGTTCTGAAGCTACCGTGCCTCCGGTATCGCCATCCTGCTGCAGTTCGGAATTACTGTGGAGATACCAGAGCGCAAGGGTGCTTTGCAGATGCGGGACGGCCACAGTGCGCACGCCGATTTCCCCGCCTTTGGTTTGGACCAGGGGGGAAATCGGCGCGACGGGCGTATTAGGGTATGGATTATCTGGCGAAACCGGTTGCACCGTTTGCGTTGCGCCACGCCCGTCGTTCGAGTGAAAACTGAATCCGCCCTGTAAATAGAATTCAGTATTGGCCCACGGACCGAAAATCAAACTGGCTTTTGGGCTGGGAAGGAACTTGCTGGCCGAGCCGGAATTGGCCGCGTTAACCAAGGACGAGTAAGCCAGGCTGGTGACCACAAATTTTTCCTCGTCGCCGCGCACTGCCACGACCGAGCGGAATTTGTTCGCCCACTGGATTTTATTTTCCGCATAAACACTGCCTAGCGTGTCCGTAAAGTTATCCCGCTCCGTGGTCGCGGGCAAAGTGGGGCAGGTGGTGTTGGGAACTGTGGTAGTGGTGGACGCGGGAGTGCCATTGGGCAAATTAATAGTAATAGTAGTGTTAGTAGTCGTGATGCATGTGGGAAGAGTGGCGCTGCTGGCGGGGGAGAAAGTGATTCCGGTGGCGTAATAATCGGTTTTGGTCGTGCGCGCGCGATTTTGCGTCCGGTAAAGGCCGTTGTTGATCCAATCGTTGCGCAGTTGCAGGCCGAACGTATTTCCCATCTTGCGGCCATGCCATGTGCTGAAAATCGTGTGGTGTGCGTCCAGCCCACCCACCCAGCGCCTATCCTGCTGTTCGAACTGGTCGCCTTTTTGGTAGTCAATCAGGTAGTAAGTCAAATCAGAAAATAAATCGAGATCATAATAAAACAAGTAGGCCACGACTTTCGACTCGGAATTTGTGCTTTGGCGATGCCACTCACCCTGCAAACTGTAACGCTGGCTGTGGCCGCCGTCTGACGGGTTCAGTGTGCCGAAGAAACCAACGAGGGGCACGGCGGTAACGGGGATTTGATCGCTCGAGTTCCATTTTCCGTGATAAGCGCGGGCCGTGATGCTGGCGCCATTGGTGTCATCGCCCCGGCTGTAGGTTAGGATGCCGTTGATTTTGTTAAAACCATCCGGATGCACCCATGGGCCGTTATAGTAATACTCTTCTCCGCCATACAGTAAATTGCCCTTGCCAAGCTTTTGCGATACGCCGAAAACAGCCCGTACGTATGTATGAGTCCCGCCTTCCACCTTGAAGAAGTTCTCGGGCAGCGTCTTGAAAAATTCCACATGAGCCGCTCCAGCCGAGCCAAAGTTGCCGACATCAGCGTAATAAGGGCCTTTCTCGAAATTCACCCGCTGCACAAACTCCGCGATGACGGTGTTCATGTCCGAGTAACCCTCGCCGTGCGCGTGCGACGGCAGGTTCAGCGGCATATCGTCGATGAAAATGGCGAGATCCGTGCCGTGGTCGAGATTGAAGCCGCGAAGAAAATATTGGTTAGCCTTGCCGCCGCCGGCGTGTTGCGTGATGATGAGGCCGGGAACCGTCTCCAAAACTTCTCCCGAACGAAGAATCGGACGATCTTCGATTTCCGTTGCGCCCACCGTTCCCTGGCTACCGGATTCGGCAATTCCGATGAGTTCATCCTCCCGGCCCTGCACATTGATGGTGGTGCTAACGGAGCTCACCGCCAGAGAGATGCGCAGCGGGGCCGGCGCACCGGTGGTCCCCAGGGTGACAAGGATTTCTTTGCTTTCAAAACCGGGATTCGATACCACGAGCCGATAATTGCCTGCCGCGAGTCCGGAAAGAATGAAGGAACCGTTCGTGTCTGACTTTGTCGTTCTCTGTACAGTGCCGTTCACGCTGCGAAGCTGCACGGTAGCCCCGGCAATCACCGCGCCAGACGTGTCAGCAACAGTGCCTGATAGCTGAGGCGGATAAGCCATATCACTCGTTGCGGCAGGGTGGCCTTGCGGATCGACAATGCGGCCCGTGAACGAAATCTCTTGCGCGGTCAGAAGGCATGGCGCCAGCAGAAAGAAAAAAATGGCCAACCTCTTCAAAACCATGCGCGGCAACTCCAAAGGACTACGAAATGAAGGCAGAAAGGCTCAACTGGACACGATCTCTCGCACGAGATGCGGCTTGAAGACGAAAGCAGAACCAGCGCCATAAAAATGATTATTGCATGCGTAGCACGAATTCTATTCTAGTATGTGGAAGAATATGATAAATTTCGCATGCGGCCGCGGACGGGGAATCTGCTATCCTGCGCCGGAGGATACTATGCGCCCAATTTCGCCGCTTCTGCAAGGCCTGGTAGCGGCAGGCTTGTTCTTGGCGGCTTCGCCCATCTTCGCGCAGACAGCAAAGCCGCAACCGCTGATGGTGCCGCTCAGTGGCGCGCAAACAGATCGTCCATTGCTCCAGGGAGTTCCGCAAACGGCGGGGATGCGCAGCGGCTTTGTGCGCCTGCAACCCGGCGCGACAGTCGGCTGGCACACCACCGGCAAAAACGAGGAGGCGTTGGTCATCCTGCACGGCCAGGGCGAAGCGCTGATCGACGGGCAAGCGAAGCAACCGTTCACGGCTCCGGCGTTTGTCTACATCCCGCCGGCGACTCGCCACAACGTGGCGAACACCGGAAAAGAGCTGCTGGAGTATGTGTATGTAGTTGCTCCCGCGAAGCTGGAGTAATTTCACGGTTTTACGATGGAAGGCTTATCTGCCGCAACCGGCGCAAGCGTCGCGGATCTCAACCGGCTCAAATCATCCACAACCTCTTGCCGGCGAGCTGAGTCTTTTCTGGTTTCGACCGGCAGCGAGGGACCGGAATAGAAATCAAGAATGTTCTTGCGCAACGGGGCCGATGTCCGCTCGAAGTTACCCGCGGCCAACCGCGCCAGAAGGCTTGCGTAGGTTTCGTCCGCAAGCGAGTATTCTCCTGCCTCGGTCCTCTTGCCGTCATCGAGATCGCAGTTGGGCAGAACCAGCTTGCCTGCGCGCGCCTCTTCCAGCAGGGCGCGGTAATCATCGGTGGTTGTGTTGATGCTCTTGATATACAGATCTTCCGTTTTCGGGGTCGGGTTATTAAACCCCAATCCCTTTAAGGGACCTATCTTCGGCACAAAGCGCAGAAGCGTGGATAAGATTAGCGTGCCCAGTCCCGGCTTTGTATAGGTCTTTCCCCACGCTCTCTCATAATCCGAGCGGGATAGGCGATATAGAAACTCTCGTCTGGCAAAGTCCGGCTTCTCGCGCATCAGGTCCTTCTTGTGTGTCTGCAGCGCCACCTGGGTCATCTCCGGAATCAGCCGGCTGACAGAGTAACGATAAGAACCAACCGCCAACCCCTCGTGCGGCAGAACGTCCTTCAACTCCAGCCCGTAGACCACCGGAAAGACCCGCTCCAGCAGCGGTTCCGAGACCTGGAATCCGATGAAATCGTGGTACTGATCCGGCGCATAACGTTTCTTCGCCACCTGCAATGTGTCGAATCCAAACTCCGTCTTCAAATGCGCCGTCTTGTCCTGTGCATAGCGAACGGAGCTGCCATATTTCGCGCGCAACTTTGGATAATGGAGCGCAACCGCCTCATTGACCGCCGGGTGGCCGTCAATGTCCGCCACATAATGCGAAAGCGCGCCCAGCGCAAAAGCGTACTCGTCGGCGTTCTGGCTTTCAACCAGTAACTCCAGGACGAAGTCCCCGGTGCGAACGTAATGCGCCAGGTTGCTGAAGTCCTTGTTGCCGAATGGGTAATACCCAAGATCTTGGATCACCGAGCCTCCATAGGCGTAGGCATGTGCTTCCTTGATCTGGTCTTCGGTCATGCCCGGAAAACGCTCAAGCAGGAGTGGTCGAATCTCGGAGGTCCATGCCAGGTCTATGATTTCCTCGTGTGTCAGAACGGAGTAAGCAATCGTGGTTCTGCTCGACAGCAGCACCGCGACAATAAGTGCCGCCGTGCGAACAAGCCTCAGATGCCAACAGCGGTTCATCGAAGTAGACTCCCAGTTCAAATCCGGCCCAGTAACAAGAGCAGCCACATCCGAGTTTTTCACGCTGTGAACGTGGAATCTGCTCAATTGGATACAGGAACAGGCCTTGCTAGGTTGGTTTACTCGCGGTTTTCAGGGCTTTACGTTGGGCGGAATCAATAGCGTGATGGCATCCGGCACGATCGCGATGCACACCGGCAGATCGCCGAGAAACTCGCCATCGGCCTCAACCAGAATGCGCGGTGAAGAGCCGTTGCGAGGACGGCACTCGACTGAGACGGCGTCCAGCACTTCAATCTCGCGGGTGAAGTTCGCGCGGCCGAACAAGGTCCCGAGCAGGAAAAGGAAGTAGCTGAAGCGGCTGCGAGTCTTGAAGGCCACCAGGCGCAGACCGTCGTGGTGCAGCGTTGCGCCGGGAATGAAATTGTTGAGGACGCCGCCGAAGTTGCGGATGCGCACGGCCAGCAGCTCGGAGATCTTTTCGACGCGCGGCTGAGCGCCGTGGCATTCCACAAAGGCGGCTTCAAACAAAGGAAAAGAGTGTCTGGCCCAGACGCGGAAACCTTCGATCAGGTAGAGGAGATAGCCGAGCCGCCGCTTGAGGCCTGGGTCGAGCCGGGAGATAAACAAGGCGTCCGCGCCCACGCCCGCGGCCACGGTAAAGAAGCGCGAACCAGTCGCGCCGCTTGCGTCCCGATAAGAAATTTGGCCGACGGAGACGCGCACTGGGAGCGCGGTGAGCAACTTGCGGACCGCTTTGGCCGGTGAGGCGTGCAGGCCTAGATTCGCTGCCAGCGCATTGGCGGTGCCCAGCGGTACCACGCCTAAAGCTACGCTGGTGCCAACCAGGCTCTGCAAAATTTCATGAACGGTGCCATCGCCGCCGCAGGCAATGACCGTGTCGCAGCCGCGGCGCACGGCCTCTTCGGCCAGCACGCCGGCGCTGCCGGGAGCGATGGTTTCATGCGCTTTGGCTTCAACGCCTGCGTCGCGCAGGACTAGGAGCGCCTTGTCGATGGCTGCGTGATGACTCCAGGAGTGCTGGCCGGAAGCCGGATTGTAGATGAGCGCGACACGGCGCATCGAGCGTTTCTCCTGGAGCACCTGCGACTGGTCAATCCGCGCCCGGCGCGTGTATGTCAGCGAAGGCTCTGCTCTTATCTTCGCATCTTTCGGCCGGCTAGGCGTTATTCCGCGCTACAGTTGGACTCCGCAGAGATAAACTTCGAGGCCCATCTTGTGCAGCATGGTTGCCTTTGCGGCCAGGGCGCGGTCGGCTTCCTGGGCTGAAGGCGCGTAGGCGACGTTGATGTGGTTGGAGGGATGGCGAGCCATGAACTGGTTCTGGTCGACGCCGTGCAGGACCACGTGCATGACGGGCCACTGCGGCGTGACTTCCGCCCAGCGGCGATTGGTCTCCGCTTCCGGCAAAGAAATCGCCGTGGCGCGGCCCAGGTCCACCTTGAGTCGGTCCTTCTCCACGTAGACGCGGCTCCAAACCACTTCGCCGGGTTTGCAGACGCCCTTCAACGTGCCGCCGCCGAGGCGGAAGTACATAGGTGGCTGGCGCTCGCTGACAGCTCCCTTGTAGCCGCCAACGAGATGCGAGGCGGGCACGGCGCCAGAAATCTGGAAGAGCCATACGAACTCATCAGCGTATCGCTCGCCCCAGCGCACATCGTGCAAGGTCGTCGCCGGATCGAGCCCCATCGCCGTCCAGACACGGTTGGTGACCACCGCATCCACGCCCACGCACTCGTCCACCTCGTTAAAATGCGGCAGCGGACGGCCGGCATAAAGTTCGCGGCCATCGCGGCTATAGGCGGGCGGGCGCTCGACGTTGTTGAGCAATCCCTCGGCGAGATCGGAGGCGGGCGCCAGGTCTTTGAGCCCCTGCTGGTATTGTATGCCGACGGCGTCGCAACCGAACTCATCGGCGATGCGCAGCACGGCGATGTACATCCGGCACTGATCGAGAATCTGCGCATCGGTCAGGTCGGTGGCTTCGTTCGTTCCCGTGTCGAAACGCATGCCGCTGGCGTCGAGCCAGTTACGAATCTTCTGCGCTTCACCGGCGCTGACCTCGCGCATCGCTGCGTAGAGCGCGGACTGGCTGAGGCGTTCCTTGTAGATGCCGGCTGGGTTCATCAGCGAATCTTCGACAATGGCGTTGGCCATGCCCATGCAGCCCTCGTCGAAGACGCCCAGCAGCGCCTTTTTGCTGCGTAGTTCATTGGCCAGCGCCGCGCCGAGTGCGCCTTCTGCCTCGCCCACCCTGGCTGGCTCGAAAGGATGCACGTGCGAGGTGTCGTGTACAAAAGTTTTGTTTTTAATCCATTCCCGCAATCCGCGCTTGAAGAGCGGATCGGTGAAATCTTTGCTCCACAGAGTCGTAAAGGGAACGCCGCTTTTGCGCAGGCAGCCGTTCAGATTCAACATTCCCACCAGGCCTGGCCATTGACCGCTCCAGTTGGCCACGGTGAGGATAGGGCCGCGATGGGAGAGCAGTCCAGCCAGCACATGGGCGCTGTATTGCCAAACAGACTCGGCCACCACGATGGGCGCATCGGGATGAATCTGCTCGAAAACCCGCATCCCCATGCGTTGCGAATGGATGAAGCCGTGCTTCAGCGTCGCCTCATAAGGATGCGCACGGCGCAGCTTGATTCCCTCTGCGAGGAAAGCTGCCGTCAACATCTCTTCCATGCCGGCCTGCGCGGGCCAGCAAACCTCGTTGGCTGATTGGCGCAGATCCCCGCTGGCGATCAGCAAGACTTCGTTTGGCGCAACCGGCTTGGGACTCACAACTTCAGGAATTGCATACGCTGCCATATCACATTCCTTGATATTTCCTTCTTGCTGCCGTCCCATTCTACCGCGCAATGCTACCAGGCAGGGCTGTGAGCGTGCCGCCATGGAGGAGTTGGCCGCATGCCTTTATACTAGTAGTTATCTCATGAACCGGTTTTGAAAGGGCACGGCTTTAGCCGTGCCACAAAATGCCCAATAAAACTGGGGGCTTTAGCCCCTGAGGGATGCTTTATATGGCTCAGGCGGAGATTGGCATCATCGGCGGCAGCGGGCTGTACTCCATGCCCGGATTCAACAACATCAAGGAAGAGCGCGTCGTGACGCCCTTCGGCGCGCCTTCAGACACCTTCGTTTTAGGCGAGTTGGAGGGGCGCAAGGTGGCCT
>Ga0326727_10027508_pt1 | contig 10437 bp, 8 predicted proteins | sample MB2enrmetagenome_FD_207643 | JGI IMG/M metagenome (GOLD analysis project Ga0326727, IMG submission 207643) | Lab enriched peat soil microbial communities from McLean, Ithaca, NY, United States - MB29MY | ecosystem: Environmental > Terrestrial > Soil > Wetlands > Peat | place: USA: New York...
TGCGGGGGCCACCTTGCGGAAACGCCTATTGCGCCGCTGTCAGGTCCCCGACACCTAGCCAATGACTATGAAAGCAACCCGTGTGCCAAATCAGAAAGCCTTGTTGCAAGAAATGGTTAGCTGTTTTTCGTCTCCGCTAGCCGACAATGTCAGGCCGCGCGACGTGCCATTTTGTCTGATAAGCAACCGCCGCTGTCGCCTATTGACGCCAGCAAGATCGGGGCTGCGCTATTTCTCGTCGGCTCCGCCGGCCGGATTCATCCACTTGCGGTGTTGGACAAAGCGTTCCGCCAACAGGTCGATGAAGGCCCGCACCTTGCTCGAGAGGTGATGACGATGCGGATAGACCGCATCGATCGTGAACTCGACCGGCCGGTGGTTCGGCAACAGGCGTATCAGGCGTCCGGACTGCACATCCTCGCCGACCAAAAAGCTTGGCGCCAGGAACACGCCGTGGCCGGCGATCGCCAGGGTGCGCAGCATCTCGCCATTGTTGGTCATTACGTTACCGCCGACGCGCACCACCTCCGCCTTGCCTTTGGGCGCCTCAAACCGCCAATCGCTGCCGTAGGGGTAATAGGCGTAGCGAAGGCAGTTATGCGAGGCGAGATCGGCAGGCGTTTGCGGAGCGGGATGGGTGTCGAGATAGCTTGGCGCACAGCACACGATATGACGCCACGGCGTGAGGCGCCGGACCACCAGCGAGGACTCCGGCGGCGACGTCGCCATGATCGCAAGGTCGTAGCCAAACTCGACCAGGTCGACCATCCCCTCGCCAACGGTCAAGTCGACGGAGATCGCCGGATACAGGCTCAGAAATTCCCCGACGATCGGCGACAGAAAGCGAACCTGCGCGGCGCTGGTGAAAATCCTGAGCGAGCCGCGCGGTGTCGAATTCAGCGCGTCGGCGATGCGGTCGGCCTCCTCCAGATCGCTCAGGATCTGTTTGGAGCGCTCGTAATAGGTCCTGCCGATCTCGGTCAGGCTGACCTTGCGCGTGGTGCGGTTCAGAAGCCGTACGCCGAGCCGGTCTTCCAGCGACTGGACATGATTGCTCACCATGGTCACGGACATGTTGAGCCGCCTCCCGGCGGCGGAAAACCCGCCGCTTTCGACGACCTGGCCGAACACCGTCAAGCTCGTGAGCCGGTCCATTCCGGATTATCCGCCTGGAGTTGATGATCCTTCCCTATTTTCCGAGATTATCAGATCGGGCGGGAGAGCGCATCTACACCATCATATAGCCGCTGATCGGCGGACCGTTAAAGGAGGATGTCATGGTTGAGATGCCGCGCCCGCAGAATTTCGAGCAAGCCACTGAAATCGTGAATGATGTCCGGGCGAACGGACAGGTAGAGCCGCGCCGCGGCCTGCTCCGGCGGAGCGCTCTGGTGTTCGCCCTGCTGGCGGGCACCGCGATCGCCGGCTTCTATGGCTATGGCTACTGGACCACCGGCCGGTTCCTGGAATCGACCGACGACGCCTATGTCCAGGCCGACTATACCACCGTCGCCCCCAAGGTCGGCGGCTACATCGCCGACGTTCTGGTGCAGGACAATCAGGACGTGAAGGCCGGACAGGTTCTGGCCCGGATCGACGACCGCGATTTCCGCGCCGCGCTGGCGCAGGCGAACGCCGAGGTGCAGGCCGCGGCAGCGACGGTTCACAATCTCGACGCCCAGGTCACGCTGCAACATTCGCTGGTCGACCAGGCCAAGGCGGAGCTCGATGCCACCCAGGCATCCCTGACCTTCGCCGAACAGGACGCGGCGCGCTATCGCGACCTGATGAAGACCGGCGCCGGCACGGTGCAGCGCGCCCAGCAGACCGAGTCGGTCCACGCCCAGACGCTGGCGCAGTTGCAACGCGACCAGGCCGGACTTGTCGCCGCGCAGAAAAAAGTCGCGGTACTGACCACCGAGCGCGAGCAGGCGCAGGCCCAGTTCGAGCGCAGCCAGGCAATGGCGCATCAGGCCGAACTCAATCTGTCCTACACCACGATCGTCGCGCCGGTCGACGGTAACGTCGGCGCCCGCTCGCTGCGGGTCGGGCAATTCGTCAGCGCCGGCACCCAGCTGATGGCCGTGGTGCCGCTGCATGCGATCTATATCGTCGCGAACTTCAAGGAGACCCAGCTCACCTATGTGCGCGACCGCCAGCCGGTCGAGATCAGAATCGACAGCTTCCCGGGTGCGCGCGTCAGGGGCCATGTCGACAGCCTGTCGCCCGCCAGCGGGCTCGAATTCGCACTGCTGCCGCCCGACAATGCCACCGGCAACTTCACCAAGATCGTGCAGCGCATTCCGGTCAAGATCACACTCGACGATCCCGGCCTGGCGGGACTGCTGCGTCCGGGCATGTCGGTCGAACCCACCGTCAATACCAAGGCAGCCGTGATGACGGCGGGGGCCGCACCCGGCAAGACCCCGGTGAAGACCCCGGTGGTCGCGGCCGATCCAAAAAACGCAGGTGATCGCCGCGACCGATCGTAACGGCCGCGATCTTCAACCCCTGCCGGATATTGCTTTCGTAATTCCGCGGATTATCGCCGCGGCTTCTATCCGGCATCCTCGCCCGTATCGGTCCGATGGAGTTCCGCCATGACTGCCCAGATCGCCCTGCAAGCCGCCGCCGCTGCCCGCCTGGTTCCGGGATCCGCAACCCGGACCGCCTCCTCCGTGTCGTTGAAAACCTGGATCGCGGTAATCGGCTCCACGCTTGGCGCCTTCATGGCGGTGCTCAACATCCAGATCGTGAATGCCTCGCTCACCAACATCCAGGGCGGCATCGGGGCCGGCATCGACGACGGCGGCTGGATCTCGACCTCCTATCTGATCGCGGAGATCATCGTCATCCCGCTCTCGGCATGGCTGGCGAAAGTGTTTTCGCTCCGGATTTATCTGTTGACCAACGCGGTGCTGTTTCTGGTGTTCTCGGCAGCCTGCGCGCTCGCCAAAAACCTCGAACAGATGATCGTGCTGCGCGCGATCCAGGGATTTTCCGGCGGCGTGCTGATCCCGATGGCCTTCACCATCATCATCACCTTGCTGCCGAAGGCCAAACAGCCGATCGGGCTGGCGCTGTTTGCGGTCTCCGCGACCTTCGCACCCGCCATCGGACCCACCATCGGCGGCTACCTCACCGAGAACTGGGGCTGGGAATACATTTTCTACGTCAACCTCGTGCCCGGCGTGCTGATGGTGGCGATGCTGTGGTTCTCGCTGGAATCAAGCCCGATGCAGCTCGGCCTGCTGCGCCAGGGCGACTGGTTCGGGATCGCCACGATGTCGATCGGCCTGGCTGCGCTTCAGACCGTGCTGGAAGAAGGCAACAAGGACGACTGGTTCGGTTCGCCCTTCATCGTGCGGCTGTCGGTGATCGCGGTCGTCGCGCTGTCGCTGTTTTTGGTGATCGAATTGAAGGGCGCGCGCCCGCTGCTCAACCTGCGCCTCTTGGCCCGCCGCAATTTCGGCTTCGGCATCCTCGCCAACTTCCTGCTCGGCATCGCGCTTTACGGCTCGGTGTTCATCCTGCCGCTCTACCTGGCCCGGGTTCAGGGCTATAATTCCGAGCAGATCGGCATGGTGCTGGCCTGGACCGGCTTTCCGCAACTGCTGCTGATCCCGCTGGTGCCGCGCCTGATGCAGCGCCTGGACGTGCGCATCCTCATCGTGATCGGCTTTGCGCTGTTTGCCGCCTCAAACTTCATGAACATCTACATGACGCCCGACTATGCGTCCGATCAGCTGTTCTGGCCGAACGTGGTCCGCGCCTTCGGCCAGGCGCTGGTCTTCACTCCGCTCTCGGCGGTCGCCACCTCCGGTATCGAGCCGGAGAATGCGGGGTCGGCTTCGGCGCTGTTCAACATGATGCGCAACCTCGGCGGCGCCATCGGCATCGCCGCGCTGCAAACCATCCAGAGCAAACGCGAGCAGTTTCATTCCAACGTGCTCTCCGGCGCGGTCTCGCTGTTCGAAGAAGCCACCCGCAATCGGCTCGACCGGCTGACCGCCTACTTCATGTCGCACGGCATCGCCGACCATGCCACTGCGGTGCAAAAGGCCGTGGTGGCGATCGGCCTGGCGGTGCGCCAGCAGGCCAACATCATGGCCTTCAGCGATACCTTCTTCGTGCTCGGCGCCGCCATGGTCGTCGCTTTGGTCGCCTCGCTGGCGCTCAAGAAACCGGCGAAGCTCGAAGCCGGCGGCGGACATTGAAGTCGCCTGGCAATTACTCCGCGGCCACGCTGGCCATCGCGGCCTGGCCACGGGTCTTGACCACCACCTTGATGGCGCCGTCGACGCGCTCGCGCGCATAACGCAGCGCCTCCTCGATATCCTCGAGCGCGAAGGTGTGAGTGTGCACGAGGGTGGCGTCGAAACGCTTCTGCGCCATCAGCGCCTCGGCGCGATGGGTGGCGCTTCTGCCTTCGCCGCGGATGCCGAAGACATAAATGTTGTTGCGCACGATGTAGGCGATATCGACCTCGGTCGGCTCGTGCGGGAAAGCCGCCAGGCAAATCCGTCCGCCCCGGTTGACCATGCGCGCGGCCTCGTTGACCGCATCCTTCGCGCCCGAACACTCGATGACGTAATCGACGCCGTTGCCGCCGTTCAGTCTGCGCACCGCCGCGACCGGGTCTTCCTCTCTTGCATTGACGACATGGTCGGCGCCGAGCTCGCGGCCGATTCTCAGGCGGTTGTCGCGCGTCCCGGTCAGGATCACGGGGCTTGCGCCGAGCGCCTTGGCCACCGCGACGCCCAACAGCCCGATCGGACCGGGGCCGGTGACCACGACGCTTTCGCCGGCGACGAGGCCGCCCAATTCCGTCAGCCCGTACATCGCGGTTCCGGCGGTGACGACCAGCGTCGCCTCCTCGTCCGACATGGCATCGGAAACGCGCACCAGGGTGTTGATATGGTTCACCGCATATTCCGCGAAGCCGCCATCGGTGGTGAAGCCGTTGGCACGATGTCCCTTGTCGACATCGCCATAGTTCAGGCCGTAGTTGTGGCACGAGGTGTACATGCCCTGCCGGCAGCGCTTGCATTGACCGCAGCCGGCGTGGATTTCGACCGTGACCCGTTCGCCGATCCGGTACTCGTCGACGCCGGGCCCGAGTGCTGCGATGGTTCCCATATATTCATGGCCGGGTGTGAAGTTCTTGTTGTACGGCAGGCCGCCTTCAATCATCGCCGGTGGGCCGTGATGGATGATTTCGAGATCGGTTGCACAGATCGCGACCGCATCGATCCGGACCAGCACTTCGGCGCGCTTGGGAGCCGGAACCGGCTTGTTCGTCAATATCAGCTGATCGGGATCGCCCAGCACCCAGGCGCGCATTGTATCGGGAATCGGAAAGTCCGCGGAGGTCTTGACGTGATCGGGCCTGTACATCGCTTCGCTCCCTGTTATCGCTGTCTTATTCTGCCGCCGCGCCCTTGCCCACCCGGCGAGCAGGAATGCACCGGCCCGACCGGACAAATCGTCGCCCACGGCGTCCGGCGGGGCAAAAGCGGAGATATCTTTCCGCCTGGCCTGCGCTATTCACACGAACCACCATTGCCACCGGCTTGCTCCGAGTCACTCCCCGGCAACAGGTCGGGAAAAACCGCAGCCCGCGGTTTGACTTCGGCCTGACGGCAAGCTTATTTGGCCAAAGGGTCGCCACCAACACCGACGCCCCAGCACTAACGTTCTTCCCTCCATCGAGACCTGAAGCGAACTCGGTATGAGCGCCTACCTTAAGCGGCAGCTTGCGGATTACGTCGAATATCATCGCGATCCGCGCAATTGCGCAATGCATGTATTTGGCATCCTGACCTTGTTTCTGGCAGCGATACTTCCGCTCAGCCTGTGGCCGGTTCACGTGTTTGGCGTGCCGGCCACAGTGGCGACCATCATGGTGCTGCCCGTTCTGATCTACTGGATGCTGCTCGATGCCGCCCTTGGTATCGCGATCCTCGCGGTTGCGATTTTACTGCTTTCAACCGCAACCATGATCGTCAATCACGCGAGCATCGCCACGGTGTGGAGCATCTCGGCTGTGCTGATCGTTATCGGCGTAGCTTTTCAGGCCGTCGGACACCGGCTGTTCGAGCGCAGGCAGCCGTCGCTGGTTCACAACCCGACCCATTTGTTGCTCGGCCCGATCTTCGTGATGGCCAAACTGTTTATCGCACTCGGCTTTCGCCACGACCTCGCGCTGATTATCGCAAGCGATCCACAACACCAGGAGCTGCTGCCGCATTCATGACGAGAGTACTGGTCACCGGCGGCAACGGCTTCATCGGGAAGCATCTGGTTTCGGCACTGCTGGCGCGGGGCGGACAGGTGCGCGTGCTCGACATTCGTCGTCCGGCCCATCCGATGCCGGAAGTCGAATATGTCGTGGGTTCGGTGCTGGACCCGGCGCTGGTGGATGACAGCCTCCGCGACGTCGATCAGGTTTTCCACCTCGCCGGCCTGCCCGGCATGTGGTTGCCGCGCAAGGCCGATTTCCACGCCGTCAACACCCTCGGAACGGAAACCGTCATCGCGGCCGCACGCAAACGCGGCACTGCCAGCTTCCTGCACTGCTCGACCGAATCCATTCTGTTCCGTGGCTCGCCCGTGGATTCGGCTAGCGAACACCCGCTGCAGCCCGCCGATGCGATGCCCGGCCTTTATACCCGCTCGAAAATGCTCGCCGAGCAGGCAGCCTTGCGAGCCGCCGAATCCGGCTTTCCGCTGGTGATCGGCACGCCGACCATGCCGATCGGACCTCACGATCACAGCCTGACGCCGCCGACCGCGATGATCCGGCACTTCCTGGGCGGGCGCGTTCAGTTGTATCTTGATTTCGTCGTCAACCTGGTCGACGTGCGCGACGTCGCCGCCGGCCTTGTGCTTGCGATGGAGCGCGGCCGGGTGGGACATCGCTACGTTCTCGGTGGCGAGAGTATCCCGCTGAAAAACCTTCTTGGGCTTGTGGCCGACATCAGCGACCGCCGCAAATTCCTGCTGCCGGTTCCCGCGCGGTTGGCGGAAAAGGCCGCCGCGATGCTGGAATTCATCGCCGATCACGTGACGCGCCGTCATCCGACCGGCACGGCCGAAGGTGTCCGCATCGCGCTGCGGGCAAGCGCGCTATCGATCGCGAAGGCGCAAGCTGAACTCGGCTACGCGCCGCGGCCGATCGAGCCGGCGCTGCGGGAGACCATCGAATATCTCCTTGGGTCCGGCGACCGTCACGAGGGATTTGTTCCAGACCTGACGCCGGCCTATTCGGTGGTGAGTCAGGAGTTGCCGGGCTGATGCAATGCTGTAATGGTATCTGAGACATGCATGATCTCTTCAACCAATTTCTGGCGGTGTTCTGGAGCGGATGGACCGCCACCTGGCCCACCCAATTGCTGGCAATGATCTGGGTGGCCTGGCTCATCAGCTGGGCCATAGGCTCGTTCTTTTCCGCCCGAACCGAAAAGCACGTCAGGACCTGGGATTCTCGCGCCTACCGCATCCCGATTCTGGCAGGCGCGGTGCTGCTGACCCCCTGGACCGCGAGCGTATTGGGAGAGCAACCGCTCTGGCATGTCGGCAATAGCGGGACCTACCTGCTGGCGGGCCTGACCGCGGCGGGCACGCTGTTCACCTGGTGGGCGCGCATTCATCTCGGGCGCTTCTGGTCGAATGCCATCACCCGCAAGGAAGGCCATCGCGTGATCGACACCGGCCCCTACGGGCTGGTTCGCCACCCGATCTATACCGGGCTGATCGGGGCCATGCTCGCGACCGGCATCGCGGTCGGAACCGTCACCGCGCTGCTTGGCACGCTCCTGATCGCGTTCGGCCTGTGGCAGAAGGCCCGCATGGAAGAAGGCTTTCTATCGGCTGAGCTCGGCGCGGACGCCTATGGCCCCTACTGCCGCCGCGTTCCGATGCTGGTTCCGTTCCTGCCGCAGCGCTGAGGTGGATCCGTCTGATTTGGGCGCCATGAGCGACATAAGCAGCGGGCATTCGCCATTCGGCGCGTAACTGCACCTGATTGTTCAAGACGGCCTGGAGTTTGCTAACTGGTCCAGCCGGATCTCGCCTGGTGCATTCAAACGGCGAGGCGTTCCAACGGAACACTCAGCTTCAATCTAAGGCCATTTCGACGCCAGTCGTGCTCGATCTTGCCCGCCAGCTCACCGGTCACACTGCGCTCGGTAAGAATGCTGCCAAAGCCGCGAGCCTGCGGTGTCTCAGCGATCACGGGGCCGCCGGTTTCATCCCATTCAAGATGCAAATCATCGCCGCGCGCGACCCATGTGACGCGGATTGAACCGCTCGGTCGGGAAAGCGCTCCGTACTTGACCGCATTCGTCGCGGTCTCATGCAACGCGAGTGCAAGGCCCGTCGCGGCCTTTGGCCCGATAGGCACATCCGGTCCTTCAAGGATGACGCGGGCGGGCGAGCCGTTTTCGTAGGGCTGCAAGACTGTGCGCACCAGCGCATCCATCGTCGTGTGCTTGCTTTCGTGTTCTGTACCCATGATGCCGGGCCGAATGAGATCTTTGGCCCGCAACAGCGCATCCAGCCGGCCACGAAGAGCTTCGGCCATTTCCCTGGGAGTGCCGGCAGACCGGGCACTCAGACCAATCATTGAGTGGAAATTGGCGAAAATGTTTTTAACGCGATGGTCGGCCTCCCGCGCAAGCAGCCGTTGCCGTTCTTGCGCCTCCTTCTGAATGGTTATGTCCACCACCGCCCCGACGAAGCGGTCCGGCTTGCCATCCTCGCGGTACATGAACTCGCCGCGCGCCTCGACCCAGCGGATATTTCCGTCCTTTTGCAGCAGCCGGAATTCCTGAAGATACTTGTCTCCGGTTGCGGCGGCGTGATCGATCGCGCCTGCGATCCGCTGCGCGTCCTCGGGATGAATGCCCGCAAGGTACTCCGCCAAAGGCGCGCCCTCGTCGCCTCTGGCAGGGTCGACCGAGAACATTTCTGCGAAGCGAGCGTCGGAAAAGAAGGCGTCGGACTGCACGTGCCAGTCAAATGTGCCCACCATTCCAGAGGCATTTAGGGCTTGGCGCAGCCGCTCCTCGGCTTTCGCCAATGCCCGCTCCGTCAGAACCCGCTGAGTTGTCTCCACGACGACGGCGAGGACGCCCGCCGGACAACCGCTCTCGTCGAGCACCGGGCTGTAATCGAGGTTCATCCAGACCTGCTCGGGAATGCCCTGGCGATGCAGCGTAAGTTCCTGGTCGCGGTACGAAAGTGTACCTCCGCTCAAACCTACCTTCATCACGTTGTCGTTGAAGTCGGCGACCTCGGGCCAACCCTCTCGCACTTTCGATCCGAAAAGCAGGGGATGTCGTCCTCCTGCAAAAGCCGAATACGCATCGTTGTAAATCATGATCCCGTCCGGGCCCCATAGCAGCACGATGGGGACCGGCGAGCGCAACAGTATGCCGACCGTGGTCTTCAGACTTTGTGGCCACCCGGAGATCGACCCTAAGCCAGTGCCGGACCAGTCGCGGAGACGGATGAGCTCGCCCATCTCGCCCCCGCCTAAAGAAAAGCTGTTATCGTCCGCGGAACCTGCCATGCGAGCGTGGAAACTCGGCAAAGCATATTCTGTACGGGAAATACCCATGGCATACAAGTTTGAGAGCAGCCGTATCCGCTGACGTGCTCCCTGGGTAAAAAGCCGACCCGACAGATCCGAAATGCCACCTCCGCTTTACCCTCGGCCGAAGTAGGCGCCGAAGCCTGCGTCGCTTGCGGCCGCCGCGTTGCCATGCTGGTTCCGTTCCTGCCGCAGCGCCAGTTAGCGCCGTTTCCGTTTCGACTTAATCAGAGGAAAACTCCCGGGGTGTGCCACAGTTGGTCATTGAGAACTTCGCCGAGATCGCTGGCGAGGTAGTAGTGCCTGAGCACGGCGCCGCGCGAAAAATGATTGAGGCCGCCCGGGATAGCGGCGGCATTTTGGCGAAACGCCTCATGCAAGCCGGCGAGAAATCCCTGAAGCTGGCGGTTGGGCGCCCCCTGAGCAATATGAGGATAGATGTGCGGTATCCGCCCGAACGCCGAGAGATTTTCGCGGCCGAACAACTTGGCCAGCACCATCGGCTGCCAGAGGTACGTCCAGAAATCGTGCTTGATATGTGAGGTCAGGAGCTTCCGGCCATTCAGATACTCGATGCCGTTCTTGCGCTCGTAGCGGTAGGGTCCGAGGCCGAGCAGGTGAATTTTCAGCCAATTCTCGACCCCGATCAGATTGCCGGGGAGCAGAGGCTCCTGAGCACAATCAATGAAACCGTTGCGGCGAAGATGGCGCAGGAAAGCCGCGTCGGTGCCGCCGAAACGGTTAGGTTCCAGCAATTGTCCGGCACTATCCAGATGCATCACATCGCGGGCATAGCCCTCGGGATCGTCGTTGGCGCGCAACGCATGGCTCTCAAATATCTC
>Ga0326727_10027509_pt1 | contig 10437 bp, 9 predicted proteins | sample MB2enrmetagenome_FD_207643 | JGI IMG/M metagenome (GOLD analysis project Ga0326727, IMG submission 207643) | Lab enriched peat soil microbial communities from McLean, Ithaca, NY, United States - MB29MY | ecosystem: Environmental > Terrestrial > Soil > Wetlands > Peat | place: USA: New York...
GCGTTGATGTATGGCGCAGTCATGAGCGGGATCGCTGGCGGTTTGATGTTGCTGTTCAATCTAAAACCCAAAGAGCAGGCATCATCCTCACGCCTCAGCACTTGATAATCCGTAGTTTTAGGGTCACCAAAAAGCGGGTATACCCGGTGTTTGAGCGCTCAGGCCAGAACTCACGTTGGAAAACCCTGCTCCATCCACGATTTGAAAGCTGCGATTTGTTCTTTCGTCAGGGGGGGATAGGGCGCAGGGGGCATGCCGCCCAGGTTTGGCGGCGTGCTGATCTGACTGTAAATGGCTTGCGCGTTGGCCTTCACGTCGTCGTATTTCGTCAGGTCGAAGCGCCACATCATCGACCCGCGGAACTGACGAAAAACCGGTAGGATATCGTTTGCAAAAGAGACGGACGGTTCCATATTTATAGCTCCATAAAATCGGCCGGAAGCTTCCAGACGCAGCCGGTAGCGCGTTGTGCGGCGATGCCTTTGTCAGGGGCCATTTCAAATTGTCCGAAATCGAGCACGTAGGCTGCTTTTCCCGACGGGTCAAAGGCGATATCGATAGGGCGTTCGACGGGAGGAGTCCGGACCGGATGGGGGGACCAGCCGCGGCAGGACAAGCGGATCAGCTTGCGTCCCACCCTCGGTCCTTCAGGCGCAGTCATCGGTTTTTCGTCGCCAAATAGCGCGACGATAAGGTCTCCAGCGTGCGCGAATCCGCGTGGGATCTGAGCGAACTTGACGGCGCAGGAGTTGACCTCGAACTCGAACAGTGGGGTTTCGGGCGGAGGCAGGTTATGATGCTTGGCCAGCACGAAGTCTGACGCGCGGGTGAGGGGACGGCCGCCGAAGAAATCGGGCCATCCGTACCACGCGCCGGGACGGATTTCATACAGGAAATCGGGGCAGCCTGAGATGGGCCGGCTCCCTCGAATGTCCGCGCCCTGATCGGTGGCGAGAAGGCGTCCGTCGGAGAGGAAACACAGTCCGTAGGCGTTCCGCAGACCCCAAGCGACTAGCTCGAGGTTGGCGCCGTCGGGATCACAGCGCATGATGGAAGCGGTACACGGTACGCGGCCTTCGATCATGCCATGGGCAACCGATGCGCCGTAGGGCGCGAACGCGCTGGTGCGAACCGCACGGCCGTCACGGGGATCGCGTGTTTCGGCTTCATAGCCGGATACTTCGATGGTGTAACCAGGAATGTCGCAATTGTGTCGCACTTCGCCAAGCCACGGAAGATCATGGGAATCGAGTCCGACCACTCCGCTGTTGGTCATAGCACCCTGGCTGAAATAGAGTTTGCCGTCAGGACCGGTCACCGCCATATTGGTGTGGTAGTTCCCGAAGCCGGGCAAGTCATCGAGAATTGTGCTGCGTTGGTGAGAGTCAAGGTTGATGCGGGTGATGCGGCCGGGATTTCCTCCTTCGGAGACGATCAAGTAGCGACCGTGACAGAAGAGGCCGTTCACCGGTGCGCGTAGTCCACAGGCGACCGGCAGTAACTTTCCATCGAGATCCAGTTGGAGGATGGCCCCGCCGGCAAGCGCACCTCCGAAGGGAAGTCCGGATTCGGCAATATAGATGGCGCCTTCGGGATCGATCGCGATGCTGGTGGGAAAGTCGAGGGCGGAGGCAACGAGTTCCATGGCTAGACAGCGTCACAAAGCATTCGCACGGCTAGAATGCAGAGGTACGTTCCGACAATGCCTTCCGCGTGGGCTGAAACAATTCGCGGCAGAAACCGCCTCACCGAGCATGAGGCATAAAGGCCGGCGCAGGACATCGCGGCGCTGATGACCCCGATAAAGAAGGTAGCCAGCCAAACCGGGCCGGAGAACGCGCTGACGCCGAAGCCGGCCACGAAATTGTCGAGGCTCATGGAAAGGGGTAAGGCCAGTAACGCGGGATGGTCGCCGGCGTTGCCAGGCCTTTCTTTGCGCAATGCGCACCAGAGAACCACCAGGCCGGATGCCAGCGTCAGCCAGGGATTTGCAATCGATAGCGTGCGCCCCACCGCCAATCCCAATAAAGGCGCGGTCATTTCGCATAAGCTGAACGCCGCCGCGAGCACATGCATGCGGCGCGGCCGCATGGGCAGCAGACCAATGGAGGAGCAGACTTGCAGATTGTCGAGCCCGGCGAGAAAACCGAGAAGAAGGATAGCGCCAGTCATTTTGAGTCAGGCTCCAGGCTGTAGACGCGGAGTACGCCTCCCTTGCAGCCGAAAACCAGTGCGCCCGCGACTACAACATCGCCGGAAATCGCGGGACCGAGGCAGTATCCGTAGCCTCCATTCAGTCCACCCGTCTGTTCCCCGAGTTCGTCTTTCCAAAGCATTTTTCCCGTGTAGGAATCGAACGCGTATACGGCGATTTTGGAGGTGGAACAGAAGACCAGGTCATTCACGACAGCGGGCGAACTCAAACCGGATTCTCCCGGCGTACGGTACATGGGAGGCTGTGAGTGGATATAAAGCCTCGGATCGCTGTCATCCATTTCCCATGCATCATCCAATGTCTCCCAATCCATGGCGCGGAGAAAAGGTGTGGTAGCGTAGTCAATTCCGGCCTGCACCGTATGATAGTTGTTCCCTCCGACGCCGATGAAGATCCGGCCGAGACGGGAATCGATGGCCGGGGTGCTGTACGTACCGGAGTAGTTCTCCTGGTCTTCGCCCGCCGACATTCGATTCGGAACGAAAGGATCGATGCGGGTGTCGTTGGGACCAACATGGGGGTCAACGCTGGGGATTCTCCCGCCGTCGTTGTAATAGGGAAGTAACTGCCGGCTGCGCACAAGCTTCATGGTCACGGCGTCGAGCACAAAGAAGCCCCCGTTCTTGCAGCCTGCGGCGACCATGCGGCGACCATTCACTGTGAACAAGACCGGCGATCCGCCGAAATCGACATCCACATCGGTCTCGCGATAGCTGCTGTCGGGAGGGGCCTGGAAGAAGCCGCGGAATTCGCCGGTAGTAGCATCGAGCGCCAGAATGCCGTTGGAAAAACCTTTCGAAGGAAGCGTGGAATCGGGAACGGGATTTCCGGTGGCGCAGAACAGGCGGCCGAGTTGGTCGTCATAGGCTATTGAGGACCACACCGAACAGCCGCGAATAACCGGATCAACGGGACCGATGGTGAATCCCGGCGGTAGGGCGCCTTGCACCGTTGAGGGCGGCAGAACGTTGGGAGCGTTGGGCACGTTGTCGACAAACTGACAGGTGCAGTAGATCCACACCACGTTGCCGGTGGTCATATCCAGGCAGTAGACGAAACCGAAGAGCCCGGCGTTCTCGCCCTCGCCCATTCCCACAAAAACGTAACCGCTCAAGATATCGGCAGCCACCACGGGAGAACTCCAACCGGCGGCCGGCGGTCCGGGACTGACGTTGGTGACAGGCTGGTTGTGGGCGAGATCGGCATTGCGCAGATCGGTCACCCAGTTCAGCTTCAAATCGTCCGCGGAGAGGCAGTACAGTTTGCCGTTGAAGGCGCTGAAATACACGTTGCCTTTCGCCACCGCGGGCGTGCATCCCATGCCCATAAAGCCGTGCGTATCGCCGTCGGCGGGATCGATGTCCCATTGGAACGATGCGACGGTCTGGCCGGTTTGCGCGTCGATCTTCAGGAACTGACCGCCATTGGCGCCGATCGCGTCATGGCTGTTGGCGAGTCCGACATATATACTGCCATCGACGATAGCGGGCACCGAAAGCACCGGGCCGGCGACCTCGATGTCGTGCTTGAGTTTCAATGAACCGATAGTGGCGCGGCTGATCCGGCTGCCGCCTACGCACCCGCTGTGCTCTACGTCTCCGTGATACATCCACCAGTTGGTTTTCCGCATCGCCGTTATGCATTCACCGGATTGAACTGGAAGCTCGGACCGGCAGTCTGGCCCGGTACGGTCACCGTGGACATCATGACCAGCGCCTGCTCCTTCATGGATTCCATCAGACCGATCGCGGGACCGAGGCGATCCGGCTCACCGTTAAAAACCAGGTGCAGGCATTTCAGCAAACTGGTGTACGTGTAATTGAAGGTATCGTTCATGAGGCGAGCTTTGGTTCCCGGCGCATAGGAGTCGCTATGCGGATTCGAGATGACCGGCCAGACGCCCCCGGGATCGAACGCGATGCTGTGCCCGGCATAAGCGTACGGCAGTTCGCCCGGCTTTGGATCGGGATTGGCGATCAGTTTCTTGCCGTAATAGATTTCGGCGTAGCGATAATAGTGCGCCGGCTGGTCTTCCGGGTCGAGCGGCGATTTCTTGGTTCCCTCCCCCTGCTCGACAATCAAACGAATGGCTTCCACGGCTGAGTCGACGTCATGCACGTGGATGGTGCGCAGCGGGCCGAATCCGGTCGTCAGCTGGCGGCTGGCATCCTTCGAGAAATCGCCCGGTTTCAGTTGCTTGATTTGCTCGATAATCTTTTCGTAGAACTGGCCGATGGTCAGCGGCTTTTCGGCTTCCGCGAGAGCGAGGGCCTTCACCGGAAAATGCAGAGGGTCTTCGGGCTCTTCGATAACCATGAAAACGTCGTAGACCAGTTGCTTCGAGAAAGGCGCGAGCGGCACGATCAACTGTCCTTCCACCGCGCCCGGCAGGTGGCCGGGATACTTGGGTAGGAAACAGGGATCGTCAATCCTGGGCGATCCCTTAATGGCGTTGAGGACATTGCAATCGAGGGCCATGTGAAGCATTTCTTCGAGGACGATCGACTTGATCAGCGCGGCGATCTCCAGGTTGACTCCGGGTTTGAGGGAGTAGAGCGCATACAGATACGGAGGTATGGTGGAGTGTTCCAGTTCGATGGCGTTCTGGAGGGCCTTGTGCAAGCCAGCCACGGTTCCGTCGAGGTCTGCGAATAATTCGGCTTTGACTTGGATCATGGACGCTCCTTGCTAGATGAGAGACTTCCCGCGCAATAAAAAGAGACGCCGGGCGAGCGCCGCGGTTTTGCCTCCGCGCATTGGCTCGGCCGGCGGACCGGCAGCCGGGGCCGGAGATGGGGCGGCGACCTTGCGGGATTCTACCGCCGGAGGAGGTGAACCCATGAGTGGTTTACCGTCGGGCCCCGGATTGCGGAACCATTCGAGGATCGCGGCACGCTTCGCATCCGAGAGGTCGCGCGTAACCGGCATCGAATTGGGGTCTTCCCGGCGCAGGCTGAAGGCCAGCAACAGGAGCTTGGCATTGTTGCAGACGGATTCGTAATCCTTAAGATCCAGAAAACGGTTCATGATCGGATACAGATTGGCGTATTGCACGAAGATTGGCTGCAGAGAACCGTACCAGGTGGGCGGCCCATCGGTTTTGAAGCGATTGAAGACCAGCACGCTGATGAACTCCACGGGATTAAATGGATAGTTTGTTCCGTATGCGAGAGTCGCTTCGAGCATGGGACGAACGCCATAAACCTGCCCGTCAATATAGGATCGAGGATTGCCCGGATCTACGGCGTGCAAGGTCAGGGTCGCGATACCGTCCGGGCCGGTTACGATGCGGCAAGGGAAGTTCAGGGCGTCCTCCGGCACTGCGACGGCCGGAGCTGTCCCGATAATGCTCGACGGCTGCAGTCCGGAGGGATCGAAGACATTGACGATCCGGGCTCCGGGCAAAGGAGCCCCGAACCTGGTGGCAAAAACGCGAACTTCGCTTTTTTGTTCGGGCTCCATGCGGAATACGAATTGGTCGGCGCGAGCGTAGAGGCCTCCGGGAGGTTCCTGAATGCCGGCTTGCAACGTACCGGTTGTGTCCGCGGCCAACCATGCCAGGGGGTTGGTTTGAACGGCATTCAACTCGTCGGACGTCAGCGCGCGGCGGCTGGGCAGCTCCACCACACCGGCCGTCGATTCATACCAACGCGGCAACTGGTAATCGATCGTACCGATCGACTCGGGCTTGGTATCGACGTAGGCCAGCGAGAGCGTTCCCATAGGCTGGATGTCGCCGCCGGGAGTTGTCGTCGGAAGCGCGTTACCCAGATCGACATAAATTTTTCGCGCCTGCGCGTCGACCACGGCGGGACAGTAGTTCAACTGATACGGCGTAGGATTTTGCGGTGGGGCCATGAAATGCCGCCCAAGCACGAGATGATCGGGCTCCCCGGCGGCGCAGGGGCCGATTGTGCCGACGATCCGGCCGAGGGTGAAATCCGGCCCCGGATTCATGTTGTAACCGTCAACATTGAACTTAATCGAGAGCTTGCCGGATTCGACAGAGGAATCGCGCAAGGCTTGCAGGAAGGGCGACGATTCGATTCCTCCCCATTCGAGGTCGTGAAGGGTGGATTGATAAGTCGCGCCAAACGCAGAGTCGCCTTGCACGGGTGCTCGGCTCCATATATCGATGAATGCGGCCGTCTTGTAATGCGACCTTAATAACGTGGTGCCGTTCTCCGTGCAGATACGGATTTCCATCCCCCAGACCTCCGAAACCATCTGTTGTTCAGGATCGAGATCGACGAGTTTGGCGGAAACCGAGCGATCGGAATCGGCGATCAGGCAGCCGTGAATGGGATCGGAAGCGGGTGCCGGAGCTTGCTTCATCCAAGCTGCCGATATTCTGCAGCCGATCAAGCGCCACGCCGCGTCTCCCACGGGATTCCACCAGCCATTGACGTCCCGCGGAGACTGGCCGGTGCCAAACTTTTGATATGAGGGAATAAACGTCCGATTGTCGAAATGCACCGGATCGTTATTCACTGTGGAAGGCGCCGCCTGGAACTTACCGGCGAAATGCAGCCGTAACGAGTTCAAGTAACTCATTGATGCGGAGTTTACTTTACCTGAAGTACGGCGAAAAAGAAAGAACAATTTTTATAATTTACGACCAAGGCACGGTATCTACAGCGTGTTGAGAAATGCGATCAGGTCGGTCCTTTGCGATAGCGAGAGAGTGAGGCCGAAAGGATGGCCGGGAATACCGCGAGTTTTTCCGTCATAACCTTTGAAACCGGTGGGCACGTAATCTGGCGCCAGTCGCGCGGGATCGAACCAGTCGGCGAGAGTAGCGGCTGAACCATGATGGCCCAAAGGCCCTCGATACCAAACGCCTTTCAGAGACGGGATTTTGTAATAGCCAGTACTTTTGTGTGATTCCAGCGTGTAACGGAGATCGAGTCCGATGTCTTTAATCAGGCCATTATTTGTATAAAGTGGAGGCGTATGACATTCGCCGCATTTCTCTCGCTTGAAAAGTAACCGGCCTCGCGCCGCGGCTGCGTCAAACGGGTTCGGGTTCCGAGGCGGCCGCAGCGAATATAGATAGAGCGCCAGCGCGTAAAGCTGAGGATCGCTGTAGCGGACAGCGGGAGGCTTGGCGCTCAGAGGCGGGTTTGCTCCATAGCGATCCTGCGAGAACAGATCTTGCGCCAGTGAACTGTAACGCATCAGATCGGCGATTCCGCGCTGGCGGACGATTGCGGTATGGTCCAGGTATTTGCGCTCGCGCACACCGATCAGGTCCGGTATCTGGGGCGGCAGAATCATACTGGTGTTGGCGCGCGCCGTGACTCCGGCTGGAATTTGCCGGCCTGCCTCGATAAACTCATCGAGGCTCATCGTGTCCGTCAGGCGGTTGCTATCGGTTGGGAGCCAGGGAGACTGAAACTGTCTGGCGAATGCCCGGACCCGCGCCAGCGCTTTATCCGCTCCAAGGATCTTTGCGGAAGCAGCCAGAAGGAGCGCGCCCTGGCGGTCGTTGGGATTATTCCCCGGCGCGCCCTGCGCCACCGTGCCGTCGGGCAGGACGCGCGTGTGGCAGGTATTGCATCCCATGGAGCCGAGTTCCACGACGCCTTTACGACGAATGACCCAGCGGGCAAACGGGATCACGCCGTCCTTCGAAACCGGCATTTCGTTTTGACGAACGAATTCGGGATCGTGCAGGTTTTCGGCCGAGAAGAAGACGGGGTTGAACGAAGTTGCCGCGTTGAAAACAACCTCGCCGGCATCGATCCATTGCTGTGGAGTGGTTAACCTGGCAGCGTCGAAGGCGATCTCGGGTTCGCGCGCCTCCAGCGATTCGCGATAACCGGCCGGTTCGCGACCGGGCGCATACACCGGATAACTCCGGTAAATGGTGCGCTCGGGGATCCGGTAATAGGCGCGCTCGTCCAGGTGGATCTGGGAAAAGGCGGAATTGGCCGCGGGTAATTCGAGGGTGTCAATATCCGGCTGGTTCCAGGTCCGGGGCACCTCTTGCGCAGGGGCTGTACCGAGGGCGTAAAGCGCGAGCAGGATATGCAAGTCAATCCGCATGATCCGTTTTACGCAAGACGATCAGGGAACGAGCACATTCGACGGCCGCGTATCGAGTCTCTAGCAACTCGCCCACAAACGTCCGCACACCGGGAAATTCGGTGCCGTAGTCGTGGAAAGCGACGAGACCGCGGTCCATCAGCCAGGGCTCGAAGTGCCGGAAGTCGCGGGACACGTTCGCATAGTCGTGCAGGCCGTCAATGAATAGCAGACCAATCGGCCCGTTCCAATCGGTTTCCCATGATTTCGCGACCACCGGCAACACTTGTTCAGACACGCCGGCGTTTTCGATATTGCGGCAAAAGCTCCCATACGTGGGCTGGCCTCGATGGAGCGACTGGCCGTCAGCGCCGGTAACGCCCTGGTGAGGATCGATAGCGTGCACCTTCACTGCGGGGCGAAGCTGGCGGGCAACACGCCCTAAAACTACCGTGGAGCGGCCACAAAAGCTCCCCACCTCGACAAAGGAAAGCGGATCGGGAAGGTTGCGCAGGACCCACGCGGCGGCGGCGATCAGCAGATCCGCTTCCTCGTCCCGCAGCCAGCCCTCTATGGAGCGCATGATAGCCAGGATCGGGGCGGTCAGCAGGAGGGTAGGCTCTTCCGGCATTTGTGCTCCAAGATTCAGGCGTGATCGCGCAGGACGGCATCGACCATGCGGATGAGATCATCCGCGCTGGCCACGCCTATGGCTTTCTTCCACAGTCCGGTGACATCATTGCCAATGAGAAACAGATTTAAGTGGTCCTGTTTGTCGGCGACATAGAGGCCGAGCCTTTTGAGAACCAGCTCGACATTCTCTTTCTTGCCAGTCAACAGATACCAGCCCGGCCGGGCTTTGAATTTTTCCCCAAAGGCTTTCATACGCGCGGGAGAATCGGTTTCGGGATCGACCGAAATGGAAATCATATTAGCGTCTTTGCCGAGTCGGGGACCAAGCCATTCCTGAATTCGCGCGTAATTTCCAGCCATCACGGGGCAACTGTCTTTACAGGTGGTGAACATGACATTGATGACCACCGTCTTGCCTTTCACGAGATCGCTGTAAAAACGACGCTCGACACCGTTCTGATCGAGAAGCACGGTGTCGGTGAAGTAGTTTTGGGCAGGGGACTGGCAGAAGCTATAAATCGTGAAAGCAACGAACGCGGCGGGAAGAGCGCAGAATCGCATGCGAGGTCCGAAGTATTGTGCCACAATTCCACAATAGATGCAAAGCCTTCCTCGCCGAATTACGATCGCGGCATGTTTTATTTTTGCCCTACGGGCGCAGGAACGCAGCCTGACGCCGCAGGAACTTCGCGGACGTACGATTTACCGGGAAGGGCGGAACGCGTCCGGAAAGAATATCATCGCCAGGGTGAGCGGTGGCGAGGTCAACGCGATGAGCTGTGCCAGCTGCCATGGCAACGATGGCCGGGGACGTCCCGAAGGAGGAGTTACGCCTCCCAGAATTCGCTGGGAAGATCTGACGCGAAACTATGATGTTTCGAGTGAGACGGGACGCCGCCACGGGTCTTATAACGACACGCTGTTGGTACGGGCAATCGCCATGGGGATCGATCCGGCCGGCAACCGGCTGGGAGACGCGATGCCCCGTTTTGCGCTCTCGCGCGCCGATGCCAACGACCTGATTGCTTACCTGAAGAGGATCAGCGGGGATCATGACCCCGGCATCAGCGATGAAATCCTCCGCATCGGATCGATACCAGCGCCGGGTGAAGAGGCGGCGCGGGCCGCGCTGACGGCCTATTTCGCGGACTTGAATCAATCGGGCGGAATCTACGGGAGGCGTATCGAACTTACCTTTGGAACGGCCCCGCGGGTCGGTGAGTTTTTAGCGAAACAACCGGTATTTGCACTGCTGGACGTTTTCGTGGCTGGAGCGGAAAATGACGCCATGGCCGCCATCAACCGGGAGAAGATCCCGGTGATCGGCTGCGGAACGCTACTGCCGGTGGTGAACGCGGGCGCGAATCCTTACGTTTTTTATCTCGATTCCGGCGTGGCCGGACAAGCCGGAGCGCTGGCGGAATTCGCGGCGAATCGGTATCGCGAAGCGCTCCTGGTGGTGGGGGCCGATGCGCTGTCGCGTGCCGCGGAAACGGCTGCTCGCGGGAAGTGGCCAGGTAAGCTGGAAACCGTCGCGCCGGGGAGTGTTTCATGGTTGCAGG
>Ga0326727_10027511_pt1 | contig 10437 bp, 9 predicted proteins | sample MB2enrmetagenome_FD_207643 | JGI IMG/M metagenome (GOLD analysis project Ga0326727, IMG submission 207643) | Lab enriched peat soil microbial communities from McLean, Ithaca, NY, United States - MB29MY | ecosystem: Environmental > Terrestrial > Soil > Wetlands > Peat | place: USA: New York...
GGCCTTCGATAGCCGTGCGGCAAGGTGCGCTTTCGAAATATCGAGCAGATGGATTCGGATATCGGAGTCCGTATCCACACGGCGCGTCACGAAATCAACGCCGCGCCAGGCGTTCTCCACGGTTCGGAATTGCGGCGAATGCAGGATGGCTCGCATGACCACGGTGGAAGCCTTGCGCGCGTCGGCCTCGCGCCGTTCCTGTTGTGCGCTTTGTTTGGGCTGTGCGTGGGTGGTGGCGATGCGGTGCAGCGCTTCATCCCACTCGCCGCGAGCCGGAGCCGGAGGGGCGCTGCTGTAACGCTCTTCCGTGCTGGCGAGAATGTCATCCAGGAATCCGCCGCCCGCCGGTTTCGCCGGCGCCGCGGGAGCGGGAGCAGCAGCGGGAGGAGGCCCCGGAGGCTCGGGTTCGGCGGTAACCGTCGCGCGGATTGCTTCGAAAAGAGGAAGGCGCCGATACAACCGGTCCGGGTGAAAGCTCTCAAGATCGGAGATTTCGAGCGAAAGCGGCTTGCCATCGCCGCCGGCGAGCGGCAGCTCGATCCGCGGCCGCACCCGTGCCAGAACGGCTTCGAGATTGTCCCGGTCCACTTCCAGCGGCTTCTGGGGGCGCTCCGGGTTGGCGCCCGCAAAATCGCCCGCGATAACGATGTGAAAAGGCACGATTCGCGACCTCCGAAGGATGCTACCACAGTTGGCCGTCTAATACGACTGCAACACGGGGCCGCTCAACTCATTCGCGCCAAACGCACGTCGCGTGGCGTTGTACGCGTCATGCTCGGTGAAAAGCCAGCGGTGAAAATCGGCCATCGTCGTGATCCGTTGCCTGAGGTCAACCAAAACATTGAGACGTTCGCGCTCGCGCACGACCCGTGCATTCAGTACGTCCGCGTTCATACTGGGATCGAATAAGCCTTCGAAACGCAGCTCATACTGCACTGGCCGTGGATGGAGCCCATAAATCCACCGGAAAACCGCTTCGATGCGCACCAGATGAAAGTCGGACGCGATCACCAGCAATCGGCGCATCTGCCTCGGCTCGACGTGAATGACTCGGGAGAAGAATGCGTTACCGATAGTGTCATAAGATTGCGTCTCCGTGAGTATGCGCCCGGCCGGGATGCCGCGCTCCATCAGGTACCGTGCGGCGGCAACGGACTCAAAGATCGGGAAGCCCCTCTCATCGACAGGTGGTGGACGGTGTGTCGTCCCGGCGCTCAGGGCGATCACATATTCGCCATCGTAGATCTGAACGGCGCGATCCAGATGGAGCCGCACCCAGGAGGGTAGCTCACCCCCCGCGCGGACCCCGTTGCCAGGGATAAGTATCGCGTCGAGTTCGCTCATGGAAGCGATCCTAACCTATCGGCGAAGGACACGCGGCGCAATCCGCGTTGCCGAGGTCTCAGCGGATGGACACGCGACGTCAGTCGCGTCTGTGCTGGTCCCGAAGGAACGCGGCTGCGCCACATGTCCGCGCTCACAAGGCCATCCCGGAACAGTGTTTTCGAGGGTGTCCACTCGTAATGGCATGGGCAGGCGGTTCGCAGGCACACGCTACAATATCCATTCATGCCCGGATTGCTGCAGGGGAGAACGGCGCTGGTGCTGGGTGTCGCCAATCGATGGAGTCTGGCGTTTGCCATCGCGCAGGCATTCGCCCGCGAAGGCGCCACCATTATTCTGGCCTATCAAAACGAGCGCCAAAAGCTGACCGTGCAGGATCTGGCGGCCGAGTTAGGGTCCGCGCGCATGCTGGTCTGCGATGTTTCCAAAGACGAGGAAATTGACGCACTGGCCGAAACGCTGCGGGCCGAAGGCGTCCGGCTGGATGTGTTAGTCCACAGCGTGGCGTTTGCCAATCGTGAGGATTTGAGCCGCCCTTTTATCGAAACTTCGCGCGCGGGTTATGCTCTGGCGCAGGACATCAGCGCCTATTCGCTTGTGGCGGTGGCGCGCGCAGTGGCTCCGTTGATGAGCGGGGGCGGAGCGATCATGACGCTCAGTTATTTGGGTGCTGTTCGCGTTTTTCCGAATTACAATGTTATGGGTGTGGCCAAGGCGGCGCTGGAGGCAATTGTGCGGTACCTGGCGAGCGATCTTGGTCCGTCTAATATACGTGTAAATGCGATTTCCGCTGGCCCGGTAAAAACCGTTGCGGCCCGGGGGGTAAAGGACTTCTCCAGGATGCTGGACGGCGCGGCGCGAATCGCGCCTCTTCGGCGCAATACCGATCCGGCGGAGGTAGCCGATGCCGCCGTTTTTCTGGCCAGCGATCTCGGCAGAGGAGTCACCGCCAACGTCCTGTACGTGGACGCGGGCTATCAGGCGATGGGCATTGTGGGGGCCGAAGACTAAGGTCCGCCATCATGCCCGGACGCGATTGACAAGTGGCAAAATCGACTCGTACGATTGTGAATTTGGGGCTTAGGATAGAGCCGCGCCCAGGACGCGCCAACGCGCCGCGTGCGGTCTCACACAACCTTTACGAATACGTCTCTCAATTATGATCAAAGTCACCGGGCTTACCAAGCGATACGCGCGTAACGTCGCCGTCGACAACATTTCCTTCGAGGTGGAGAAGGGGCAGATCGTCGGTTTTCTCGGGCCCAACGGGGCGGGGAAGACCACTACCATGCGCGTCCTCACCTGCTTTCTTCCTCCCACTTCCGGCTCCGCTTCCGTCGCCGGATTCGACGTCCTCGATCAACCGCTCGAGGTGAAACGTCACATCGGTTACCTGCCCGAAGCTCCGCCCGTTTATCCGGAGATGGAAGTGAGCGAATACCTCAGCTTCGTCGGCAGCTTAAAGGGGCTGAAGGGCGCCGATCTCGCTAAGCGCGTGGACGAGGCAGAGGGGCGATGTGCTATCGCCGACGTCAAGAAGAAACTGATCGGCAAGCTGTCGAAAGGCTATCGGCAGCGGGTTGGCCTGGCACAGGCCATCATTCACAATCCCGACGTGCTGATTCTCGACGAGCCCACCGCCGGGCTGGACCCCAATCAGATCATCGAGACGCGCAAGCTGATCCGCGATCTCGCGGGGGAGCACACCATCATCCTGAGCACGCACATTCTGCCGGAAGTGGAGCAGACCTGCGATCACGCCATCATCATCAACAAAGGCAAGGTGGTGGCCAAGGATTCGGTGAGCAATCTTCAGAACCGTGTGCGCGGGGCCGAGTCTGTGGTGATTGCGGTGGAAGGCCGCGACGGAACTCTGGAATCCCCGGAGGTGCAGAGGAGACTCGAGAGCGTGGCCGGGGTAAGCCGCGTGGTTCCCCGCGATCATCACGGCAATCTGCTGACCTTCGAAGTGGAAAGTCTGAAGGAACGGCCCATTCGCGGAGACCTGGCACGCGCGGTGGTGGAGGCTGGCTGGAACCTGAACGAGCTGCGTTCCGCCGCAATGACGCTGGAGGAAGTCTTCCTGGAACTGACCGGCGCGGATGCCACCACGGCCGACGCCGCCGAACCCGCCGGAGACGAACAATGAGAAACATCTGGATCATTTTCAAAAAGGAATTGCACGGGTACTTCGTTTCACCGATTGCCTACTTGTTGCTGACGATGTTCGCCGTGATTTTCGGATTTTTCTTCTGGAGCGCGGTGAAGTACTTCGCCTACGTCAGTATCGAATCGCAGATGCAGGGCCAGTCCTTCCCAATGAACATCAACGAGATGGTTATCCGGCCGCTGCTCTCGAACGCCGCAGTCATCGGGCTGTTCTTTATTCCGATGATTACCATGCGGCTGTTTGCCGAAGAGAAGAAGACCGGCACCATTGAGCTGCTGGCCACTTCGCCCATTCGCGATCTGGAGATCATTTTGGGAAAGTGGCTCGCCGCGCTGGCCATGTACGCCTCTTTGCTGTTATTCACGGCCATCAGCTTCGGGTTCCTGTTCAAGTACGGTAATCCGGATTGGAAGCCGCTGGCTTTGGGCTATCTGGGCCTGCTATTGCAGGGTGGAGCGCTGCTCGCCGTAGGAACATTCATCTCGACGCTGACGCGCAACCAGATCATCGCCGCTGCCGCAACGTTCGGCGTGTGTCTGCTGCTGTGGATTCTCGAATGGAACAGTTACGACACGGCAACCTGGGCGCAGGTAATGGCCTATTGCTCCGTCATCAAGCATCTCGAATCGTTTACCAAAGGCGTCCTCGATACGAAGGATGCGGTTTATTATTTGTCGCTGATATTCCTCGGGCTGTTCTTAACGTCTCGCTCGATGGAATCGCTGCGGTGGAGGTCGTAGATGGCATCGGCATGGATTAAAGCACGGCAGACCCGCTACGCCGCATACGCGACCGTATACATTCTGGTGATTCTGGCGGTGCTGGTAGCGGCCAATTATCTCGCGAATCGTTATAACAAGAGTTACGACGCCACTGCCAACAAGCGCTTTACACTCTCCGATCAGACCGCGAAGGTGATTAAGGAAGCGAAAGACGACGTTCGCGTCACCTACTGGGATAAATCTACAAGCTTCCAGCAGGGGCAGGATTTGTTAGACCGGTATGCCAACCTTTCGCGAAAGGTGCACGTCGAGTACGTCGATCCCTTCAAGAATCCGCAAATGGCGCGATCGGCCGGAATCAAGAATGTCGGAACCGCAACCATCGACATCGGTCCGAAACACGAAGAAGCGAAAACGTTCGATGAAGAGGGCGTCACCGGCGCTATCGTGCGCGCCCTGAAGGGCGGCCAGCGAACGGTTTGCTTCGTTCAGGGCGACGGTGAACACCAGATCGACGATACCGATCAAAACGGTATCTCGCAATTGAAGACGCTGCTGGAACACGACAACTACGCTTCGAAATCCATCAGTCTCCTGCAAAAAGGCGGCATACCGTCCGATTGCACGGTTGTCGTGGTGGCCGGTCCTACAAGCGACTACGCGCAGCCGGAAATCGACGCCTTGAAGAGTCTCGTGCAGGACGGCGGACGCGCGCTGTTTCTGCTGGATCCACCACTAAAGGTACGCGGCCGCGAAGTGGCGGACAACGCGCCGCTCAGCGATCTGCTCGCAAGCTGGGGCGTCACTCCGCAGAAGGTTCTGGTGCTCGACGAAAACCCCATCGGCCAGCTTGCCGGCCTTGGTCCGGAGGTTCCGCTGGTGATGAATTACGAGAGCCAGCCGATTGTCGCGCCCATGAAGGGCACGGCCACTGGTTTCCCGCTCGCCAGAGCTCTTGACACCAAGGGCACGGACAAAACCACGGTGGACAAGCTGTTCTCGTCCTCCGATGGGAGCTTCGCTACGACGAATCTTGGGCCGGGCCCCATCAGCGCCGATCCTAAGACCAGCAAACCCGGCCCGTTCACGCTGGCCGCGGCCGGCACATATAATACCGGCCAGCCGAATAAGCAGGGCCGTTTCGTTGTCGTCGGCAATTCCGGCTGGGCCGCCAACGGATTTATTCGATTTAACGGCAACCGCGATCTTGCGCTCAACATGATGAACTGGCTTTCGTCGGATGAAGATCTCATTTCCATCCGTCCGAAGGAGCAGGACGACCGCCGCATCACCGTGAACCAATCGCAGATGATGCTGATTCGCTCCGTCAGTCAGTTCGGGCTGCCGCTGATCGTGATCGTTGCCGGAATCGCCGTTTGGTGGCGCAGGAGGTAACGGATGCGCGGTCGTGGTTTGTTGATCGCCACCGTCGTTTTCGTGGCGCTGGCCGGTATCATCTACTGGTCGAACAGAGAAAAGGCGAAGGAAGAAAGCGCTCCGCCGAAGGACACGGAGACCAAGCTCATATCCGTGCCCCAGCCCGACATCGGCAAAGTCGAGCTGAGGAAAAAAGACGGGCAGGATATCGTGCTGGAGAGAAGCGGCGATACCTGGCGCATTACGGCGCCCGAAGTCTACAAAGCGGACCAGGACGCTGTGAACACGCTGATCACGAGTTTGGGTACGGTCACGGCGGACAGCGTGGTGACGCAAAAGGCTTCGGATCTCGGCTCGTTTGGTCTGGCCACGCCGTCTGAAACCGTTGTCATAACGGGCAAAGGCGGCAAGACGCATACGCTGCTCATTGGCGACGAAGTGCCCACGGGTGGCGACGTCTATGCGACCACCGCGGGCGATCGCAAGGTCTACACCGTAGCTTCGTACACGCGAAGCTCGGTGGATAAGAGCCTGAACGATCTTCGCGACAAGAGGCTGCTCACGTTCGATCAGGACAGCCTGGCGCGCGTGGAACTCGACTCCAAGGGGCAGAACGCCGAATTCGGCAAGAACAATCAGGGCGACTGGCAAATTCTGAAACCGGGCCCGTATCGCGCCGATGGTCTGCAGGTGGAAGAACTGCTTCGGAAATTGAAGGACGCGAAGATGGACTTCTCCGGATCGGAGGAGGACCGCAAGAAGGCCGCCACGGCGTTCGCCTCCGCGGCACCGGTGGCCACCGCGAAAGTCACCGATAAATCCGGCACCGAGGAGCTGCAGGTTCGCAAGACGTCATCCGGCGATTACTATGCGAAGTCGAGCGTGGCCGATGGCGTCTGGAAGGCCAACACCGATCTCGGCGATGGCCTCAACAAGAAGGCGGATGACTTCCGCAACAAGAAGCTCTTCGATTTCGGATTTGACGATCCGAACAGGATCGACATGCACGATGGATCGAAGTCGTACAACTTTGTCCGCGGCGGAGATAAGTGGTTCGCGTATGGTAAGGAAGTGAACAGCGTCGGCATTCAGTCGTTCATCGATAAGCTGCGGGAGCTGAGCGCGGTGAAGTTTGCCGAGAGCGGGTTCGGCGCGCCTTCCATCGATCTCACCGTGGTTTCGAAAGACGACAAGCGCACGGAGAAGGCTTCATTCGCGAAGCAGGGCGACGGTTATCTGGCGAAGCGCGACAACGAACCAACGCTGTATCAACTGGACGCGAAAACCGTGCAGGATCTGGAAAGCGCGGCCGCCGCCGTCAAGCCCGCGGCACCGCCGAAGAAGTGATGGCGTGAAAAACATATGACCGGTCTCCTCACTGATCTCTATCAGCTCACCATGGCGGCCGGTTATTTCGAAGCTGGCAAGGCTGGACAAACCGGTTGCTTCGAATTGTTTTTCCGCCGGCTTCCGCGCTCGCGCAATTTCATTCTTGCCGCAGGTCTGGCACAGGCTGTCGATTATCTCTTGAACCTGCGCTTCACGCGCGACGAAGTGGATTATCTGCGTGGCCTGCCACAGTTCTCACGCGTTTCGCCGGAATTCTTCGATTATCTTCTGAACCTGCGTTTCACTGGCGATTTGTTTGCCATGGAAGAGGGTACCCCGGTGTTTGCGGAGGAGCCTCTGCTAACCGTTCGTGCCCCGCTCATCGAAGCGCAGATCGTGGAAACGTACCTGCTCGCCACCATGGGTTTTCCATCGCTGGTGGCCACGAAGGCTGCTCGCATTGCTGAAGTAGCTGGTACCCGCGGCGTTGTCGAGTTCGGCACAAGACGGGCGCATTCTCCCGAAGCGGGCGTGCTTGCGGGGCGAGCGGCGTATATCGGCGGCTGCGTCGGAACCAGCAACACGGAGACCGGATTCCGCTTCGGCATTCCGGTGTTCGGCACGGCGGCGCATGCGTGGGTGCAGTCCTTCCCGAGCGAGCGCGAAGCGTACCTGCGCCTGCAGCAGATGCTGGGCGAGTCCACCGTGTACCTCATCGACACCTACGACACGGTGAACGGCGCGCGGCTTGCAGCCGAACTGGGCCGGCCGCTCTGGGGCGTGCGGCTCGATAGCGGCAATCTGGTGGAGCTTTCGCACGTGGTCCGGCAAATCCTCGATGAAGCCGGATTACACGACGCGAAAATCATGGCCACCAGCGATCTCAACGAGTACCGCATTCTGGAGTATACGGCGGCGGGCGCGCCCATCGATGCGTTCGGCGTGGGCACGGACCTGGCGACATCCGCCGACGCGCCCAGTCTCGGGGCCGTCTATAAGCTCGTCGAACTCGAAGAAGACGGCGCGACACGATACACGGCGAAATACAGTGAAGGAAAATACACCATGCCTGGCGCGAAACAGGTTTTTCGATTTGCCGATCACGACCAGATTGCCTGCTCGTGGGAGTGCACGGGCTGCGGACATGGCGACGGCGGCCCGCGTGCGTTGATTGGTCCGGTGATCGTCCAGGGGCGCCTCGTCCACGATCTCCCAACCGCCCGCGCATCGCGAGACTATGCGGAACGCTGTGTACACAAGCTCCCTCTGGCCTGCCGCAGCCTCTTCGAAAGCGACGATCATTACCCGATCGAGTACAGCGCTGAATTGTTGGGACGATCCGACCGCGCACGAGTTGACCTCCACGCCCGCGCTCACCGCCCGGAGGTTCATCGGTGAACACGGTTTTCGTCGATATCGATACGCAGATCGATTTTCTTTTTCCCGCCGGAGCTCTCTACGTGCCCGGCGCCGAGAAGGCGCTGCCAGTGATTTCCGCCCTCAATCACTATGCGGGGCGCACTGGCACGATTGTAATTTCTTCTGCGGACGCCCACACCGAGGACGATCCTGAGTTCGCCGCGTGGCCTCACCATTGCGTCGCCGGAACCGTGGGCCAGCTAAAGCCAGCGAGCACGTTGCTCGACCGCCGCATCACCGTTCCGTCCGTGCGGGGCGCGGTTTTTTCGCTGGAATCCTGCCAGCAGATTGTCGTTGAGAAGCAGCATATCGATATGTTCACCAACGCGAATCTGCCGTTCGTGCTCGATCACCTGAACGCTCAGCGCTTCGTCGTGTACGGCGTGGTTACGGAAATCTGCGTCCGCTGCGCGGTATTCGGCCTGCTGCGCGAGGGAAAGCTGGTGGAACTGGTCACCGATGCGGTCCGCGCTCTGGATGAGAAGAAGGCCGCGGAAATGTTCGACGAGTTCACCGCCGCGGGGGGCACGCTGACTACATCGAATGCTGTACTCGCCTGACCATTTATCATGGTTGGGATGAGCGCCACTATCTCCCCGCCAGAGCACACCGCCGAAACGCAGCACGTGATGGATCTTGAGAAAGACCATCTGCTGCAGACGTATGCCCGCTATCCGGTGGTGCTGCACCGCGGCAAGGGCTGCTACGTTTACGATACCGACGGCAATCGATATATCGATCTGATCACCGGAATCGGTGTCAACGCGCTGGGGCATGCGCACCCGCGAATCGTGAAAGTGATTCGCGAGCAGGCTGGGCTGCTGCTGCACTCTTCCAATCTCTACTATCACGAGTATCAGGGCCGTCTGGCCGAGCGTCTTTCGATGATGAGCGGCCTGGCCCGAACCTTTTTTTGCAACTCCGGTACGGAAGGCATCGAAGGCGCGATGAAGATGGTCCGCGCGCACGGCCGGCGCATCAGCGAAGAGAAGTACGAAATAATCGCGCTGGACAATTCGTTCCACGGGAGAACGTTCGGAGCGCTTTCCATCACCGGCCAGCCCAAGTATCAGCACGATTTCGAACCGCTCCTCCCCGGCGCGCGGTTTGTACCCATAAACGACATCGCCGCGCTCGAGCAGATGGTGAACCAACGAACCGCCGGTATCGTCATCGAGTGGATACAGGGCGAGGGCGGCATTTATCTGGTGACTTCCGAGTTCGCAAACGCCGCGCGTGAGCTGGCCCGCCGGTACGACGCTCTGCTTGTATTCGACGAAACGCAGTGCGGTGTCGGGCGCACCGGCCACTACTTCGGATATCAGACTTTAGAGCCGGTCATCCTGCCGGATGTGATGGTGACCGCCAAGCCGCTGGCCTGCGGCATTCCGCTGGGATGCATCGTGTCGAACGAGCGGGCCGCGGCGGCGATTGCCCCGGGCATGCACGGATCAACTTTCGGCGGCAATGTCATGGCCTGCCGCGTTGCGCTGGAGTTCGCCGATATATTGGATGAACTGCTGCCGCATATCACGCAGATTGGCGCGTATTTCCACATGAAACTCGATGAAATGGCCAAGCATTGTCACTTTATTCGTGAAGTGCGCGGCGTGGGGCTGATGCTGGGCGTCGAGCTTGAGTTCTCCGCCAGGCAAATCGTGCTGGACGCCATGGCGGAGGGCCTCCTGATAAACGCGACCCACGACACCGTCCTGCGGTTTCTGCCGCCCTACATCATCACCGAGGAACTGGTGGACCGCTCGGCTGCCACGCTCACCAAAGTGCTGCGCAAGGCGAAGCCGCAAGGCTGAAAGAGGGATGCTCGGATCGCTGTTCTCGTCGCCACTGGGCATTGGCAGTACGGCGCCTGATTTTACGCTGCCCGATCAACTCGGCCATGCCGTACAGCTTGCGGACCTACGCGGGCAGAACGTCGTTCTGGTGTTCTATCCGGGCGACGATACCACCGTCTGCCGGCGCCAGCTTTGCGAATTCCGCGATTCATGGAATGCTGCACGCTCACACAACACACTCGTGTTAGGCATGAATCCACAGAACGCAAGCAGTCACCAGAAG
>Ga0326727_10027512_pt1 | contig 10436 bp, 8 predicted proteins | sample MB2enrmetagenome_FD_207643 | JGI IMG/M metagenome (GOLD analysis project Ga0326727, IMG submission 207643) | Lab enriched peat soil microbial communities from McLean, Ithaca, NY, United States - MB29MY | ecosystem: Environmental > Terrestrial > Soil > Wetlands > Peat | place: USA: New York...
ACTCCGTGGAGGCCGGTTTCGATTCACCGTTCAGCGCGCTTCGGAGCGTGTGCCAAACCAAGGTGGCGCACTTGACGCGGACGGGAAACTCACATACTCCGGAGAAAGCCGCCAGCTTCCCCAGGGCGGGGGTCTCACCCTCCGCGTGGGTTTTTCCGGTGACCAGGTCGTGAAAGGTATCGAAGAGCGCCTCCGCCTGGGCGCGAGTTTTCCCCTTCAGTATCTCTGTCAGGATCGAAGCTGAGGCCGTGGAAATAGCGCAACCGGTGCCTTCGAAGCTGATGTCGGCGATCCGGTCGTCCTGGAGTTTCAAATAGACCGTAAACCTGTCGCCGCAAAGGGGATTATAACCGTCCGCGTGGCGGTCGGCGTCTTTCATGGAGTGACAATTACGCGGCCGCCGGCTGTGGTCAAGTATGACTTCCTGATAAAGGCCTTCGAGATCTGCCATAAACAAGTCCAGAGTCTAGAGTCGAGAGTCAAGAGTGAGGGCTCACGCGGAACGCTGGCTTTACGCCACCATACCCTTGAACGTCGCCCCACTCGCGTCATTCCCGCGAAAGCGGGAATCCATCCGTCACTAGACTGAAAATGGACCCCCGCTTCCGCGGGGGTGACGAATGCCGACTTTCATTTCTATGGAAGGGCCCACCACCCATGCCCCCACAGAATGACATGCCATCGCTTTCTTCCACCGCCTACCCCAGCACTGCCTTCACTCTTTGGATGCCTGCGGCCAGGGAATTGATCTCCTGCTTGGTGTTATAAAAGGCCAGCGAAGCGCGCACAGTGGCAGGCACGCCAAAGCGGTCCATGACCGGTTGAGCGCAGTGGTGGCCGGTGCGAACCGCGATTCCCTCGTGGTCCAGTATAGTCCCAACATCGTGGGCGTGTACACCCTCGAGATTGAATGAAAGGACTCCGGCTTTCTCGCGCGCCGTGCCAAGAAGCCGCACGTCCGGGATCTGTTGGATCGCTTCCGTCGCGTAGGAGAGCAGGGCGTGCTCGTAGGAGGCGATATTCCCGAGACCGATCTTCTTTACGTAGTCGAGCGCGGCCTCCAGGCCGTACACCTCGGCAATGTCAGGCGTCCCGGCTTCGAACTTATAGGGAACCACATTGTAAAGGGTTCTCTCAAAGCTTACCGAGCTGATCATGTCGCCGCCGCCCTGGTAAGGCGGCATGGCGTCGAGAAGAGCGAACTTGCCGTAGAGCACGCCGATTCCCGTCGGCCCAAAAACCTTGTGGCCCGAAAAGGTGTAAAAATCGCAGTCCAATTCCTGCACATCCACCTTCATGTGCGGCACCGCTTGCGCACCATCCACGAGCACTGGGACGCCCCTCGCGTGCGCCATCTCGACGATCTGGCGCACCGGATTGATGGTGCCGAGGGCGTTGGAAACGTGGGCGACGGCCACCAGTCGTGTGCGATCGCTCAGGAGCTTTTCAAATTCCTCCAGGATCAACTCGCCACGGTCGTTGATCGGCCCTACCTGTAGCCTGGCGCCTTTCTCCTCGCAGAGCATCTGCCAGGGGACAATGTTCGAGTGATGCTCGAGGCCGGTGATCAGAACTTCGTCGCCGGCCTGCACATTTTGCTTTCCAAACGTCTGCGCCACCAGGTTGATGGCTTCGGTGGTCCCGCGTACGTAGACGATCTCCCGCTGGTCGGAAGCGTTGAGGAATTTCTGAACCTTCCGGCGCGTGTTTTCATAAACGTACGTAGCGCGCTCGCTGAGCAGGTGAACGCCGCGATGAACGTTGGCGCAGTCCTCGGTGTAATAGCGGACTATCGCGTCGATGACTTTTTGCGGCTTCTGGCTGGTGGCAGCGTTGTCGAGATAGACCAGCGGCTTGTCATGGACCTTCTGCTTCAGGATCGGGAAGTCCTCCCGGATCCGCCTCACATCAAAGGCACGAGCCATTGGTTCGCGGGCGGGTGCCAGGATCGATTCGTGCGTGGTGGCCATCATGCCTCCTCGGCTCGCAGGCCGCTCGCCAGGCGAGCAAACAATCCTTCACTGAGCCGCTCGCGCAGCGGCGCGTACTTGATCCGCCCCAGGATGTCGTTGACGAAAGCGTATGTCAGCAGGTCGCGTGCCTCTTGCCGTCCAATCCCGCGGGAACGCAAATAGAAAATCGCGTCCGGATCGATCTGCCCAATCGTTGCGCCGTGCGTGCATTTGACGTCGTCCGCGTAAATCTCCAGCGCCGGCTTGGTATCGATGACGGCTTTTTCTGAAAGCAGCAGGTTCTTGTTGCTCTGTTTCGAGTCGGTCTTCTGCGCATCCTTGCGCACGATAATCTTGCCGTTGAAGACGGCGGAGGACTCGCCATCCAGAACACCCTTATAAACTTCCCGGCTGCTGCAGTGCGGCCGGGCATGGTCGAGAGTGGTCTGGTTGTCAATGTGTTGGTGGCCGGTGACGACGTACAGGCCCGCCAGCGTCGCTTCCGCCCCTTCGCCGTCCAGAATCGCGTTCACTTCTTCGCGGACCAGCCTCCCTCCCGTCGCAATGGAGTGCGTGGCGACGTTGCTCGAACGTTCCTGGTGAAACACCAGCCGCCCGAAGTGGAACGCATTCTCGTTCTCTTGCTGGAGGCGGTGATACGCGATCACCGCGCCTTCACCCACCGCGACTTCGCTTACCGCGTTGGTGAAGTAAACTGCCTCGGTGGGACAGGCACTCTTGCCTGTCGCCTTCTCCCTGTCCACATCCGCACTGGCAAGAGTGCAGGTGCTACTGCCTATGTACGCTTCCACGATGCTGGCCTGGCTTTCTCGCCCGGCAATAATCAGGTTGCGAGGATAAGACACGGTGGGCAGCCCGCTCGGGTCGGATACGTAAAGCAAGTAAATGGGCCTCTCGAGTACAACGCCTTTCGGAATCTCGATGACCGCCCCGTCCTCAACGAAGGCCGTGTTCAATGCGACGAACGCATGCTCCCGGTAATCCGTGGCGTAACGGGCCAGATGGCACTCCAACGTCTTCGCGTCGCTTGCCAGCGCTTCCGCCAGGCTTCCCGCCTTAACTCCCGCGGGAAGTCCCTCCAGCGTCGAAAGTTGCTTCGCGAAACGCCCGTTGATAAAGACAAGCTTGGGGCATCCCAGGTCGGCCAGGGGATGCTCGAGAATCCGCAACTCCTCTCCTCGCTGAGGAGGGGCTGCGAGGGTGGTGGCGGGTTGAAAAGGCACCGCCGCGATTGGAGCGACGTTGGTGTTCCGCCACTCTTCCTGGCGCGTCGTCGGGAAACCTCTCTCCGCAAAACCGGCCATCGCCGCCCTGCGGATTTCATGCAGCCAGAAAGGTGAGTTCCCGGAAAGACGATCCTCGAGTTCCCTGAAGCTTGAAAGGTAAAGACCTTCTTTTTCACTTGTGGCAATCATCAGCGGAGATTTCCCTTTCTTTCTACCCAGGCGGAGGCCTGGAAATTGTGAATAGTGAATTGTGAATGGTGAATTGAAGGCGATTCCACCATTCACAATTCACTATTCACCATTCACTATTCATAATTGCATCCCGACAATGGCCGCTTTTCTTAAGCCGCAGATGCTTCCAACCATCCGTAACCCTTCTCTTCGAGTTCCAGGGCCAGTTCCTTCGTCCCCGATTTCACGATGCGTCCCTCGTACAGAACGTGCACGAAGTCGGGAACAATGTAATTCAGCAGCCGCTGGTAGTGCGTCACCACGATTATGCTTCGGTTCTTGCTGCGCAGCGCGGTCACGCCATTGGCAACGATCTTCAGGGCGTCAATGTCGAGGCCGGAATCGGTCTCGTCGAGAATGCTCAGCTTGGGCTCGAGCACCGCCATCTGGAAAATCTCGTTGCGCTTCTTTTCGCCACCCGAGAAGCCTTCGTTGACCGAACGCGTCATCAGCGTTTCGTCCATCTCCAGCAGCTTCATCTTCTCGCGTACCAGCGCGAGGAAGTCCATGGCGTCGTATTCAGGCTCGCCGCGGTGTTTGCGGATCGCGTTCAGCGCCGAGCGCAGGAAATAAGTATTGCTGACCCCGGGTATCTCCACCGGGTACTGGAAGGCCAGGAAAACGCCTTCCCGCGCGCGCTCTTCCGGCGGCATTGCCAGCAAGTCCTTACCTTCGTACGCCACCTCGCCGCCCGTCACTTCGTAAGCACTGTGCCCCGCCAGCACCTGCGCCAGCGTGCTCTTGCCGCTGCCGTTGGGCCCCATGATGGCGTGCAGCTCGCCTGTGCCCACTTCCAGATTAATGCCACGCAGGATGTCTTTTCCCTCCGCCCTTGCATGTAAGTTCTTGATGTGAAGCATCCTCACTCCTCGTTGGAAATTCGAAAGTGGAAAATGGAAACTGGAAACTCGAAAATCGAAGTTCGAAATTACCTAGCCTCTCTCTTCCCCGTAAATCGCCCTCTCCCCGCTTTGCGAGATCAGCCCTCTCCCTTGGGGAGAGGGTGTCGCGCGACGGCGTTTTCATCAGCCGTCGCGGGACGGGTGAGGGGTCAGTCCCCTATGCCACCGGCTTCATCGCCAGGACGGGCTGGAATGAAAAACTGCTCAGATCCACCCGCTCCCGCGCATGCTCGATCGTCATGCTGACGAGGTTCCCCTGGGCGTCGAACTCGATCAGGGTATTCTCATCCAAATCCCTGGTTTCGCGAACTTCAGCGTCCTTGAACACTCCGTAGAGCGTGTCAGTGTCTTCTAAGTACTGAACTCTCACTTCCGCCGCCACCCTTTATCCTTACACCCTTTAACCTTTAAACCTTATCCTTCACCATTCACTATTCAGAATTACCCCACGCTTCCTTCCAAACTCACCCCCAGCAGCTTCTGCGCTTCGACCGCGAACTCCATGGGCAATTCCTTGAAAACTTGTTTGCAGAACCCGTTCACGATCATCGAGACCGCGTCTTCCGTGGACATGCCGCGCTGGCGGCAGTAGAAAATCTGGTCTTCCCCGATCTTCGACGTGGAGGCTTCGTGCTCCACCTGCGCGGTGGAGTTTTTAACTTCCAGGTAAGGGAAGGTGTGCGCGCCGCACTTGTCGCCGATCAGCAGGGAATCGCACTGCGAGTAGTTGCGCGCTCCCGTGGCCCCGCCCAGGATCTTCACCAGACCGCGGTAGCTGTTCTGCCCGTGCCCGGCAGAGATGCCCTTCGAGACGATGGTGCTCTTGGTGTTCTTCCCGATGTGAATCATCTTTGTGCCCGTATCGGCCTGTTGATAATTGTTGGTGACCGCCACTGAGTAAAACTCGCCGATTGAGTTGTTCCCTTGCAGGATGCAGCCCGGATACTTCCAGGTGATGGCCGAACCGGTTTCGACCTGCGTCCAGGAGATTTTCGAGTTCACGCCCTGGCACTTGCCGCGTTTGGTGACGAAGTTGTAGATGCCGCCCTTGCCTTCCTTGTCACCAGGATACCAATTCTGAACTGTGGAATACTTGATTTGGGCATTATCCAATGCCACAAGCTCGACGACGGCCGCGTGAAGCTGATTCTCGTCGCGCATGGGCGCCGTACAGCCCTCCAGGTAGCTGACGTAGGCGCCTTCGTCGGCAACAATCAGAGTGCGCTCGAACTGTCCGGTGTCCCGCGCGTTGATACGGAAGTAGGTGGAAAGCTCCATCGGACACCGCACGCCCTTCGGCACGTAAGCGAAAGACCCGTCGCTGAATACCGCGGAATTGAGCGTGGCGAAGAAGTTGTCCGTGTAGGGCACCACCGAGCCCAGATATTTGCGCACCAGGTCCGGGTGCTCGCGCACCGCTTCCGAAAAGGAACCGAATATGATGCCCAGTTCGGCCAGTTTCTCCTTGAACGTGGTCGCCACGGAGACGCTGTCGAACACCGCGTCCACCGCCACTCCGGCAAGCAGATCTCGCTCCTTCAGCGGGATGCCGAGCTTTTCGTAGGTTTTCAAAAGCTCCGGGTCGATTTCCCCTTTCACTTCTTGCTTCTTCGGCGCGGCAAAGTAGCGGATGCCCTGATAATCGATCGGACCGTACTTCACGTTCGCCCACGTGGGCTCTTTCATCGTCTGCCAGTGGCGGTAGGCCTTCAATCGCCACTCCAGCAGCCACTCGGGCTCCTGTTTCTTGGCCGAAATAAGGCGGATAACGTCTTCATTCAATCCCGGCGGCACCGTTTCCTGTTCGATGTCGGTCACGAATCCATATTTGTATTCCTGGGTGGCCAGGATTTCGACTTCTGATTGCGGCGTAGCCATCAAACCTCCTCTTGGGATCACTCCTGGATGGCGGCACTTGAGTCGGGCCGTCGCGGCGGAATTTTTCGCGCCGCCTGAACCAACCAAGTCATTCTAATAAATCTGTACTCCATAGTCAAGATTGCGCCGGCCCCTTCATCGCCCCTGGCCCTCCATCTGAATCTGAATCAAAGTCCCAGGCTCGGATACGAGGCTAGCAATGGTCACTTGGCGCAGCGCCGCGGCGATGGCGTCGTTCACCTTGCGCAAGGGCTCGCGGACCGTGCACTTCGTCATCTGATGACACTCGCTGCGGTCGGTTACGCACGAGGTAATGAACAGCGGCCCCTCGAGCGCTCGGATGACTTCGAACGCATTGATTTGGGAGGGATTTCTCGCCAATGCGTAACCGCCGTTAGTGCCGTGCTGAGATGCCAGCAGGCCAATCTTCGCCAACCTCTGCAGGACCTTAGCGACGAGTTCGGCCGGCATCCCGTAAGTCTGGGCGATCTCCTTGGCGCTGCAAGACGCGCGGAGTCGTTGGGCAGCCAGATGCCGAAGAGCGATTAAACCGTAGTCAGCCTTCTTCCCGAGCCTCAGCATTAGAATATCCGACCAATTATGTCGTATATAGAATAGCGGCATGCCCGTTTCATGTCAAGCTATTTGTTTTCAGGCCTAAACTGACAAATTGACCTTATCTCACTCCGCTTTCGCGACACACCTATGGCGACGAAGGGAGGACGAGCACGCTCTCCAAAGCTACTGGCCAGGAATGGGCTGCTTGTCCAGGGATGAGGCTAAAGGACTTCGGGATCAGGGTGGCTTTCAATCTGCGCTTCGGCGGACAATCACTTATCGCAGGTAATGTGGCGGATCGGCCAGGGGCGAGTTCGGACTATACAGACCGTGAAGGGCCTCGTCCCTTCAGGGGTTTTATCAATCGCCCTTGGCCTCCTCCCTTTTATTATCGGCTGTACGATCGAGAAGATTGGCAATCCTGCCACAGACAAATGGGGCTCCACGGCCTGGAAGCCTGGAAGTATATCCAACAACCGGCGGAGCGGGCGATGACACATTTCGTCATGCTGTTTCGACAAATTAGGGCAACCGAAAGGCGGTTTTTTGCCCCCGCTGATCATAGCTCGCGACGGGTTTTTTCAACGCCATGATAAAACAGTGGTTATTTGTAAGAAAGAAATCACTTGAACTCCCAGATGGCAGGCAAACTGCACTAAAGCAGGTGCCAGTACGAGAGCACTTAAATAATCAAGGAGGAAGGAAGAATGAAGAAAGCTCCACGAGGTTTTTCACTGATTGAATTGTTGATCGTAGTTGCGATTATTCTGATCATCGCGGCAATTGCTATCCCGAACTTGCTGCGCTCGCGCATCGCAGCCAACCAAGCTTCAGCGGTCGGATCGCTCCGCACGCTTAACACCGCAGAGGTTACGTACTCTACTACCTACAACACCGGCTACTCTGCGACATTGTCCGATCTGGGTCCCGCGGCTGCGGGCCAGAACACCCCCACCGCGACGGCTGCAGGACTGATTGACGAGGTGCTTGCGGGAATCGGGACAGCCGGCGGATCGGCCACGACCGCCCAAACGAGCTCAAAAAGTGGTTATACATTTGTCTACTCACCTGCCGGCACCGATACGACCGGCAAGATTGATTATTACAGCTTCACTGCGTCTCCTGTCAGCGCCGGGACGACGGGGACCAACTATTACTACACCGATCAGTCGGGTGTGATCCGCCAGAACAGCACGCAGGTTGCCGGTTCGAGCGACTCGCCGCTGGCTGGCTAGGGCCTCGGCTACCATCGGTCGCGGACGTGGTGCTGAAGGAGTCCGCGTGAAAAACGTTTGGTCTGATGTTGGAGCACTACTCGGTCTGTTGTATCGCCCGCTCGCGGCTTGCCGTGGATAACGGATGGAAGGATTGGCATCGCAGAAGCATCCGTGATTCGCGGCAGGCCGCAGTGGGCTAAGCACCTTCAAGGCCCAGTCCCACTTGATCGTTGGCAACACCACGCCCATCACCCACCCCTTTCGGTGATTTCAAATTTCAAATTTCAGATTTCAAACGGCAAACGGAAAGCCGTTTGAAAACTGCTCTTTGCCATTTGCAGGTTGAGATTGCCCATCCGCAGATCACGCCTGCGCCTCGAACTCCCGCCGAAAGAGGATCTTGATTTCCTTCCTCCAGCCGTCGTTGATGCCCACCTGCAGGATGCGGATGGTGGGCTCGAGGTAACGGAGCATGCGGCCGGTGGTGGAGTGGAAGCGAAAAGCAGGGCAAACGAGATAAAGCAGGGGGGGAGAATCGGCGAGTTCGATTCCCGAAAAATATCCGAACTGCTGAAGCTGTCCGCGCTCCTGCAGCCACTTGACGCGCAGCCAGTAGTCGAGACCCTGGAGGGGGAGGTTGATATCCTCGTGCACCTTCAACTCCAGCACCGCCAGGCGCCCACTGCGAGTGGCCAGCAGGATATCAATAACTCCGCGATCCATCCCGGTAAACGCAGGAACCTGGGGATAAACGCAATCGGGCATGAGCGCAGGGTCGAGCTTGGTGACGTCGCGCACCACCATACTCTCAAGCCAGCGCTCAGACTGAAGCCGGTAGAGATCGCCGGACGGGGCCGGGCTTGCGGCGCAACGACTTCGCAGGGCGGTCTCGAGGAACTGACGGAATTCTGAGAGATTGCCCTCGTCGAGACGCCGTGCGCTACCGGGCAGGCCAAAAGCGATACGCGGGGCCAGCAGACCCTCGAGGCGCGCCACCTCGAGGCCGAGCACCCGAATGGAAAGTGCCGCGGCTGCGGCGTCGGCTACCACCTCAACCTTGGCGAGATCTTCACCCAGCAGCCGCGAAAGCAGCCCGCTGTGGCGTTCCAGCAGGTCCGCGCCCACCCGCCGCGGCGTCAGGCGGGTTTCAACGTTGCCGTAATCCCTCCAGTCGATCACGCTCGGCCGATCGTCCTTGGCCGACCACTCGAGAATCTCCACCTGCACCGCGCGATGGTTCAGATAGGCCGCTCGGTGCGCGCACGTTTCGGCCGCCCGGGGCGGAAAGATCAATTTCAACCCGGGATAAGTGACGCGCTCGGAATGGCTGCGCAGCCAATCCAACCAGATCAGCCCGAAAGCCAAGGCCGCATCGGAAGCAGCAGGGGGTTCATTTTCGCTCACGCCGAGAAAGGCCCAAGCCGTGCGGCCCTGCCGCGCCACGCCTCTCGTGTACCACGCCGAAAACGAGTGTTCCCGATCAGACCGGTGGCTGACGCGCTCGAAGCTGCAGCCCGGGTATTGCCGCGCCAGCATGGCGAGCAACTGTTTCTGAAAAGCCGCGCGTCCCGGCGCCTTATCCACCCCGCCGGCGGCGGTATCCGCCGGACGGAATTCCAGGGTGACGGTCTCACGGCCACCGGCCTTGCGCGCAAAGACGCCAAGCCGCTCACCGTCGCGGTAGGCGACCTCCTCGATCCTCCGGCTCACCGAGTGTGCGGCGTTCCAGGCCGTGAAAATCAGCTTGCCGAATTCCACGGAGAGCCGCCACTGGCTCGCCGAGAGGTCAAAAAGCTCGACCTCGTCTTCCACCACAAGAGGATGAGAGAGAGAGTTTATGAAGAGCTCGATCTCGTCGCGCAGCTTTTGAAGAGATTCACTTTTACCATGCGTTGCCATGCATATTCGCTTCTGCTTACGAAACGACAGCCCTCTGCCTTGGGGAGAGGGCTCTTAACTCGCGTTTGGGAATCAAGCCGCCGCGCTCCAAACCTCACGACGCTAGTGGGTGGTCCTGAATCGTTTCCGTCCCCGCATGGTAGTAAAGCTTCTTCCCGGCCCAGTAGGCCTCGGCCGCCATGATGCAGGCCAGCGAGTGCGCATAGCCATCGCTGACGGGCGCGCGCGGTTCCTGGCGGCTACGCAGGCACTCGAACCAGTTTTCCATGTGGTGCAGGTCAAGGTCACCCATCCCTTCGGAGGGCAGCTTCTGGTCGCCGGGAAGCAGGATGTCTTTTTCGGCGCGTTGCCGGTCGATGTCGGGGTTATCTTCGTGGTTGCCTTTCTCCTCGACCAATTTATACCGAGGACTGCCTTCGCCCCCGATGTTCAGGAGCGTCGCTTTCTTCCCCATGTAACGAGTGAAGCTGGGCGCGTCGTTGCCGAAACTCGTCGAGTAACTGACCATGAATCCCTTGGGATATTCGAACAGCGCCTGGAAGGTGTCCGGAT
>Ga0326727_10027513_pt1 | contig 10436 bp, 9 predicted proteins | sample MB2enrmetagenome_FD_207643 | JGI IMG/M metagenome (GOLD analysis project Ga0326727, IMG submission 207643) | Lab enriched peat soil microbial communities from McLean, Ithaca, NY, United States - MB29MY | ecosystem: Environmental > Terrestrial > Soil > Wetlands > Peat | place: USA: New York...
GCGATGGCCTCGTTTCCCTTCATCAACTGGCGCGTCATATCAGGCCGCCTCCTTCGCGCCCGCCGTCGCTTTGGCCACGACGGCGCGAAGCACCCGAATCCCCCCGGGCTCGGGGCACACGTAATAGCAGATGCCGCACCCGGTGCAACCGTGACCGACGTAGGTGCTCACGTGGTACCCGTAGCGATTCAGCGACTGCGAGAGGTGCAGCACTTTCGGCGGACACGCCTCCACGCAGAGCGCGCAACCTTTGCACTCCTCGCCGTTCATCTCCACCAGACCGCGATCCTGAGTTGTCCCAGCCATGGTCCGCCCTCCCATGAACGCGGCTGACGCCGCGTGTCCGTTCCGTTCACGCCAGCATGGCGTGCGCGGGCTCGAGGTAATGAGCGCGCTGCGCGAACTCGTACAGCGTGTCGCGGAATTTCGGCTCCGCGATGGCGATCAGCGCTTCCGCCCTCTGCCGCAGTGTCTTGCCATGCAGGTACGCGATCCCGTGCTCGGTCACGACATAGTGCACGTCGGCCCGTGAGGTGACCACGCCGGCCCCGGGATCGAGCACCGGCGCAATGCGGGAGACAGTACCGTCCTTCGCGGTGGCGGGCATGGCGATAATCGGCTTGCCCCCTTTGGACCGCGCAGCCCCGCGAATAAAGTCTACCTGACCGCCGAACCCGCTGTACGGACAGGTGCCCAGCGAATCGGCGCACACCTGGCCGGTGAGGTCCAGCTGCAGCGCCGAATTGATGGCCACCATGTTGTCGTTCTGCGCCACCACGAACGGGTCGTTCACGTAGCGGATGGGGTGGAACTCGAATAACGGGTTGTCGTCGATGTACTCGAACAGACGCTTTGTGGCGATGACGAAACCGGCCACCAGCTTGCCGCGATGCAGCGTCTTGCGCCGGCCGTTGATCACTCCGGCTTCAATCAGCGGGATCACGCCATCGGAAAACATCTCCGTGTGGATCCCCAGGTCCTTGTGGTTCTGGAGGCAGGAAAGCACGGCGTCGGGAATGCCGCCGATGCCCGTCTGCAGCGTCGCGCCGTCCGGAATCAGCGAAGCCACGTGCGCGGCGATGCGGCGATGTACTTCCGTGGGAGCGGGGCTGGGAACGTCCAGCAGCGGTTGGTCGGCCTCGACGATGGCCGAGACCTCGCTCACGTGCAGGAACGCGTCGCCGTGAGTGCGCGGCTGATACCGGTTCACCTGAGCGATCACCCGCTTGCCATAACGCGCCGCGGTAAGGGTGCAGTCCACGCCCGTGCCCAGGCTCATGAATCCATGGTCGTCCGGCGGGCATACCGAGAGCAGAACCACGTCCAGCGGCATCGCGCCGGAAACGATCAACTCCTCAATCTCGCTGAGGAAGATGGGAGTGTAGTCGGCGCGGCCTTCCCGGACAGCAGGACGGACGTTGGCTCCGGTGAACAGCGAGTTCACGCGGAAGTGGCCCTCGTATTCGGGCCGGGTGTAATCGGCTTCGCCGAAAGTCAGCATCTGGACGATCTGCACGTCGCGCAGCTCCGGCCCACGGCGGAGCAGCGCCTGGAGTAGACACTCCGGTACCGAGCAGTTTGGCTGGACCCAGATGGAGTTGCCGGATCGAACCACGCGCAGTGCGTCATCGGCAGTGGTCCGTTTGCACTCGTATTCGTCGTGCCAGCTCATCGTTCTCCATAGCCCCACATGCACGTGGGTTACCTGCCGATAAGAATCGCGAATGTAACCATAAGCACATGCAAGTATATCAAAAAAAAGATACATGCTACTCTCTGTGGGAAGCTTCACTGCGGGAAAGCGCGCAGTGATGGGTGAAGTCGCGCTAAGGCAGCCAACAACATCGTCCCCCTCCATGTGAGGGTGGTATTGACAGGAAATGGTACTAGCAGTACTCTGGGCTGGTCCGCCGTACTTCGCAGACACAGACGGGCCGCCGGACTGAAGGGCAGTCCGAATTGGCCGCTGTCTGTTGCTTGTCCTCAATTTGGCCGGTCTCCGGGCTCCTCCCACCTCTCCCGGGGACCGGCCACCTCACTTATCCCTCAAAGCCGCCACGCAACGCGGCTGTCAGCGCATGCGGCGCGCGCGCATTTCATGCGAACCGGCTGCACCTTCGTCTGCGTCCTCATCGCCTGGAACCGCAACAGCCACTCCTTGGGGACTCCCGGGAATAAAATCGCCAGCGCCGGGCCGCATCGTTGAACCCGCATAGTTCAGCGGATTAGACATTTCCGGCGGGAGCGTCAGTACTTTCCACGAAACCGCGCACAACGGCCGCTGCCGGCGTCCGGTTTCGTGTTTCCAGGGAGGACCCCGCCGCATTGTTACACTGGTGGCCTGTGTTGTTTCGGATTTGTCTGGGTCTGTCCGCTTTTTCGCTTTCCCTTCCCGCCGCCACCAACGTCGTTCTGATCCGCCACGTGAATGTGGTTGACACAGCCGAGGGCCGCGTACTGCCGGACCGCTTCGTGCTCATCGCAGGCAACCAGATCGAACGCGTGGAGACTACGCCCCTGCGCGCGCCCCGGGGAGCAGTGGTGATCGAGGGCGCGCGGAAGTACCTGATGCCCGGCCTGTGGGACATGCACGTTCACCTCTGGTACCGGGAGAATCTGTTCCCGCTTTATCTCGCGGCGGGCATTACCGGCGTCCGCGACATGGGCAGCGACCCGGCGCGCACCAAAACGTGGCAACACGAGGTGGACCAGGGCAAACTGCTCGGGCCGCACGTGATCACACCCGGCCGGCCTTTCGACGGCGTGCCCTCGGACGATCCGAAGCTGCCGGTGCTGGCGCCGCGCTCGCCGGAAGAGGCCCGCGAAATGTACGATCGCGTGGACAAGGAAGGAGTGGATTTCATCAAGGTTCTGACTCGCCTTCACGCCGACTGCTACTACGCGCTGATCGATCGCGGGCGTAAGTGGGGACTGCCGGTGGCGGGTCACGTCCCCGACGAGGTCAGCGTCTGGGACGCCATCGAGGCCCGCCAGAAAAGCATGGAACATCTGATGGGGGTGGCCCTGGCCTGCTCGCGCGACGAAGACCGTCTGCGCCGGCTGCTGCTCGAATCGGAACGCGAGAACAGCCCGGAGAAACGCCGCGAGTACTCCAAAGACGTGCTCGATACGTACGATCCAGCCCGCGCCGAGAAGCTCTTTGAGCGCATGGCGGCGTTCGGATCGTGGCAGACGCCGACGCTGGTGATGTGGAGCCGGACGTATAACCTCGACGCCGCCGACCGGCTGGCCAACCCGGAGCTGAAGAGCATTCCGCGCGAGGTGCGGGCCGACTGGCCGGCGTTGTCCACGGATCCACCCGCGCCCGCCACCGCCGCCGTCATTCAGCGCGTCTGGGACCGCTATATGCAGATGGTCGCGCGCATGCGGGTCAACGGAGTTCCGCTTCTGGCGGGAACCGATACGGGCGATCCGTGGTCTTATCCGGGAGCGGAGCTGCATCAGGAACTCGAGCTGCTGGTGAAAGCCGGGCTCACTCCCGCGGAAGCTCTTCGCACCGCCACGCTGAACCCGGCGAAGTTCCTCGATGCCGCCGATTCGTTCGGCAACGTCCACGCCGGCCTGCTGGCCGATCTGGTGCTGCTCGACGCGGACCCGCTGGCCGACATCCGCAACGCGCGGCGCGTGCAGGCGGTTTTCACTGGCGGCGCGTACCTGCCGAAGAAGAACCTCGATTCGCTGGTAGCCGGCCTTCCACGGTAGCGCGTAGCGCACGCTGGGCCGCCGCTTTCTCGCGGTCGCGGCGGACAGGCGGCGTCAGCCGCATCCCTTCGGTACCCGCCAAAGACGCGGCTGACGCCGCGCGTCCCAATGCCTCAGAAATTGCCTGGCAAGGCGGGCGCCATTCTGAGTGCGTGCGCCCCACACTTGTGCGATCCTGTCGTCGGAGGAATCTCCCATGGGTGTGACAACGTCGGCCGTCGAATCGGCCCGCGTGCGGCAGATTCTGCACCGTCTGGGCGTCCAGGCCGTGAACTCCGGCGCTTCGGCGGGCGAGTGGATGGACACACCGGCAGCGAAGGAGCTGGTCTCGCAGTCTCCCCTCGACGGCAGCGAGATCGCGCGCGTGCGCCTGGCCGACAGCGTCGTTTACGAGCGGGTCATCAGCAAGTCCGTCGAGATATTCGAGCGCTGGAGGATGGAACCGGCGCCGCGGCGTGGTTTGATCGTGCGCGAGATTGGCGACGAGCTGCGCAGGGTGAAGGACGATCTGGGCGCGCTGGTGACGCTGGAGATGGGCAAGATCCTCGCCGAAGGCCGCGGCGAAGTGCAGGAAATGATCGACGTGGCCGATTTCGCCGTGGGTCTTTCGCGCCAGCTTTATGGACTCGCCATGCACAGCGAACGGCCGGGCCATCGCATGTACGAGCAATGGCACCCGCTGGGCGTGGTGGGGGTGATCAGCGCATTTAATTTCCCGGTGGCGGTGTGGTCGTGGAATGCGCTCATCGCGGCCGTCTGCGGCGATTGCGTGGTCTGGAAGCCGTCGCACAAGACCCCGCTCACGGCCATTGCCGTGCAAAACGTATGCGATCGCGTGCTGGAGCGCCATGGCTGGAAGGGTGTGTTCTCGTTGCTGATCGGTGAAAGCCGCGAAGTCGGCGATCTCCTGCTCAACGACCGCCGCATCCCCCTGGTGAGCGCCACCGGGTCCACGCGCATGGGCCGCATCGTGGCGGAAACCGTGGGCCGCAGGCTGGGACGCACGCTGCTGGAGCTGGGCGGCAACAACGGCATCATCGTCACCGCCGACGCAAGCCCGGATCTGGTGGTGCGCGCCGCGCTGTTCGGCGCGGTGGGCACCGCGGGCCAGCGCTGTACCACGCTGCGCCGGTTGTTCCTCGATCGACGGATCGCGCCGGCCATGACCGAGCGGCTGATCGCCGCGTGGAAACAGGTGCGCATCGGCGATCCGCTGGACCCCGGCACCATCATGGGCCCGCTGGTGGATCGCGAGGCGGTGGATACAATGATGCGCGCACTCGAGCGCATCCGGCGCGAGGGCGGCGAGGTGCTGCACGGCGGGCGGGAACTGGGCGGCTGTTACGTCGAACCGGCCATCGTGCGCGCGAAACCGGAGATGCCCATTCTGCAGGAAGAAGTCTTTGCGCCCATTCTCTACGTGATCGAATACGACCACCTCGACCAGGCCATCCGCTGGCACAACGACGTGCCGCAGGGGCTGTCGTCGGCGATCTTCACCACGAATCTGATCTCGGCCGAGACATTCCTGAGCCATCGCGGCAGCGACTGCGGAATCGCCAACGTGAACATCGGCACCAGTGGCGCGGAGATCGGCGGAGCGTTCGGCGGCGAAAAGGACACCGGCGGCGGACGCGAATCCGGCAGCGATGCGTGGAAAGCGTACATGCGCCGCCAGACCGTCACGGTCAACTGGTCGGGCGAGCTGCCGCTGGCGCAGGGGATTCAGTTTCCGAACTGACGCAGTTGCTCTGCGGCCGCCCGGACCGAGCCGCGACCGCAGGAAGCAGTCTCTTCAGCCGCCCGGACCGAGCCGCGACCGCAGGAAGCGGTCTCTTCAGCCGTCCGGACCGAGCCGCGACCGCAGGAAGCAGTCTCTTCAGCCGCCCGGACCGAGCCGCGACCGCAGGAAGCGGTCTCTTCAGCCGCCCGGACCGAGCCGCGACCACAGGAAGCGGTCTCTTCAATCGTCCGGACCGAGCCGCGACCACAGGAAGCGGTCTCTTCAGCCGCCCGCCTGGCGCAGGCCCTTGATCATCACCAGCAGCATCACCATCCCCGTGCGGGCCACGATGGCGTGCGCCAGGTTGGGGGGCATGTAAGCAAAAGAACCGCGCTCGACGGCGTTGGTATCGCCGCCCAGGGTCACCGTTCCGCTTCCTTCCAGAAAATGCAGCGTGGCCGGCATGGGCGCGGTGTGCGCGCTCAGCTCTTCGCCCGGTGCGAACGCGAAGAGCACCGCCTTCACCAGGTCGTCGTTGTGCAAGGTCTGGCTGAGAATGCCTTTGGCCGGAAGGGAGGTCGCCGCGACGAGGTCGGGGTTGAAATAGTACGCCATACCCTTTAGTTTCCCGCGAAATAAACCAAAGCTTTCCAAGCCCCCGCCGATACGAGAATCCAGAGCCGCTTACTTCCGGCTCACACCATTCGAGGGGAATACCGATGCAGACTGCCACCATGGACAAACCATCCGCGCAAGCCACAGGCGACGACCGCGCCGGAAAGTATCTCACCTTCCGCCTGGGAGCGGAAGAGTTCGGAGTCCGCGTCGACAAAGTCCGGGAAATCATGGGCGTGCAGGAGATCACCGCGGTGCCGCAGACACCGGACTATCTGAAGGGCGTGATCAACCTGCGGGGCAAGGTGATCCCGGTGGTCGATCTGCGGCTGAAGTTCGGTCTGGAAGCCGTGGAATACACGCAGCGCACATGCATCATCGTGGTGCAGGTGCGCGGCGAGGTGAGCGTGATGCAGGTGGGCCTGGTGGTGGACACCGTGTCGGAGGTGCTCAATCTGGTCGGCTCGGACATCGAGAACACACCCGATTTCGGATCGCAGCTCACCACGCCGTTTATTCTCGGCATGGCCAAGGTGAAAGGGAAGGTCAAGATTCTGCTGGACATCGACCAGGTGGTCAGCGCCCACGAGATGGCCGGATTCGGTTCCCTTGTGGCCCGCGGGTAAGGGGACCGCCCGGGAGGAACAGATGACCAATGCGGACATGGTTGCGGCGATCATCGCATCGACGCGCGAGGTGTTCTCCATGATGCTGGGGATCGAAGTCGAGCCCGGCGAACCCTTCGTGGGCGAGAAGGCGGCCACCGAATCGGGGGTGCTGGCGCTGGTGGGGCTGGCCGGCGCATGGGTGGGAACGGGCAGCATGTCCTGCTCGACCGCGCTGGGCTGTCATCTCGCCGGACAGATGCTCATGACCGAGTGTCCGGGGATCAACGACGAGGTGATGGACGCACTGGCGGAAATCGCCAACATGGTCATCGGCAACGTGAAAACTCAGCTCGAGGGCTCGCTGGGCAGCATGGCGCTGAGCACGCCTACGGTGATCTACGGACACAATTTCGAAACGCGCCGGGTGGGTAGCCGGGAATGGGTAGCGGTGCCGTTCCGCTGCCACGACGAGACGGTGAACGTGCAGCTCTGTCTGGCCGAGGCGCAAAGCGGCGCCACTTTCCGGCCGGGATTCGCGCTGCCTCACGCCGTGCAGATATAAGGAAACCTCAATGAGCGGAAACGCCGACCAGACGACGAGCGGAACGGGGCCGACGCCCCTGGGAATCGCCGACGATCCGGAGCTGCTCGGCGATTTCATTCTGGAGTCGCGCGAACACCTCGGCGGGATCGAGCAGAACGTGCTGACGCTCGATCGGGACGCCTCCAACTCGGAAGCCATTCACGCCTGCTTTCGCGCGTTTCACACGATTAAAGGACTGGCCGGGTTCCTCGAGCTGGGGGCCGTGCAGGAAGTGGCGCACGAAGTGGAGACCGTGCTCGATCTCGCGCGCAACGGCAAATTGGCCGTCGATTCCCGCGTCATCGACCGCATGCTGGAGAGCAAGGACTATCTGATCGTCTGGCTCGACCGGCTGGAGGTCGCGTTGCAGAAAGGGACGCCGGTGGCGGCTCCGGACAACGGCCGGCTGCTGGTCTCCATCCGGGCGCTCACCGCGGAACCGGCTGCCAGGCAGCCCGCGCCGGCGGAAGTCCCGGCGGAGGTCCCGGCGGCTGCCGAAGCGCTGGCGCATCTGGCCGAGGCGGTCGCGGCCGCGGAATCGGCCGCCGTGGATGTTCCGGCCGCCGTGGACGCTCCGGTCGCCGTGGTTGTTCCCGCCGCCGTGGACGCTCCGGCCGCCGTGGACGCTCCGGCCGCCGTGGATGTTCCGGCCGCCGTGGATGTTCCCGCACCCGCGGATGCCCCGGCGGCGCAGAAGGCCGCGGAAACGCCGGCCCACGAAGCCCGCTCCGTCAAGGTCGATACCAGCAAGCTCGACTATCTGGTGGACATGGTCGGCGAAATGGTGATTGCGCAGTCGCTGGTGCGGCACGATCCCGATTTCGCCGGCGAGTCGCGGCCGCGGCTGATGCGCAATCTTTCGCAGCTGTCGCGCATCACCGACGAAGTGCAGCGCACCGCGATGTCCATGCGCATGGTCCCGGTCGGCCAGCTCTTCCGCAAGATGAACCGGCTGGTGCGGGACCTGGCGCGCCGCAACGGCAAGCGGGTGGAGCTGGAGACCTCCGGGGAGGACACCGAACTGGATCGCAACATCGTCGAGGAGCTGGCCGATCCGCTCATGCACATGGTGCGGAACTCGCTCGATCACGGCCTCGAAACGCCGCCCGAGCGGGAGGCCGCGGGGAAGCCGCCGGTGGCGCGCGTCGCGCTGCGCGCTTCCCACCAGGCCGGTCATATCGTGATCGAAGTCGCCGACGACGGCCGCGGCCTGAACAAGGAAAAGATCCTGCGCCGGGCCCTCGAACGGGGCCTTGTTGAGCCGGGGGCGCAGCCGACCGAGCACGAGCTGTTTCACCTGATCTTCCAGCCGGGTTTCTCCACCGCCGATCAGGTCACCGACGTTTCCGGGCGCGGGGTGGGCATGGATGTCGTGCGGCGGCAGATCCACCGGCTGCGCGGGCGCATCGATATTCAATCCACCGCCGGCGTGGGAACGTCTTTTCTGCTCAAGGTTCCGCTGACCCTGGCCATTATCGACGGGCTGGTGGTGACCGTGGGAGCGGAACGTTACATCGTGCCCATCTTCGCGGTGCGCGAGATGCTGCGGCCCACCGAAGGCATGATTACCACGGTGCAGGGCCGGGCGGAAATGGCGCTGGTGCGCGGATCGCTGCTGCCCATGGTTCGTCTCCATCGCCGCTTCGGCGTCAAACCGGCCAGCGAGGATCCGACCCAATGCCTGCTGATCGTCTCCGAAGGGGCGGGCCGCAAATTCTGCCTGCTGGTGGATGGCCTTCTGGGCAAGCAGGAAGTGGTGATCAAGAGCATGGGGGAGATTCTGCAGCGGGTGGAAGGGCTGGCCGGCGGCGCCATCCTCGGCGACGGACGCGTGGGACTGATTCTCGATCTGGAGGCCCTCTGTGGCGAGAACCGCGACACCAGCCGGCTCTGATCCGCTGTTGGCTCTGCAGGCCGGCTGCGCTCTCAGCGAGAGAGAGTTTCAGCAGATCCGGCAACTGGCTTACGCGCGTTTCGGGCTCGACCTGCACGACGGCAAGCAGCAGCTGGTGGCCGCGCGCCTGGGCAAGAAGATGCGCCAGGGCGGATTCCCTTCCTTCGCCGAGTACTACCGGCACGTCACCGCCGACGCCAGCGGGCAGGCGCTGGTGGAGCTGATCGACGCGCTCACCACCAACCACACCGCGTTCCTGCGCGAGCAGGCGCATTTCGAACGGCTCGCGGGAATTGTCCGGGCCGCCCCCGCGCGGCTGCCGTCCATCTGGAGCGCGGCGTGTTCCACCGGCGAGGAACCGTATTCCATCGTCTTCACCGTGCTCAGCGCGCTCTCGCGCATTCCGCCGCCGCGCACTCCGCCGTTCGTGCTGGCCACGGACATCTCCACGCGCGCGCTGGCTCGCGGCCGCGCCGGACTGTTCGCTGCCGACCGGCTCAACGCCCTGCCGGAGGCGTGGAAGAAGAGTTATCTGACGAAAGTGCGCGGCGAGCGCGACGGCTCCATGCAGGTGAAACCGGATCTTGCCGCTCTGATCGATTTCCGCCGCCTGAACCTGATCGAGCCTTTCACGCACGGCCGCATGTTCGAGGTGATCTTCTGCCGCAACGTCATGATCTACTTCGACCGCCGCACGCAGCAGGATCTGGTGAACCGCCTGGCGCTCTGCCTCCATCCGGGCGGGCATCTGTTCGTGGGCCATTCGGAAAGCCTGAGCGGCATCGAGCATCCGCTCGATTACGTCTGCCCGGCGGTGTACCGGCGCAAGGGGAAGCAATGAGAACGCTGGTCATCGGCATCTCCGATTGTCAGGTGAGCAATCAGCCCGACAGCGAGCTGGTGACCTATGCGCTGGGATCGTGCATCGCCGTCTCGGTCTGGGACCCGTCGCGGCGAGTCGCCGGGCTGTTGCACTTCATGCTGCCTGAATCGAGTATTGACGCGCAGAAGGCGACCAGCGCCCCATGCATGTTTGCCGACACCGGCATCGACCGGCTTTTCAAAGCGGTCGCGGAGATGGGCGCCGACCGCCGCCGGCTGGTGGTGCGGCTGGCCGGCGGGGCGCAGGTGCTGGATCCCCAGGGCGTGTTCAACATCGGCAGGCGGAACTACCAGGCGGCGCGGAAGATGCTCTGGAAACTGGGCATCCTGATCGCATCGGAAGCCGTGGGAGGCGAAGTATCGCGAACGGTGCGGCTGGTCAACGAAGACGGCCGCTTCCGCGTGCGC
>Ga0326727_10027515_pt1 | contig 10436 bp, 10 predicted proteins | sample MB2enrmetagenome_FD_207643 | JGI IMG/M metagenome (GOLD analysis project Ga0326727, IMG submission 207643) | Lab enriched peat soil microbial communities from McLean, Ithaca, NY, United States - MB29MY | ecosystem: Environmental > Terrestrial > Soil > Wetlands > Peat | place: USA: New York...
CGCAAAGTTGCGGTCGCACCACCTGGTGAGTCCGCTGTCTTTCTCTCAAGACGGGTTATGGCGCGCCTGGGTGAATGTGGATCAGGGGAGCCCCGAGTGTCTGCTGAAGACTTCGTTGTGGATTGCGCATAGGGATGGCCCGTACGAGTTGGCGTACTTCATGGCGCCGGCGCGCGATGCTGGCGGCAACGGAATGGAGATTCTCGGCTGGATGCCGGGCGCGTCCGTGGTGCTGGTGAAAACTGAACGTTGGCAGTGGGGGTCTGATGCGGCGGACGTCCAACAGGTGCTGGCTATCGAGGCGTCGACGGGTCGCGTGTATGAGCCGAGACTGGACGACATTCTCGCGGCGCACGTCGGCAAACAGTGTTCGTTTCACGTCCAGAATGCCGGTTTTGCGGACACGGCACATATTGAAATTCGCGTACGCCTGAAGCTAAGAACGCAGTACGATGTGGATGAAACGGAGAACGACGTTTCACCAGAGAAACGCTGCGGGGACATCGAAGAAACCTGGAGTTTCGATTACGGCTCGGGATTTGAAGTAAAGCGGGTTTCAAACCAGCAGCCGCTGCTGCTGTTCAAGTCTCCCGGAAATATCGCCGGGAGTACGGGGTTGTCGGGCGCTGTTGCTCGATAGTGCCGCTCATCGCTTTTCGACGGCTTCCGGTAGCATTTCCTGGACCACGTCCTTGCCCCTGGCGAACGCGTCCAAATAGGCGTCGCGGCGCTCCTGCTTCGTCAGCCCCGTGCCCATCCGATTCACTTTCTCGAGGCCGATTCCCACCACATAGGTACCCGCAAAGGCCACGGCGGCTTTGGGAATCAGTCCACCGCCGAGGGGAATTTTTCCCACCAGCTCACGAGCTAACGCACGCCATCCGAACGCGCCCGCCGCGATAGCTGCGATCTCGCCCTTCTGCTCCGCATAACCCACCGGACGCCCATGCGCAGCCGCCAGATACAGGGCCATGCGTATCTGATTCATGGAGATAAAGGCGGTATCGGTGGCGAATTCGCCCACCGTCCAGGGGAGTTCGATCAGCGAGGGAATAATGTTGGGAAGCGCCGTCACCAGTGCGAAGAACGCGTTTTCCCGCGCGATCCGTTGCACGATGTTCTTCGACACCGCCGATCGGAACAGAGGGAAGGTACGGGCCAACGCCAATTCGAGGTTTTGATTCTCGGAAAGAATCAGATCGACCAGCGAACCGTCGGCATCCGATTCAAAGAGATAGCCGTTGCGCGGAACCGGCATCCCAGGTTCGCAGAGCACGAAATCGAAGCGCTTCGGATCTCCGCCGGCAGGGTGAACGGCACGCAACGCCTGGGTCTGGTCATAGCTCTCCATGGCGGCGGGGGCGAGAAAGCGTTCCATACGGCGCAAAGTGTCTTCGCTCGAAGCCATCAGGCCGACGTTCAGATCCTGATGCGCCGAGCCGCGGATTTCGTCGGCGTTCAGCCCCGCATAAATTTTCCGGATGTCCTTCAGAACACTCACTGGCATCGCATCTCCCGGCTTCATCTTAGCGCCCGTGCCCGGTAAGGCATCAATCTTTCAGTTAAAGGTTTCACAGTTTGCGTCGATAAGTATTGCGGGAACATGAAACCGGTAATTCTGGTTTTGCTTGCTCTCTCGTCTTTGCTGGAGGCGGGGGGCAACGGCAGCCGGGTCCTTTATGTGGGCGGGACCGTCGCCGGTATATCGATGAAGTCGGGCGCGCGCATCGAGTTTCTGGGCGATGATGCGTTCAGTCTAACGACGAAGGATAAGGCGGTGCGCATTCCTTTCGCCGACGTCACGGTGATCGAGTATGGGATGCGTGTAAGCCGGCGTTATGTCGAGGCAATCCTGATCTCCCCCGTGCTTCTGGTTGCCAAAAAGCGCACGCACTACCTGACAATCGAGTACGCGGATGAGCATGGGCAACAACAGGCCATGGTGCTTCAGGTGGGTAAGGAGGAGATTCGAACTCTCTTGGTATCGCTCGAAGCGCGCACCGGCCGGCGCGTCGAATATCAGGACGAAGAGGCGCGCAAGGCGGGCAAAGGGTGACATTACAGATAGTCGCCGCACTGGCATCTTTGCTCGGCGGCGCCGCGCTCGCCGTAGAGGTACAACCGGCGGCGATGCCGTTGGCACTGGTGCGCCGGATCTATGTCGACCAACTGGGCGGAGGCAAGACTTCCGATCAGATGCGCGACATGATCATCGCGGCGCTGCAGAACTCCGGGTTGTTCGTGATCACAGAAAACCCTGAGCGTGCCGATGCCTCGCTCAAGGGATCTTCCGACGACCAGATTTTTGCCGAGGAGCATCAAACCAGCGACTCGATCGGCTTTCACGCAACGGATGGCTCGGGTTCGAGCAGTAACACCACCTTCGGCACAGGCAGTGCCTCCCACCGAAGCACCGGCGCGGGGGTGGATGAAAGCGAGAGCAGCCATTCGAAGGAGCGGCGTCATGAAGCGGCGGCGTCGGTTAGGCTGGTGGATGCGGAGGGAGACGTGATTTGGTCGACCACCCAGGAAAGTAATGGCGGGAAATTTCGCGGCGCCATGGCCGATGTAGCCGACAAAATTGCCCGGCGCCTGCTCGAAGAAACGCGCAAAGCCCGCTGCGAAACCGATCCGAGGTCTTGCACCCCGCTGACCCCCAAACCCACCCACTGACGGGACACGCGGCGACAGCCGCGTCCATGCGCGCTCCAGGCAAACGCGGCTTGCCGCCGCATGTCCCCCGGCTTCTCGATATACTGTTTTCAGGTGCGATCCCGTATAGTTCTGCTCCTCGTTGCGGCGTTCGCCGTGCGCGCCGACGTGCGCGATTGCGTATGCGATCCGGCAAGTCCCGAAGCTGAAAAGCATCCCGTGAGCGTGGCTATGTGGAACATGGCGATCGCCAAAGGCCGCGAACTGTGGGGCGATGGCTGGGCAGTGGCCCTGAACGGCGATATCGCCCGCAGACAGTGCCACGAGTACGTGCACATCGGTAAAACCGGCAGAGCCATCTACGTCGATGGACCATCCGAGCTACCGGTAATTGCGGACGGCGCGGGCCGGCTGCATGTGCAAACCGGCGAACAGTTCAACGAAACAGTGCTAATGCGATAGGCTTGACAACAACATTATGGAGCTACTCGAAATACAAAAACTGCCGACGGCGGAAAACTCGGCCATTCACCTGCACCCGAGCGATAACGTCGCCATCGCGCGCGTCCCCATTGCGCCGGGCCAGACCTTGCGCGTGGAAGGGAACGAACTGCAGGCGAAGAGCAACGTCCCCGCGGGGCACAAGATCGCGTTGATGCGCATTGAGCCAGGTGAAAACGTCTATCGCTACGGCCAGCGGATTGGACGCGCCAGCCGCGCCATCGAGCCCGGCGAACACGTCCATACGCACAATGTCTCCTATGAGGAACTCGAATTCGCCTACGAGTTTCCCGAAAAGGAGGTCCCCTTTCCCGCCCCGCCGAAGGATATTCCAACCTTCATGGGCTACGTGCGCGAAGACGGCCGCGTCGGGACACGTAATTTCATCGCCGTGGTAGCCGCCAGCAACTGCGCCGCGCACACCTCGGAGATCATCGCGCAGAGTTTTCTCGAAGAGAAGCTGCCCGCCAATATCGACGGCATCATGGCTTTCCCGCATGGCGAAGGTTGCGGCATGTCGATCGGCGCCGACAGCCGGCAGTTGCAGCGTACGCTGGCGGGCGTTCTCTCGCATCCCAATGTGGCCGCGGCCATCGTGCTCGGCCTCGGCTGTGAAGTGAACCAGATCGATCATTACCTCGGCGATAACGCGCCGAAGACCACTCGCCTGGTGGGGATGACCTTGCAGGGCAGCGGCGGCACTACCGGCGCCAGGCTCGCCGCGCGCAAAGAGATCCGTGCCCTGATCGATCAATGCGCGGCGGAAAAACGTACCGAAGCCCCGGCATCGAAGATCGTTCTGGGACTCAATTGCGGCGGGTCGGATTCCTTCTCGGGGATCACGGCGAATCCAGCGCTGGGCGTCGCCTGCGACATGCTGGCGGCGGTAGGCGGATCGCCGGTGCTGGCCGAAACCACGGAGATTTTCGGCGCCGAGCATCTGCTCGTCAGGCGCGCGCGCAACCGCGAGGTCGGCGAAAGGCTGCTCAGTTTCGTGCGCCGCTACAAGAAGTACATCGCCCAGTTCGAGGGCAGCAGTTTCAACGACAATCCGTCGCCCGGCAACAAGGAAGGCGGCCTCACCAACATCCTCGAAAAGTCGCTCGGAGCGGTGGCGAAGGCGGGCAGTTCCACCATGACCGATGCCGTCGACTACGCCGAGCGGATCGTTACGCAAGGCTTCAACTTCATGAATACGCCGGGATACGATCCGCCATCGCTGGCTGGTCTGGCCGCCGGCGGCTGCAATCTGATCGCGTTCACCACGGGGCGGGGCAGCGCCATCGGTTTCCCCACCGTACCGGTCATCAAGATCGCCAGTAACAGCTTCACTTACAAGCGCATGCTCGACAATATGGATATCAATGCGGGCGTGATCGCCGATGGTGAAAGCACCATCCAGCAGGTGGGACGCGAGATTTTCGATATGATGCTGCGCGTCGCGTCCGGCGAAAAAACCAAGGCCGAGATCCTCGGGCACCATGAATTTGTGCCGTGGCGTATCGGACCGGTCATGTGATGCGTCTTCTCCGTATGTACCGATATTTGCTCGTCGTCCTGGCCGCCGCCTCCATGCTGGCGCAGTCCCCGCCCAAAGCGGCTCCGGCGGCGCCTCCGGCAAAAAAAGCGTCGGCGCTCGATAAGCCCGAGCTCGAGGTCTATCTGCGTCATCTCTTCGTTTGGCCCGCGCCGATCGAAATCAACATCAGTGATCCGCAGCCTGGTCCGATGGCCGGTTTCTACGAGGTGAAAGTTCGTGGGACGAGCGGCACTCAGTCGCAGGAAGAGACCTTCTATGTCTCGCGCGATGGCCAGAAGATCGTCCGCGGGGTGGTCTACGACATCAATCAAAATCCCTTCAAACCGGAGCTCGACAAGATCAAGACCGATTTGCAGCCCGGCTTCGGAACGCCCGGCGCGCCGGTGGTGATCGTGGAATTCAGCGACTTCGAATGCCCCTATTGCAAGGAGATGGCGAAGACACTGCGCGACAATCTGCTGAAGGCTTACCCCACCGAGGTGCGCGCGTATTTCTTCGATTTTCCGTTGGAAAAGCTCCATCCCTGGGCGAAATCCGCAGCCCTTGCGGGACGCTGCATCTTTCGTCAGAGCGTGTCGTCTTACTGGAATTATCACGATTGGATTTTTGACGCGCAGGCCGACATCACTCCCGACAACCTCAAGGCCAAGGTTCTGGAGTTTGCGAAGACGCAGAGTAAAGATGTCGATGAGGCTCAGTTGACCGCATGCATGGATTCGCGCGCCACCGAAGCCGAAGTGACAAAGAGCCAGGCCCTCGGCCACTCTCTGAACGTGAACCAAACGCCGACCATCTTCATCAACGGACGGCGGCTGGCCGGAGCCACGCCTTGGGAAAGCGTGAAGTTCATCATCGATTACGAAATCGGCTATCAGAAAATCGCGAAGAACGCGGGCGAGGATTGCGGCTGTAATGTCAGCTTGCCCACCTTCGCCGGCGACTCCCATAAATAAATGCGCCGACTTTACATTTTCGTTGTATTGGCGAGCTTAGCGTGGGGGGCGGCCACCGGCGCCTTCGATCCCGATCGCTATCTGGATCACATCAAGTTTCTCGCCTCCCCGGAAATGAAAGGGCGGGCCACGGGATCGCCGGAACTCGAAAAGGCCGCGCAGTACATAGTCGAGCAATTCCGCGCGGATGGTCTGCAACCGCCTCCCGGAGCCAAAGGCTATCTACAGCCGTTTCAGGTCACGACCAGCGCCAAACTGGGGCGCTCGAATAAATTCGATTTTTCGGCCGGCGGCGAGACGCAAAGCCTCGAAGTGATTAAAGAGTTTGTGCCTTTTAACTTCTCGGCCTCCGGAAAGGTTTCGGGGGGAGTGGTCTTCGCCGGCTACGGTATTACAGCGCCGGAGTACAATTACGACGATTACGCAGGCATCGATGTGCGCGGCAAGCTGGTGGTGATCCTCGCCCACGAGCCGCAGGAATATGACGCCAAGAGCGTCTTTGAAGGCAAGGTCTATACGGACCACGCGCAATATTACAGCAAAGCGTCGAACGCCAAATCCCATGGCGCGCGCGGCGTCATCCTGGTGGCGGACCGCATCAATCACCAGCAGGACCCGGAAGCGCTCGAACGCTTCGGGCGCACCGATGGCCCCGCCGACGCCGGCATTCTCTTCGTGCAGGTCAAGGAAGAGGTGGTCAGGCCCTGGTTCCAGGCGGCCGGCAAGGATATCGAGCAGCTGGAAACGGCTATCGACGCCGATTTGAAGCCCAGATCGTTCGTTCTGCCCAAAGTGGAAGTGCGTGAGAACGTCGATGTGGAGCGGGCCGTTAAGACCGTCAATAACGTGGCCGGCTGGCTGCCCGGCGAGACCGACGAATACCTGATCCTCGGCGCGCATTACGACCATCTGGGGCTGGGCGAACAGTTCTCCATGGCGCCGTCGCTAGCCGGAACCGTGCATCCGGGCGCGGACGACAACGCCTCAGGCACCGCGGGCGTGCTGGAACTGGCGCGTTATTTCGCATCTCAGCCCAAACCGAAACGCGGCATTCTTTTCATGACTTTCGCCGGCGAGGAACTGGGGCTGCTGGGCTCCGGCTACTACGCGAACCATCCTGAGCTGCCGCTCGCCAAAGCCGTCACCATGATCAATATGGACATGATCGGCCGGGTTCGCGACGCCAAGTTGTATATCGGGGGCGTGGCGACCGGCACCACCCTGCGCGCCGATCTGGACCAGATTACGCCGCGCTACAAGCTGAGGATCGATTATTCGGAGAGCGGGTATGGCTCCTCGGACCACACCTCGTTCACGGCTAAGCAGGTGCCCGTGTTGTTCTTCTTCTCCGGACTGCATAGCGATTATCACAAGCCCAGCGACACGTGGGATAAGATCGACGCGCCCGGCGCCATACAGGTGCTGCAGTTGGTGGCGGATATCGCGACGCGGCTCGACGCCGACGCGGAACGCCCGCAGTTTGTTAGAGTTGTGGAGAAAAATGATCCCCATTCGGGAGTCGCGGGCGGACCCATCAGCAGTTCCGGCGGCGGATATGGACCTTATTTCGGCAGCATTCCGGACTTTTCGGAGCCGCCCAAGGGCGTCCGCTTCGCCGATGTGCGGGATGGCTCTCCGGCAGCCTTGGCGGGTCTGAAGGCGGGCGACATCCTGATCACTTTCGGGGATAAGGACATAGGAAATCTTTACGATTTCACCTATGCGCTGCGAGCCCACAAGGTCGGCGATGAAGTGATGGTCGAGGTCCTGCGCAATAACGAGAGGATCACGGCTAAGGTCAAATTGACCGAACGCAAGTAAATGCTACAGTTTTCCTCGGTTCCGACCGATCTGTTTAACAGGACATGTCATCAAACTGGCACTTGCCTCCCCTGATCCTGCATCCGTTCAGCGGGGGCGGAAGCACGAACGACCTTCTGGAGGGCTCGTCGGCGGCACTCGCGCTGTCGGGACTGTCGCGCTCGGACGACGACGAAGAGGAACTGCAGCGCCGCGTTCTGGTAGGCCGCTATCAAGAGATCCGCATGCTGCTTTTCCTCGGGAAAGATCTCTTCCGGTGGCTACAGCAATGCGTCGATTTCATGCAGCGGTCGAAGGACGCGGACGCGCGCATCAGCGAGCAGAGCTTCGCATCTCTGCTGGTGGAGGACCCTCCCCGCGCCGTCAGCGAGAAGCTGGAGCGTTGGGGTGTCACCGACCGGCGCGCCGTTTTTTCCCGCGCCATCGGCGTGAACAGCCTGTTCACCAGCCCTCCGCCGTTCGAGACGCTTTCGCCGATTCTCATAAAGAATTACCATCGTTTTGCCGACCACGCCTACATTTGTTTCCAGCACTTACACCCGTTTTTAGGCCTCGATCCGAAGGGTTACGACTTCGAAATATACGCATCCGAAGAGTACGCGAAGATGTTGTCGGACCAATGGGAGCGCGACGCCGAAATCCAGGGCGGCCATTGATATAATCCGGTTCATGAGTCTTCCCCGGATGCTGCTGGTAAAGCAGAACTTTCCCGCTCGGCAAATTCCCGACATTCCAGCAACTGTCTATGAGGAACTTGGTCGAGCCGGGTTCGGCCAGCGCCTTCAGCCAGGCTCCAGTGTGGCCATCGGGGTGGGCAGCCGCGGCATAAGCAATATCGCCACCATCGTGAAAGCGGTAGTCGGCTTCTGGCAATCGGTGGGTATGAAGCCCTTCATTTTCCCCGCCATGGGCAGCCACGGCGCGGCCACGGCGGAGGGACAGGCGGACGTTCTCGCACATTACGGAATCATCGAGGAGACCATGGGCTGCCCGGTGCGCAGTTCGCTCGACGTGATCTCGCTGGGCAAGACCCCGGAAGGCATTGAAGCCTTTCTCGATAAGAACGCCTCGCAGGCCGACGGCATCATGCTGGTGGCGCGCATCAAGCAGCACACCGATTTTGCGGGGAAGATCGAGAGCGGCCTTTTCAAGATGATGGGGATCGGGCTCGGCAAATGGGCCGGCGCCAAGAACTATCACACGCACGCTTTCAATCTGGGGATGGAAGCGGTGATCCGCAGCGTAGGCGCGCAGGTGCTGGGGTCGGGAAAGATTCTGGGCGGCCTCGCCATCCTCGAAGACGCATACCACAATACGGCCAGGCTGACGGCCGTTCCGGTGGACCGCATGCTCCCCATGGAAGAAGAGCTCCTGGCGCTGGTTAAGGCCTGGGCGCCGGCGCTGCCGTTCAATCTGGATGTGCTGGTTATCAATGAGATCGGCAAGCAGATCAGCGGGGCCGGCATGGATACGAAGGTGGTGAACCGGGGCACGCAGGGTGAGTACAATCCGTGGCCGGACACGCCGCACATCCAGCGCATTTACCTGCGCGATCTGAGCTCGGTGAGCTATGGCAATGGCGTGGGCCTGGGGCTGGCGGATATCGTTCACGACCGCCTGGTGGCCAAGCTCGATACTCACCCGACATGGATCAATGCACTGACGGCATCCACTCCCTCGGCGGCGAAACTGCCGATTCATTTTTCGACGGATCGCGAGTGCATCGATCGGATTTCGCGGACTGTAGGGAAGCACGATCTGGCCGATGTTCGCCTTGGATGGATTGAGAACACGCTCGAGCTGACGCCTATCGGGCTTAGCGAGAACATGCGCGCGGAAATTGAGAAGCATCCGCTGCTGGAGATCGTCGAAGAAGCGCACGATCTGCCGTTCGACGCCGAGGGCAATTTACGGAGTGGCGTGTTTGCCCCTGCGCATGACGGGGAAACCGTCGCCGCCCATTAATGCTTCGGGTTCTGCAGATCGCACATCCGGTTCAGGGCCGGCGCATCGGTATCGTTGCGGATAACGAAGTCGCGGTTCTCAGCGGCTTCGGCACGGTTTACGATGCGGCTTTCAGGGCGTTCGAGCGGGGATCGGGCCTTGAAAGCTTTCTTCGTGCACTGCCGGTCGAATGCTCGCTGGATTACGACGAGCTTTATCGGGGAGATTCCAACTGGCGGATTCTGGCGCCTTTCGACCATCCCTCCGAGCCTGCGCGCTGCCTGATCAGCGGCACCGGCCTTACTCATCTCGCCAGCGCGGAGACGCGGCAGAAGATGCATTCTGCCGCCGAGCACGAGACTGACAGCATGCGCATGTATCGCTGGGGTGTGGAGGGTGGGCGTCCGGCCGCCGGTTCCATCGGAATTGCGCCCGAGTGGTTCTACAAGGGCAGCGGGCTGATTCTTCGCGCACATGGCGAAGCCCTTGAAGTCCCGGTGTTCGCGGAAGATGGCGGCGAGGAGCCGGAGATCGCGGGCGTCTACACGATCGATGCGGCGGGGCAGCCCAGACGCATCGGCATGGCTATCGGGAACGAGTTTTCAGATCATAAAACGGAGCGCCGCAATTATCTCTATCTCGCACCTTCCAAGCTGCGCCAATGCTCGCTCGGTCCCGAGCTGATTATCGATCCGGCGTTCCATCTGGTCCCCGGCACGGTTTTGATCGAGCGCGATGGCGCTGTTTTGTGGAGCAAGGAAATCGGCTCCGGCGAACGGCGCATGTCACACTCGCTTGCCAACATGGAGCATCATCATTTCAAGTTTCCCCAGCACCGGCGGCCGGGCGATGTGCACATCCATTTCTATGGTGCGGACGCGTTCAGCTTTGGCGCCGGACTGGAGCTTGAGGATGGCGACGTGGCGATGATTTCGTTTCACGGATTCGGGCGAGCGCTACGCAATCCGATACGCATTTCGAAAGAGCCGCAGCCGCTCGTCAGCGTTCAGCCTGCGTAAGGCCGA
>Ga0326727_10027516_pt1 | contig 10435 bp, 8 predicted proteins | sample MB2enrmetagenome_FD_207643 | JGI IMG/M metagenome (GOLD analysis project Ga0326727, IMG submission 207643) | Lab enriched peat soil microbial communities from McLean, Ithaca, NY, United States - MB29MY | ecosystem: Environmental > Terrestrial > Soil > Wetlands > Peat | place: USA: New York...
GCGGAGGGGTCAAGACCGCGAAGCGCAGCGGAGCGCCCGCGTTAGCGGGCTTGGTCTTGACGCCGAGCACGGATCAGGCAGGCGCGGGCCGTTTCGAAGAGAGGCGCGTGTACGTCCTTTCGCGCTTGCGGGAGAAGGCGGCCGGATGATGGCCTTTCTCAATCGGAGAAAGCGGCTAGCCCGCCGCCTGCTCGCGCGCGGCCGCGGCGAGCGCGGCGACGAGGTAGGGCGCGAACGAGCGCGCGACCTCGACGCGGAAGCGCTCCGCTTCCCGTCGCCACAAGGTGATCTCGGCCTTCAGGAACAGCGTCCGCGCCGCCATGCCGACCGGGAACGCGGTCGCGTCGAGGTCGAGCGGAACGCCGGCGTTGAGGAGCCGCGCCGCGCCCGGGCCGGAAAGCTCGATCGCGCATTGCCGATGCGAGACGTCGACCAGCGCGTGCGCGACGCCCGTGAGCGCCCTCTCGATCGCCGCGCCGAGGCCGGCGTCGGCCTCCTCGGCGATCAGCAGCCATTCGTCGGGGCCGAGCCACAGCGCCGCGCGCGCGCCCTCCGTCGCCGCGCGCATAGGCGCGGTTGGCGGCGCGACGCCGAAGGCGGCGGCGACCGGCTGGGCCGCCTCGGGGCCGCCGCGCAGGATCCAGCGCGAGGCGAAAGGCGCGACCGCGCTCTTCGCCTGATCGTTCTCGGGAAGCGCGCGCCCGTCCAGGATCGCGCGCCGCTCGGCGCGCGGAAGAGCTTCAGAGCCCAAGGCGCTCGCCCTCCTTGTCGTAGAAGATCGGTTCGACCAGCTTAACCGGCTGCGTTCCTTCCGCCGCCGTCACGTAGAGCGTCTCGCCGATGCGCGCGCGGCCGTTCGCCGCCATCGCCAGCGCGAAGCCGCGGCCAAGCGTGGCGCTGATGTACGACGACGTGACATGGCCGAGCGCCGGCGTTCCCGTAGGCGGCGGCGTCTCGGCGACGATCTGCGCGCCTTCGTCCGGCTTGAAGGCGGGGTCGACCGGCGAGAGCCCGACGAGCTGCTTGCGGCCCTCGCGCTTGAGATCGGGCAACGACAGCGAGCGCTTGCCGATGAAGTCGGGCTTCGACATGGCGACCATCCGCCCCAGGCCGAGGTCGTCGGGCGTCGCCGAGCCGTCGGCCTCCTGGCCGACCATGACGTAGCCCTTCTCGGCGCGCAGCACGTGCAGCGTCTCCAGGCCATAGAGCACGGCGCCGCGCTTCTCGCCCTCGAGCCGGATCGCCTCGGCGACGCTCTCGCCGAAGTCGGCGGCGACGTTGACCTCGAAGCCGAGCTCGCCGGTGTAGCTGACGCGCGCCAGTCTAGTCGGAACGCCGCAGATCAGGCCTTCGCGCACGCTCATATGCGGGAAGGCCGCCGCGGATAGATCGATTCCCTCGACCAGCGGCGCGAGAATGTCGCGCGCGGCCGGGCCGTTGACGGCGATGGTCGCGTATTGCTCGGTGATCGAGGCGAGCCAGACCTTCAAGTCCGGCCATTCGGTCCGCAGGTAGTCCTCCATGGTCGCCAACACGCGCTTCGCGCCGCCGGTGGTGGCGGTGACGTGGTAGCGGTCCTCGGCGAGGCGCATGACGACGCCGTCGTCGACCACATAGCCGTCCTCGCTGAGCAAAAGCGCGTAACGGCAGCGCCCGACCGCGAGCCTGGAGAACGAATTGACATAGACGCGGTTGAGGAACTCGGTCGCGTCGGGGCCGACCGCCTCGATCTTGCCCAGCGTGGAAGCGTCCATGATCCCCGCGACGGCGCGGGTCGCTAGGCACTCGCGGCGCACGGTCGCCTCGAGGCTTTCGCCCGGCTTGGCGAAACAGGTCGCGCGCTTCCACTGGCCGGCGTCCTCGAACTTCGCGCCGAGCCGCGCCGACCAGGCGTGCAGCGGCGTCTCGCGCGCGGGATCGAACAGCGCGCCGCGCGCCGGGCCGGCGAAGGCGGCGAAGGTCGCCGGCGCGTAGGGCGGCCGGAAGCCGGTCAGGCCGACTTCGGCGATCGACTTGCCCAGCGCCTTGGCGACGATCGCCGCCGCGTTGAGATTGGAGGTCTTGCCCTGGTCGGTCGCCATGCCGGTCGCGGTGTAGCGCTTGACCTGCTCGATCGAGCGCATGCCCTCGCGCATAGCGACGTCGAGGTCGCGCGCCGTGACGTCGCTCTGGAAGTCGACGAACGCCGTCGCCCGCCCCTTCTCGCTCACGCCGGCGACGAGCCCGAGACAGCCGCCCGCGGCGCGCGCGGCGCCTTCGACGCGCGGCGGCTCCGGCGCCGGCGCGCCCGTCGCCGCGGCGCCCGCCGCCGCGCCGTCGGCCAGCGCCGCGTTGAGATCGAACGCGCCGCGGCAGGCGCCGGCCGAGCGCTGCGCCTGAGCCACTTCGGCGGGAAGGAAGCTCTGCGTCGCCGCGTCGAAGGCGAGCCGCCCGCGCGACTGCGCGAACAAGGCGACGTTCGGCGTCCAGCCGCCGCTCATCGCCAGACAGTCGCAGGCGACCGGCTCGGCGCGGCCCGGCGCTCCATCGCCCCAGCGCTTGGCGACCAGCGCGGCGCTGACGCGCCGTCCGCCGCGCGAGCCGACGACGGCGACGTCGGTCTCGACGCGCAGGCCGGCGCGGCGCGCCGCTTGCGGCAATTCCCCGTCGGCGGCGGCGCGCAGATCGGCGATCATGGCGATCTCGCAGCCCGCCTCGGCGAGGTCGAGCGCGGCGCGATAGGCCGAATCGTGCGCAGTCGCCACCACCACGCGCCGGCCCGGCTTGACGCCGTAGCGCGTCGCCAGCGCGCGCGCCGCCTCGGCGAGCATGATTCCCGGCCGATCGTTGTCGGGGAACACCAGCGGGCGTTCGTGCGCGCCGGTCGCCAGCACCACCTCTCTGGCGCGGACTTGCCACAGCCGCTCGCGCGGCGAGCGCGGGTCGGGATCGGCGAGATGGTCGGTCAGCCGCTGCTCGGCGACGAGGAAGTTCTGCAAGTGATAGGCGAAGACCTGCGTGCGGGGCAGCAAGGTGACCCGCGGCTGGGCGGCGAGCTCGCGCGTCGCTTCGGCGAGCCAGGCGGCGGCGCTCTTCCCGTCGATGCGCGCGGTCGTCTCGGCGAGCAGCGCGCCGCCGAGCTCGGCCTGGTCGTCGAACAGGATGACGCGCGCGCCGGCGCGGCTGGCGACGAGCGCGGCGGCGAGGCCGGCCGGGCCGGCCCCGACCACCGCCACGTCGCAATGGGCGTATTGAAGCGTGTAATGGTCGGGATCGGGGTCCCGCGGCGCCGTCCCGCTCCCTGCGGCGCGGCGGATCATCGGCTCGTAGAGCGCCGTCCAGGCGCCCTTCGGCCGCATGAAGGTCTTGTAGTAGAAGCCAGCGGGCATGAAAGCCGAGAACAGACCGTTGATCGCCAGCAGGTCGAGATCGAGCGACGGCCAGGCGTTCTGGCTAAAGGCGCGCAAGCCCTCGTAGAGCTCGATCTCGGTCGCGCGCAGGTTCGGCGTGACCCGGCCCGCGCCGCGGTCGAGCGCGACCAGCGCGTTGGCGTCGTCGGCGCCGAGCGCGAGCACGCCGCGCGGGCGGTGCAGCTTGAACGAGCGGGCGATGAGATGGACGCCCTCAGCGATTAGCGCGGAAGCGAGCGTGTCGCCCGCGCAACCCTGGCAGTCCCTGCCGTCGAAGGAGAAACGGATCGGCTTGGCGCGATCGACGCGTCCGCCCTGGCTCAATCGGAAGGCGCCGCTCATCGCTTCGCGCCTCGCGCGCTCGCTGAATCGGCCATGGCTCTCCCCCGCTCGCTCGCTTCATCTAACGACATGCGGCGCCGAGGGGAAACCGCTTTTCGCGGTCGAATCGCGACAAAATGAAACGCCGGCGGGGCCTTGCGCGCGAGCGCGAAGCCGCCCGCGGCGCTTGCGCTCGTTCCTCCGCGCGCCTATCTCGTTGAGCGAAACGCGCAATTCTCTCAGGAGCCGTCCTTGTTCATCCAGACCGAAGCGACGCCCAATCCCGCGACGCTGAAATTCCTGCCGGGCCGTCCGGTGCTCGAATCCGGCACGTTCGAGGCGCGCGACGCGGCCGAGGCCGAGCGCTCGCCGCTCGCCAAGGCGCTGATGGAGCTTCCCGGCGTCGGCGGCGTGTTTCTCACCGCCGACTTCATCTCGGTGACCATGAACGACGGCGAGTGGTCGCATCTGAAGCCGGCGGTGCTCGGCGTCGTCACCGAATTCTTCCTCTCCGGCGCGCCGGTCCTCTCCGGCGCGGCGCCGGCCCCAGGCGAGGAGTTCTTCCACGCCGAGGACGCGGAAACGGTCGAGGCGATCAAGGAGCTGATCGAGACGCGGGTGCGCCCGGCGGTGGTCGGCGACGGCGGCGACATCGTCTTCAAGGGCTTCCGCGACGGGATCGTCTATCTGGGCATGAAAGGCGCCTGCTCCGGCTGCCCGTCATCGACGGCGACGCTGAAGCACGGGATCGAGAATTTGCTGAGGCACTTCCTGCCGGATCAGGTGAAGGCGGTGGAACAGGCCTGAGGCTGAGCCGACGGCGCGTCGAACGCGCCGGGATTGCCCCTGCTCTTCTTCAAACGGCGCCCCTCCGCGAAGTCGCGTGCGCGATGGCGCGCGCCCACGACGACGGCCGCGCATTGCGCCGGCTGCGAGGCGCGGAACTGATCTCTCGCTATGTGATTGTCATAGCGCGCGGTTTTCCGCACGCCCGCCAACCTGCCTACTTCGAACGAAGGCACAAAGCCTCGGCGCTTTTCATGCGCAGCCGCCTTATCGAAATAGACTGTCGGCGCTTATTGTGGCGGCGCGGTAATGATTGCCAAGACTGCAGCGCGAAACCTGCATAGAACATGGTTATCACGGTTTTTTCTCACCAAGACTTGCATTTTGCCCAATTCGTGCCATAATTAACGAAAGTTAATAAAGTCCAGCGGGAGGGCGGTCATGACGGGGCTCATGATCGCGGGTCGCGCGGCCGATGGCGCCGCGAATGACAGTGCGCCGCACGGGCGCAGACGCACCCGCGTGGTCGTCGCTCGCTGAAAACGGCAGTCGTCTAAAATCACTTACGTTCTTGGCAGGAGGCCGGCATGGCGTCGCAGCCCAAGGCAAAACATCCGACGATCGCGGGGGTTCATTCCTATTTGCATTTGGCGCGAAGGAACGGAGTGCATCCGTACCTCAAGCGGCCTCGCGGCGCGGAAGCTGTAAACGCCTGGAGCGTCCCCGCGCTCTGCGCGGCCTACCAATGGCCGGCGGATTTGAAGGGCGGCGGCGTCATCGCGATCATCGAGCTCGGCGGCGGCTGGACGGAGGCCGACGTCACTGGGTTCTTCACAAAGGCCGGACTACAGGCGCCGAACATCATCGACGTGTCGGTCGACGGCGCCGAGAACAGCAAGTGCCAGCCCCAGAACGGCGCCGACGGGGAAGTCGCGCTGGATATCCAGGTCGCGGGCGCCGCCTACGCCGCGGCTACTGGCCGGCCCGCGAACATTCGCGTCTATTGGTCTCAGGACATCACCAAGGCGATCATCGCGGCGACCGCCGACGGTTGCGACGTGTGCTCGATCTCCTGGGGCGCGGACGAGGCCAGTTGGGGCGCGGCCGCGGGCGACGCGTTGGAACAGGCGGCGATCGCCGCGACCGCCGCCGGCATGGTGGTCTTCGCCGCTTCCGGCGACAACGATTCCAGCGACGGCGGCCCGACCCCCGCCAATGTCGACCTTCCCTCTTCCGCCCCGCACGTGATCGGCTGCGGCGGCACCAAGAAGCCGCACACCGGCGAAGAAATCGTTTGGAACGACGACCCCGGCAAGTCGAGCGGCGAAGGCACGGGCGGCGGCTACTCGACGCTCTTCCCCATGCCGTCGTGGCAGGCGGGCGCGCCCCACGGCCCCGGCCGCATGGTCCCCGACGTCGCCGCCGACGCCGACCCCAACACCGGCTACGAGATCGTTCTCTATGGCGAAACGACCGTCGTCGGCGGAACCAGCGCCGTCGCCCCCCTCTATGCCGGCCTGTTCGCCGCGTTCGGAACCAAGCTCGGCTTCGTAACCCCGGAGCTGTATCTCAATCCGACCTGTTTCAACGACATCACCAAAGGCGACAACGGCGCCTACCGCGCCAGAGTCGGCCCGGACCCGTGCACGGGGTTGGGGTCGCCGATCGGGGCAAGCTTGGCGGTTCTGCTGACCCATCCGGCGGCGACCTGGACACGGAGGCTAAGGGACGCTGTTGCGGAGAATGCGCGGCTCCGCGAGGTTATTGCGGGGCTGCGGGCGCAAGCCAATGCAAGTGGAAATACCTTCCGTTCCACCTCCGATGTCCCGCGGACAGTGCGTCCAGCTGCCATCGACGGGGACAGAACACCTGGAAAGGTATGCAAGATCATCAACGAACCAGATGGTAGTCAAACAATCTATGTCTGGGACCAGCACGGCGAACCAATAAGGCAGGATCTCTATCGGGGATAACGTCTTTTCGCAATGGTCTAATGCGGCGTCGTATACAAACGCACCAATGCGAGGGATCCACAATGACTTATTGCCGCGTCCTGACCAAAGTTGCTTTCGCAACAATTGCGATGCTGCAAACCAGCGCATGCGGACTTAAGACTCCTAACATGGTTCTGTCGGGCGACAAGCAAGCGACGTCAAATTTAGTAATCGCGATTCTTGGACATGTTCATTCTGAATTGGGTTGCGCCATTATGAGGGCGATCGAACTTGATCAAGATAATAACAAAAAGAGCGGTCGACGTTATGCGTGGCTTGATAACGCGACTGCAATAGTAACATTGAAACTGATTGCTGAAGAGTCGTCCAGCCTCTCTCCAAACACTTTAATTACGCAACCGTTTCCAAATTCTGTTACTACATTTTCAGGGAAACCAGCAGTCTCACTCGCTCAGTCGTTTACTCTAGGTGCGGGCGGAAGCCTATCATCGGACGCAACGCGTACTGATATAACTGACTATACTATTTCTGTAAAAGATGCATACGTTAAGAAAGCTGGTGAATTCACACCTACATCCGAACATTGCAGCACGCCATATGACGGAATTCTAACATACAGTGATTTGCAATTGTATGATTGGCTCGATAGTCGCTTTCGACCGTTGGTCGTAGATGATGATTTGAAAGATGTGCCCCCGAAGACATTAACAACCGAAATAAATTTTGTTGTCAAAGGTTCCGGCAACATTACGCCAACTTGGAAATTGATCCCTACTTCCGTCAATTCGAATGGCACGTCACTGTTCGGCCTCAATCGAAACGACACGGATGATATCTTAATTACGATCAGCGCCTCCGCTGCCGATGCGAAAGCAGCTCAAGATATTGGAAAGCTAGGATCAGCACTTACGAGCGGAGCAAAGTCTAACTAGGTCGAAAGCCAACGCCGACAGGATATGGATATGGGTATGGGGTTCCGGTGACGATGCGCTTAGCGGGCTCCAAGGCGATGAACTTTACCAGAGCGAATATAAGTTGCGTATTAATGACTACGCGCCTGCGCCGGAGGGGGGAAAAGGAAATAGACGACATGTCGAGCTTTGTGCGAATTTGCCTGGACCGGCAGCTGGGATCTTTTGGATGAAGATTGTCAACAGCAAGCGCCGCTAGCAAATTGGACCTTCTGGAGCGCTCCCAAGGTTTGAGCCGAGTGCGGCGGCTTTGTGCCGACGAGGAACTCCGATGGCGATAACATTGCTTGGCACTCTTGGCGATTTTGGCAACCTGACTGCGGCGGTCGGCGCGTTGGGAACAGCCGCCTCAAGCCTTGTCGACGTCACAAAGGCGGTTTCCGGCGGCGTCTCGAATATCGGCTTCTCATTCATCAGGGATGCGGTGAAGCCATTCCAAGTCGCGCTGAACTCTGTGAACCCGGAAGGCGGTCTCGAGACCATTCGCTCCAACTGGCTCAGCGGAATGGCGCCAGCGGACCAGCTCCCCGCCGCCAAGGCGTTGATAAGGCTCGGCGCGACCAGCGCCAACGCGGCTGAACTTGCGTTGACAATGCCAAATTTGGACTCGGCCGCCTTTGTAGCGGCGATAACCAAGAGCAACGCCGGCCAAAAATTGGACCCTCAAGACAAGGCGGTCCTTCAGATTTTCGATGACAGCGTCGGCGCCCGCTTGTCGGCCGCGATCGCCCGAGCCGATCAAAAATACAAGAACTCAGCGAAAGCCATCGCGTCCGTATTTGCAATCGCTCGCCATCGCGGGCGTTTCGATTTCCCAAGGCGGGGCCGTCACCCAGGGCGATTTGTTGATCGCTTTGATCGTTGGCGTCATCGCAACTCCCGTTGCGCCGGTCGCCAAACACTTGTCTACGGCGCTGAGCACGTTCGTGACAGCAATAAAGGGAGGCGCTGCGTCACAGAAACCTTGAGTATTAGTTTGATTGCGCAGAGATTTAGGGCGTCATTGCGCTTAAATTGTGAATGTAAACTTGTCGATTGCCACCGTAACGTCGACCTTACTTGACCCATGACGACGCGCCGTCATCGCGCCCGTTGCACAGCCCCTGCGGAAGACGCGATCAGCGATCGCGTCTACAATCCCCGCTGCCGCCAACCCGGAAGAAAACCGCCCCGCAACCCCCTGAAATCCCTTCTGCGCGCGAAAACGGCGCGCCCCCTACCCCATCTCCACCACCCGCCCCTCGCGCAGCGTCACCCGCCGGTCCATCCTCCCCGCCAGCTCCAGGTTGTGGGTCGCCACCAGGGCGGCGACGTCGCTCGCCTGGACCAGCGAGGCGAGCGCCTCGAAAACGTGGTCGGCGGTCTTGGGGTCGAGGTTGCCGGTCGGCTCGTCGGCGAGCAGCACCCGCGGCGCGTTGGCCATCGCCCGGGCGATGGCGACGCGCTGCTGCTCGCCGCCCGACAGTTCCGCCGGACGGTGCGTCTCGCGCGCGGCGAGGCCGAGATAGCCGAGCAGCTCGCGCGCGCGCGCGTCCGCCTCGGCGCGCGTCAGGCCGGCGATCATCTGCGGCAGGGCGACGTTCTCCAGCGCCGAGAACTCGGGCAGCAGGTGATGGAACTGGTAGACGAAGCCGATCTCGGCCCGCCTCAGCGCGGTGCGCTTGTCGTCGCTCATCGACGAGGTCGGCGCGCCGCCGACATGGACCTCGCCGCCGTCCGGCCGCTCCAATAGGCCGGCGAGATGCAGCAGCGTCGACTTGCCCGCCCCGGAGGGCGCGATCAGCGCCACCGACTGGCCCGGCCACAGCGCCAGGTCGGCGCCGTTGAGCACCTCGATCGTCGTCTCGCCGCGTCCGTAGCGGCGCTCGATGCCCTGAAGCCACAGCGCCGGCGCCGCCTCACTCATAGCGCAGCGCCTCGACCGGATCGAGCCGCGCCGCCCGCCACGAGGGATAGATCGTCGCCGCCAACGACAGGAACAGCGTCATCGCCACCACCGTGATCACGTCTTGCGCTTCGACGCGCGAGGGAAGCTGCGACAGGAAATAGAACTCGGAGGGGAACAGGTTGACGCCGATGAGCCAGCTCAGGCCCCTGCGGATCGGCTCGACGTTGTGGGCGACGAGAAGGCCGAGGCCGACGCCGCAGGCGGTGCCGACGAAGCCGATGGTCGCGCCGGTGATGAGGAAGATGCGCATGATCGCGCCGCGCGTCGCCCCCATGGTGCGCAACACCGCGATCGCCCGCGCCTTGTCCTTCACCAGCATGATCAGACCGGAGATGATGTTGAGCGCGGCGACCAGCACGATCAGCGCCAGGATGGCGAACATCACGTTGGCTTCGACGGTCAGCACGTCGAAGAAGCTCTTGTTGAGCTGGCGCCAGTCGGTGTCGATCATCGGCCGCTGCTCGGCCGCGTCGATGCGCTGGCGCATCGCGTCGATGCGGTCGGGGTCGTCGACATAGACCTCGATGACGTTGGCCTGGCCGTCGAGGTTGAAATAGGCCTGCGCTTCGGCGAGCGGCATGAAGACGAAGGTGCCGTCGAAGGTCGCCATGCCGATCTGGAAGATCGCCGCGACGCGATAGGCTTTCATGCGCGGGGTGACGCCGAAAGGCGTCTGCGCGCCGCGCGGCGAGATCAGCGAGATCTTGTCGCCGATCCGGAGGCTCAGGTGCTCGGCGAGCTTGGCGCCGATCGCCACCCCCTGCCCGGCGTCGAAGCCGTCGAGCGAGCCCTGGACGATGCGCTCGCCGACGCCCGGCAGCCGTCGCAGGTCGGCCTCGCGCACCCCGCGCGCCAGCACCCCCGAGGAGCCATAGGGCGAGGAGGCGAACGCCTGGCCCTCGACCAGCGGCAGCGCCAGCTTCACCCCCGAAACCTCAGAAACCCGCTTCGCCACCGCGTCGTAGTCGGTGAGCGGCGTGTCGACGCCCTGAAGGAACATGTGGCCGTTGAGGCCGATCATCTTGTCCATCAGGTCGTGGCGGAAGCCGTTCATCACCGACATCA
>Ga0326727_10027517_pt1 | contig 10434 bp, 9 predicted proteins | sample MB2enrmetagenome_FD_207643 | JGI IMG/M metagenome (GOLD analysis project Ga0326727, IMG submission 207643) | Lab enriched peat soil microbial communities from McLean, Ithaca, NY, United States - MB29MY | ecosystem: Environmental > Terrestrial > Soil > Wetlands > Peat | place: USA: New York...
GCTGATGGACGAACCCTTCGGCGCCCTGGATCCGTTGACTCGGGCCGAGGTCCAGCAGGAATTCAAGTCGCTGCAACGGCGTCTGGAAAAGACTGTGGTTTTCGTTACCCACGACATCCACGAAGCGCTGGTTCTGGGCACGCGGATCGCGTTGTTGGATTCCGGCCGTTTGGCGGGCACTTATTCGCGCCAGGAGTTTTTACTCTCCCGCCATCCCGAAGCGGCTGCGTATATCTCCACCTTGCGTGCCAGTTAACGGAAAACGGCGGCACAGGCTGGAGCTATCCAGCATCCAGAACGGGATGGTGAAGGCGGTGACCCCAGTTAATCGGCGCAGAGAGATAAACATGGATTTCATACGATTTTTCGGGAGCCACAGGACAGAGATCTTAACTCTTACCGTCGAACACCTATGGTTGGTGGGAATCTCCGTTGCCTTTGCGGTAGGGGTCGGTGTACCGCTGGGTATTGTGATTACCCGCAGTCCCAAGCTTAGAGCGCCGGTGCTGGGCGTCGTCAACATGATCCAAGTTATTCCCAGCCTGGCGCTGTTCGGGTTCCTGCTGCCGTTGCCCTGGCTGGGCGAAAGGGCAGACCGATTGGCCATCGTGGCGTTGACGCTATATGCGCTGCTTCCGATTGTCCGCAACACCTACACCGGAATTACCACCATCGACCCTGCCGTACGGGAAGCGGCGCGGGGTATGGGCCTGACCAGTATGGACATGCTCTGGCGAGTCGAGCTGCCGCTGGCTACCGGCGTCATCCTGGCCGGCATCCGCGTGGCTCTAGTCATCACGATTGGCGTGGCTACCATTGCCGCCGCCATCGGCGCGGGCGGGTTGGGCGAGTTCATCTTTCGCGGACTCGCCATGGTGGACAACCGCGTAATCCTGGCCGGCGCGGTCCCTGCCGGAGCTATGGCCTTGGCCGCGGATCTCGGCCTGGGCCGGATTGAAAAACTGCTGCGCGTGCCCCGATGAGTAAGTTTCCTGTTTCCAGTTGCCAGCTTCCAGAGAGTTCTCGGTTCTCAGTTCCCGGTTCTCGGTCTGGAAACCGGAAACTGAGAACTGGAAACTTGTTTCTGTGCGTGTTTTTGTGTCTGCTGCTGGTGTTGCTGGCCGGGTGCAATCCTTCGCGCCATCGAATCGTTATCGGTTCGAAAAACTTCACCGAGCAAGCCATCCTGGGCGAGTTCCTGGCGCAGTACCTGGAACAGCATGGGTTTCCCGTGGAACGACGCTTCTATCTGGCCGGCACGTATGTGTGCCAACAAGCGATATTGGCCGGCCGGATTGATCTCTACGTTGAGTACACGGGCACTGCGCTCACGGCAATTCTGAAGGAGCCGCCGGTATCCGATCCGGCCACTGCCTATGCGCAGGTAAAGGAAGCGTACGCCCGCCGTTTCGGGCTGATGGTGACGGCGCCTCTGGGTTTTGACAACAGTTTTGCCATTATCGTGCGCGGGGATGACGCCCGGCGTCTGCACCTGCATACGATCTCAGACGTGGTGCCGTACGCTCCCCATTGGCGCGCCGGTTTCGGCTACGAGTTTATGGAACGGAAGGACGGGTTTGCAGGACTTGCCCGGACCTATGGCCTCCACTTCGCGGAACCGCCGCGGATCATGGATCTGGGGCTGCTTTACCGCGCCCTGGAAAGCGGCCAGGTGGATTTGATCGCCGGGGCTGAAACCGACGGCTTGATACCGGCGTTGCATTTGAAAATACTGCGGGACAACCTGCACTATTTTCCGTCTTATAGCGCCGTTCCCGTGGTGCGCCAGCAAACATTACAAGAGTTTGCAGGATTGGGATCGGCCCTGGCGGCCCTGGCGGGAAAGATCGACGAACAGGACATGCGGCAGATGAACTATGCGGTGGATGCGCAGCGCCGTGATTCGCGCCAGGTGGGGAGTGAATTCCTGCGCCGCAAGGGGCTGTGACGCTAGGTGACAGCTACGGTCAGTTTGTACTCCAGCCGGAAGCACAACGATTCTTCGGAAAATTGCAGGAAGGCTTCGAGCACGATTCCCTTCGCCAAGGGGCGCAACTTGTAATCGGAGCCCTCAACTACCGTCGGAACGGAAAGCATGGAGCCTTCTCCGATCTTGCCCAGCTTGGCCTTGAAATGGCCAATTACCATGTTGCAGACCTCACCCATGGCATCTGCGGTATGAGGCTCGGCCTCTTCCGGGGAGGTGTGGAGCATACGGGCGGCAATCAGCGATGCTGCCCGGCTGCTGCAACGAATGCTGAACAAGCCGCAAATCGGACCCGCCAGGCCCACCAACGCAGTGAAGGCGGGGGGGGGCGCTTGTTCCGGCGGGGCACAGGAGGTTAGAGAGGTTCCGATCATCATCTCGAAGACTTCCTGCGCACCCAGGCTCATCAGTCGTTTCCAAGTCGAGGGCTGCAGACTGGACGCGTTCTCGGGGGTGGCGGTTTGAGTTGTCATTTTCCCATTAGCAAGAACTCTTAACCAGAACTCTTGTTAGCAGTATCATCGGCAATCTGGGAAAAAAACTCTAGTGGGAGGTAAACGAAATCCTGTCCAATCGGGAGCAACGCAAAACGTCTGAGAGACGAGCCTCAGGCCTGGATTGCTCGGGCCATTACCGCCAAGTTCCGTTGCCTTAGGCGGTTAACGACCATTGGGAATTGGCAACCGGCGACGGTAAACGGATCTAAAACGACTGTTACAATCATCTAATCTGGTGATGCTGCAGGCTCTCCGACCACTGCTACCGTATCTAAAGAAGTACCGTCGCGGCTACTTTTGCGGCACGCTGGCGGTCTTCTGCAATAACGGCATCTGGATCCTGTTCCCGCTGGTTCTCGGGCGCGCCATCAACAGTCTGAAGGCTGGGGTAACACACAACAAATTGCTGCACTATGCATTGCTGCTGATGGCAGTGGTGCTGGCCAAAGGCATTTTCCAGTTCCTGACCCGCTGGATCGTGATCGGCATCTCGCGCGACATTGAATTCGACTTGCGCAATGACTTGTTTCGTCACCTGGAGCAGCTTTCCTGGTCGTGGTATCAGCGGACGCGTACCGGCGACATCATGGCGCGGGCCACGAACGATTTGAATGCGGTGCGGATGCTGCTCGGGCCGGCCATCATGTATTCCGCCAACACCCTGGTGTTTACCGCCGGCGCCCTGGCTTTCATGCTCACCATCAGCGCCCGGCTGACGATATATGCCTTCTTGCCCTTGCCGGTGGTGAGCATCGTGGTCCAGTATTTCGGCCGCCGCATTCATGAACGTTTCGAAAGGATCCAGGCGCAGTTTGCGGATATTTCCGCCCGCGCCCAGGAGAACTTCTCGGGGGCGCGCGTCGTCCGGGCCTACGTGCAGGAACAGGCGGAAATCGAATCTTTCGAAGCCGCAAACCGCGAGTACATTGCCCGTAGTCTTAAATTGGTTCGCCTGATGGGCATGCTCTGGCCGACTCTGGAAATGCTGCTCGGTTTCGCGGTCGTGCTGGTGCTCTGGCTGGGGGGCAGGGAAGTAATTCGCGGGCAGATGAAGATAGGCGACTTCGTCGCCTTTAACACGTATATGGTGCAACTTACCTGGCCGGTAATCGCCCTAGGCTGGGTGATCAACCTAGTGCAACGCGGAACCGCGTCGATGGTGCGGATCAATGCCATTCTGCGGGAAAAACCCGAGATTACGGACGTTGCGCATCCTGCGGTTTCGCCCGCCGCGGTCCGCACCGCGGACATCTGCGGCAACCTTGAATTCCGCAACCTGACCTTTCGCTACCACGGCGCCGGTAACGGTTATGCGTCCGATGACAAGACTACACCCTCCTTTCCCAGCAGGGCGGATGGCGGGGCGTCCCTGGTGCTGCGCAACATCGACTTGCGCGTTCCTGCGGGCACCAGCCTGGCGATTGTCGGTCCCACGGGGTCGGGAAAATCCACCTTAGTGAGCTTGATTCCCCGCATCTACGATGCCCCGGCCGGGACGATTTTGCTCGACGGCCGCCCGCTGGGCGAATATCCGTTGGCGAAGCTGCGGGAAAGTATCGGGTTTGTGCCGCAGGAAACCTTCCTGTTCGGCACCACGATACGCGAGAACATAGCCCTGGGCGTCGAGAATGCCTCGCTGGAAGACGTACGCCGGGCGGCGGAGGCGGCGAATATTGCCAGCGACATCGAAAGCTTCCCCGACGGCTACGATACCCTGGTGGGTGAGCGTGGCATTACGCTCTCCGGAGGGCAAAAACAACGGGCCGCGATCGCCCGGGCCTTGTTGCGCAATCCGCGCATCTTGATCCTCGACGATGCGCTGTCCAGCGTCGATACGCAAACCGAAGACCGGATTCTGAATCATCTGCGCGAGGTCATGCATGGGCGTACCACAATTTTCATCTCCCACCGCGTCTCTACCGTGCGTAACGCCGATTGCATAGCCGTGTTGCACGGCGGCCGCATTGTCGAATACGGCCCGCATGACGAACTGCTCGCCCGCAACGGCTACTACACGGACCTCTACAACAAGCAACTACTCGAAGAAGAACTGGCCGGCGAGGCAGTTTGAAGCAGTTCGGTTACAACACCCACCACAGAGACACAGAGCCACAGCGAAAAATTAGGGACTTTCGGCGTTGGGGTTTTAGCACCGGGCCCGGCTGGCGTCTGCAATCCTAAATCCGAATTCCTAAATGGTTTTCTCTGCGGCTCTGTGTCTCTGTGGTGGGTGTTCATTTTGGGGATTGTAGAGCTGGGGCCTAAGCCGGTTTGCTCCCGGGCCGGTCGCCATTCTAAAGCTCCTAAGGGAAATAGCCGAAGTATCAATTGAGCACTTGGGTGGAAGCGCTCATATAAGCCTTGACCGGGTGATGCCATTACGGCTGAGCAGCTTTGGCATTGCCGAGCCACTTGGTAAGCCGGGTTCGCTGCCAAGCCGAGGAATTTCTGCGTCAGGGCGAAATGGAGAGAGTGGATCTGGCCCCTGGGAAAGTGTATGAAGCACATTACGATTGTGCTGGTACTGATTTGTCTTGCGACACCGTTGGCGAATGCCGGTGACTCCACCATGGTGATGGCGGTTGTTCCGAAACCTACGAAGCCGGAACGCCGGCGTTTCCTGACGATGCAAATGCTAACCTACCAAGGCGCCAACGCCGCCGTACAGATCACCGACCTGATACAAACCATGAATCGGTGCACCGGCAAGCCGCGAATTTATGCGCTGCCGCAACAGGGGCCTACCCAGGAATTTATAACCATCGCGCCCAACAAGGAGATCAATCCGATTGCCCGCCTGTTCGTGAAAGCAGGCTGGGCGCCGGCCACGTTGTACTTCATCGGCGGCGGGGTGGGCGGGCCCTTGTACGGCAGCTATTGGCTGCAAAAACACGGCCACCCTCGCCTGGCAAAAGCTCTGCCGATCGCGACCTCTGCCTTGGGTAGTTTCATGATCGGATACAGCCGTCTGCATACTCCCAGAGCGCCGGCAGGAGCGGTGCGCATCCAGTAACGGCCTGAGCGGGCGAGTTCAACGTGGCGGCAGGAAACACCTACCACAGAGACACAGAGGATCGGGTGATCTGGTGATCCGCTGATCGGGTGATTTGAAACACGTACGCTGGCTCTGCTGGTCTACCGATCGTTCGATCGACGTATCAAAAAGCCATGGCAAATCAGCTAAGAACCTAATGTGTTTTGTGCCTTTCAATCACCGGATCACCCGATGCTCCGATGTCTCTGTGGTAGGTTTTTCCGGCGCTAGCGGACTACCAACACTTCCCGCATATGGTCCCGGCCGAGGAAGAACTTGATGGAGGAAAAATCGTGGAAAAGATTCTCAATATGGCGGTTATTGAAGACACGCTGGAGCGGAAGATAGGAGTAGTAGCGTAAACTTTGCTGCCGGGGTGCGGAAAGCGGAATGCACTGGAGCTCGAGCGTATCGTCCCCGCTGATGTGATAGCGATGGTGAGGGGCATTGGGGCCCGCATCGCGCGTGTGAAAGAACCCCAACAGCAGCCCCTGCGGCCGCAAAATCCGGTGGATGCGTCCCACCAGCGGCTTGACCAGATCGGCGTGCAAATAGTCGGCCAGATCCCAGCACAATACGGCGTCGAAGAACTCCGCTTCGTAAAGCAGGTTTTCCGCCAGAAAGCGCGTTACATCCGGGACTGCCTGTCCCGTGGGCGCGGTGGTCAGCAGTCCAGGATCACGGGCCGCCAAAAGCACATCTTCGTTGTGGATACGGTGGCCGATGCCGGTAAAGAACGAGATGTTTTGCGGCGAGGTGGGTCCCAGATCGAGTACCCGCATGCCATCGAGCCGGCGCAGGCCGCGCGAGAGCTCGCCCAGGCCGTTGGAATGTCGCGTGACACGAGATACCTGAGGTTCGGCGGCCGTTTCTCCCGCCGCCGCGCCACGGAACAATCTGGAAATCACACTCACGAAAGTAGCCACGCCCTCTCGCATCCGGTACCGAGAGGGCCGAAGAGTTCTACCCTACTGCAGAAAGTCCGTACGCCTTGCTTACTTCTTCACGTCCAGCAACGCACCCTGGCCAGGGTTACCCGGAACTGCGGCGTTTTGCGCCAGTTCCCGCTTCGGCTCCGCACTTGTATCCGCTTTGCCATCCTTGTTAACGTCGATCTGGCCCCTGAAGTAAGCACCCTCTTCGATCATAATGCGCTGGGTGGTAATGTCGCCGGCCAGAACCGCGGACTTGCGCAAACTAACGCGATCTGCGCCATGGACATTCCCTTCCACCTTGCCCTCGACAATGACATCCCGGGCGTTGATTTCCGCGCGCACACGGCCATTCGGACCAATGACGAGGTTGTGGCCGCGCAGTTCAATGGTCCCCTGCACTTCTCCATCCAGATATAAATCTTCACTGCCGGAAAGTTCACCCTTGACGACGACGGACTTTCCGATGTGCGCAACTTCGCGGCGAACTGTTTCCACTGGCTGAGATGCTCCCATGAAACGGACCTCCGTGGCAGAGCTGACGGATGTAGTTGCACTTCCAGGTTGTGCAGCGCCAGAGGGCTGCGGTACGGGCGAGACTGGCGACCTTTCCGTCTCTTTCGATTTCCACATAAATGCTCCATACTCCCATTCCTGCGCCAGGCGCGAACTGTGACAAAACGGCCCATTCAATATACCGAATCGAATGGGCGGTTTCCATACGTAACCATCGTGCCGCCGATGTACCATTCGCATACCTGGGCAGTTGAATCGGTAAGTGCGTCCCGAACATGTACCGGCATACACAGGGATGGTACAAAAATGGTTACTAAATAGTATACAGTTCACAATAGGTAAGCTATTGCATATATGGCAAATAGTTAACCTGTTGATTATGCTCGGCTTCTTTGTTTTTTGTTCGTTAAAAATATCCGCCGGATTTGGCCCCCACGTTGCTAGGACAACGATGCCGGCCTGTTCGGAACCTGTCGCGCCGGCGAGGGGAGCCGAAAACCAGGGGAACAGCGGTTACTCTCGTCGGGCGTGGCTCAACACCAATGGGACTGCCTTTTCCGGACGGGCCGGCAATTCAGTCCGTACACATCCTCCTTACAAGGCCAGCTTAGGCGAGCTGGTCTTTTATTTTGTGACGTATCCCGTTCAGCGCATCGCGAGCTCCTGGGGAGCAACTGCGGCGAGGCTCGCTCTCGTCTTACTAGACAGCCCGCAACTGTCCGGAAGGAAGCCGGAGAGAGTTATGGATCATACCAGTAGGCGTCGGAAAGCGGTGATCATGGCGGTAATGCTGTGTCTGACAACGTTGGCCAGCGCCCAGCAAGGCCCTTTGTCTCCGGCGCAGGCGATCCAACAATCCACCTCGCCAGCCGAGCTAGTGCGCAAAGTAGTAGACAACGAACTGCATGCCCAAGACGATGGCCACTTCATGTATCGCCAGTGGCGACAAACTGGGGATGGGGTGAAACTCAAGGAGGTGGTTGAGACTACCGCAGGCTCGGTGGCGCGGCTGATTGCGGTAGACGGCCGGCCCTTGACCGCGCAGCAGCGGGCGGCCGAAGACGCCCGCCTCCAGGAGCTGTTGCAGCATCCTGAGTTGCAGCAAGAGAAGCAGAAGGAGCAACAGCAAGATAACGAGCGGGTCAATAAAATGTTCAGCGAGTTGCCGGCGGCCTTCCTTTACGAATACGAAGGGGTGGAACAAGGGCCATCGGGTGAGCTTATTCGCCTGAAATTCGTGCCTAACCCTCGCTACCAGCCGCCGTCGCGGGAAACTTCCGTCTATAGGGCCATGTCAGGCAAGCTCCGGGTTGCAGTGCCGGAGTGCCGTCTGGCTCACATCGAGGCTACGCTTTATCGCGACCTGCGTTTTGGCTGGGGCGTTCTGGGGCGCTTGGATAAAGGGGGACACTTTTATGTGGAACAATCCCGGATTACCCCCGCGCGTTGGGATGTTACCTACCAGAATATTCAATTCGACGGCAAGGCCTTGCTGTTCAAGACCATCAGCATGCATGAGACCGAGAAAACCAGCGACTTTCGCCGCGTGGCTGATAATCTGACGCTGGCCCAGGGAATCGAAATCCTGAACAAAAGCGACCGGCAAATGGCCGCCAATGGTAACCTGCACTAGCCGGACCGGCGGCTTACAGGCGCATCGGCTCGGGCTCCGGGGTCAGTGGCGGGAGCACATCCGGATCCGAACCTGGTTCCGGTTCCGGGTCTTGAGTGGGTTTGGGAGCAGGACTTGGTTCGGGCCGTGGGGTCGGGGTTCTCAGGGACAAGTTTCGCATTGCTAACTTCATACTCATCCGATGCCGCAAACCGGTTGAAGATGCCGCCGGCGCGGTGCGCGGGATTCGGAACCATCCCAGGCGGAACTTCCGCTCGACCAAGGCAGCGGCGAGATTGACATACGTGGGGCAAGGCGTATATTGTGCTCGGCTTGCTGACGCCTGCCCCAACAGTCCGTTCTCAGGCAAAATGGGCCCGATTGGTTTCAGTTAAGGGCTGAATGTTAGGCAGACAGCTTCGGCGATAACCGGTGTGGATGCCTCGCTTTGATCCTTTTCGCGCATGAGGCGATAGGGAAAGGAGGAAACGTGGCAGCTAGTCCATCCGCGCGCTCGGAGAGCCGCAAAATTTATTGGCTGGCGCTGACCGTGACTCCGAGCCTGGGCCCGGCGCGCTGCCGCCAGTTGCACCGGCGATTTGAAGATGTGGCGAACGTGTTCCACGCTTCACTGACCGAGTTGGAGGCTGCGGGATTGGCTGCCGTGTCCGCCCAAGCCATCGCCAATGGGCAATCGCTGGCGGCGGCCGAGGAAGAGATGCTACGAGCCAGCAGCCTGGGCGCGGAACTCATCACTCTCGACGACGAACTCTATCCGGCGCAATTGAGGGAGATCTACGATCCTCCGCCGGTGTTGTACGTGCGTGGCAGCGTTGCCGTACTCGGCGAACCCGGCATAGCCATCGTGGGCACCCGCCACCCTACTCCGTATGGCCTGGCGATGGCCGAGCGGCTGGCCTGCGACCTGGCTGCCCGCGGCCTCATCATATTGAGCGGGATGGCGCGGGGAATCGATACGGCCGCCCATCGCGGATGTATCGCTGGCAAGGGCCGCACCGTGGCGGTTTTCGGAACGGGTATTGATGTGGTCTATCCGCGCGAAAACCGCAAGCTGGTGGAACAGATACTCGCCCGGGATGGCGCGGTGCTGACGGAATTTGCCACGGGGACGTTTGCCGCTCCGCAGAACTTTCCGATTCGCAACCGGATTATCAGCGGTCTGTCCGCCGGGGTGCTGGTGGTCGAAGCGGGCGAATACAGCGGCACGCGCATTACGGCGCGCTGTGCGCTGGAACAGAATCGGGAGATGTTTGCCGTTCCGGGCAATGTTACCAACAAGAACTCTTGGACGCCCAATACGCTGATTAAGCAAGGGGCCAAACTGACCGCCACGTGGGAAGATGTCTGGGAAGAACTGCCGGTGTCATTGCGGCAACGCCTGACGCCGCTGGAGGCCGCCGGCCGGGAACCGGCGGCCGCACCGCTGTTTCAAGATGCGGCCTGGTCGCCGCATGAGAAACGGGTGTTTGCATTGCTCAAAGCCGATGAGGCCACGCATATCGACCAGTTGGTGGAGCAACTGGATCCGGATATATCCTCGTCGGAGATCTTCGTGGCGCTTTTTGAACTGGAACTGGCCGGCAAAATCCGTCAGTTGCCGGGAAAAAACTATGTAAAGGTGTTTTAGACACAGAAATCCTGCCACGGATTTACGCAGATGAGCGCCGATCAAAAGAAGTTACGTTTCTCGATCCGTGTTATCCGTGTTGATCCGTGGCCGGGAATTTTGCCCGGACTTTGCACCAAGCGGCAGTTTCGTGCTAGTTTCAAGACCGGGTCGAACCCACAATCAGACGAGGAAGAGTTTTGCCAAAAGGGTTAGTTATCGTAGAGTC
>Ga0326727_10027518_pt1 | contig 10434 bp, 6 predicted proteins | sample MB2enrmetagenome_FD_207643 | JGI IMG/M metagenome (GOLD analysis project Ga0326727, IMG submission 207643) | Lab enriched peat soil microbial communities from McLean, Ithaca, NY, United States - MB29MY | ecosystem: Environmental > Terrestrial > Soil > Wetlands > Peat | place: USA: New York...
TGGTAAGCATCGGGTCACCGCGGAAGAGTGCAACGCCCAGAATCAACACCACCAGGGTCACGGCGAGGATGATCAAGTAATTGCCGATCTTCAACACAGCGCGTTGGAAATGGCTGACTGTGTGCGCCTCCTGCACCAGTTGTGCGGTCTTGCCGAAGTAGGTATTCGTACCCGTGGCATAGACCAGCGCGCCGATTTCGCCCTGGCGGACAATCGAACCCGAGAACACCGCCTCCCCAGGTTTACGTGTGGCGGGCAAAGATTCGCCTGTCAACGCGGACTGATCTACTTCTATCGGGTCACCCTCCAGGAGGCGCGCATCGGCCGGCACGATGTCACCCAGACGCAAGCGGATGACGTCGCCCGGCACAAGCTCACGCGCCTCCGGGGTGGTCCACTTCCCATCGCGTCGGACGCGGGCCTTGATCGCCAACTGGGCCTTCAGCGCGGCGATGGCGTTTCCCGCCTGATGTTCTTCCCAGAATCCGACCACAGCGTTGGCGACAAGCAAAAGGAGGATGATGCCAAAGTCCGGCCAATGCCGGGCCACCGCCGAAAGGATCACGGCAGCTTCTATCATCCACGGGATGGGACCCCAAAAATAGGTGAGGAATTTCAGAAACGGATTAACTTTCTTTTCTTCAATCTCGTTAGGCCCATATTGGGTCAGCCGTTTCTGCGCCTCGGCGTCACTGAGGCCGTCCGGCGACGACTCCAACTTTGCCTGCAGTTCCGGCATGGGAAGGGATTTCAGATCGTCCTTAGCATCGGGCTTGGATCCCGGCTTCGATTCCAGTCTATTTGGGGCTGTGTGTTCGTGTTCGTTCATACGAGGTCCCCTGTCATTGTTTTTATGGTTCTTCCATTTGCTTTTTGTGCAGGTAAATCAGCATCCGGTGCTCGACCGCGTTCCAAAATCTCGATCGCTGTACCTTACGCGGCAGGAACATCACATCGCCATCCGCCAGAATCCTAGGGAGCGCCCTTGTCACCGCGGAAGCGCTCGTCACCGCGGTAGACCTCCGGGGCCGTCGTTCAAGGCTTCACCAGGACCACCCAGGCGGTCATGATGTCCCTCGGGTCCGTCGGCCTGGTCCTTTTCGACAATTACGCCATCCGTTGCCTCGTCGTTCAATCGAAACACACGGGTAGTACCGCTGACGAATTCGCAGACCTTACCGTCGACGCACAAGGAAATCGACGGCGCCGCACCATCACGCCCGCGGACCGTGAGCGAGTCGCGCGTCAGCCGTAGATCGAGAGAATGCCCTCGGTAGCGGATGCGCATGTCGATGCGCTCCATCTCCCGCGGCAATTCCGGATCGAGTCGCAGAACATCGCCTCTTACTTCGATACCCGTCCATACGCGCTGCACCAGATCGACAGTTCCCGCCATGGCGCCAAGGTGGACGCCCTCCGCGGTGGTGCCCTGCTGGACATCGCTCACGTCGCTCTGCAGCGCCTCCGCGAAGAAGTCCATCGAGCGCTGCCGGTCGGAACGTGCCAGGACCCAGGCATCCACCACACGGCAGAGCGTGGAGCCTTGGGACGAGCGGTCAGTATAGTAGGCTATATTTCGCGGAATGGTCTCGTATGCGAACGGATAGCCAAGACGCTCGAACAATTCACCGAGTTCCTCAGAGGAAAACAGGTAGAACAGCATCAGCACGTCGGCCTGTTTCGAGAGCTTGTAGCGGTTGGCGCTGTCGTTCTCCATTTCGAGGATGAGATCGAGACGCTGGATATTGCCGTACCGGGTCCGGTAGTCCTCCCAATCGATCTCACGCAATTTTTCGTAGCCCTCGAACTGACTGATAATCCCGCCGTCATGGAACGGTACATACATCCTACGACTGATATCGCCCCAACGCGCGATCTCCTCTGCCGACAAACCAAGCCGCGTAGTGAGTTCGGCGCGACGCACGTCGGACAGCAGATCGAGCACCTCCAGCGCTCGGCAAAGCACCCACACAGCCATAATGTTGGTATAGGCGTTGTTGTTCAGGCCGGGCGTTGCTGAATCCGGATAGCCGTCGTGAAACTCGTCGGGACCCATCACGCCGAGAATCTCGTAGCGCCCGCGCTCGTCATCGAAGCTCGCGATGCTCGACCAGAAGCAGGCGATATCGAGGATCAGCTCCGCGCCGTAGGAATGCAGAAACTCGACGTCGTGAGTGACCTGGAAGTACTGCCAGACGTTATGGGCGATTGCACTGCCTACGTGGCGCTGCAAGTATGAGTTGTCGGCCACCCAGCGCTGCGAGCGCGGGTTCAGGTTGAGCGCTTCGGTCTCCTCCTGACCATCGCTCCCGCTCTGCCAGGGGAACATCGCTCCCTTGTATCCGGCAGCCGTGGCGGCGGCGCGCGCCTCGCCCAGGCGCCGGTAGCGGTACATCAGAAGCGATCGGGTGATTTCGGGCATTCGATAATTGAAAAAAGGGAAGATGAACAGTTCATCCCAGAATACATGGCCCTGATACGCCTCCCCGGTCCAGCCCCGCGCGGGCACGCCGATATCGAGCCCGATAGAGTTGGGCGATATGGCCTGCAGCAGGTGAAACATGTTCAACCGAAGTAGCATCGGGACGTTCAACTTGAAGGCGGGACCGGCCGGCTGGATATGCACGTCGAAGCGGCGCCACAGATGCCTCCAGGCGAGCACATGGTCAGCCATGACGGCATCGAAGCGACCCGCGCGCTCAATCTCCTTGCGCGCCTCCAGCCCGCACTCCGAAATAGCGTGGTCGCGCGAGGTATAGAAAGAAGCCAGCTTCTCCAGCCTCAGCGTTTCGCCTTGCTTAACTTCGACTTTGAGCTCCTGCCCGATGTATCCCGGTTCCTCTAGGACCCGGCGCCGGACATCGAGAAGCTGTCCGTCGAGGAACGCTCGCGTTCGCGCCGCCTGCGCGACATGAATATTCGACTGGCAGGTGCGCACCAGCAGGTACACGCCGTCCTCGCCAACGACCTTGCCTCCCAGCGGCTCCAGGTGCTTGTTGTTGAACTTGCGGTACAGCTTCGCTCCCGCGTTGACGACGCGCCCGTCTATCCCCGAACGCACCGTGACGCCTGCAGACCAGTTGTCGGCGGTCAGAGTCAGTTCCAGAGCGCCCAGATGCATGCCGCCCATCGAGACGAGGCGTCGCTCCTTGAGCGTACTGCGCCGCCCTTGGCCGTCCTCGAAGCTTATGCTCCGCAACAGCATGCCGCTCCGCATATCGAGTTCCTGTCGGTACGACAGGAGTTTGACGGTTCGCACATCGAACCAGTCCTGCTCGACGATGCGAAACTCGAGCGCGAGCCAGTTGGGGAAATTCACGAGATCCTCATTTTCGACCACGCGGCCGGCGATGTCGGTGCGCAACCGATTGTAGCCGCCGGTGAGATAGGTCCCTGGATAGTGAATGTCATCCGCCACGGCCCCGGCGGCGGCCCCGCGCGTCGCGAAATAACCATTACCCAGGGTGCACAAGGCTTCGCGGATTCCCTCCTGCGCCGGGTCGAAACCTTCAAACACCAGTGACCACTCGGAAGGTGGTTCCACTGCGATCCCGACTTGCCCCAGATCGGTCACCACGACATCGGCGCCGGCATCCCGCAGCGCCTTCGCGTGCCCGCTGCGATCCACCCCGATGACGCAGCCAAATCGGCCGGCGCGTCCGGCCTCGACGCCGACGATCGCGTCCTCCACGACGACGGCACGCGAAGGTTCTGCCCCGACGCGCCGTGCAGCCTCCAGAAAAGCATCCGGCGCCGGCTTGCCCTTGAGCTCGTGGCGAGTGATGTCCGTCCCGTCCACTCGCGCGTCGAACAGCTGCGCGATACCCGCTGCCTCGAGCACCGCCGCGCAGTTGTCGCTGGAGGACACGACGGCGGTCTTGATCTCCTGCGCCCGGAGTTTGCGCACCAGTGCGATCGACGCTTCATACGGATCGACGCCATGCTGCTCCAGGTGTTGCAGGAAATACCGGTCCTTCAGATTGCCCAGCGCACACACGCTTTGCACGTCGGGGCCGTCTTCGGGCGCACCCATTGGCAGCTCGATCCCGCGTGACTCGAGGAAGGCCGCCACGCCGTCGTAACGCGGCTTGCCATCGACGTAGCGCGGGTAGTCGGCGTCGATATCAAAGGGGACGAATGGCTCGCCTGCCTGGGTGGCGCGCTGCTCCAGAAAACTGTCGAAAAGCCTTTTCCAGGCCGAGGCGTGCACGCTCGCCGTCCTGGTCAGCACCCCGTCGAGATCGAACAGAACCGCGTCGTAGTCTCGCGGGGAGAGTGTGGTGACGACTTTCATATGGCCTCCTCTGCTTGGCGCTCCCGGCGCAGGCTGCCACATCCAGCAGGGGCAGCCAATTATCTCGCCGGTGACCAACGTCCTCGCGGTGTCTATAAGCTCTTGCGCACTCATTTGGGGGTGCTCCACTTCCAGTTCCGGATTTCCGGCATGTCCTGGCCGTGTTTGCCGATGTACTGCTTGTGCTCGACGAGCTTGTCCTGAACCATCTGCTTCAGGTAGGCACCCTTGTTTCCCAAACTCGGTACACGGTCAATCACGTCGACAACTAGATGGAAGCGATCAAGATCGTTCAAGACCGTCATATCGAAGGTTGTTGTGATGGTACCCTCCTCCTTGTAGCCCCGGACGTGCATGTTCTCGTGGTTAGTACGGCGGTACGTCAGCCGGTGAACCAGCCAGGGGTATCCGTGGAAAGCAAATACGATCGGCTTGTCTTTGGTGAATAACGAATCGAAGTCTTGATCGCTAAGCCCGTGCGGGTGTTCAGTACTAGGCTCTAGCTTCATCAGATCGACGACATTGATCACCCGAATTTTCAGATCGGGAAGATGTTTGCGGAGGATGGAAACAGCGGCCAGGACTTCCAGCGTGGGCACGTCCCCGCAGCAGGCCATCACCACATCCGGCTCGGCATCTTTGTCGCTACTGGCCCATTCCCAGATGCCAATCCCTTGTGTGCAATGCTCGACCGCGGCATCCATTGTAAGCCATTGGGGTGCCAGGTATTTGCCGGCAACCACTACGTTGATGTAGTGTCGGCTGCGCAGACAATGGTCCCAGACTGACAGCAAACAGTTAGCATCCGGAGGAAGGTACACGCGCACGATAGAGGCCTTCTTGTTTACCACGTTATCAATGAAGCCAGGGTCTTGGTGTGTAAAGCCGTTGTGAGCTTGCTGCCAGACATGGGAAGCAAGCAGGTAGTTCAGTGAAGCAATCTTCCGCCGCCACGGTAGTTGCGATGTGACCTTCAGCCACTTGGCGTGCTGGTTGAACATTGAATCGACGATATGAATGAACGCCTCGTAACTATTGAAGAGCCCATGCCGCCCGGTAAGCAGATAACCCTCCAGCCAACCCTGGCACTGGTGCTCGCTGAGAATCTCCATTACTCGGCCGTCGAGCGCGAGGAACTCATCGTTTGGTACCGTCTGGGCTTCCCACTGCCGATTGGTGACTTCAAAAATCGAGTTCAGTCGGTTGGAGAGCGTCTCGTCGGGACCAAAGATCCGGAAATTCCTTTGGTCTTGGTTGAGCTTGGCCACGTCGCGTAGGAACTCTCCAAGCACGTGCGTGTCGGCGGCGGTAACGGCTCCGGGCGAAGGCACATTCACCGCGTGGTCGCGAAAGTCGGGCATGCGGAGATTGCGCAGTAGTGCCCCGCCATTGGCGTGAGGATTGGCACCCATTCTTCGCTCACCTTTGGGTGCCAGTTCGGCCAATTCCGGCATAAGACGACCGCGCTCGTCGAAGAGTTCCTCAGGCTTGTAGCTTTTCATCCAGTCTTCAAGGAGTTTTACATGATCGGGGTGCTCGGAATCCACCAGGAGTGGCACCTGGTGCGCTCGAAAGGTGCCCTCGACTTGTAGTCCATCGACTACTTTCGGTCCTGTCCAGCCCTTAGGCGACTTGAGGACGATCATTGGCCAACGTGGTCGAGTGGTGTCGTTTTTGTTTCGCGCATTGCTTTGTATTTGCTGGATATCCTCGATGGCCTTTTCCAAAATGGTGGCCATGAGTTGATGCATCTTCTCCGGCTCCTCACCCTCGACAAAGTAAGGCGTCCAGCCGTAACCACGGAGCAGTTGGTCCAGTTCCTCGTGGCTGATGCGGGCGAGGATGGTCGGGTTGGCGATTTTGTAGCCATTGAGGTGCAGGATCGGCAGTACGGCTCCGTCGGTGATCGGGTTCAGAAATTTGTTGGAGTGCCATGCTGTGGCCAGCGGACCTGTTTCCGCTTCGCCATCGCCGATAATGCAGGCGACGACCAGATTCGGATTGTCAAACACGGCCCCGAAGGCATGGCTGAGTGAATACCCCAGTTCTCCCCCCTCGTGAATCGACCCCGGGCACTCCGGCGAGACATGGCTGGGAATCCCTCCAGGGAAGGAGAACTGTGTGAACAGTTTTTTCAGTCCGACCTCATCCTGACTGATGTTTGGATAAATCTCGCTGTACGTACCTTCCAGGTAGGTGTTCCCCACCAATGCCGGGCCACCGTGTCCGGGACCGGCGATGTAGATCATATCCAGATCATATTTCTTGATAACCCTGTTCAGATGTACATAGATGAAGTTCTGTCCCGGCGTCGTCCCCCAATGCCCCAGCAGTGTGGGCTTCACGTGCGACAGCTTCAGCGGCTCGCGAAGCAAAGGATTGTCGTAGAGATAGATCTGGCCGACCGACAGATAGTTGGCAGCCCGCCAATAGGCGTTCATGTTTCGGAGCAATTCGAGTGTCAATGGCTCATCCGTTTTATTAATCTTCTCCGTTTCCACGGCGATGCTCTCCTTAGCCCCATTTTTCACCTTCATAACAATGCTCCTTTCAGAAGCCTTTTGTGTTTTCATGATCATGTCCGTTTTCAGTTGTAAGACCCAAAACGCGGCAGACCGTTCTCGCGATCATCCATTCCTCGTCCGTATGAATGACGCGAACAGCCACCCGGCCGGCATTCGCGGAAATCACGTCCGCATTGGCCACGTTCTGTTTTTCTTCGAGTTCGATTCCAAGAAATCCCAGTCCGTCGCAGATCCGGGCGCGGACTATGGGCGCGTTCTCTCCGATGCCGCCGGCGAACACCAGCGTGTCCACTCCGCCTAGTGCCGCAGCAAACGCACCGACCCATTTTTTTACCTGGTAACAAAACAATGCGACCGCCTCGGCCGCCCGCACATCACCCGCCTCGTGCTCAAGCAAGTCGCGCATGTCGGAACTGGTCTCTGACACGCCGAATAGCCCGGACTGGAAATTGACTATCTCATTGAATCGTTTTGCATCGAGGCCTTCAGTGCGCGCCAGATACCAAACCAGTCCGGGATCGAGGTCGCCGGAGCGGGTGCTCATCGGCACCCCGGCTGTCGGAGTGAAACTCATGCTCGTGTCCACGGGTTTGCCGTGGTGCACCGCCGCCAAGCTCGCGCCATTGCCGAGGTGGGCGAGGATGACCCTGCCTTGGGCCGCTTCTGCTCCGGCCACCCGAGCCAGTTCGCCCATAAGGAACGCATACGACAACCCGTGAAACCCGTACCGCCGCACTCCCTGCGCCTCGTACCGGCGCGGGATCGGCAATAGCCTTGCCACGCGCGGCAGGTCATCATGAAAAGACGTGTCGAAACAGGCCACCTGCGGCACGTCAGGAAACCGACTATGAAACGCTTCGGTCAACTGGATCTCTTCCGGCAGATGCTCCGGATCGAATGGCTTGAGTTCACGCAATTCCTCAACCATTTCCTTGGTGATTAACTGCGGGTCGCTGTACTTCGGTCCGCCATGCACCACGCGATGTCCCACCGCGGTCAATCCAACACGCCCGATGCGGTCCTCGATCCAATCCATTAGAGCGCCCACCGCCACCGTGTGGTCCGATGCCGCCACTAATCGCGAAAAGTTGTCCGCCTGGTTCAAGCCTTTCACCCGCAAGATGGGATCCGGCAGTCCAATCCGCTCTATCCCACCCTCCAGAATCCGCCGGAGCGAGTCACCGGCCTCGAACAGAGCGAACTTGATGCTCGACGAGCCGCCATTGATTGTCAGGATGCTTGAGGTAGCTGGTTTCATGAATGATTCCTTCGCGATTATAGAATCCGAACGAAGCTAGTTTCGAGCACGGGGCCACCGCCTCCTGTTCCTTGTATGCACAAAGATGGCGAATTGGCGATAGCGGTGCTCGATCGTGGTCAAGGGGTTTGGGCTCGTTGTCCAAAAGGTACAACTTCCAAGACAACTTTAGTGCTCTGCACGCCGCAATCAAACCTGGAGTTTCATGGGTTCCAGACACAATTGATGCTGGGGACGAGTGGCGTAATTCTGGCTACGGCCTCTACGTCCTGTCGCAACTAGTAGATCGTTTCGCAAGTTACTTTACAGGTGCCTTCCCGTGAAGTCCGCGCGTCGATCGCAACGGGAGGCCCGGCACACGCAAAGGTGATTCCGGATCGCTCTACTAGGAAGTCAAACAGCACAATTCCTCTTGTGTAGTGGAGATCCGGACAGTAGTGATCCGACCTTCACTGTTACGTGCCTCTCCGATAGTATATCTTTTTTCATCCGATCAAATTCTTCTTTGCTTATTTCCCCCTTTGCGTATCGTTTCTTGAGAACATCCAGGGCGGTTTCTGCCGATTCATCAGGACCCGCATCAGAGCTTCGAAAATTCCGAGCAGAATATCCTCTGCCAAAAAACAGAATAAGGGCTATTATCAGCCCGATGACGAGAACAGGCCATAGCCACATGCCGAACCCGCCGTACATCCAGGAATCATGCATCCCGGGTCCCATCTCGTTACCCTCCCGCAGAGTGAGTCATACGTTGTTGGGCAGACCAATTCCTAAAGTTGGTCGCGGTAGGAACGCCGGTTATCCCCCGCCCCCGCGACCCTAAAATTCATGTGCAAAATGCGATCACGATTCGTAAGCATGCCTCTTGCAACCTTGTGAGCGATACGGCGGCACAGACTATTCACTATTTGGATTTTTCCGTGGTCTCCGGCTCGATCATCTTTTTGGCACCCTCCTCCACGTGCTTGTGCCCTTCTAGTATAGCCTTCTCAGCCTCGGGAGAATCCTTTTTCTCTTTCTTCATCATCATTCCGCCTTGCATCATCTTTGAGCCTTCCATCATCTGTTTGCATGACTCCATCATTTTCTTCATTTTCTCCTTCATGGCGCCGTCTTTCATGACCATTTCCTGACTCTTTGCCATCATCTCTTCGCCTTGTTTCATCATCTTGTCGGCGTCACCCATCATTTGCCGGGCTTTGGCTATATCTTTTTTCTCTTCCATCATTTTCATGGCTTCTCGCATCATGTTGGCCCCCTCCATCATTTTCTTGGAGGCGTCCATCATAGTGGTTTTGTGCCTAGCCATATCGTCTTCCATAGCCTTCGACCCACTTTGTGCCATAGCCGACCCGCCTGCTACTAAAACGGCAACTCCAAAGGCAAAGACAGTAGCCCAAACCCTTCCACACGTTAGAAAATTGATCTTTCGCATGAATTCCCTCCTTGAAAAAATTTGTATTATTCAGACACTATGCCGTGGCCACATGTTCGTTGAGCTGACGACGGCAACTCGTCCGCCCAAGATGTGGGAGCATGAATCGGGATTATGGGCAAGCCGTTTTCGCGGTGGCAACGGAATCCCCTTTTCCCGGAGCCGAGGGTTTCAGCCAAGGTAGGACACCATGTCCAGGGCGCACCGGATCAGAGCCCGATTTCAACTCGCGGCCTGACCGGTGGCGAAGACGAATACAAACCGGCCGCCATTGACGCTGATCGACAGGTCCCCACCTCGTGATTCGGCGTACACGAGCCAGGTCGGCTTATCGTCTCCGCAACAGGTGACGTTTGGGGAGAATCGACCTGATGCAGCGTCGAGCCACGCCAGCAACAGAGGCTCGGAGGCGCGGGCCAGAGCCGCCTCTTGAGCCGCCGCTCTGGCCGCTGAGAAATCGAGCGGCCTGTCCTGCACACTAACGTCCACCCGATTAGGCAGCATTTCAAGCGAGAAAGCAGGGCATGCTCCCATGGAACCCTCCTATATAGCGAATGCCAAAAGTAATGTTCGTTAAGCCACGCTCCCGTCGTTTCCGCGAACGCCCATGACCTGCCGGTCACAACGGAACATAAGAGTCTCGCGGTCAAGAAGACTTTCAGGTACAAGCGGGAACCAGGGTATTCTTGATGGATTCCCGCTTTCGCGCGAATGACGGAACGTATCCCCCTAGAATCGGCCAAGAATATCGGCAATTACTATAGACGCGCCACTGATCCTGATTCCTGCGGAGCCTACGATTGACCGCCCCATCCCTCTGGTGCCAGCCCCCTTGACCAGTCATTCGATGGCCTCTCGCTCCCGAAGTGGGCTCCGATACGCCTCGAATTCCGCCAAGCACCGGAAGTGGCACTAATCTGCC
>Ga0326727_10027519_pt1 | contig 10433 bp, 9 predicted proteins | sample MB2enrmetagenome_FD_207643 | JGI IMG/M metagenome (GOLD analysis project Ga0326727, IMG submission 207643) | Lab enriched peat soil microbial communities from McLean, Ithaca, NY, United States - MB29MY | ecosystem: Environmental > Terrestrial > Soil > Wetlands > Peat | place: USA: New York...
CTTATCTCGCCGGGGAGAGCACGTTGATAAACCGTAAAACCATTGCGTGGGGAATGCCGGATGATCCGGTGCCTCGCACTACCTCGTGTGCGTACGGCCGCTTTCTTTGCACACGAGCCGCGGGTGCTTCTGGGCATCGCGGCATTCCCCGCGCCCTCTTTATCTCGAGGGCGAGACGTTCCAGCAAAATCCCGGGCGCTTGGCGCCGCGGGGCGTTTAGGCGCGTCTGAATTTCGTTATGCCCGGGCGAAGTTCCGGGCATCCACGTCTTTCCTTCTTCGGCGCGGCAAAGACGTGGATGGCCGGGCCTTCGCCGCGCCGAAGGGGCTTCGGCCGCGCGGGCGGGACGAGCCCGGCCATAACGAAATTTGGAGTCGTGCCAGCGGATGTTTCTCGCGCGGACAAGTGATAGAACCGATTTCATGACGGTCGAGATATACACAGGAAGCGACCATGACCATTTTAGTGGCAGAGCAGCCAGCACGCAGCGGTGAAACAGAACTCGCAAGCCTGCGGGCGCGCTTGGCGTGCCGGGCGGGTATGGCTTCTACCACGGCGGGCGTCGCCAACGGTTTTGTTCAGGGCAATCTGGCGATCCTGCCGGAGCAACTGGCGGCTTCTTTTCACCGCTTCTGCCAACTCAATCCAAAGCCATGTCCGATCATCGGCCTGTCCGAGGTCGGCAATCCCCGGATACCCTCGCTCGGCATCGACCTGGACATCCGCACCGACCTGCCGCGTTATCGCGTCTGGCGCAACGGCTCAGTGCTGGAGGAGCCGACCGACATATTGGCGCACTGGCGCGACGACATGGTCGCGTTCGTGCTCGGATGCTCGTTTTCGTTCGAGGAAGCGCTGATGGCGGATGACCTGCCGATCCGCCACATCGAGCGCGGCGTGCGCGTACCGATGTACCGCAGCAACATCGCATGCACCCCGTCGGGTCCGTTCGCCGGCCCGATGGTGGTATCGATGCGGCCGTTCAAGCCCAAGGACGCGATCCGCGCGGTGCAGATCACCTCGCGATTTCCTGCCGTGCATGGCGCGCCGGTTCATCTCGGTCATCCGCATTTGATCGGCATTGCCGATATTACAAAACCCGACTACGGCGACGCGGTGCCGGTGGAAGCGGACGAGATTCCCGTTTTCTGGGCCTGCGGGGTGACGCCGCAAGCGGTGATCGCGGCAGCGAAGCTGCCGTTTGCGATCACCCATGCGCCGGGCCTGATGCTGGTGACCGATCTCAAGAATTCGCAATTGGCTGCGCTTTAATGGGCAATTCCTGCTGCTCTTTGAGGCTTTACCCTAAGCCTCAATCGCTTCATCGATAATGGCCGATAACCGAGGATCCCGCGAATGATTATTAACCGCCGCGACCTATTGCTAGGAGCCACTGCCAGCGCTGCGCTGCTGCCGCTCGCGGCCCGCGCCGAGGTGACAGAAGTAAAGATCGGTATCATCTATCCGTTTTCGGGCTCCAGCGCGCAGATCGGCGTCGATGCCCAGAAGGCGTTCGGGACCGCCGCCGAGGTCATCAACAACAAATATGATTTTGATCTGCCGCTGGCGCGGACCGAGGGACTGCCCGGTCTCGGCGGCGCCAAGGTGCAATTGGTATTCGCCGATCACCAGGCCGATCCGCAGAAGGGCCGCGCCGAGGCCGAGCGCCTGATCACCCAGGAAAAAGTCTGTGCCATCATCGGCACCTATCAGAGCGCGGTGGCGGTGACGGTCAGCGCGATCTGCGAGCGCTATCAGATCCCCTTCCTCTCCGCCGACAACTCCTCACCCAGCCTGCATCGCCGCGGCCTTAAATTCTATTTCCGCGCCGCGCCCCATGACGAGATGTTCTCGGGCGCCATGTTCGACTTCTTCGATGCCATGAAGAAGAAGGGCACCAAAATCGACACGCTCTCGCTGTTCCACGAGGATACCATCTTTGGCACCGATTCCGGCAATGCCCAGCTCAAGCTCGCCGGCGAGCGCGGCTACAAGGTGCTGGCCGATATCAAGTATCGCGCCAATTCGCCGTCGCTGTCGGCCGAAGTGCAGCAGCTCAAGGCCGCCAATGCCGACGTGCTGATGCCGTCGAGCTACACCACCGACGGCATCCTCCTGGTCAAGACCATGGCCGAGCTCGGCTACAAGCCCAACGCCATTGTCGCGCAGGACGCCGGCTTCTCCGAGAAAGCGCTCTATGATGCGGTCGGCGACAAGCTCGAAGGCGTGATCTCTCGTGGCAGCTTTTCGCTCGACCTCGCCGCCAAGCGGCCGATGGTGGGCGCGATCAACGCCCTATTCAAGGAGAAGTCGGGCAAGGATCTGAACGATTTCTCGTCCCGGCAGTTCATGGGGCTGATCGTGATGGCGGACGCCATTAATCGCGCCAAGTCCATCGACGGCGACAAGATCCGCGAAGCACTGGTGGCGACCGACATGCCCGGCGATGTCACCATCATGCCGTGGAAGCGGGTCAAGTTCGACGCCATGGGCCAGAACAACGATGCCGATCCGGTGCTGCTGCAATATATCGGCAACAAGTTCGTCACCATCTACCCGCCGCAGGCCGCCGTCGCCGAAGCCGTCTGGCCGATGAAGTAGGTTGCGGTTGACGCGTCATATCGAGTCCAACTTTCAAACAGGGCGCCCACAAGGGGCGCCCATACGCAATTCGGATATCGGTAGCGGCGACCCTTGTGGTCGCCCTGCTTCCGCGTCCTCGCATGCGGAGCAAGCGCCGTGACCGCCGCAACCATCTTCCAGTCTCTCGCCAGCGGCTTATTGATGGGGCTGTTGTACGGCCTGATCGCCGTCGGTCTGGCGCTGATCTTCGGCCTGATGGACGTGGTCAACTTCGCCCATGGCGAATTCCTCATGATCGCGATGTACGCGACGTTTTTCCTGTTCGCCTACCTCGCGCTCGATCCCTTGCTGGCGGCGCCGCTGGTGGCCGCCGCGCTGCTTGTGTTCGGCGCGATCGTCTATCTCCTGATCGTGCGTTTCGCGGTGCGCGCCAAAGCCAATGCCGGCATGGTGCAGATCTTTTCCACCTTCGGCCTCGCCATCGTCATGCGCGGCCTGGCGCAATTCTTCTTTACGCCGGACTATCGCAGCGTGACGCATTCATGGCTGGGCGGCAAGACCGTCTCGATCGCGGGCATCTTTCTGCCGGTGCCGCAGCTCGCCGGCGCGCTGGTGTCGATCGCGGCATTCGCGGGCCTCTACTTCTTCATCAACCGCACCGATTTCGGCCGCGCGCTGGAAGCGACCCGCGAGGACGCCGGCGCGGTGGCGCTGGTCGGCATCGACAAGAACAAGGTGTTCGCGCTGGGCTGGGGCCTCGGCGCGGCCCTGGTAGGCTTGGCCGGCGCCGTGATGGCGATGTTCTTCTACATCTATCCCGATGTCGGCGCCTCGTTCGCGCTGATTGCCTATGTCACGGTGGCGCTGGGCGGCTTCGGTAGCGTGTTCGGGGCGTTTGCCGGCGGCATCCTCGTCGGCTTGGTCGAAGCCTCCACTGCCCTGATCCTGCCGCCGTCGCTGAAGTCGGTCGGCATCTATGCGGTCTATCTCCTGGTCGTGTTCATCCGGCCGCGCGGCCTGTTCGGATCGATCTGATGGACAAGACCTTTGCCCGGCGCCGCCGCCGCGATCTCATCACGGCGCTTGGCCTGGCGGTCATTGCCGCGCTGGTGCCGTTGTTCGTCAGCGACGTCTACGTCCAGAACATCATGGTCCTGACCCTGATGTATGCGGCGTTGTCGCAGAGCTGGAATATCCTCTCCGGCTACTGCGGGCAGATCTCGCTCGGCCATGCCCTCTATTTCGGGCTCGGCGCCTACACCACCGCGCTGCTATTTACAAAGTTCGGCGTGCTGCCCTGGTTCGGCATGATCGCTGGCGGGCTGATATCGGCTGGTATCGCGATGGCGCTCGGCTATCCCTGCTTTCGCCTGCGCGGCCACTACTTCGTCATTGCCACCATCGTCATTGCCGAAACCGCCTTGCTGTTGTTCCAGAACTGGGATTGGGCCGGCGCCGCGCTGGGCATCGACATACCGGTGCGGCACGACAGCTGGCTCACCTTCCAATTCACCCGCAGCAAGCTGCCGTATTTCTATTTCGCGCTTGCCCTGGCCGCCGTCGCTTGGCTCGTGACCTTCTGGCTGGAAGATTCAAAGTGGAGCTATTGGTGGCGGGCGGTGAGGGATAACCCGGAGGCGGCCGAGAGCCTCGGCGTCGTCGTGTTCAATTCCAAGATGGGGGCGGCCGCGGTGTCGGCCTTTCTCACCGCGGTCGGCGGCAGTTTCTATGCGCAGTTCGTATCCTACATCGATCCCGAAAGCGTGATGGGTTTTCAATTCTCGCTGCTGATGGCGCTGCCCGCCGTGGTGGGCGGCATCGGCACCCTGTGGGGACCGGTGCTCGGGGCTGTCATTCTGATTCCGCTCACTGAACTGACCCGCTCCTATATCGGCGGCTCCGGCCGTGGCGTCGACCTGATCGTCTACGGCACCCTGATCGTGCTGATCTCGCTGGCCCGGCCGCAAGGACTGGTTGGATTGTTCGCGCCAGGGCGCAAGGGAACGGCGCGATGACACCGTTATTGGAAATACGCGGCGTCTCGCAGCGATTCGGCGGCCTGATTGCCAACAGCGACATCTCGATTGCGGTCGGGCGCGGCGAGATCGTCGGACTGATCGGCCCCAATGGCGCCGGCAAGTCGACGCTGTTCAACCTGATCGCGGGCGTGGCGCCGCCGACCGAAGGTTCGATCTGGTTCGATGGCGAAGACGTCACCGCGCTGCCGGCGGCGCAGCGCTGCCGGCGCGGCATCGCGCGCACCTTCCAGGTCGTAAAAAGCTTCGAGACCATGAGCGTGATCGACAACGTCATCGTCGGCGCGCTGGCCCGCACCACCATCATGCGCGAGGCCCGCCGCAAGGCCTGGGACGTACTGGAATTTGCTGGCCTGGCCGCTCGCGCCGAGGTGCCGGCCGCCGATCTCATTCCTTCGGAAAAGCGAAGGCTCGAGGTCGCTCGCGCGCTCGCGACCGGGCCGAAGCTGTTGCTGCTCGACGAAGTGCTCACCGGCCTGACGCCGATCGAGGCGCAAAGCGGCGTCGAACTGGTGCGCAAGGTGCGCGCCACTGGCGTCACCGTGCTTATGGTCGAGCATGTCATGGAGATCGTGATGCCGCTGGTCGATCGCGCTATCGTGCTCGATCTCGGCAAGGTGCTGGTCGAAGGCAGGCCCGCGGAGATCGTTCGTCATCCGAAAGTGATCAGCGCCTATCTCGGGGATCGTCATGCTGTCGGTGCATGAGGTGACTACCGCCTACCAGGGATTGGTGGCGATCTCTGGAGTTTCGATCGATGTCGCCAGGGGCGAGATCGTGTGCGTTGCCGGCGCCAACGGCGCTGGCAAGTCGACCCTGATCAAATCCATTGCCGGTGCGGAGCGGCCGCGCTCCGGCACCGTCACTTTCGATGGCGCGCGCATCGACGGCCTGGCGCAACATCTGATCACCTCGCGCGGCATCGCCTATGTTCCGGAAAATCGAAGACTGTTTCCGCGGCTGTCGGTGCACGACAATCTCAGGCTGGGCAGCTACCTCTATCGCGGCAAGACGGATCGCGACGGGCCGCTGAAGCTGGTATTCAAGCTCTTTCCGCGGCTCTCCGAACGCCTGGATCAGCGCGCCGAAACCTTGAGCGGCGGCGAACAGCAGATGCTGGCGATCGGCCGCGCGTTGATGACGCGGCCAAGGCTCTTGATGCTGGACGAGCCGTCGCAGGGCATCATGCCGAAGCTGGTCGACGAGATCTTTGCGGCGGTCAAACAGATCCGCGACGCCGGCATGACCGTCCTGATCGTCGAACAGCGCATCGTCGAATGCCTCGATATCGCCGACCGCGCCTACATCCTGCAGACCGGGCGGGTGCTGATGCAGGGCGCAGCTGCTGATATCAAGCGCAATCCCGACGTGCGCAAGGCGTATCTGGGGCTCTAGTCGTGGCTGTGCACCGTCAATTTCAGTCCGAAGGCCTTCGACAGATCTTCCACCTGCGCCGGCGTCAGAAAGCGCGGGTTCAGGCCGCGCAGCAGCAGATAGAGCTTGGCGGTCTCTTCCAGTTCCTCGATGGCATAGACCGCGGCCTCCAGCGTGTCGCCAGCCACCACGGGGCCGTGATTGGCGAGCAGCACGGACGAATAGTTTCCCGCCAATCCCTTGATGGCATCGGCCACTGCCGGATCGCCCGGCCGGTAGTAAGGCAACAGCGCGGTCAGACCGCATTTCATGAGATAGTAGGGCGTCAGCGGCGGCAGCGCGGCACGCGGGTCGATTTCGGGCAGCATCGACAGCGCCACCGAATGAGTCGAATGCAGGTGCACCACCGCGCCGGCACTGCTCCGCGTCTGGTACAGGGCCGTATGCAGCGGCACTTCCTTAGTTGGGGCGTCGCCGGATTGAAGCCGGCCGTCCGCGCCAAGCCGCGACAGCCGCGCCGGGTCGAGCGATCCGAGCGAGCAGTTGGTCGGCGTCGTCAAATAGCCGCCGTCCTCCAGCCTGGTGCTGATATTGCCCGAGGAGCCCGGCGTCAGCCCGCGTTCGAACAGGGATCGGCCCAAGCGGCAGATATCTTCCCGGACCTTGCTCTCGCGCATCTGAGGTTTCCTTGGCAGCCTCGTTTTTTGCTTTCTGTCATGCTTTGGCAGCGCGGCCAAGGCGTGATACGCAAGGCGACAAGGTCGTCCCGAGATCGGCCGCCAGCAAACCTAAAATGCCCGAGGGATTTTCGCATGTCTGTATCTGACCCCGCAAAGCCGCGGGTTGCCGTGATCGGGCTGGGCTCAATGGGCTTTGGCATGGCGATCTCGCTGAAGCGCGCCGGTTTTTTCGTCACCGGCTGCGATGTCTCGGGCGAAGCCGTGGCGCGGTTTGTCGCCGACGGCGGGGCTGGCGCCAAGACGCCGGCGGAAGCCGCAACAGCTGCCGACATCGTCGTCAGCGTGGTCGTCAATGCAGCCCAGACCGAGACTATCCTGTTCGGCAGCGATGGCGTCGCTGCAAGCCTGGCAAAGGATGGCGTGTTCGTCTCGTCCGCGACCATGGACCCCGACGTCGCCCGGCGGCTTGCAAAACAGCTGGAGGCGACCGGCCGGCATTATCTGGACGCCCCCATCTCGGGCGGCGCGCAGCGTGCGGCGCAGGGCGAACTGACCATCCTCGCGTCCGGCACGCCTGCGGCCTTCGCCAAGGCAAGGCCGGCGCTCGATGCGATGTCGGCCAAGCTCTATGGACTCGGTGATGAAGCGGGGCAGGGCGCCGCCTTCAAGATGATCAACCAGCTCCTGGCCGGCGTGCATATTGCCGCGGCATCGGAAGCCATCACCTTTGCCGCCAGGCAGGGGCTCGATATCCGCCGGGTCTATGAAGTGATCACGGCGTCGGCCGGCAATTCCTGGATGTTCGAGAACCGCATGCCGCATGTGCTCGACGGCGATTACACCCCGCGCAGTGCGGTGGAAATTTTCGTCAAGGACCTCGGCATCATCCAGGACATGGCGCGGACCGCGAAGTTTCCGGTGCCGGTGGCGGCCGCGGCCCTGCAGATGTTCCTGATGACGGCCGCCTCCGGCATGGGCCGCGACGACGACGCCTCGGTGGCGCGGATGTATGCCCGGGTTACCGGCACGCCGCTGCCCGGCGAGCCGCCGTCGAAGTGATGCGAACAAGAGGACGGTCGATGCCCCATTTTGCCGCCAATCTCACCATGATGTTCAACGAGGTGCCGTTCCTCGACCGGTTTGATGCCGCGGCCAAGGCTGGCTTTACGGCGGTCGAATTTCTCTTTCCCTATGATCACCCTCCAGAGGCCATCGGCGAGCGGTTGCGACGCAACGCTCTGACCCAGGCGCTGTTCAACCTGCCGCCAGGCGACTGGGCGGCGGGCGAGAAAGGTTTCGCGGCGCTGCCGGATCGTTTTGCCGATCTGCAGCAGAGCCTGCGCACGGCGCTGCCTTACGTGCAGGCGACCGGCGTCAAGCGCGTTCACCTGATGGCGGGTCTGGCGAGCCGCAGCGACCGCCGCGCGGTCGAGGCGTTCTATAAGTCGGTGGCCTGGGCCGCGGAATTCTTGGCGCCCCATGGCCTCGATATCGTGCTCGAGCCGCTCAACCCGCGCAACACTCCCGGCTACTTCCTCAATGATTTCGGTTTCGCGCGCGACCTGATCGAAGAGCAGAAGATCCCCAATCTGAAACTGCAATTCGACATCTATCACTGCCAGATCTTGCACGGGGATGTCACCATGCGGCTGCGCGAGATGATGCCGATCATCGGTCACATCCAGATCGCCAGCATTCCCTCGCGCAACGAGCCTGATGGCGAGGAACTGCACTATCCCTTCCTGTTCGCTGAACTCGACCGGCTCGGTTATGGCGGTTTTGTCGGCTGCGAATATAACCCGCGTGGCAACACTATCGACGGCCTCACCTGGTTTGAGCCCTACGCCGGAGCAAAACCGTGACGCTGGCGCTGGGTTGCATCGCCGACGACTACACCGGTGCCTCTGACCTCGCCAATACGCTGACCCGCTGCGGCCTGCGCACGGTGCAGACCATCGGCATTCCCGCCGATGATCTGGTGCTGCCCGAGGTCGATGCGGTGGTGGTGTCGCTCAAGAGTCGCTCGATCGAGGCTTCGGTCGCGGTATCGCGCTCGCGAGCAGCGGAATCATGGCTGCGCGGACGTGGCGCCGGGCATGTGCTGTTCAAGATCTGTTCGACCTTCGATTCCACCGACGCCGGCAATATCGGGCCGGTGATGGACGCGCTGCGCGCCGATACAGGCGAGGCCATCGTGCTGGTGACGACAGCTTTTCCGGAAACCGGCCGCACCATCTACCAGGGCTACCTGTTCGTTGGTCCGGTACCGCTGAACGAAAGCCCGCTGAAGGATCATCCGCTCAATCCGATGCACGATGCCAATCTGGTGCGGGTGTTGGCGCGGCAGAGCCGGACCAAGGTCGGTCTGGTCGATCTCGCGACGATCGCACGCGGCCCGGATGCCGTGCGCTTTCGCCTCGGCGAACTGGCCGGCAAAGGCGTCGGCGCTGCCGTCGCGGACGCCATCTTCGAGCGCGATCTGGAAACCATCGGCCGGGTGGCGCTGGATCATCGCCTGTCGGTCGGCGCCTCCGGCCTCGGGCTCGGGCTCGCCCGCGCGCTGGTGACTTCCGGACGGGTCGAATCGCACGCGACCGACGCGGTATCCGACGCTGCTGTCGGCGGCCCGGCCGCGTGCCTCGCCGGCAGCTGTTCGCAGGCGACGTTGCGTCAGATTGCAAACGCCGAAGCCGCGATTCCGGTCTATCATCTCGATCCCGAGCAGATCATCACCGGCCAGGATCAAACCCGCCGCGCGCTGGACTGGGCCAGGGAGCGACTGCAACAAGGTCCCGTCTTGATCGCCAGCAGTTCGACGCCGGACCAGGTCTTTGCCTTGCAGGCCCGCCACGGCCGCGATGCCGCCGGTCACGCGATCGAGCAGGCGATTGCCGACATTGCCGAGGGATTGGTGCAATCCGGGGTGCGGCGGCTGGTGGTTGCCGGCGGTGAGACCTCCGGCGCGGTGGTGGACCGTTTGAGAATCCCGGGTTTTCTGGTGGGGGCGGAGATCGCCGCCGGCGTTCCGGTGCTGCGTTCGGTCGGCACCAAGGATGGCGAGATGCTGCTGGCGCTGAAATCCGGCAACTTCGGCGGCGTGGATTTCTTCTCCGACGCGCTCAAGCTGATGCGCTGAGCGTTTTCGACCATCCAACTTTACGGGATTTTGGTGTAGCGCCGCCCCCAGGATCAACCAAAAGGGAAATCTGGGCGGGCACCCAAGTGCCGAGACAGTCCTCAGCCCACCCGCCACTCCAGCACGCCGTCGCCGGCGCTGGCGATGTCGCCCGTCGAGCCCACGGGCGATCGATCCATGTTCAAGAGATGCTGCAGTGTCTTACCATCCTGCGCCGGAACCCGCGCCAGCGCGCGCGTCTGGTTGGCCGTCCGCAGCATCACCACGCCGTGCTCGACTTCGCCGTGACGGCCATAGATCACCGTGAAACTTTCGACCTCGCCCTTGCCGCTGGCTTCGGTGACGAAGTCAGGCACCACGCCGCGATGGCGGTCTGCCTCGGCCTGCACGCTGGTCTCCTGCGCCAGCGGCACCGGCGGCGCCTGCTGCGACAACACCAGCGCGTGATGCTTGGTGACAAAACCGCCCTGGCCGTAGAGCAGGCCGAGTTTGGCGCCAGTGCGCAGTTGGCGCACCATCGCACAGGCCGCGTGCGTCATGTAGGTGTTGAGCGGCGCGCCGAAAAACGTCAAGCCGCCGGTCACCGTCGGCTGCAGGCCGGCCCCTAAGCCCAGTGTCCGCCGC
>Ga0326727_10027520_pt1 | contig 10433 bp, 12 predicted proteins | sample MB2enrmetagenome_FD_207643 | JGI IMG/M metagenome (GOLD analysis project Ga0326727, IMG submission 207643) | Lab enriched peat soil microbial communities from McLean, Ithaca, NY, United States - MB29MY | ecosystem: Environmental > Terrestrial > Soil > Wetlands > Peat | place: USA: New York...
AAGGGACCAGCTTGCTGATCGATGTGCCACTTTTTTTCTACATCACAGGAAGATCAACTGTTCTGAGCAAGGTGGCTGGATGGAATTTCTCTGGAATATGGCGCTTGCTCAAATTGTATTATCTGCTTCTCGTCCCGCTATGGATCGCCCAATGCATCTACATGCGCCATTTAAACTTCAAGAGCCTGTTGCTGTGGTCGGTCCACGACTACGTAAACTCCATGCCATTTCCGGTCTTCATGGGGTCCATGTGGTTCATCAAAATCTACGGTCTTTGCATTCCCGCAGCTCAGCGTATGAAAAACTCTCCGCGCGCTGCGAAATCCGCATGGGTTGCTTCCCTCGTAGTGCTTCTGGTGCTCGGCTTTCCGCGCGGCGGACTTCTTGCCGGCACCAGGTTCGCCTTTGATCCCGCTGCGTACTTCCGGGATCCCCCATTCGGCGGCCAGCATTCGATGCTCAGCGTTTTATCGGCGTTCGGCCAGCATTCAGTGCTGAGCGTTTTATCGGTGTTCGGCCAGCATTCAGTGCTGAGCGTTTTATCGGTGTTCGGCATTGTATTGCTCGGCATCGTTTGGAGCTGCATCTTCTACAGCTCATTCATCCTGTTTGGTATGTTGCACCAGCAGGGGGAATTGAAGCGTTGGATTTGGGGCATAGCGGTACTGGTGAGCGTTGTTACCCTGGCCGCTTATCGATTCTCCGGCGATGGATGGGTGGGCGGCATGCAGAGCAATAAGTTCCCGCCGAACATGATCTATTGGTCTTACTCCATGTTATCGACCAGCCTGATTATCTTCGCGGTGAAGTATTTCGGGTTCTTCCGCAGCTTTCTGGCGTCCTGGATACCCCAGTGGATAGGCAAGAACGCTCTCTACGCGTATTTCGCGCAGGGATTCTCCGCTTCGCTCCTGTTTGTGTACGTCGCTCACACCAATGGGATGCCCTTGGGGATCCGCATTGCGATTGCTTTTCTTATTAACCTCGGTGCCGACATGCTGCTTGTGTGGTTCTTCCTCTTTGCTGAGCGCCGGCGGCGAAAGTTGGGTGTCGCCCGTTTGCCGCTGGGGTACAGTGAGGGTGATGCGCCACCCATGCATGCGGCCTGACAGAAGCGGCGAACAGTGGTGCGATTACGGGGACTCGATTCGTTGAGGAGTGCGCGGGGTCAGCATCGTTTCGACGGATAGTAATTCAGGGTTCCGAAGATACAGCTTCCGGGCTGCCTCTTCGCCTCATCGATCTGCTCGGCCAGTTCTTCGATCATCGCCGTGCAGTCGGCGGCGCGCTGGCAATGTTGCACACTGAGGATCGACCACTGGCGCCTCGCGAAGATGGAGGAGACCGTTGCCGTGAATTCTCCGGCGTCCTCGGCCCATGCCACGACGTTGGCAAAGGCTTTGGTATCGCCAAACTTCGCTGGCGGTGTGAGAACGTGTACTTGAGCGATCCACAGCTCTTTCATAAGAATCCCTGTTGCGGAAAGGCCCACCATAGCGGCGGGCCTTCCTTGTTTTGAGCTAGAGGCTGGAAGCTAGCAGCTAGAGGCTAGCTCTTGCCGATGACCCTGGCCAGCTCCGCGCCGATTTCGGCAGGCGAGACCACGACGTGAATGCCGGCCGCGGTCATGGCCTTCATCTTGTCGGCAGCGGTGCCCTGGCCTCCGCTGATGATGGCTCCGGCGTGGCCCATGCGGCGGCCTGGAGGCGCGGTCTGTCCGGCGATGAAGCCCACCACCGGCTTCTTCACATGCTCCCTGACAAATTCGGCCGCCGCCTCTTCGGCAGAGCCGCCGATCTCGCCAATCATGATGATCGCTTCGGTCTCGGGATCGTCGTTCAACAGGCGCAGCGCATCGATATGCGTGGTGCCGATGATCGGATCGCCGCCAATCCCAATCGCCGTCGACTGGCCGATCCCGCGCTGGGTCAACTGGTGCACGGCTTCATACGTCAGCGTCCCGGAGCGGGAGACGATGCCGACCGTGCCCTCTTTGTGAATGTTGCCGGGCATGATGCCGATCTTGGCTTTGCCCGGAGAAATCACGCCGGGGCAGTTGGGTCCGATCAGCCGCGACTTCGAGGTCTTGAGCTTGGCCCACACCTTGATCATGTCCAGCGTGGGAATGCCCTCGGTGATGCAGACGATGAGCGGAATCCCGGCGTCCTCTGCTTCGAGAATCGCGTCCGCGGCAAACGGCGGCGGGACGAAGATCATGGTCGCGTTGGCGCCGGTCTTTTCCACTGCGTCGCTGACGGTGTTGAATACCGGCCAGCCTTCGTGCGTGGTGCCGCCCTTGCCCGGAGTCACCCCGCCAACAACGTTGGTGCCGTATTCAGCGCAGCCCATGGCGTGGAAGGTTCCTTCCTTGCCGGTAATTCCCTGAACGATGAGTCGCGTTTCTTTGGTTACCAAAACAGCCATTGGAACAGCTCCTAGCCTCTAGCTTCTAGCCTCTAGCTCTCAAAGACTGGATGAGCGCGCCGAGCATCTTGGAAGTCTCAATGCAGAGTCCTTCCGCCTTGCACAGCAATTCTTCATCACACATCTTCAACTGCCTGGCGACTAGAAGTTGCGTTTGCACTTCGTATGTTGAACCTTGCGCGATGCTCAGAAATTGCCGGAACTCGCCCTCGGTGACTCTTCCACGTCCCTCGGCAATATTGCTGGCCACAGAAACGCTGGCGCGGCGCAATTGCGAGGTCAATCCGTACAACTCGTCTTTTGGAAAGGCTTTCGTAAGGCCATAGACACAACACGTCATTTCCATGGCTCGTTGCCAAACGGTAAGATCTTGGAATGCTTGCGCCAAGTTGCATCTCCGTTCCGGTGTTTTTCAAGCTAGGAGCTAGAGGCTAGCAGCTAGCAGCTGCCTTTACCACCAATTCCGCAGCTTCCTTCATTGTTGTTCCCACCTGGAAGTTGAGCCCGGACTCCTGAAGAATCTTGCGGCCCTCTTTGACGTTGGTGCCTTCGAGGCGCAGCACGATGGGCACAGTGATGTGCAGGTTGCGCGCCGCCGCCACCACGCCCGTCGCCAGCCGGTCCACGCGCAAAATGCCGCCAAAGATGTTGATGAAAATGGCCTTCACGTGCTCGTCGGAGAGCAGGATTTCGAAGGCGTGCTCAATCTGCTCCTGGGTTGCGCCGCCGCCCACATCCAGGAAATTGGCGGGGCTGCCGCCGGCGTACTGAATAATGTCCATGGTCGCCATGGCCAGGCCGGCGCCGTTCACCATGCAGGCGATGGTGCCGTCGAGCTTGATGTAGTTGAGAGCGTACTTTGACGCCTCGACTTCCAGCGGATCTTCTTCGGCCGTGTCGCGCAGGGCCTTGATGTCGGCATGGCGGAACAGGGCGTTGTCGTCGAAGGTGATCTTGGCGTCCAGGGCGAAGAGTTTGTCGTCCTTGGTGGTGATGAAGGGATTGATCTCCACCAGCGAAGCGTCGGTCTCGATGAATGCCTTGTACAGACTTTGCAGGAAGGCGACGGCTGCCGTGAGCTGCGTGGGCTTGAGGCCCAGGGCAAAGGCCAGCTTGCGCGCCTGCCATGCGCCGAAGCCGACAGCCGGATCGATGGTTTCCTTGAAAATGGCCTCGGGAGTCTTGGCGGCCACTTCCTCAATCTCCATGCCGCCGGCCTGCGAGGCCATGAAGACCAGTTTGCCCGTCGCGCGGTCGAGCACAATTCCCAGGTAAAGCTCGCGGTCGATGGCCGCGGTCTCTTCGATCAGCAGCCGCTGGACTTTTTGCCCCTGCGGACCGGTCTGGTGGGTCACCAGCGTCATGCCGAGAATGTTTTTGGCGTGGAGTTCGGCGTCCTCCCGCGTACGGGCCACTTTCACGCCGCCGCCCTTGCCGCGGCCTCCGGCGTGAATCTGCGCCTTGACCACAACCCCCGAGGCGCCCTCGGCTAGCAGTTTGCGGGCCACCGCCGAGGCTTCTTCCAGCGTGTTGGCCACTTCGCCCCTGGGCACGGCAACGCCGTATCTTGCCAGGATTTCCTTCGCCTGATACTCGTGAATCTTCATGTTGGTAAGGTCCGCCCAGTCCGCTGCTGTTGGGGGATTCGGGACCAACCCGGTTGATACCGGGTCAGTTAGACCGTGCCAGCGGTATGGAAATACTATCCTGCCCCCCAAAGGACCGGCAAACGGGGCGCGGCGTCAACGGGAAATGCCGCAGAGCACGGCGCGCCATTACCATTAGAGATATGGCGTCTTTGAAGGAGTACTTGAAACCGCTGGCCGAGGACGGCACGGCATTGACCCGCGAACAGGCTGCCCACGCCCTCAAAGAGATTCTCACCGGCGAAGTGCCGGAGGTGGAGACGGCGGCGCTGCTTACGGTGCTGGCCACACGCGGCGAACTGGCGCCGGAACTGGCCGGCTTTGTCCAGGTGATGCGCGAGCGGGTCACGCCCCTGCCGCTCACGGCCGAGGAGCGGGAGCAACTGGTGGACGTGGTCGGCACCGGCGGCGGGGGGCCGTTGACCTTCAACATCTCCTCCGGCGCCGCGCTGGTGGCTGCCGCTGCCGGAGCCAAGGTCGCCAAGCACGGCAACCGCGCCGTCACCTCGCTATGCGGCGCGGCAGACGTGCTGGAGGCCCTGGGCGTCCCCATCACGCTGGGCCCCGAACTGGCGGCCGAGTGCCTGCGCGAAACCGGGTTCATGTTCCTCTATGCGCCGCTCTATCACCCGGCAATGAAGGTGGTCGGTCCGCTCCGCCGGGCGCTGGGTTTCCGCACCATCTTCAACCTCTGCGGGCCGCTCACCAACCCCGCCGGTGCGCGGGCGCAGGTGATCGGAGTGCTGGCCCCAAGCAAGGTCCTGCTGGTGGGCCGCACATTGGCGGCTCTGGGGGCCAAACGGGCTTTCGTGGTCCATGGAACCGATGGAATCGACGAACTCACAACCACCGGCGAGTCGGTGGTGGCGCGCGTCGAAGAGAAGATTGGCGAGTCCGGGACGGGCGAGTATACGTTGAAGGCCGCCCGCGTCACGCCGGAGATGGCAGGCCTGACGCGCGTCACGCTGGAGCAGTTCGTGGGCGGCGACGTGGAGACCAACACCAGGCTGCTCTATGACGTGCTGACCGGCATTCCCGGCGCGCGGCGCGACATCGTGCTGCTCAACGCAGCGGCGGCGCTGGTGGCGGCCGGGCTGGTTGGCGATTTGAAGGAAGGCGTCCAGATGGGCGCAGAAGCTATCGATTCCGGACAGGCCGCGGCCACGCTCGCCAAGCTGCGTCAGTTTGGCGAGAAGCACGCCCGCTCTTAGCGGAGAAGTTCCAGCGTCACCTGATCGGGCTGGCCTCCGAAGTACTTCTTCAGTGCTTCCTCAAAGACCGGGCTTTCCGGGGCGGCGCGGGCAAACAGCGTCATCGACGAACGGAACTTCAAATCGTCGGGGAAGCCGAGAATCCGGTCGATGGTTTTTCCCTCGACCAGATTCACCAGCCGCGCGCACTGCTCCAGCCGCGGGCCGAGCAGCGGATGGCGCGCGTAGGCCGCTGCCTCTTGCAACGAGCCGATGCCGTAAAACTCCGACTGCGGACTGTGCCCCAGACCCTTCATCTGCGGAAAAATGAACCAGATCCAGTGGCTGCGCTTGGAGCCGGCGCCGAGCTCTGCCAGAACCTGCGGAAAGACGCCTGCCTGGGCGCTGAGAAAGCGGTCGAGGTCGAATGGGTCTTCCATGGCGGTTGCCTCCTGTGTTGCTTACAGCAGCCCGGACCGGCCGGCGAGGCGGCGCGAGAGCAGCCAGCAGAGCAGAGACGAGCCCAGCGCCAGCGCAACCCAGCCGGCCTGTTCGATGGGAAGCACCAAGGCGGCGGAGAGATGCGGCGCGGTGAGCGTAAGACCTCTCAACGCGTGGATTCCCTCCCGGAACAACTCGACTGCGCCCCAACCGAATACGCCCGCGGCCAGGATCACGCCGGGGACGGCCCGCTTCCATGGAAAAGGAATAGGCGGAGGCGCAGCGGCTTCTTCCTGCACGCGCTCCATCACCGAGGCCGCGAAGCCTGAGGAGGGAACCAGCTCCTCTTCCGCAGCCAGGATGCGGTCGATGGCGGTCGAGTCCATTGCAGCCCGATCTGTTTTGGTCCGGTTCATCGAGCGGCCTCCTTTCCTGCTTGTTGAGAAGAAAACTCCACGCCTGCGTACTCCTCATCGAGGTGCGGGAAGCGCCGTCGAAGCAGAGCCCGCGCCCTGGAGAGCCGGGCCTTCAAGGTTCCCTCCGGCAGCCGCATGGTGCGCGCCGCCGCAGAAAGGTCCATCTCATGAAAATAAAACAAAATCACAGGCTCGCGGTAGCGCGGGGGCAGGGCCAGAACGGCGCGCCGGAGCGCTTCACACTCCGATTTCTGTTCGAGCGCGTGGTGTTGCAAGGCGGGGCCTGAAGGTTCGGGTGCAGCGTCCAGCGGCAGGTCGACGGTGGGAAATCGCTTGAGTTCAGAGCGGAAGACATTGGCCGCAAGCGCAAAGAGCCAGGTGGAAAAGCTCGCTTCCCGCCGCCACAGCGCCAGTCCCTTCCATGCGCGGATGAAAGCCTCCTGTGCCAGCTCCTCGGCGCGTCCGCGGTCACGGCAGTAGCGCCAGGCCATATTGATCAGCGGCCCCTGCCAGCGCCGGAGGATTCCCTCAAACGCCCGTACCTCTCCTGCCAGCACGCGTTCCACGTCGGCCAGGTCGTCTGTCGCGCTTTTCGAAGTCGGACTCAAGTTCGGCGCTCTCCGTGGGGTAGGACAAAGAGCCTGGCCATTGGGTTGCATTTTGTCGAGGAAGAAAATACCTGAGAAAATGCAACCGCTTCGTTCCCGCTCCGGTCCCACTGTTCGCAAGGGAGAAAGACCCTGCAACAGGATCAGGAGGATTCTATGACGTATCTGGCGATGTGGCATTTTGGCGGCGAAGAGGTGGTATTCGGCAATTATGGGATGTGGGCGTTTCTCTCCGTTGGCGCGGTGGCGCTGTTCGCGGTCTTTATCCCCATCGTGACCTGGATCGATAGCCGCCGCAAGGAGCGCGAGGCCTTCTACCAGGCTGAAACCTTCCGCAGATTGACCGAAAGCTCAGCCGAGGGCGCCAAGGCGGCCATCGAGTTGCTGCGGGAGCAGGACCGGCAGCAGCGCATGAAGGCGCGCGAGGGCATGAAGATCGGTGGCGTGGTCAACCTCGGCGTGGGCTTGGCGCTGGTGATCTTCCTGCATGCGCTGATCGGCAACGAGCCGGTTTATCTGTGTGGACTGATTCCTGGATTCATTGGCGTGGCCCTGCTGGTGTACGCGCTCTTCCTTGCTCCCCCTGTGGAGTAGGCGCCTGCTGCGCTGCTGGCGGTGGCATGGTGAGGCGATTGGCGAGCGCGGAAAGTGAATCGTGTGCGTGGCTGGGGACATCGGAAAGATAGCTGTTTGAACAATAATTCTCCACGCCCTGGCTCGCCGGGCCGGGAGACCCCGGAGGTCCAGTCATGCCCGCCAATCCGCAACGCCAACCCGCAATCTTTCTTCCCCACGGCGGTGGGCCCTGCTTCTTCATGGATTGGACCTGGGGCCCGGCCGACACCTGGAACGCCACGGAGCGCTTTCTGAAGGGAGTGGCCGCCACGCTGCCCGAGCCGCCCAAGGCTCTGCTGGTGATCAGCGGCCATTGGGAGGAGCCGGCCTTTACAGCCAGCGCCGCGGCCCGGCCGGAACTGATCTTCGACTATTCCGGCTTTCCGGAGCACACCTACCACCTCGCCTGGCCCGCTCCCGGCGATCCGGAACTTGCCGAGCGCGTGGCGGGCTTGCTGTCTGGCGCGGGGCTCCCGGCGGCGGTGAGTGCCAACCGCGGCTTCGACCACGGAGTCTTTGTGCCGCTCAAAGTGGCGTTTCCAGATGCGGAGATTCCGACGGTTTCGCTGTCGCTGGCGAATTCACTCGATCCGGCTTTGCACCTGGCTGCCGGGCGGGCGCTGGCACCGCTGCGCGACGAGGGCGTGCTGATTGTGGGCAGCGGCATGAGCTTTCATAATCTTCGCGGCTACCTCCGGCCGGAAACGCTTGAGCGCGCCCGCGCCTTCGATGCCTGGCTCACCCAGGCCGTCGAGTCGCCGATGGCCAAGCGCGACGCCCTGCTGACCGGCTGGCGGGAGGCGCCGTTTGCCGCCTACTCCCATCCGCGCGAAGAGCACCTGATTCCGTTGTTGGTGGCTGCCGGAGCGGGAAGCAGCGCGCCCGGAACCCGCATCTTCACCGATGAGCCGATGGGCGCGGCCATCAGCGCCTACCGGTTCGATTAACCCGGCGCAAGAGCTGGTTCCCCTGTAGGCAGCCCCTGTTCCCAACTCTCGCCTCAGTCGATACCTCAGCCCTTTGCGACGGTTTTGGCTGGCGCGTCCGTGGCGGCGGAAGCGGTTGCCGCGGCGGGCTCGGCCGTCTTGGCTGGCGCACCGTGCCCTCCAGATCCCACCTTGAGGGGGACAGCGATCGCAACCGCAATGCCCAGGTAGCTGTCGACTGTAGATGCGCTGGTTCCCAGCGACGAGGCAATCGACGAGACACTCTGCCCGGATTGATACATTTGCTGGGCCTGGGCCGACACCGACAGCGTGACCGTATCTTCAGGCGTCAAGGAGGCGGCCGGGACGGCGGCCTGAGCGGCCTTGGCTGCCTGGTTATGCACAGGAGCGGTAGCGACCGGTGCCGCGACCTGCGGGGCGTTCGATAAGGTAATGCCGGAAATTGCGAACGAGGACATGGTGGCTCCTTTGTTCGGCCGGAACGTTTCCGCAGTTGGGATGGTTGTGAAGGTACTGTTGCGCGGGAACCTCTTTTGGCGTGTGGCACTTCTTATCGGCACATGCTGGCTGAGAAAACAGGGTCGATCTGGAGAAAATTCAGGATTATGCCCGCACGGCGAGCCGGTGCGGACCCTCGAATCACCGCATCAGGCGATTGCGTGAAGAATAATTCCCACGCCGGCCCCGGCCAGGATCAGCCACGTGGCGTTGATCCGCGACCAGATCAGCAGCGCGGCGCTGGACACCGCCAACGCCCAGGTCCAGCCATCCACCAGGGTGGCGCGGCCCAGCACCAGGGCTACTGAGGCCATCAGCGCCACGGCGGCCACATTCACGCCGTCCAGGAAGGCGGCGGCCAGCCTGGACTTGCGAACGCGGCCGGCCAGCGCGCCCACCAGCCCGGCCATCAGGAACGAGGGCAGGAAGATGGCCGAGGTGGCCACCGCGGCTCCGGCGAGACCGTGCAGCAGGAAGCCCAGAAACGTGGCTGTGGCGAAGACCGGGCCGGGCGTGATCTGGCCGGCGGTGATGGCGTCCAGCAACTGCGGTTCGGTGATCCAATGCAGGCGGTCCACCAGGTCGGCCTTGAGAAAAGCCACCAGCACATACCCGGAACCGAAGACGACCACACCGAGCTTGAGAAAAACAAGGAAGAGCGAGCCGAGTCCAATTGCCCCGGCGGCCGTGCTCCCCAGGCCCATGGGCAGAGCCGCCAGGCCCAGGGCAGCGCCGGGGTGCGAGCGCCTCCACACCACCAGCAGCGCAACGCCGCCCGAGACCAGCAGCACCGCAAGGGGCGGCGCGCCTGCCAGAGCCGCAGCCACGCACACCAGTCCGGCCAGCGCCAGCCACCAGCCGCGCCAGGCCATCCGGCCCAGCTTCCAGACGGCTTGAACCAGGATGGCGACCATCACCGGCTTGACCCCGTAGAGCAAACCCTGCGCCTGGGGCAGGCTCCCATAGCGCATGTAGGCCCAGGCCAGGGCCAGGGTGGCCAGCGATGCGGGCAGAATGAAGCACGCCCCTGCGATAAGGAGACCCATCCAGCCGGCCCGGCTGTAACCCAGGGCCATGGCTACTTGAGTGGAACTGGGGCCGGGCAGCAGGTTGCAGGCGCCCACAAGGTCAAGAAAGCGCGCACGGCTCATCCATCCGCGCCGTTCGACGGCCTCGCGCTCCATCAGGCCGATGTGCGCAGCCGGGCCTCCGAAGGCCGTCAGTCCCAGGCGCAGAAAGAGCCCCAGAATCTCACCAGGCGGAGACTTGCCCGCGGGGTCCTCCATTTCCTAAAGCCCCTTGGATTGGTACCAGGGCCTCCTGCGGCCCATTCTGATGCCGGAGTCGATAAGGATGGCTACCAGGCCGAAGAGCATGCACAGGTCGACGCGCGCCTCGTGGAGGAAGCTCAGCAATCCATAGTGGTTCAGTTTGGCGACGGCAAACGGACCCAAAGGCCGGCCCATCAGAATGGGAAACTTGGTGGACACCAGCGCGCCAACAATCACCACCAGCAGGGGAAGCGCTGCATCGCCCGCATAGAAATTCAGCAGGACGGCTGCGCCCGCGCCGATTTCGACGCCCCCCACCAGCGGAGCCAACTGATGAGGAAAGGGCAGGCCGATCATGGCAAAGCGCCCCACGCCCA
>Ga0326727_10027521_pt1 | contig 10433 bp, 8 predicted proteins | sample MB2enrmetagenome_FD_207643 | JGI IMG/M metagenome (GOLD analysis project Ga0326727, IMG submission 207643) | Lab enriched peat soil microbial communities from McLean, Ithaca, NY, United States - MB29MY | ecosystem: Environmental > Terrestrial > Soil > Wetlands > Peat | place: USA: New York...
CCTCCGGAGAAGACTCGGAGCATTCTCCTCCACGACTTGACAGGATGACTGGAGGTGGGATGCCTTGACTAGAGTGCTTCTGGTCGAGCCGGATTACTATACTCGCTATCCGCCCCTCGGCCTGCTCAAGCTTGCGTCCTACCACCGGGGAATGGGTGACGAGGTGAAACTGATCCGAGGCCAGCAGAATGATTGGACACCGGAGGTGGTGTATGTCACGAGCCTGTTCTCATACTCATGGCGGCCGGTCCACGCGGCCGTCAGATTCTATCGCAAGACCTTCCCGGCGGCCCGAGTAACACTAGGGGGAGTCTATGCTTCGCTTCTGCCTGACCACGCAAGACTCTCTGGGGCCCAAGAGGTGCACGTCGGTCTACATCACCCGGCTGAGGCGTGCATCCCGGCGTGGGACCTCATTCGGGAGGAATGGGATGGCAGCATAATCTTCGCTTCTCGGGGGTGCATCAGAAAGTGTGGTTTTTGTTCGGTTCCCAAGCTCGAAGGTCCGCCTACCGATCTCAAGGTGGGAATCAAGAGGCAGGTAATGGACTACCACAGTCGGGTGATTCTTTGGGACAACAACATTCTGGGCAACTCCAACTGGAAGCCGATCTTCGAGCAACTCATCGAAATTGGGAAGACCGTGGACTTCAATCAGGGTTTGGATGCGAGACTAATCACTCCTGAGATTGCAGAGTACATAGCTAGAATTAGGACAAAGAACATTCGTCTCGCGTACGATTACCCTGGAATCCGAGAAGGTGTTCGCAAAGGGATTGCTGCGCTGGAATCGGCCGGTGTATCCAAGAAGAAGATCACAGTTTACACCCTCTTCAATTACATTGACACCCCCGAGCAATTCTTCCACAAGGTAAAGGATTTGCTCTCATGGGGGGTCGCATCCTATCCGATGAGGTTTGAACCACTTACTAGCCTGACCAAGAATGCATATGTATCGCCGCGGTGGACTCGCGACCAAATCGACGAGGTTGCGAGAGCCAGGCGCGTTCTAGGTTATGCGGGCGCCTTCCCCGCGTACAAGGGGCTAGTAGCGAAGTTCGAAGAGGCGAGGAACTTCGAAGAGGCGTTCCGCCTTCGTGAGCCTGGAACAAGAAGAAGCAATGGAACCACTGGACACTTGAGCGGGAAGAGGGCAAGGTTTGGAGGGATTCTAGATTGGCGAAACTCAAGCAAAGACTCATCACGATCAGCGGTGGCCTGAGCCCAGCCACTGATGCGTGGCAGGTCGGGGCAAAGACGCCCCCTAAAAGCTGCCTTTGTTGTGGTCGTTCGTTTGACACAGGCGGTAGGAGGAGGCGGGGGCCCTATCAGAATGGGCCCTACCTTTATGTCTGCCAACAGTGCTGGGCCCTTCCGTTCGTCTTCTTCCCGGACAAGAAGCTTGCAAAGTGTGGTGAGTGCTGGATTCCCAGGGAGAAGAAGAGACACCATCACATTGCCTCGCGAGACAGGATGCAGAAAACCAAGAGCTGGTTAACGCAGGGTTCCGTGACCCGGGCCGACAGGACAGAGAAGCCCGTCGTACGCCATGTAAAGGCACTCGGGCAATGACGGGGCGTTCCTCGGCGTTGCGCTCAGAAACCGGCTCTGAGCCGAGCAACAGTTCGGCCGTATTGCCGGGCCGCCCCTTAAATGACTCCTGGATAACAACCTCGAATCTTGGGCGCATTGAAGCGGTAGGGTCGTTTCGCCGGGTCCGAGAGATCTTGTCGAGCCGGGGGGGTTTCAGCAGAGCCACCGTTGAGGAACCCGTTGAAGAAGTCCTTGGACACGACCAGGACCAACGGGAGGACGATGCTCAGTTGAAGCACTTTCCTATATTCGAACCGGTAGAACAAGTCCCGAATGCGAAACGAGCGTGGATTGACCTAGGAAGCCCTTTGCCGCGAGAGAGAGATCACGTCTTTCGATATTTCCTTGACGGGTCTCTTAGAACCTATAGGTGGGGAGAGAAGGTAGAAGGCGGGACATCCTTTCCAGTGATAGTAACCGAACTCGGCTGCGCTGTTGTGAAGCGCTCGCATGCCGGGATCGTTAAGACTCATACTTTCAAGCGTAGACTCTGCCTCCTCTTGCCCCCGGCCCCTCCGGTATCCTCGGACACTGCTTCTGAGTTGGCAGCACTCGCGGCCGGTGGCCATCACAATTCGAGAATCTCGCTTGAAGTCGTTCATCTTCTTCGGGAACGCCACCAAGGAGACCTTCGGAGTGCGCTGCTCGGCAAAGCCAGGTCGGTCATGCACGAGCTTGAAGTCCAAGTCGCTTCTAACTTGCGCCGAGAGAGCGACGATTGGCTGGTCATCGACGGTGCAATCCGCAAGGGTATCTTCGTAGACCTGCCGAGGACCATCGGCGTCGCGAAGTCCTTCTCCCGTTCCCCGCTTTTCGTTTTTCCGCCAGCACATCGCCCGGTTGACGTCGTCTCAATGCTGAGGGGAATGCCGGAATCCTCTCGGACACCGGTCTTCCTTCCACGCCAAAAGAGCCAAACGACTGATGCGAGAGAGGGTCAACGGGTGGCGTCATGGTATGTCCGGATTCGCCGGCCACAGACCAGAGGGTTTCCCCTCGAAGGAATTGTGAAGATCGACTACGTCGTGGAGGGGGAATGGAAGTCCGACAGAGACCTGCCGATTGTCGAGAGGCTTAGCCGAGCCCTCGTGGCAGAACGATCGGTGTCCTCATACCCTACCCCTCGCTGGGCGACCCACCTCTATCCAGTCTACTGTGCGGAGAACTACCTGAAGGCGAGCCTTCTCAACCCAATCGTGATGCGCGGAATAATGGAGGCATAAGTCCATGCCAACTGCTGAAAAGGAACCGAAAGAAACCGGAATCGATGACGGACTTGATATCATCGGCAAGACGAGCGCTACAGAGAGGGCCCCGAACACGGTTGACGAGTTCCGTTTTTGGCTAAGGTCAGGTCAACTCCTGAACCCTTTCGACTTCGTCGCTGTGGAACACGAGCGTGAGACCGTCACTGTGGCCGTCGCGCGGGATATGGAGTTACTTACCGATGCGCAGGGCCATCTATCGAACTATGTGAGCAGCAATTTCGGCGACACATCGGAAGTCCCAAACACTCTCCGAGTAGGCACGACCGTCGTCACCGCCGGGGTAATGTCCAACACGGGATACAAGCTTCACGATCGCCCAGACGCAGTCGAGATCAGTCTGCCAATTTCCAGCGACAAGAGAGTGCGATTTGCAAAACCGTCCGAGATCCTGTTCGCACTTGGAATCCACGCCATGAAGAGCAAGATTCCTGCCGGCATTATCGAGATGTCGAACGGAACTCAGGTCCCGGTTTCCGTTGATGGGGATTACCTCCTAGGACCGGAGGGCGCCCACATTAATGTATCAGGAACTTCGGGGCTTGCGACGAAGACCTCCTACCTAATGTTTCTCCTCCAAGCCCTCTACCAGCAGCTTCACGACGAAGTATGCATCATCATGTTCAATGTCAAACAGCACGATCTCCTTCACGTACACGAACCTCCGACGGACTTGTCCGCCCGTGATCGACGGCTATACGAGAGTCTAGGGCTGAATCCAGAACCCTTCTCCGAGAATGACGTGAGGTATTTCCTGCCACGAGGTGCCCGGGGTGCTCCCAATTCTGAACACGTGCCTCCCGGTCACCAAGTCTATGCGTATGAGTTTCGGGACGCGAGAGAGAGACTCGACCTGCTTTTCTCTGAGATAACCGACCCGCAAGGTACCATTGAGAGTATCGTTGGGTACCTACGTGACACACCAAACCTGACGCAGAGGAAGGCCAATGACTCGCTATCGGCCGGGCAACGGATTCAGACTTGGGAAGACCTCCGGTCCTTTGATGACTACCCCGAGAAGGTCGTGACGCACCCGTATTCGCTCAGGCGCTTTCAACGCCACCTTACTAGAATGACTAGGGGCAACCCACTGTTTCCCGACGCGGTAGGGGAGGCGGTCAACTTGGGGGACGAGCTTTCACGTTTGAAGGGAGGTGGCGTCTACGTCATCGACATGGCCAAGATAGGGTCTACCGAAGAGCAGGCCTTCATTGTGGGTGACGTAGTCTCACGTTTGGAAGAGGCCTACCTCTCCAATGATGCGAGCAGGCCCAAGAAAGTTGTCATGCTCATCGATGAGCTCAACCGGTACTGCCCCAAAGGCGACCGTCTTTCCGCTGTTGCGGAACAGATTATCGAGATCGCAAGGACGGGCCGTTCACGCGGGGTCATCTTGTTTGGTGCGGAACAGTTCAAGAGCGCAGTCAACAGGCAAGTGACCGAGAACTGCGCTACACACGTTGTCGGACGCACTGGTTCTCAAGAGCTTGAGGAAGCGGCCTACCGCTTCGTCGACAAGACGACTCGGTCAAGTATCGGTCGCCTCGGGAAGGGAGAGCTCGTTCTCGCACATCCACTGTTCAGACAGCCGATCAGAGTGGTCTTTCCTCGCCCCGCATATAGGCGCCAAGAGACCCAATAGCTATGCCGGAGAAGTTCGAGCGGGTTCAATTCTCTACCGATGACATCGGGGTGTTGCTTCTCGAAAGCATCACAAAGGGCCTCTACACTGATGCCCGTCACTGCATTCGCGAGTACCTCCAAAACGAGTTTGATGCAGGTGCTGCGACTGTTCACGTCAGTCTGGATGGAAGAACGGTTTCCATTCTGGGCGACAGCCAGGGTATGACAAAGGAAGGGCTGCTTAGGGCCCGTAGGGTCGGCTTTTCCGGAAAGGATCCCGCGAAGGAGGCAGGATTTCGTGGTATTGGAATCTGGAGCGGGGTCGCCGTCTGCCAAACGCTCAACGTGATTTCGAAAGCCCGTGGATCGAGTGAAGGACATTACCTTCGTATCGACGCCAGGGGCTTACGGGATGCCATAAGGCGTCGCGGTGACCAGCCACTCATTCCCGTGTTGAGCGAGAATGTCGAGATTCGAACGATCCGCTCCGACGAGATGCAGGAGAAATACGGGACACGAGTGGAACTCGTGGATGTACTTCGTGAGCACGACCGCATACTAAGTGAGCCCGATTTGATTGACTACCTCAGCCAAACTGCCCCCGTTGCGATCGCCCCGTTTCAGGCAATCGGCAAATCGGTCGAGGAGAAGCTCAGTACTAACATTCCAAACTACAGGGTTCTCTCGCTTCGTGTGAATCAAGAGCAAGTGTTCCGCCCACCGTCGAAGGACACGAAACTTCAGCCGCCAGTCTTCGATTGGATTCGCACTGGGGAAGGGGCTGATTTGGCCTACCTCTGGTACGCGATGAACGAAAGGCCAACAACCCTTCCGCCTGAAGACCGGGGGTTGGTGTACAAGTCCAAGGGGTTCACCATTGGGGACCAAGAGCGAACGACTGTTCGCAAACTTGAACCGGGTTCCGCCCTCCAACAGAACGTGGGCTGGGTGGTGGGCGAGATTCACCTAGTTGATCCTGCACTCCTTCCAAACTCTGAGCGAATCGACATCGAGACGAACTCATCGAGCGAGTACTTCAGAAACCGTGTTCGAGAGTTGCTGCGCAGAATCGACAAGGAAGTGCGTCAATTCTCGGAGAAGCGATCGGCGGACTCTCATGTAGTCGAAGCCGAACGTTTACTCGCGGAGATCTCGTCGGCTCCCGATGTCCAATCGAAGGTCGAGATGTTGGCCCCTCTCCAACGGACTGGAGAGTTCCTTGCTCAAGACCTGAAGTCTCCGAAGACGGGCGGGGAGGTGAAAGCACGAATCGAGCGGTCCCTCCAACAGGTCGAGCAGACAAAGCGCGAGGTCTTTCGAGAGCTTGCAATCCCCGAAGCCAGAGCACCTGAGACAAGCGCAAAACGGAGGAAGCTACTAGCCAAGCAGTCTGCGGACTCTGATGCGGTCGACCGCGAGATTCCCCAGATTATCAAGGCTTTTCAGTTCGGGCCGACTGAGGAACGCTTGTTGAAGCAGGTTGTGGATTGTATGCGCTCTGCCGGGATTCCCGACAGCAAGATTCTCCGGTTCGTCATCGAGCTTCAACGCAAACTCTCCTACGATCGAGTCCAGCGCGGCCAGAAGCGATGAAGTCGTCCGCATCCTTCAGGTTACTAGAGGTCGGGATCCCCGACCTTGGGCCGCATTGAGATCCTGTGCGTTGCCAGCGTCTACCGTCCCCCTCACTCAGTCGACCCTTCCCAACAGGCCCGGTTCTCAACTGCCCCCGGAGCGGCCCCACGGAGTCTTGGACCGCTGGCGTGGCGATTCCCAGTTCCAGCCGTTGGCATTCGTCGCTGACACAGTGCTGGCGCTTCTGGGGCGTGCAGATGTGTGGTCTCCGCCTCCAATCCTCAAAGGTCGGGATCTGATGACACGGGGCATGGAATCCCAAGAAAGTCCTATCTTTCCAGTATGAAACAGGCTATTCTTGGCGCCATGGGAATCGCCCGTTCGAGAAGGGCGTTGCCGAGACTAGCAAGATTTGGGACTTGAGAGGGTTTTGGCCCTACATGCGACCAAATTCACGTTGCTGTGACCAAAGACCGACGCAATCATAGCTCGTACTTGACCCAACCTTTGGCGCCCACCCTCCGGAGAGCGTCGGGTCCCCGTTGGTGCCGGCCCCTGTCCAGATGACAAGGACTATGTCATTCGCAGGGAAGACCCGAAATCAGAGCCCTAAGACACCTGAGGGAAAGTGAACTCTGACCAGAAGTCGCGTTGCCAGTCCTAATCTCGTCGTCCCTTACCTCAGGTCCAGATTGAGCGGGCCATCGTAGGGGTACCATGGAACGCGGACCTCGAAGCTGAGCAAGCGAGATCCCTTGGGCGGGAGGGTAAAGGGTGTGTTGCTCGAAATCACTTGAAAGCCAGAGGTGGTCGTCGTAAGTTCGCCGACCGTGCAACCGGCCGATGAGTTGGGGTTGGCAATCGTGATGGCTGAGGTCAGCTTCGCGCCGATGCCTGAGGTGAACCCCGTCTCCTGGGCATGACCGAGGCCACAGACACCATCGGGAGCAGACCACAGGACTTGGCTAACCGATACGCCGTCATTCAAGAGATAGAAGCCAGTCACGAGGACTATCAGTATCGCCACCCCAATCACCAACGCTCGTCTCGGGATTCTTGGTCTCCCTCGCCGTTCGTCTTTTGAGGTCAGTGGCTGCGCGGCGCTCGTTAGTTCGGGGACGCGACTCAGGGACATGCTCCGATCCCACGCCCCCATCCCAAAGAGAACAATAACAACCCCAAGCGTGGCGAAGGCGGAAGCGAGAGTTGTCCATTGGGTATCAGTCCGCAAGGCGAAGCAAAGCCCCAAGACTCCAAGAACGCAAACGGCTTGGGGCGCGATGATGTGGCCGAATTTGGGGCCGTCCTTATTTCGGGGCTTCGCATCAATCTGAGCCTAAGTCCCACGAGAGAAGATGACTCTCTCGCCTCCTGTCGGCGGGTGTTTCACTCGCCGGACTGAAACGCCAAGCCCCGGAGCCGCAGTGCTAATTGCCTCAAAGAGGGTGTTCGGGACATGGGTTCGGTCAACGAATGGCATCCACAGGCATGTTACCCTCGTCCCTTGGAGTTCTGAGGAAGGACCGTGAACATAATCGAGAAAGACGATTCTGAGGGTGGGCTCGGTCCAAATGAATCGACGTGCCTTCCCTGAGGGGTACCTGAACTCAAGGCAGGAATCGTCAACTCGAAGTTCCACACCGAGCTCAGTACCTCGAGCAACCAAGAGGATGGCGAGCATCACCGCAGCAAAGGTGGTGACAGCAACCTCGAAGTAAATCGGACCGGGTCCATTGGCGAACGAGCGGCCTGAGAACGTGGCCGCCCAGACTCCAATTCCTGCAAGGACTGCAGATGCGATAGCAAACCCAGCGAACCGAGACCGCTCTCGGCGAAAGCGTTCGTAGTCGTTCAGCGGTCTAAGGTCCGCACGATAAGCCTCCATCGAGTCACCCATATCAGCTCCAAGATCCATAGACTTGGACCGCCACCAAGAGAATACGTCTCGGGATCGTCGCGTGGTGATAGCAGACACCGGCCCCCTGGTCCATATGACGCGGGCGGTGGTCCATTCTTCTACCGACAGAGTTCAAGGGGCTTGTTGCTCTGTGGGCCCAGAATCTCGACTCTCTGTCCAACGAAAGCTATGCCACCATCCCGCACTGAGCCACCAGCAGTCGTAGCTTGGTTGCTCAAAGCATCGAAAGCCTCGGGCGTAAGAAACGCCCGAACTCCACCCTCACAATAGATGTACTTTCGCGGGCCGGTCGGTGCGCTAGTTGAGATAGTCCACAATCGGATCCTTAGAATCGTACCGGGACGAGTCCAGTTGAGGCGGATTGTGTGACCAGATGGGTACTGGAACTCACCGACTGCTCCGTCGATGGCCAATGTCGTGGCCCGTTCACCCGCATCGACTCGTACCCAGAGTAACAGCGCGGCGACAACCACAAAGAACACGAAAAGTGCGATTGCCAGCCCAAAGGACTCATGCACAAAGGGGCCTGGCACGCCGCTCACCAGCTCAGTGACAACCAGCAACTCAAAGGCACCAAGGGCAAACAAGACGAACACCGCACCCGCGAGAAGGGCACGTTGGGTGGATGGACTCACTTGGTCCGGGCGGTCGGGACGGGGGAGGTCAAACCTGATAGACACTGACACTCAGACCTCCTCAGTAGTTCATGGCGTACATGACGGCCGAGATGGATGTTGAGGCGACTGAGAGTCCCAGCGCAATGTAATCCTCCTGAGTGACAGGGTTCTCAGAACCGCCAAACTTGTACTGATAGACTAAGCACCCCACGCTTATGATGACTGCTACAATTCCGATTCCCAAACCAATCGCGGCAAGTCGGGGTTCGGGATTGATAAGTAGCGCACCGAAGTCAAGAATCACTGAGACGAATGACAATGCAGTGGACACCCAGTTGAAACTCTTGAGGACAGGATTCTGACTCCTTATTGCACTCTGCAGGGCATCTAGTGAGAGTTGGTTACCCTTGTAATCTAGAAGGAAGACTGTGAGGCCACCGAGGAAACTCCAGTCCATGATCTGGTTCACGGACCAACTGCAACCGCTCAGATTGGACTGATTGACTGAACCCCAGTTGCAATTAGAGGATTGATTGTCGTTGAAGGCTCGGGTTGCCGTAGAGTTGTTTGTCGATGGTGGGTGACCGGTTGTGCTGTTCGCGAAGCCTTCAGCCGCTGCCGCCAACTGGATCCCGGGCGTGCTTGACATCTGTTGGATAGGTCCAGTATTGACATGAGAGTATGATATTGCGGCCAATGCACCGGTAATCAGCAAACCGATTACGAGCCCGATGAGGAATCCGGCACCGAAAGTGAAACCATCAATTATGGCAATGACGACGAGGATGGCGACAGATAGCGCCACACCCGCCCAAAACGCTGGTCCCGCGATGCATGACCAGAATTGAACGTAGTTATCCTGTTCAGCTTGAGACAGTGTCCTGCCATGAGCCGTCTCATAGTTTATCTCCCTGAGCTGAGTGTTCACGCAAGTAATCAGATAGATGGCACCGAGAACCAGGGGTAACGTGGCCACTCTGACCATCGACGTTGCCAGTGCGACGATGAAGGACCAGATTAACTGTAGAATCGCCAACGCGGCCTGGAAGTACGTCGCGGCAACCGAAGCAGCCTTCTGTAGCCCTCCCAAAATCCATTGACCGAGTGCGACTGCAGCACTTGCAACTGTGGCGAGGAAGTTCCCGACCGCGACCCATGCAGCGACCCAGAGGTCGGATATGCCCTGGAGCGCGCCTTGGAACGGATTGTCGCCGTAAAGGCCGGAGACTGACTGACTTGTGTAGCTCATGTTGGAGTACGCCGCGATCTGAGCTCCCAAGAGCCCCAACCCGAGAAGCTCTAGGTGCGAGGTGTTGAACTGGTGCCACTGTCCAATGACTGCCCCGGTAGAATTCAGCGTCCGAAGCCACAGTGTCAAGCTGCTCGCGCAGCTCCCGCTCGTGACATTGATGACCATCATTCCAGCGATTCCAGTGGCACTCGTCTGGGTGCCGCTTCGAACTTCCAGTTGAGACTTCCCAAGGCAGGTGTTCGTCGTTCCCGATTGGTTCTTGATCATCTGGTCAAGGGGAGTGTTCAGGAACGCCTTCCGGCTCTCAAGAACCGTGTTCAGGCCAGATACGAACGGGGTGCCGCCGTAGTTGTCGTTCGAGTTCACGTAGAAAGCGTAGAACTGCTGCTCGCCTACGTATCGGTAGCCGTAGACCGGCAGGGAGGCCAGTTCCTCAGTGGTGTTGAATAGAACGAATGGCTCTCGCGTGAGCGGCACGACTCGCACACTCGCGTTGACCTCTGAGCCTCTCGGAGTCTTGAGCCAGCCCGTGCTGGAAATGCTACCAACTATCTGGCTCGGCGGCAATGTGGAATCGTTGGAGTAGCATT
>Ga0326727_10027525_pt1 | contig 10432 bp, 7 predicted proteins | sample MB2enrmetagenome_FD_207643 | JGI IMG/M metagenome (GOLD analysis project Ga0326727, IMG submission 207643) | Lab enriched peat soil microbial communities from McLean, Ithaca, NY, United States - MB29MY | ecosystem: Environmental > Terrestrial > Soil > Wetlands > Peat | place: USA: New York...
AAAGGTCGCCGAGCAGCACCATGATCTCCGCCTGGGTGGTCACGTCGAGGGCGGTGGTCGGCTCGTCCGCGATCAAGAGACGCGGGCGGCAGCCGAGCGCGACCGCCAGCAGCACGCGCTGGCGCATGCCCCCCGACAGCTCGTGCGGGTAGGCGCGCGCACTGGACGGAGGCAGCCGCACCAGTTCGAGCAGTTCGTGCACCCGCTCCGCAACCGGGACCCCCGGGTCGTGCCGCCGAACGCTCTCCCCGATCTGCCGGCCGGCGCGCATCACCGGATTGAGGAAGTTCAACGGGTCCTGGAACACCATGGCCAGCGGATGGCCGCGCAGGCGCTCCCACTCCGCCGCAGACAGATGCGTGACATCCCTCCCGTCGATGGCAATCCGGCCGCCGTCGATGCGCGTGCGGCGCGGATCGGTCAGGCCCATCAAGGCACGCGCCAGCGTCGACTTCCCCGATCCGGACTCGCCGACCAGTCCCACCACTTCGCCTGCCCCGACCGTCAGGCTGACGCCCTGCAGCGCGTGCACGACCTGCGCGCCGATCACGTAAGCCAAACGCAAATCGTCCACTTCGATGATCGGGGGGCCGGCCTCGGCGTGTGCCACCTAGCGCTTGCCCTTCGGGTCGAGGGTTGCGCCGATGGCGTCGCCCAGCAGGTTGAAGGCGAGCACGGTGCAGAAGATCGCCACCCCGGGGAAGAACGACAACCACCAGGCATTGAACAGGAACCGCTGCCCACTGTTCAGCATCCGCCCCCAGCTCACGATGTCCACGCTGCTGAGGCCGAAGAAAGCCAGCGACGCTTCCAGGAGAATGGCCTGGCCGACGATCAGGGTGCTGACCGCGAGCGCCGGCGCGATCGCGTTGGGAATCACTTCGGCGAACAGGATATAGCTTTCGCGGTAGCCCAGGCAGCGGACGGCATCGACATAGTCCAGATGCGTCACCCGCAGCACCTCGCCGCGGGTCACGCGCGCCACCTGCGGCCAGGCCAGCAGGGCGATCACCGTGACGACGCGCATCAGCCCCGGGCCGGACAGCGCGACCAGGACCGCGGCCAGGATGAAGCTCGGGATTACCTGGAAGATCTCCGCGAGACGCATGACGGCGAGATCCGCAAGGCCGCCATAGTGGCCGGAGGTGGCGCCGATGACGATGCCGAGTACAGACGCCGCCGCCGCCGCCGTAAAGCCGACGAACAGCGATACCTGCACGCCCCGCAGCAGATCCACCAGCACGTCCCGGCCGAGATCGTCGGTGCCGAGGAGATGGGCCTGCGACGGTGCGATCAGCACGTCATTGGAAATACGATCCGCATCGCCAAGACCTGCCAGCGGCATCACGATGGCGATGCCGATCAGCAGGAGCACGAACAGTGCCGCTGCCACACCGGCACGCTGGCGCGCGAACCGGCTGGCGAAGCTACGCATGGCGTGGCGCATAGCCGCGCCGGATGCGCGGGTCCAGGAACGCGTAGAGCAGGTCGGTCGCCAGGTTGACCAGCACGACCATGAACGCCGAGACCAGCAGGATTCCCTGCAGGACGGGATAGTCGCGATTGGTGATCGAGACGATGAACAGGTTGCCGAGCCCGGGCCAGGCGAACACGGTCTCGACGAGGATGGCGCCGGTCAGCGAATAGGCGAAATGGTAGCCGATCACCGTCACCACCGGGATGATCGCGTTCGGCAGCACGTGCCTCCACACCACCTCGCGATGCGAGAGCCCCTTCGCCAGCGCGGTCAGGATGAAGTCCTCCGACAGCACCGCGAGCACGCTGGCCCGCGCAATGCGCGCCACCACGGCGACGTAGTAGATGGTGATGCTGAGGGCTGGCAGGACCATGTGCCAGAGCACGCTGGCGAGGGCGGCCCATCCGCTCGGCGAGGTGCGCAGCGAGATCATCCCCGCCGCCGGCAGCCAGCCGAGCCTGACCGCGAACAGCATCACCATCAGCTGGCCAAGCCAGAAGATCGGCACCGAATAGCCGAACAGGCTGAGCGCGGTGATGCCTGCGTCCAGCGCGCTGCCCGCGCGCATCGCCGCCGAGACGGCCATCACCACTCCGAGCATGGAAGCGATGGTGAGCGCCGGCACCATCAGGAGCAGGGTGAGGCGGGCCCGCGCCAGGACCAGTTCCAGCACCGGCTGACGGTTGGCGAAGGAGAAGCCGAGATTGCCGTGCGCCACCGCCGCCGCGTAGCGCCAGAGCTGCACCGGGATCGCGGCGTCGAGCCCGAACTGATGGCGGACCTGGGCGATGTAATCGGGCGGCGCGGGAAAATCCCCGACCAGGGCCTGCAGCGGATCGCCGGGCACGATCCGGATGATCAGGAAGCTGATCACCACGATCGTGGCGACGATCGGCAACGCCCAGGCCAGCCGCGCGAGGAGGTAGCGCCACATCGGCTCAGGTGGCTTCCCGCCCGCGCCCGGCCAGGAGGAGATCGAGCAACGCGCGGCAGTCGGGGAGCCCATCCAGCCCTGCCACCGCGGCGACGATCGCGCGGCAGCGCTCTGCCCCGAGGACCGGCACGATCAGCGACTCCACCTTCTGTTGCAGCTCGCCGTCGGTGAGCGGGTTTTGCGGCGCCCCTTTGGCAAAGGCGATCTGGCGCTGCAGCCGCCGACCGTCCTTGAGGCGCAGCTCCAGCGGCGGGTATTCGACAGCGCCGAGTTCGTGATCCGCCAGCACCTGGGTCGCCGCCATCAGGCGCCCGATTGGCGGCTCGTGCACGCGCAGCGGCTGAAACTGCTCGATCGTGGCGCGCCCGCTGTCGGCGGCAACCGCCAGCGTGTAGGGCATGCTGAACTGCGCATCGAGCAGCGAGGCGATGTGGTGCCGGTCGAACTGCAGCCGGGTCTGCGCGTCGCCGTGCACGAGCATGCCGACGATGCTGTCGCTGTCGATGTCCGCTTCCCGCATCAGCGCGAACAGCGCGTCGATGCTGGCATGGATGCTGCGGCAGCAGGCGTACGGCTTCATGCCGGAACCGGCGATGCCGAACCGTTCGCCGAGGCCGGCCAGCGTCGCTTCCGGGGCGGCGATACCGGGAGAATATGTCTCGTAAAACCCGCCCCACTCGGCTTCCAGCACATGGCGCGGTCCGGTCATGCCAGAGGCCGCGAGCAGGGCCGCGGTGAGGCCGGTTTCGGCCGCCTTGCCGGGGTGCAGGCGCTTGGTCATCGCGCCGTCCACCAGAAAGGCCCAAATGCCGCCGGTGAAGCTGCCGGCAATGCCGAGCGCGTCGGCGAAGGCCTCCTGGTCCAGCCCGAGCAGCCTGGCCGCCGCGGCGGCGGCACCGAAGCTGCCGCACGTGCCGGTGGAATGCCAGCCCCGCCGGTTCACCGGCCGATACCCGCCGGCGCCGTCGAGCACGCGCGCCGCAAGGTCGTAGCCGGCAAGGATGGCAACCAGCAGGTCGCGGCCGGTGATGCCGCCCCGCCCCGCCAGAGCCATCGCCGCGGGGATGACCACCGCGCCCGAGTGGCCGCAGCCGCCGAAATCGTCCACTTCCAGCGCGTGCGCCGCCGTGCCGTTCACCAGTGCCGCCTGCACCGGCGGCAAACGCGAGCCCTGGCCCCACAGCACCGAGGTTCCCCCGCCACCCTCCAACGCGGTGCGCATGGCGCGCGTTACCGCCTGCACCGGCTCGGCGCCGGCCCCGGCGATGCCGGCCGCCAGCGTATCCAGAGTGAAGCGCCTGGCCAGCGCCACCATCGCGGGCGGCAGCTCTTCGTAACGAACGCGGGCCCAGTAGCGAGCAGCCTGCTCGGTCAGCGTCGGGCCGCCGGCGGGCGTCATGCTTTCGGCCATCCGCACTCCTCCTTGCGGAGCGGTCAGGCGGCCGCCCTGGCCTCAAGCAAGGCCAGCGTCCGGGCCATTTCGCTCCGCTGGATCATCAGCGCTTCGTCGCAGCCCAGTCCCGGTTTGGCAAGCATGAAATCGGGGCTGCAGGCCAGGCCGATATGGGTGCAGATGCGCGCTGACTGGTCGGTTTCGTTGGCGGTGCCGCCGAGACACGCCCCCATGCCATGAGCGCGGCAATAAAGCAGCGCCTCGATCGTGTTGTTGATGCCGCCGAGGTCGGGCGTCTTCACCTGCACGAAATCCGAGGCCGCCGCATCGGCGAACAGCCTGATGTCGTCGAGCGTGTTGCACCACTCGTCGACGATCACGCCAATGGAGATGCCTTTCTGCCTGAGCGTCGCGCGCAGCCTGCGGTAGCGATCGATCTGTTCGGGCTGGGTCCGCGCGATGATCGGGCTTTCGATCAGGAACTCATAGGGCCGCACCGTCTCGACCAAAGTGGCGAGATAGTCCGCGAGCGCCTGGGTGTCCTCCCCGAACAGCTCTCCGAGCGTGCCGTACACGTCGAGGTGGATACGCGGGTGGTAGTCTGCCTCGCCGATCGCCTGCACCCGCCGGGCGACGGTCGAGGCAAATTCCACTAATTTCTCGCCCTTTTGCCCGACATGTTCTGGCCTGGTGAAGCTGGCATGCGGCAGCAGTTCCGCCCGCTTGAGGATGATGCGGTCGAGTTGCAGAAAGTCGCCGCGATTGCCCGACGCGAGGATCGGGATCGGCTTCGTGCTTGGGCTGGTGTGGTATTCGCGCGCGATGATCTCCGTCATGGTCTTGCGCGCCGCCAGGGCGGTTGCGTGGAGGAAGGCCTGCGTGATGCCATAGCGAAGCGCCATGTGGAGCGGTTTGCCGTCGGTGCTGCTGCGATCGATCTCCTCCGCGTTCTCGCGGAAGCGGCTCACGGTGCGACCGAGCAGTCGCGGCTTCATTTCGCGTTCCAGCGATCCGATGTGTTCTGCGGCCTTGAACACGCGGTCGCGGCCGGCCGCACCCGCAAGGATCACATCGGCACAGTCGCCGAACGCGACCTGCCCGTCCTCAAGGATCAGCATGACCGAGATCGTGGTGCCGGGCTCGTCGATCTTCTCGTAGCCGGGCAGCACGGGGCGGCCACGAAAGATGAACCCGTCCGGTATTGCACCGGCCTTGACCGCCATCAGGTCGCGGTGCATGTAACCGGACTGTCCGACGGCGTAAACGACATCTGCAACTTTCATTTTGTCCGCCTTATCGACCTCCATGACTCGGGCCACAATCGGGCTATCACCTTCGGTGCCGGCTCAAACTCTTATTACCGTTGGCAACGGCATTCAACCTCTGCGCCGGGGCTCCGTCCGTGGTGGTCTCGATGGCATGATAAATCCAGCGATCCGGAGGACCCACCCAGGTTCTGGCCCTGGTGGTTCCCTGCTCGCGGCCGTCAAGCTAAATCGCGATCAGGCAAGCGCGCAACTCGCCCTCGGTCGTCTGCGGCAGGCTGGCCGAGCGGCCTGCCTGGGCGGCTGGGCCGCGCCGTTCGCCTTCGGGCTGGTGAAGGACGCAACCGGGAGCGACACCATCTGGCTGCTCGCTCCGGCGTTGGCGGCGTTGCCGGCCGCGGCCGGAGTGATCCTGGCGGGCCATGACCGCCGGATGGAACGGATCCCGCCACATCGGTAAGATGGCGGCGGCGGCCTCCACACGGTGACCATTCAGTGCCGGCACTGGGCGAGGCAGATTGAACAGGTTTGAACAACCGCCGATGCGCAACAGTCGGCACGGACTGGAGAAGCAAATGGACCTTGGTCTCAACGGCAAGGTGGCAATCGTCACCGGAGCAGCACGCGGCATCGGCCAGGCAATCGCCGACCGGCTGGCGGCGGAGGGCGCACGCCTCGCCTGCGTGGACCTGCGGAACGCCGAATTCATTGCCGACGTCGCCGACTGGGACGCGGTCTCAGCGATGGTCGAAAAGGTGACGACGGCACTCGGGCCGATCGACATCCTGGTGAACAACGCTGGCATTCCGTGCCGCAAGACGGTTCTCGAGGTTTCGATCGAGGAATGGGACCGGGTGATCCGCACCAACCTCTATGGTTGCTTTTACTGCTCGCGTGCCGTTGCCAGCCGGATGGTCGCCGAAAAGCGGCGTGGCGCGATCGTGAACATCTCCTCGATCCACGGTTTGCTCGCCAAGGAGTCCGTCGGGCCGTACAGCGCGAGCAAGGGCGCCATCAACATGCTCACCCGCCAGCTCGCGGCGGAACTCGGGCGATACGGGATTCGGGTGAACGCAGTGGCGCCGGGCGCCATTGCCACCGAGATCAATCCGCAGCTTTATAGCAGCACCGACCCGAAAGATGTCGCGGTGCAGGTGGCAATGAAGAAGCGCTTTTCCCTCGACCGATTCGGCGCGCCCGACGACATTGCCAACATGGTTGCGTTCCTGGCCTCCGACCTTGTCGCGCCCTACGTCACCGGCGCGATCAATTATGTGGATGCCGGCTACAACTCCGACGGCACGCCGCGGGTCTGACGAACAGCATTCGGGAGGCGGCGGCCGTCGCGCGGACCGTCGCCGCCGTCGCCCCCGTAAATTCCATCGCTGCCCGGACCGGCCCCTAGGTTTTGAAGAACCACGTCTCCGGGTGCGATGTGCCGGGGTTGCGGCAGTGCTGGGCCAGGCAGGCACGGCTGGGGATGTTGCCGAGCTTGCGGCTCACCAGGCGAACCCCCAGCGACGCCGGTGACTGGCCGACGGTGCCGATCGAGAACTGCTGCTCGACGATGATTCTCCAGATCTCCTGGGCCGTCTTGTTGCGCTCGTCATCCTGCTGCCCGGCCGCCGAGCGATAGAGTTCAAGCGCGCGCCTGAGCTCCGGATCGCTCGGTTCCATACCCTGCGCGCCGTTCGACGCAAACCACTTGGCAATTTCGATGCCGCAATGCGCTTCCGTCGGGTCAACCGGCAGAACCTCGCGGGGGAACAGGTACATCAGCTCGCTGCCGCCATTGGTCCAGGGGTCGATCTGCTCCTGATTGGCGGAGAGGCGCTGGAAGGCCAGCCCGCGCTCCATTTGCTTGACATCGCCGTAGATGCCGATCTTGCGCCACTGCTCCGCCACCATCTCCATCTGCTTCGGCCAGTCCATCATGGCGGCCACGGCGTCGATCTGCAGCACCAGGCGCTGGGGGTTGTCGGTGCGCAGCCGGTAGCCGTCGCTGTCCTTCCTGGTAAGCCCGAGCGCGTCCAGCAGCTTGTTGGCGCGGTCAGGATCGTAAGTGGACCAGCGCTTGCGCCACTCCGGCCCCGGGTTCTGCGGCATTGCCTCGGACGGCACCACCGAGCCTGGAATCCCCAGCCCGAGCCAGAACGTCTCATTGAGCTGGTCGCGGTCGATGCCGAGCGCGAGCGCACGCCGGAAGTCCGCGGTGTGCAGCCACTTCGCGATCTCGGGGTCGTCCTTGTAGCTCATGTTGATGTGGATCGCGGTGTCGGCGCCGTTGTAGGCGAGGTCGAGGTGCACGTCGTAGTTGCCGCGGTCGCGGTTATCCAGAATGATCGGCAGCTTCTGCAGGTCGATGTAGCGCTCCTGCATGTCATACTCGCCGGCGATGGCGCGCAGATTCACCACTTCCAGGCTCTCCGCGAGCGTCATGACGATGTTGTCGATGTAAGGGAGCTGGTTCCCTTCCGTGTCCACCGCGTAGTAGTACGGATTGCGTTCCATCGTCCAGGTCGGCGTGTTGATCGGCTTGATGGTGTGCCACGGACCCAGCGTCGGTACCTCGGGGTTGAGCTGCCAGTCCTTCTTGAACATCAGCAAGCGGCCCCAGTTCTCGAAGCCCTGTTCCTTGGCTATCCGGTTGACGTTGGCCTCGGATGAATACTTCGGCAGGAACTGCTTGAGATAATGGCCGGGGCTGTAGGCGCCAAAGTAGTTGCCGATCGATTGCTGCACCGACTGGCCGCCGCCGATCTGTGTGTCGCCGGCCATCATGTCGAGGAACAGGTAGTAGGGAACGTCGAACTGGAACTGGACTGTGGTTTCATCGATCTTCACCAGCCGGCCCGGCTTGCCCATCGGGGACATGTCCGCAATTGGCGTCGGCACGATGTCGCGGTTCGAATAGATGTCCTCGAACCAGAACGCGAAGTCGTCGGCGGTGAACGGGGCGCCGTCGCGCCACTTGTGGCCCTTGCGCAGGAACAGCGTGAAGGTCTTGCCGTCCTTGCCCATCTCCCAGCCCTTGGCGACACAGGGCACGATCTTGCTGCCGGTGACGTCCCAGAGCAAAAGCTTGTCGGAGGAGTTGATACGGTTGCCGTTCTCGCCATCCGACGGGCCGATGAATCCGCGCCGCCAGGTGCCGCCGTAGCGGCCGATCTCGTGCAATGGCTTCAGCACCATCGGCTCGGATGGAACTCGCTGCACAACCGGCGGCAATTTTCCCTGCTTCACCAGTTCGGCGAGCATCGGCGCTTCCTTGAAAGAAGTCGGCACGGCACTGGCGATCGACGCACTCTCCAGCGTGCCGACCAGGCCGGAGGCATGGAAGTTGCTGGTTTGGGTGACGTTCTGGGCGATTGCCCAAGCCCCCGGCGTTGCCATGGCGAGCGCCGATCCGTAACCAAGAACCTGCCTGCGTGTGGTCATCAAATCCTCCCGTCCTGCCCGGTTCGGCAGGAGCCTACGCCAATTCAGGCGTGGTTTGAAGGCGGAACGAGCCGCCATCCGCTGCACGGTCATCCTTCAATCGGTCGTCGGCCCCCCAGGACCTGGCCGGCGTCTTCCTGAGGTTGCAGGATCGGCTGCGCAGCTTCATCCTGGCCGAACTGATCGGAGCGCCGATCCGCCAGCTCGCCGACGCCGCGTCTGCGCCGTGGGTCGGCACCCCCGGCGAGATCAAGGAGACGACCAATGCCTGAGAACCGCGTGCACAACCTTCTTCGCCAGGGCGGTTGCGCCTGGGGCACCATGGCGATGGAGTTCTTCACTCCAGGCCTGTGTGAGACGCTCGCCGCGGCCGGCGCGGATTTCGTGTTCCTCGACATGGAGCACAGCGGTGCCGGCATCGACACCATCAAGGCGCAATGCGTGCTTGCCCGCGGCGCTGGCATCACCCCGCTGGTGCGGGTTGCGGGCTGCGAACGCCACCTGGTGACCACGGCGCTGGACGCCGGTGCCGCCGGCATCATGGTGCCGATGCTGGAGTCCGAGCAGCAGGCCATCGCGCTGGCGTCGTGGTGCCGCTATCGGCCGGCAGGAACGCGTGGCCTCGCCTTCGGCCTTGCGCACGACGCCTACCGCGCCTCGGAGCCCGCGACGGCGATGGCGGCGGCCAACGACGCGGTAATGGCGATCCCACTGATCGAATCGGCGCGGGGCATCGCCGCCGCCGCCGCCATTCTGGCGGTGCCGGGCATCGACCTCGGGTGGATGGGCCATTACGACTTGTCTGACAGCCTGGGCTGCGCGGGCGTCTTCGATGATCCGCGTTATCTCGCCGCCGAGGCGGCGCTGGGCGAGGCGGCGGCACGCACCGGCAAACCGCTCGGCCGGCTGGTGGCGGATGCGCCATCGGCACGCGCCGCCATCGTGCGAGGGTACCGCTGTCTCTGTCTCGGCACGGATGTCGCGCTGCTGCGCGGCGCGCTTGCCGACGCCTTGGCGGCGGCAAGGGAGTGATGCAAAACCAATCAACGCCGGAAGGGGGATAGAGCATGGAGGGCCGCCGGCCGCACGGCCGGGCGGGCCAGTTTTGACCCAGGCTGCGGGCGCCGGCGTTGGCGACACTGGCCGGGACGGAGAAACGCCGCTCGACCGAACAGAGCTTCTCGGTTCAGGACCACGATCCTGCATCCGGGATAGGGCGCGCTGCGGTTGACCGGCAGTACCGGCGGCAATTCGCCGGCAAGCCTGGCTGGGGCTCGCGGCAAGGAAAGGCGGGCAGCCCATTCCGGGCGCCCTCCGGCACCCCGGCCGCGCTGTCCCGTCGGCTCCCGGAGAGGTCAGATAGCACGGCCTGGCGCTACCCAACTGCCGCCTGGTCGCGCGGAGGCACCGACCAGTGCCATGTAACCAATTGAAAAATGGTGCTGTTGGTGAGGATTGAACTCACGGCCTCCCCCTTACCAAGGGGGTGCTCTACCACTGAGCTACAACAGCCCCGGGCGGCAACCTACTGAAAAGCGTCCGCCGCCGCAACCCAGGCCGGGTGCCGGCCTGGCAGCCAGCGGCAGAAAACGGCGCCGGGATTCCGGGCAGTTGTCGGTAGGGCCTGGTCGCTGACGAGCGGCTTGGTCGGGCAACCGGGCGGGTCGAAGCCTCGTGACAAAGGCCGCCAATGGGCGGTTGAGCATTCCGGCAGGCCGTAACGCGAGTGAAGCCTGAGCAGGCCTCGGAAGCGAAGTCATGGAACGCCGGCCCGCCTGAATAACGGGGAAGGTCCGGGAAGCAACCGACAGACGCACCCGTTGCGGTCTAACAGGCTGCTGAAGAAGTCCTCGAAATCCTGATTTGTCAGGATCTGGGCGGCTGGCGGGGCGAGTGTTTGGGCCTGGAGTAGGGAGTTTGTTGGT
>Ga0326727_10027526_pt1 | contig 10431 bp, 11 predicted proteins | sample MB2enrmetagenome_FD_207643 | JGI IMG/M metagenome (GOLD analysis project Ga0326727, IMG submission 207643) | Lab enriched peat soil microbial communities from McLean, Ithaca, NY, United States - MB29MY | ecosystem: Environmental > Terrestrial > Soil > Wetlands > Peat | place: USA: New York...
CGAGCGGGAAGACCTGTCCGGGACATTCTGGATGCATCCGATCTTTTTGTCTTGCCCTCCCGCACGGAAGGCTTGCCTCGGGCCATGATCGAGGCAATGGCTCGTCGACTACCCTGCATAGGATCGAATGTGGGCGGCATCCCCGAATTGCTTAATGCCAGCGAACTGGTGCCAGTGGGCGATGCGGCGGCGCTCGCTGTCAAGATTCAGGAGGTTCTGCGAGATCCTCTTAGGATGGAAAAAATATCGCGCAAGAACTTAGCCGAAGCGATGGAGTATCGCGATTCCGTCCTGTCAGAACGGCGGCGGCAGTTCTACCAGGTTGTCCGGGACCTAACGCGGCAATGGGAAGCAAGACAAGGCCTACATTAATGAAAGTCCTCCACGTCGTAAAAACATCTGATGGCGCGGGCTGGGCGGCAGACCAAGCCGTTGAGCTATCACGCATCGGTGTTGAGATACATGTGGCCCTGCCGCGCGGCCAAGGCGGAACTGTTCAGAAATGGGTGGATGGCGGCGCGATCATCCACATTGGTCCCACGGACCTGCCCGTCCGAAGCCCTTGGACGCTACCAACGTCGATTCACTGGCTCCGTGATCTGGTTTCAAACATACGTCCAGATATTATCCATAGTCATTTCTTTAGTTCGACAATTCTTCTTCGGCTTGCTCTTGGCGCAAATCATCCGATCCCCCGTCTTTTTCAGGTAGCTGGACCCTTGCACATGGAGCACAGGTTCTGGAGGGCGCTCGACCTGTCGACAGCGGGGTCTTGTGACTCCTGGATCGCGTCGAGTCGTTGCGTCATGTCTTGCTATGAGGCGGCAGGCGTTTCCCGAGAGCGGTTGTACCTCAGTTACTATGGCGCCCACACCCACGCGGGCCCGCTGCCGGAGGCGGGATTGCTACGCAAACGGTACTGCATCCCCGATCATATGAAGATAATTGGTAACGCGAACTTCATATATCCGCCCAAATGGTATTTAGGGCAGCGGATCGGCCTAAAGGCTCATGAAGACGTGATCGATGCAATAGGCCTGCTGATTGGGCAGCGGAGAGATGTCATGGGGGTTCTGATTGGCGGGACCTTTAAGGGATCAAAGTGGTATGAGCGCCGCCTACAGGCGCGCGCCAGCGCAGTCGGAGGCGGCCGGATCCTGATGACGGGCTACATGCCGATTTCGGAGATTCGACGTATGATTGGGGATTTCGACGTAGCGGTTCACGTTCCCATCTCCGAGAATTGCGGTGGAGTGGGCGAGCCTCTCCTCGCGAATGTTCCAGTAATCGCAGGGCGTGTGGGCGGACTCCCTGAAGTAGTGGTCGACGGAGTTACCGGAAAGCTGGTCGGTATCCGTGACCCACAAGCGCTCGCGCAAGCGATCACTCATGTTCTCGACTTTCCGGAGCATTACAACGCGCTTGCGAGGGCCGGTCACGAGTTGGTTGACACACTGTTCGACGTGCGACGCACTGCACGAGAGGTCTTCGAGATTTACCGCCATGTATTGGACGATCGTTATCCGCGACCGACTGCGTTTGATTCATTGGCATACCTGCGCGAGATTGCTGGCTCAACATCATACAAAGATCGTCCGTCAGTGCAACCGCGCGTATGAGGCAATACCGCTCATCGTCTTACTATCAGAATGCGTAAAGTAATATCATTGTTGCCCGTCCTAGTGGCGATTATGCTGCTAATACTGTTTGCGCCGCTCTTGGTTTGCATCGCAGTATTGACCGTCATCGACACCCGGTGTTATCCCATCTTTCGTCAGCACAGAATAGGGCAATACGGCCGGCCGTTCTCGATCTATAAATTTCGCACTATGACGGACCTTCGCGACAGCAGTGGCAACTTATTACCGGATGAACAGCGCCTGACTCCGATAGGCCGCTTATTACGAATGGCTAGCCTCGATGAAATTCCTCAGCTATGGAATATCGCGCGCGGTGACATGGCATTTGTCGGTCCGCGTCCCCTCTTACCTGAGTACCTGCCACACTACACGCCACACCAGGCCCGTCGCCACGAAGTCAAGCCGGGTATAACGGGTTGGGCTCAGATCAACGGCCGGAATGCCCTTACATGGGAAGAGAGATTTGATTGTGACGTCTGGTACGTAGACCATAAGAGCCTTTGGCTCGACATGAAGATTCTATGGCAGACTTTGCTGAAGGTGATTGGGCGCGATGGCATTAGCCCAGATGGGCGTGCAACCATGCCGTTCTTTGTGGGTCGTCATCCCAAAAATCAGGAACAAAACAAGCAGTGACTAAAGGAAATATTCTCATCTCATCAGCGGGCCGGCGTGTGGGTCTGATTGAATGCTTCCGTGACACGATTACGTCACGCAGAGCTGATATGTCAATTTTCACTATCGACTCTGGATCAAGTGCACCAGCCTCCTTCGCTTCAGATGGCGCATCGCAGGTTCCGCATTGCACCGATCCCTGTTTTGTGGATGCGGTACTCCAGTATTGTTCAAACAAGGACATAGGGCTTTTGATTCCAACCATCGATACCGAACTTCCCATATACGCATCTGCTTTTCAGCGATTTGCCGAAATCGGTGTGGTGGTTTGCATTTCAGCGCCTTCCACCGTGCGTATATGCCGCGACAAAAGCGCAACCCACAATTGGCTTGTTACGAACGGATTTCCATCGATTAGGCAAACAGACATCCGCACAGCCATACTCGACCCGGCAGCCTGGCCCCTTCCGCTCATTGCTAAACCGTTTAATGGTAGTGCCTCAATCGGTGTTCGCCGAGTGGAGACCCGACTCGAACTCCAGGCAATGGGACAGGCGACAGATGGTTACATTGTCCAGGAAATATGCTCTGGACGAGAGTATACGATCAACCTCTATGTCAATCGAGAGGGCGAATGCATTTGCACGATACCGCACTGGCGGATCGAGGTTCGAGCGGGTGAAGTCTCGAAGGGAATCACTGTTAAGGATCATCGACTCATGGGTCTTGGTCGCGATGTGGCCAAAGCATTGCCCGGAGCTTACGGTCCGCTCAATATTCAGTGTTTCATGGACGAAGCCGGCACCATCCGGATCATAGAAATAAACGCCCGCTTCGGCGGTGGATATCCCTTGGCGCACCGAGCCGGTGGTCGCTTTACGGATTGGCTATTAGATGAAATAGAGGGGAAGCGTCTTTCCTATTTCGAAGATTGGACAGACGATCTTGCGATGCTTCGCTACGACGAAGCCATATTTGTTCCCGGGAGCAGAATCCGAGGATGAAGCGAAGCATTTGTGCTGTCTTTGACATCGACGACACCTTATACCTGGAGCGCGACTACGTTCAGAGCGGCTTTGAAGCGGTGGGCCACTGGGTTGCCAAATGGGTTGGCATCGAAGACTTTGCTGCTCGCTGCTGGTTAAGATTCATAGCCGGGGAACGTAGGTCAATATTTGACGATGCGCTGCGCGAATGCGGCAAAGAACCATCGAGTGATCTAGTTTCCGCTTTGGTCGAAATCTACCGAACCCACGAGCCAGCCATTTCACTCGCCGAGGATGTTCCTGAAGCCTTACAAGCCATCTTATCTATGGCATCGATCGCCGTTGTCAGCGATGGCCCGCTAGTCAGCCAAAGCCGAAAGGTTAATGCACTCGGGTTAGATGTGTTCGCGAAACCAATCGTACTCACCGCGGTGTTTGGCAGCAAGTACAGTAAACCGCACTCTAAAGCCTTTGAGCACGTGGCGCAATGTAGGCCGGCAGACGTTTATCTCTACGTTGCGGATAACCCACTCAAGGATTTTGCTGCGCCGAAACAACTTGGATGGGTTACCGTCCGTGTGAGGCGCCCAGGCGGGCTGTGCTACTCGATGGAAAGCGCAGAGATTACTCCAGATCATGAGATGGGCGACTGCTCGGGGCTACCCGAGATACTCGTGCAGTTGTAACGCATCGAACATGAAGTAATTCGCACTGCGTAACATTTTGCCTTGCGCTCTTGTTGTCGAGCGCTTTTATGGGCAGTACGGCCGAGAGCTACAATCAGAAAGAGCGATCGTGATTCGTATAGGCGTTGATATGGCAAGCGTTTCACAGATTGCCCATTCGCTTTCCGTCAGCACGGGATTCGCAGCGAGCGTGTTTACCCTTGACGAGCGTGAGACTGCTGGGCGATTGCCTGCGTATCGGGCTCATGAGTATCTCGCGGGGCGCTTTGCGGTAAAGGAAGCGGTGCTCAAGGCTTTGCACCTTGGCATCGAAGACCAGACGAAGATGAGGGAGATTGAGGTTTTTTCTGAACTGGATGGCAGTCCCAGTCTGCGGCTGGCTGGGAGCGTAGCCGGGTCAGCCCTTGCTATTGGCCTTTCAGATTGGCAAGTATCTATCTCACACAACGACGGCCTGGTTGTAGCGTTCGTACTGCTTAGTTAAAGAGGGAGGCTATATTGGCTCATTGCAGAATCTCAAATGTTGCTATCCGCGGGGTGGTTTGCATGGTACCAGGCAAGCCTCGCAAGGTAGAGGAGTTCGGCGGAGCATTCGATGCGGAAGAAGTTCAAAAAATTAAAAACACCGTGGGATTGCGACAGGTCTACCGCGTGCCGCCGGGCCAGACTGCGGGGGACCTGTGCAATGAAGCGGCCAACGCATTATTGGATGACCTTGGTTGGGACCGGAACAGCGTAGATGGCTTGATCATGGTAACGCAGTTTCCTGATTACATCTGTCCGGCAACGGCGTGCGTGGCGCATGGAAAGCTAGGCCTGAGCGTCTCGGCCTTTGCGTACGACGTGAATCTTGGATGTTCCGGCTACGTCTATGGACTGTGGATGGCATCGCAAGCGGTTGCGTCTGGGACTGCGAAACGTGTCCTGTTGCTCGCTGGCGACACATCCAGTCAAGTGCTCTCGCCAGAAGACAAATCGGTAGCCATGCTGTTCGGCGATGCAGGCACGGCGACAGCTCTGGAGTTCGATACTTCGGCGTCCGTGATGTCCTACATGCTGGGAACCGACGGAACCGGCTATGAGAACCTGATTGTGCCCGCGGGCGGATTTCGCCAGCGTCCAACTGCTGAAGCATTTGTTCGGACAAAAGGGAATGATGGCGGCGTGCGTTCGCCAATGGAAATTTATATGGACGGCCTTGCGATCTTCAATTTTACCCTGCAACGTGTCGGGCCTCTGGTGCGGGACACCCTTGAACTTCACGGTTGGGAGACGGAACAGGTAGACGGGTTTCTGTTTCATCAAGCCAACGGTTTCATGCTCACTACACTGGCAAAAAAGATGAAGCTTCCAATCGACCGCGTTCCACTGAACATTGGTAAATATGGAAACACATCGATGTCGTCTATTCCACTTCTTCTGGCGGACGATTTCAGCGAGCGTTTGCGAGAAAGCACACCGCAGAATCTGCTCCTGGCGGCGTTCGGCATAGGGTACTCGTGGGCGGCGATGGCGACCACGCTTTCCAGACTTACATCAGCGAAGGTGATTGGCTTGGAGGCCAGAGCGTGATGTTCAATCCACTCGATCTAAGCGGCAAATTGATCCTGGTTACCGGCGCGTCGTCGGGCATCGGTAGAGCAACGGCGATCACGCTTTCCAGATTAGGGGCATCTGTTATTCTTTCTGGACGGCGTGAGGAGGAATTACGCGTAACGTTGGAGATGGCGGATAAAGCATCGAGAATTTACATCGATCCATTCGATCTGAGCGATACCGACGCAATTCCTTCATGGATGAATAGGCTTTGCATGAAGTATGATTCTAGTTTACAGGGCATTGTGCATGCAGCCGGCTTTGGCGTCACCTTTCCCATTCGCGCATCTAACAGGAAAAAGATTGACGAAGTCATGAGTGTCAATGTTTACGCCAGTATTGGCCTTTTACACGGAATTTCCATGAAGGCAATCGGTGGCGAAAATGGTTGTTCAGTTGTCTTCATTTCTTCCGTGGCGGGTTTTGCGGGTGCGGCCGGCAAGACTGTCTATTGTGGATCCAAGGCTGCATTGCACATAATTGCCAAGTCAGCAGCTATAGAGCTCGCGCTTAAGCGAATACGAGTGAACTGTATAGCGCCTGGGTGGGTTGACACGCCAATGCTGCAAAAGGCTTTATGTGAATTGCCTGAAGGGGTTAAGGACCTACAGAATAGACAAGTGCTCGGCCTTATTCCGCCTGAGGAAGTTGGCATAGCCGCGGCATATTTGATTTCCGACGCAGCTCGACATATAACCGGCACAACCCTGGTTCTGGACGGTGGTTATACATGCTGAATTCGCGACTTGTCATAGTGGGCGCAGGCGATTTTGCGCGAGAAGTTCTATGGATGTGTCTGGATATTCCTTCCGAACAGCGCGAGTGGGAGAGTGTGTGCTTTATCGATGACGCTCCCGACACGGCTCGGTCTCATATGCAGCTGTGTCATATCGACGTGCCTGTAATCGGAACAATTCAAGATTTCTCGCCGAGCCCTGATGATCTACTTATCTGCGCACTTGGCGACCCGTGCACCAAACTAAATATCTGCGAACGTCTACAGGCAAGAGGCGGGCATTTCACGAATGTGATTCATCCGATGGCGGCCATTGGTCCAGGGACGAAATTGGGTGTGGGAGTAATCATGGCGCGGTTGTCTATAATCACCGCCAATGTTAGTATCGGCAATTTTGTAACCATCAACTCATTTTCAGGTTGCGGCCACGATGCGGTTGTGGAAGACGGCTGCACCATCAGTTCGCATTGTGACATTACCGGCCACGCGCATCTGGAGCGCGGTGTCTTTCTTGGCAGTCATGCAGCAGTTATGACAGGCGTGAGCATCGGAGCATTTGCGAAAGTTGCGGCAGGCAGCATAGCCTTTCGCAACGTAAAGGCGGGCGAGACCGTGATTGGTGTCCCTGCGAAGTACATTTTTTAACCTTTGTCTTTGGAGGATTTATGAGTTCACAGGAAATCATCGCCCTTTTCGCTGAGTCCATTGAAGTCGAACCGTCCACACTGAAGCCGGAGACGGTGATTGCCGACGTGCCGGAGTGGAATTCGCTCGGCTGGCTTACAATCATGTCGCTATTGGACGAACGATGCCAGATTCGACTGTCCGCGCCGCAGATTCGCGGATTTAAGACTGTCAACGATGCAATATGTGCTGTTAATGACCAACTGTCAGCAAAGAAAGGATAGGCGTGGACGCATATCTCAGAGCGATTGCAACTCATTTACCAGCAAGAGTTGTGACAAATGAGCAGTTGCAAGCGGAGAATCCCGGCTGGGACATTGCGAAAATTGCTGCGAAGACCGGAATTGAGCACCGTCACATCGCTCACGATTCCGAGACTGCGGGCGATCTTGCATTTGTTGCCGGATGCAAGCTTCTGGAAAATTCCGGTATTAACCGTCAATCCATCGACTATCTTCTCTTTTGTACCCAGAGTCCTGACTACTATTTGCCCGCAACGTCGTGTGTGCTTCAACATCGCTTGAAACTCCCCACTAGCTGTGCGGCAATTGATATCAACCAGGGATGTTCAGGGTATGTTTACGGACTGGATATGGCGCGCGCGTTGATTATTTCTGGCAGTGCCCGAAACGTCCTTCTGCTCACCGGGGAGACCTATAGCAAGTACATTCATCCGCGTGATCGCTCGGTACGCGTATTGTTCGGAGATGCCGCCAGCGCTTCGTTGATTTCAGCCGACGGTCCCGGAGCAAAGATCGGCTCGGCCTGTTTAGGAACCGACGGCGCTGGAGCGTCAAATCTTATTGTTCCCGCCGGCGGGGCACGCACTCCAATGGGCGATAAATACCCTGAAGAAACTGTGGATGAGCACGGATGCGTTCGCACCGCCGCAAATCTTTATATGAATGGTCAGGAATTATTTTCGTTCACTCTGCACCGGGTTCCTGAGCTTGTGCGCAATACATTAGCCAAGAACAATCTCACCGTGGATCAGGTGAAGTGGTTTGTGTTTCATCAGGCCAACGCCTTTATGAATAAGCATCTACAGTCCAAGCTGAAGATTGATGTATCGCGCATACCGGCATTTCTCAAATACGTAGGCAATACGGTTAGCAACACGATTCCTTTGACGATTATGAACTGTCACCAGCAATTCTCTTCAGGCGATAACGTGATGCTAATTGGGTTCGGAGTTGGGTATTCATGGGGTGCTAGCGTTTTGAGCTGGGAGCCGATTATTTCGGCGTGAAGCTGATAACAGCTCAAAAAAATGTTTGCTGTCGAGTATCGCAGCGTTTCAGACGTCATTTATGAAGCTAATCATATGAGCAGAATTCTTCTCTCTGTACCACACATGGGTGGAACCGAAAAGGGGTTCGTCAATCAAGCGTTCGCGACGAACTGGCTCTCTACAGTTGGCCCGAATATCGCAGCGTTTGAGCAGGCAATTGAAGCCAGGGTCGGCCTGCCGGCTGTTGCCCTGGGTAGTTGTACTGCCGCTATCCATCTTGGACTGCGTCTTCTCGGCGTGGGCCCGGGCGACGAAGTTTTCTGTTCGACTCTTACATTTGTCGCAGGATGTAATCCAGTTCGCTATCTCGGCGCTGAACCGGTTTTTCTGGATAGCGATTACTCCACTTGGAATTTAGACCCGAACATCCTCGAAGAAGCTCTCCGCGTACGTGCACAGCGAAAGAAACTGCCCCGTGCCCTCGTCGTCGTGCATCTCTATGGGCAGTGTGCCGACATGGACCCCATACTGGTACTTTGCCACCAGTATGATGTGCCTGTGCTAGAAGACGCAGCTGAAGCCCTAGGCAGCACCTATAAGAATCGGCCCGCGGGGTCAATTGGCGACATAGGAGTGTTCTCTTTTAACGGAAACAAGATCATTACAACAACTGGCGGCGGCATGATCGTCTCCCGCAACGCTGCCTGGGTAGATAAGGCGCGATTCTGGTCGCAGCAGGCGCGCGATCCTGGACTTGCCTACGAACACTCGGAGATGGGCTACAACTACCGCATGAGCAATGTGTTGGCGGGTATTGGCCGAGGTCAGCTCGAGGTCCTCGATCTGCGCGTCGAACAGCGCCGCGCCATCGCGTTCCGTTATCGCGACGCGTTTGCCGACCTTCCCGGGATCACTCTAATGCCCCAGGCGCCTTACGGCCTCCACACAAACTGGCTTAGCTGCTTCCTCATCGATGAGCAAGAATTCGGCTCATCTAGAGATGTACTGATCCGGGCGCTCGATGAGGCGAACGTGGAGTCCCGTCCAGTTTGGAAGCCAATGCACTTGCAGCCGCTGTTTGCGGGATGTGAACATTATGGCGGAGAGGTAGCAGAGGACTTGTTCAGGCGAGGGATATGCTTGCCAAGTTCGAGCAGCCTTTCCAAAGAAGATCAGTTGTACGTCATTAATTGCGTACGGAAAACGGCTGGCGCGAAAACGGTGAAGCAAACGGTCCAAACGGAGTGTCTTGCGGAAGCCGGGCCCGAAAGGGTTGCGGAGCAAGGAAGTTGAATATGCGCAAGACAATGGGATTCATTGATCGCATCAAGGCACTGCATCGACTGATTGTGTGGGTGGTGCAGATTGGGATATTTGCATTCTCAGCAGTGACGTCATTTCTACTGCGGTTCGACTTCAGCCTGCCGCCGGCGTATTATCGCCATTTGGCTTATGCACTTCCGATCTGGATTGTGGTCAAGATTGTTGTATTCCGTGCTGCCAATCTTGATCGGGGTTTGTGGCGATACACATCGGTGGCCGATCTCATCCGGCTCAGTTACAGCAACCTTATTGCCTCGTTCATCAGTTGCATTCTCATACGGTTGATAGCGCCTTTTGGATTCCCACGATCCATATACGTTCTCGATCTGATGATCTGCTTTCTGGCCACGAGCGGGCTTCGGCTGATGGTGCGAATTATATCGGAAGCCACTTCATATGCGCGGGGCGAAAGGGCCGTGGAGAAGAACACGCTGATCTACGGAGCAGGAGACGCAGGTATCATTCTGCTAAGAGAGATTCGGAACAATCCAAGATTGCCGTATCGTGTTCTAGGTTTTCTGGACGACCGGCTGGACAAGAAGGGCCTGCGCCTAGCCGGCATACCGGTGCGCGGTGGAGGTGAACAGGCAGCGTCCCTGGTAAATAAATACAATATTAAGACCATTTTGATAGCCATTCCTTCGGCCACCGGTAGCGAGATGACACGAATTATGGAGATGTGCTATGCGACGGGAGCCGAGATCAAAACTGTGCCTGGGTTGTGCGAGGTGATTGAGGGAAACGGCCTCGCTGGACAGATTCGCGAAGTGGCCGTCGAGGATCTCCTGGGCCGCGTCCCTGTACATCTTGAAGAGGGTCAGATACGTGGAACGCTTGAAGGTAAAGTCGTCCTTGTAACCGGCGCTGCAGGATCCATTGGCTCGGAACTTTGCAGGCAGATCGCTCGCTTCGATCCCGCCGGGATTATCGGCTT
>Ga0326727_10027527_pt1 | contig 10430 bp, 6 predicted proteins | sample MB2enrmetagenome_FD_207643 | JGI IMG/M metagenome (GOLD analysis project Ga0326727, IMG submission 207643) | Lab enriched peat soil microbial communities from McLean, Ithaca, NY, United States - MB29MY | ecosystem: Environmental > Terrestrial > Soil > Wetlands > Peat | place: USA: New York...
GCCGCGTGATCATGCGCGATTCGATGGGAACGCCTTCTTCCATGCCGAGGCGCTGCAGCAGGGTGGAAACCCACTCCTTGGCGAAGATTCGCATCAAGTCGTCTTCGAGCGAAAGATAGAAGCGCGAGGAGCCGGGATCGCCCTGGCGGCCGGCACGTCCGCGAAGCTGATTATCGATGCGGCGCGCTTCATGGCGTTCGGTGCCGAAAATATGCAACCCGCCCGCCGCAATCACGTCCTTATGTTCCTGATCCGTTTCGTTCTTGTAACGCGTAAAAATCTCGTTCCACTGATCGGTCGGGACCGCGTATTCATTGCCCGCGTAGTACCAAACCGTGCGGTTGGGATCGTCGGCCTCGGCTTCGATCTTGCCTTGCGCGGCGCGGATCGGCTGCGCGATTCCCTTCTTCACGCATTCCTGCTTGGCCATGAATTCGGCATTGCCGCCGAGCAGAATGTCGGTGCCACGGCCAGCCATGTTGGTGGCGATCGTGACCATCCCTTTGCGCCCGGCCTGCGCGACAATTTCCGCTTCGCGCTCGTGATACTTCGCGTTCAGTACGACGTGCTTGATTCCCTTCTTCTTCAGCAGTTCCGAAAGCCGCTCCGACTTCTCGATCGAGGTCGTGCCCACCAGCACCGGCTGTCCGCTCTCATGCAGCCGATGGATTTCATCGGAAGCCGCAAAATATTTTTCCTTCTCCGTGCGATAAACGATGTCTGGATTCTCTTTGCGCAGCAGCGTGCGATTCGTCGGAATAACGATGACTTCGAGCCGGTAAATTTTGTCGAATTCCGGCGCTTCGGTTTCCGCCGTACCCGTCATGCCCGCCAGCTTCTTGTACATGCGGAAATAATTCTGGAACGTGATCGTCGCGAGCGTCTGATTCTCGCGCTCGATCTTCACATTTTCCTTGGCTTCAATCGCCTGGTGCAGCCCGTCGGACCAGCGCCGCCCCGGCATCAATCGCCCGGTGAATTCGTCCACGATCAGCACTTCACCGTCTTTGACCACGTACTCGACGTCTCTCTTATAAAGCGCGTGCGCTTTGACGGCGGTCTCAACGTGATGTTTCAGCGCCCAGTTTTCCGGGTCGGCGATGTTGCCGATCCCCAGCAGCTTCTCCACTTTTTCCCAGCCGTCGTCGCTGACCGTGACGTTGCGGTGCTTTTCGTCGACCACATAGTCACCGGTCATGATCTTGGGCTCGCCCGGCTGCGTATCGATTTCCTCGCCCTTTTCGAGCTTGGGGATGATGCGATTCACCTTGTAGTACTTGTCGGTGGATTCCTCGCTAGCGCCCGAAATAATGAGCGGCGTCCGCGCCTCGTCGATCAGGATGGAATCGACTTCGTCGACGATGGCAAAGTTGTGCATGCGCTGCACGCAATCGCGCAGGTCGAACTTCATGTTGTCGCGCAGATAGTCGAAGCCAAATTCATTGTTCGTGCCATAGGTCACATCGGCAGCGTAGGCGGCTCGGCGCTCCGCATCGTCAAGGTCGTGGACGATCACGCCCACCGTCAGCCCGAGAAAGCTGTAGAGCTTGCCCATCCATTCCGAGTCGCGCTTGGCCAGGTAATCGTTGACCGTGACCACGTGAACACCGCGTCCACTGAGCGCATTCAGATACACCGGGAGCGTGGCGACCAGCGTTTTGCCTTCGCCGGTCTTCATTTCGGCGATCTTGCCTTCGTGCAAAACCATGCCGCCGATCAACTGCACGTCGAAGTGCCGCATGTTGAGCACGCGCCGTCCCGCTTCGCGCACCACGGCAAACGCTTCCTCCAGCAGTTCGTCGAGAACGCCCTTGAGCACGACGGCGCGCTCGGCTTCGATTTCCTTCTGCCGGTCGCTATTCTGGAGATCGATGTCGGGAGCATCGGCATCCGCCGACGGTTCGTCGGTAATCGAGCTGAGACGCTCCTGAACACGGGCGCGAAACTCCGCCGTCTTGGCTCGAAGTTCGTCGTCGGAGAGCTTCTGCATCTCCGGCTCAAGCGCGTTGATAGCCAGCACGCGAGGCTGCAGGCGCTTGACCTCGCGCTCGTTCTTAGTCCCGAAAATCTTACCCAGCAAAGTGTTGATCAAAACGAAAACCCTTCAGAGGACACGCGTCCCACCTATCAGTAAAAGCCTAGCACATTAGATGCGCGGGGGATGGCGAAGGACGGACAAGACAAATGCCGCGCCGCGCAAGTTCACGGCCTGCACCCAACGAGTGTCGTCTTGAGCGAAGCGAAAGATCTATGTATTTGAGTTTCGCGATGCTGCCGCGGGTTCTGCGGGGAGCGGCTTTAAAGAAACGGATTCTGAATTGCCAAATCCCCAAAGCGTCGCCCATGCTGCATGTCTTCGCTGTACAGAACTTTGCAACCGCCTTGTAGCGCCGCCACAACGATAAGAGAGTCGTACCACGCAATTTGGTCTGCCGCCTGTAGCCGGAGCGCTTTCAAGAATAGCCCGGACGACGACGGAACAGTCATCATCGGCAGCAGGACTTTGAAGAAATACAATTCCAGTTCGGTCACCGTCATCGTAACCCTGAACTGCCGCAGGCTGACGTTCATGAACTCCTGCACGACCTGGTAGCTGATCACGCCCAGCCTCGACCCCACCCCACGCGTGACCAATTCCTCGGCTATCCGCGCCTTGCGAGAATCAGCCGGGTCGAGCGAATAGACGAAAATGTTGGTGTCGAGGAAGTATCTATCGTTCATTCATCTCGTCGCGTGTAAACTTGCGGCCCGCATTCACATGACGGAGGCTGTTGTAGAGTTCCGTGACCTCGGCGGCGCTAACGCGGCGGGATCCGTACTGAATCAGCCATTCGCGGAAAGCATCAATCAGGGACCTGTGCTCGCTGCGGGCAACTTCGCGGGCGCGTTCAATGTCAGATTCGGTGGCGCTAAAAGTTATGTTCTTCATATGGACTATCGCTCATTCATCTCGTCGCGCGTGAACTTGCGGCCTGCATCTGCGTAGCGCAGCTCTTGCATCAGCGCACGATACTTCCGCGCTCGAACCCGGCCAGCGATCCCCCTCAGCCAATCGCGGGAAAAGACCATGCAACATGATTCGCACTATAATAGTGTACACGAGACCCGTGCGCCTGCAAAGGCGGCATCGCCCCCGAGAGCTCGCTATTGTCCTGCTATTCAGTTCCGTAGCTCAAACGACCCACAGCGCCGCTTCCTAGTTTTCTCCAGCCGTCTTTAGTATATTCACCTCGGACATGCCCACCTTCTACCAGCGTTTCCAGGAATCGGCCCGGAAGTTTCCCGACAACATTGCGCTTGAGATTCAGCGGCAGCAAACGATTGAGCGTGTCACCTTTGCGGAACTGACACGGATGTCGGAGAGCGTCGCGAACTGGCTCTCGACGCGGGTGCCGCGCGACGCGCGCGTGGCCATTCTGGCGGCGAATCATCCGCGATGGGTCGCGGCATACTTAGGGATCATCGCGGCCGGCAGGACGGCGGTCCCGCTCGACACGGCTTTCCACGCCGACCAGGTGAGGACGTTGCTGATCGACAGCGGCGCTTCCCTGTTGTTCTGCGACGTGAAGCATCTTCCGGTGGCGATGGAAGCGATCGTGGGACTCAACCTGCCTCTGGTGATGACTTCCGCTGCGGCCGAGCAGGCCGCGACTAACATAAATGCGGCCGCTCCCACTCATCGCACAGAACGCGATGAGTGGGGCACCCAGGGTTTGACCGAACAAACTGCGACCCTGCGAATTACCGAGAGCTTCGCCGCCGATCTCGATTCCATTTTCGCCGCCGGCCCCGCCGGCTTTCAGCCCCTCGTCCCGGCGGAGAGCGATTTGGCAGCGCTGCTCTACACCTCGGGCACGACCGCCGATCCCAAGGGCGTCATGCTCAGTCACGCCAACCTCGTCGGCGAGGCGAATTCGGTGCTCGCCACCATGAAGATTGGCCCTGAGGATGCCCTGCTGGGAATTCTCCCCATGTTTCACGTTCTCGCGCAGATGGCGAATCTTTTTCTGCCTCTATTCAACGGCGCGCGCGTCGTGTACCTGGAGACGCTGAACACCACCGAATTGCTGCGCGCTTTGCAGGAGCGCAACATCACCGCGTTCTGCGTTGTGCCCCAGTTTTTCTACCTGATTCACGAGCGCATTTTCAAGGAACTGAACCAACGCGGCAAGTTCACGCTGCGGCTGGTGCGTACGCTGATGGCGTTCAATCGCGCGCTGCGTCGCATCGGACTCAACGCGGGCAAACTCTTTTTCGGCAAGATTCACGCCACCTTCGGCACCCACATGCGCTATCTGGTGACCGGCGGCTCGCGATTCGATCCGGCCGTTGCCCGCGATTTTTACGCTTTCGGCATCGACGTTCTGAACGCCTACGGCCTGACGGAAACCTCAGGCGGCGCTTTCGTCAACCCCCCGGGCCGCCCGATCGTATTTGGCTCGGTCGGGCCGCCCTTTCCCGGGGTCGAAGCCAGAATTGTCGATCCGCAGCCGGCCGAAGAAAGCACGCCGCCCGTGGGTGAGATTGCGATCCGTGGCGCACTCGTGATGAAGGGATATTGGAATCGCCCCGAGGCCACGGCCGAAGCGCTGCGCGACGGCTGGCTCTACACCGGCGATCTTGGCTACTTCGATTCCGGCGGCAATCTGTTCATCACCGGGCGGCGCAAGGAAGTCATCGTTCTCGCCAACGGAAAAAATGTGTATCCCGAGGAGATCGAGGCGCACTACCTCCAGGCGCCGTACGTGAAAGAAATTTGTGTGATGGGGCTGGAGGCGCGCCCGGGAGATCCGACGTCGGAGCGCCTGCATGCCGTGGTCGTCCCCAACTTTGACTTGCTCCGCGAGCGCAAGATCCTCAACTCAAAAGAGGTTATTCGCGGCGACATTGAAGCGCTCTCCCACAAAATTGCTTCCACCAAGCGTCTGGGAAGTTACGACATCTGGCAGGAAGATCTGCCACGCACGACGACGCGCAAGTTAAAGCGCTTCCAGATTGAAAAGAGGGTTCGCGAGCTGCAGCAAAAGCAGGGCGGCGGCGATTCCTCGGTGGGCGCGGAGAAGCCTCTGACCGCCGACGAGCAATCGTGGCTGCAGCGCGAGGATGTAAGGCGCGCTCTAGCCATCATGCGCGAATCTTCGCGCAACCTACTCGACGCCATTCATCCCGCCCACAATCTGGAGCTCGATCTGGGACTCGACTCCATGCAGCGGGTCGAATTGCTGACCGCTCTCGAGCAGCAACTGGGCGGCAACGTACCGGAGACGCAACTGGGAGAAATTTATTCGGTGCGCGACCTCATCGATGCCGTCCTTGCCAGTGCGAGCCGAGGCGAGGGCCACGCCGGAGCAGCCGCCCCGCCTTGGTCGACAATCTTGAGCGAGCCGGTAACCGATCCCGAGGTCCTCGCCCTGGCGCGCCACAATATTTTTGCCGAGGTCTTTTTCTTCCTGCTGGGAAAGCTGATCTATCTTTTCGCGCTCGATCGCTTTCGCCTCAAAACCCGCGGCCTCGAAAATCTGCCCGAAAAAGGCCCCTATCTGATCTGTTCGAATCACCAGAGCTATATCGATCCGGTGGTGCTGGCTGGGGCGCTCCCATGGCGATTGCTTCGCGATTCTTTTGCGCTGGGCACCAGCGACATTTTCGGCAAAGGATTCATGCGGCGGCTGGCGCGATGGCTGCGCACCGCCGTGCTCGATCCCGACACGAACCTGGTTCCAGCCATGCGCGCTGGGGCCTTTGGCCTCAGCCAGGGACACATTCTCGTGCTCTATCCCGAGGGCGAGCGCACCAACGACGGCAAGCCGAGAGTATTCCGCAAGGGCGCCGCAATTCTCTCCATTCACACCCAAGCCCCGATCGTCCCGGTCGCCATCGAGGGCTTCTATGCCGCCTGGCCGCGCCACCAGAAGCTTCCCAAGTTCAACGATCTGCAGATGGTATTCGGCAAGCCGATTCAACCTCCACCGCTGCAGGAAGCGAGCGAGGTGGCGTATGAGCGGCTGACCTCCGAGCTGAAATCCAGAGTGGTAGCGATGTGGGAGGAATTGCGAGAAAAGGAATTGCGCGGGAAAGACTCGCGCCCGGCGGAAGAGAATTCGAAGCCTGCGGCGCTCCCTGAAAGCCCTTAGCCATCTATGAGTGCGGCTACGCCCCCGCGCCCTGAGCTTTCCCGTCCAGGATTTTCACCAAGGCCTGCACCACGCCGGCGTGAAACTTCTGGCCCGATCCCGCCACGATCTCCTGTTCGGCTTGGTAGGGCGACAGCGCTTTGCCGTTCGCGCCGCTGATCAGTTTCTGATAAGCATCCGCCACCGCCAGAATGTGCGCCTCAATGGGAACGTTGACCGAGCGCGCTCCCTGCTCCCGCACAATCTGCTGCGCGACGATGATCGGAATCACCCGCCGCAGCGAATTTCCGGCGGCTTGGGTGCGGGCATCGGCCTTGCGTGACTTGCGGAAACTCGCAATCACTTCGTCGCGGCTCATATCGGCGGCCTTATAGAGAATGTCGTTCGTAATCCCGAGCTTACTCAGATCCCGCAGCAACACCGCCGACCGCAACAACTCGGCGCGATCCGAACCGAGGCCCATCGCCTCCGCCATTCTTATCGACGCCTCCACCACCCGCTGGTTTTCACCCACGCCCAGCTTCTCGTTCGCCATGACGTGTTGCAGAACCAGCAACAGCCCGCTGAAGCTTTCCCGTATGTCGGTGGTCATCGCCTGCTTGCGTTCGTAGAGCGTACCCATCACATAGCCGACCACCACCAGAATCCCCGCCCAGATGGCAAAGTTGAACAGCCGCTCCCCAGGCAGCGACAGCACTGCGTGCTGGGGCATCAGGTTGTTCAGAAAGTTGAGCAGAACCACCAGGAATACGCTGGCAAAAGCGGTGAGCGTCGCGTGCCGGCGTCCGAAGTAGTAGGCCGAGTACAGAGTCGGCAGAAAATAAAAGCAGAGCGCCATGGGCAGCGACTGGGCGAAGAATTGCACCATCGCCGCAATCAGAAACAACGACAACAACAGGATACTTTCCTTGGCGATTTTGCTCATAATTATTGCCCCGATCGTCCAACCTGCGCTAGCGGGCAGGAAACGCCCTCTTGCCATGTTGGAGCAACGGCGCGCCCCGTGCAAAGTTACCGGGGTAATGACCGTCTTTTAACCGGGGCACGGCGGCAATGTCAGGACCCGGACTTGATCCCACGCATCCAGCCAACTCAGGCCTGCCGCAGAAACAGCCGGATCAGGCAGAAAGTCGCAGCGGACATGGCCGCCGCCGCCGGAATGGTGACCAGCCAGGCCCACACAATTCGCGTCGCCACCCCCCAGCGCACCGCCGACAACCGGTTGACCGCGCCCACGCCCACAATGGCCCCGGTAATGGTGTGCGTAGTGCTGACTGGAATTCCGGCCAAGGCAGTAGCGAACAGAGTGATGGCTCCCGCGCTCTCGGCGCAAAAGCCGCCGACCGGCTTCAGCTTTGTGATCTTCTGGCCCATGGTATGCACGATGCGCCAACCTCCAAAATAAGTTCCAGCGGCGATGGCGGCGTGGGCGGCGAGGATGATAGGCCAGTGCAGATGTCCCCAACTGCCGAGCATGTCTTCCTTGCGCATGAATCCCGCGGTATAGAGAGCGCCGGCGACGATCCCCATGGTTTTCTGCGCGTCGTTGCCGCCGTGTCCCAGGCTATAGGCAGCCGCCGAGAGCAGTTGCAGCTTGCGAAACCACTTGTCGACCTGCTGCGGCGCTTTGTTTCGTAGCAGCCAATAAATGGCAACCATGAACGTGAAGGCCAGAACCAGCCCCATGATGGGCGCGACCACAATGAAGATCAGGGTCTTGTACCACCCGGAGGCGATGATCACCGAGGGAGCCGAGCGCCATCCAACATGAATTGCCTCATGTGTCATAGCGGCGCCAGCGTATCCGCCGATTAACGCGTGCGACGAGGAAGTCGGCAGACCCCACCACCACGTCAGCAGATCCCAGACAATGGCGCCGAACAGCCCGGCCAGCACCACGTACTGATCCACCGCATCGAGCCGAATCATGCCGCGGCCAATGGTGTTGGCGACCGCGGTGCCCAGCAGAAAAGCGGCCAGGAAGTTGAACGCCGCCGCCCATACCACCGCCAGTTTGGGAGAGAGCACGCGCGTCGACACAACTGTCGCGATGCTGTTGGCGGCATCGTGAAACCCATTGAGGAAGTCGAAAATCAGCGCGACCACGACCGTGATCACCACCAGCACGACTCCCGCGTTCACCTGAATTCGCTCCTTCGCGGCAATTTCATCGGGACGTGGTTGAACCTATGCGCTCTTCAGCACGATCGCTTCCAGCACGTTGGCCGCATCTTCGGCCTTGTCGGTTGCGGTTTCGAGCACTTCGTAGAGTTCCTTCATCTTGATCAGCTGGATGGGATCTTTCTCGTGTTCGAACAGTTCCCCAATGGCCTTGCGGCTGACCTGATCGGCTTCGTCCTCGAGCCGGTTGACTTCGTCGCAGTGCTGCATCACCTTGCCATTTTTCTCCAGCAGCGAAACGCCGCGCGCCAGTTCCTCGCTTTGCAGCACCAGGATTCCCGCCAACTCCGCCGCTGCCTCGGTGGGCTGCGCGATTTTGTACATCACCATGCGCGTGGCCGCGGTATTCATAAAGTCAAGCACGTCGTCGAGCGACGACGCCAGGCGATGAATATCTTCGCGGTCGAAAGGCGTGATGAAGCTCTGGTTCAGCTTGGCAATAATGGCGTGGGTCGCCTTATCGCCCCGATGCTCGATGGCTTGCATCTGTTCGACCCGGATTTCCAGGTCGTGGGGATCTTCCATGATGCTGCGCAACAAGCGGGCGCCGTCGTTCATGTGCGCGGAAAGTTCGGCAAACAAATCGAAAAATTTGGTCTCGTGCGGAAGAAGACGGATCATGTCACCGTTAGCTGGTCAAAGGATCAGGACGGGGTACTATCTCATGCCAGCCAAGCACCGCGCAAGGAAGCCGGTCACGTGGTCGTCGGAACTGATCGCGGTGGCGGTTGCCGAAAAAGTTGGCGTGGTGGAAACCGCTGCCGACTTTTTCAAGAAGCGGGCGGGCGAGGCCACCGGCGAAGGACTAATGAAGTTTCTCGCAACGCGCCCAAGACCGCGCTCGAACCGGAAGATATGCTCCGGTAGCGGAGGTCCCCCCGCCCAAGCGGAGCTTGGACGGGGCACGCTCCGTGTTTCGGATGATTGCGATGGGATAAGCCGTCCGCCCCGTCATCCAGGCATGATCTGGCTATTCGGCGTCTTGAAATGTTGGATTACCGAATTGACTGTCCTAGAAACAGGTTTCGATGATTGCACCTTCGATTTCTAAACGGACAACGTAACATCGGTCTGCGTATTGGCCTGTCGGCCACTGGTTTACTGCACTGGCGGAATCTGTTCTCCGGACCGCCAGTCTTCCAAACTGGATGACATGCGACTCCCCCAGTCCATCATCCAATTTCTTTCCGTCCGCACAATCCACTTTCTAACAATTGGCAGTTTGAGCCTGCTCCTCGGAATGGCGTCCGTGAGCGCCAGCGCGGCTTCGACGCAACTCGCGGGAACACCCACGTATCTTCGATTTGGCGGTACCGTTGTCGGTCAGACCGAAACTCTGCTTGCTACGCTGACTAACAACGGACAGACGAATGTTACCATCTCCGGAGTTACTGTAAGTAACTCCGAATTCACCACCTCCAACTTGAGCCTGCCGCTGGTCTTGCTTGCCGGACAGAGTGTTGATCTAAGTGTAAGCTTCAGTCCAACCGCGATAGGATGGACGGAAGGTACGGTCGATATCTCCAGCAGTGCTTCGAATGTTGCTTTTCAATTTGAGGTTAGGGGTTCAGGCGTGAGCAGCGAGGCCGTGGCCGCCAGCCCCTCGATTGTGTCATTTGGCCAAGTGCCGATAGGAACCACATCCACCGTGCCTGTCGTAGTAATGAACATTCGTTCCTGGAACGTAATCCTCTCGGCCATCCAGACAACGGGCGTCGGATTCTCGATGAGCGGGCCCAAGTTCCCTTTGACTCTAGGCACAGGGCAAAGCGTCACCTTGAGCGTTGCCTTCGCCCCACAATCGGCCGGCACGACCGGGGGTAGCCTTTGTATTTCTGATAATGGTCCCGCGCTGGTCATACCTCTCACCGGTACCGGCGCAACTCCCGGTCAACTTACTGCCAATCCTGCGAGTCTGGCCTTTGGCAACGTACAAGCCGGGACCAACATGACTCTAACCGATTCGCTCACGAACACGGGCGGGGCGAGCGTGACGATCTCGCAGGCTACCGTTACCGGGACGGGATTCAGCATTAGTGGGCTGAGCTTGCCACTGGTCCTTAATCCCGGCGCAAGTGTGACGTTCAGCGCGGTGTTTGCGCCGCAATCGGCGGT
>Ga0326727_10027529_pt1 | contig 10430 bp, 7 predicted proteins | sample MB2enrmetagenome_FD_207643 | JGI IMG/M metagenome (GOLD analysis project Ga0326727, IMG submission 207643) | Lab enriched peat soil microbial communities from McLean, Ithaca, NY, United States - MB29MY | ecosystem: Environmental > Terrestrial > Soil > Wetlands > Peat | place: USA: New York...
TCACCACCCGCTGCATGTTAAAGGTGGCGCACAAGGTGGCGACCGACGATTTCATGCCCGCGATCCAGCGGCGCGGCAGCAAATCGGCCCCGCGCTCATAGAATGCCGGCACGATTTCGTGCTCCAACTGGCCGTACAGGGCCGCGGATTCCACCTGGTCCTGATATTCCGCGTTGTCGTAATTCTCCCCGCGCCCGATCGCCCAGCCGATGAAGCGTTTCTCCCCCTCGGCTTTCTGCCATGCCTCGTCCCACCAGCCGTCCAGCGTGCTGAAATTGAGCGCGCCATTGGCCAGGGCCTTCATCCCGCTGGTGCCGCTGGCTTCCAGAGGCCGCAGGGGGGTATTCAACCAGATGTCCGATCCCTGCACCAGATAGCGCGCCACCGCCATGTCGTAATCCTCCAGGAAGACTATCCGGCGCCGGAATTGCGGCAACTGCGCCGTCTTCACGATCTGCTGGATCAGAGCCTTGCCGGCATCGTCCTTGGGGTGGGCCTTCCCGGCGAACACGATTTGCACCGGCCGTCCCGGCTGGTTCAGAATGCGCTCCAGGCGTTCGGGGTCGCGCAGCAAGAGCGCCGCCCGCTTGTAGGTGGCAAAGCGCCGCGCGAATCCGATGGTGAGAGCGTCCGGATCCAGCACCTCGTCAGCCGCATTGATTTCCGACGGGGAGGCGCCACGCCTCTGCAACTGCGCGCGCAGGCAGCGCCGCGCGTAAGCCACCAGCCGTTCCCTGCGGCGCTCGTGCGTGCGCCACAATTCTTCCGCCGGAATCGATTCCGCGCGCCGCCACAGCTTGCTATCGGCGTGCTCCTCGCGCCATTGCGGCCCCAGATAGCGGTCGTAGAGCTGGTTCATCTCGTACGAAATCCACGAGCGGAAATGAACTCCGTTGGTGATGTGCCCGATGGGGATCTCGTCCTCGGGCACGCCCGGCCAAATCGCCTTCCACATCTGGCGGCTCACCTTGCCATGCAGTTTGCTCACGCCGTTGCTGGAGGCGGCCAGCCGAAGCGCCAGCACGGTCATGCAGAATTCTTCCGCATCGTTCTGCGGATTCTGCCGGCCCAGCCCCAGAAATTCCCACCGGCTCAGTCCGCACCGGCCCCTGTAGTCGCCCAGGTACCGGTCCATCAGGCCCGGCGAAAAATAGTCGTGGCCGGCGGGCACCGGGGTATGCGTGGTGAAGATCAGTCCCGCGGAAGCCACTTCGCGCGCTTCCGCGAAGGAGAGATTCCGCTTTTCCATCAATCGCCGCACCCACTCCAGGCCGAGAAACGCCGAATGGCCTTCGTTCATGTGACACACCGTGGGCTCGATCCCCAACGCTTCCAGCGCCCGATACCCCCCAATGCCGAGCAGAATTTCCTGCTTGAGGCGCATCTCCAGATCTCCGCCGTAGAGCTGGTCAGTAATGTCGCGATCCTCCGGGCGGTTCTCCGCCAGGTTGGTATCGAGCAGGTACAGCGGCACCCTCCCCACTTGCACGCGCCATATCTGCGCTGTGACCGAATGCGAGTCGAGAGTCACCTGAATCGTGACCACCCGCCCGTCCGGCTGGCGCTCCAGGTTCACGGGAAAGTTCTGAAAATCGTTGTCCTCGTAAGATTCCTGCTGCCAGCCGGCGGCATTGAGATACTGCCGGAAATATCCTTGCTGATACAGCAATCCCACCGCAACCAGAGGGATTCCGAGATCGCTGGCCGATTTCAAATGGTCGCCCGCCAGAACGCCCAGTCCGCCGGCGAAAATGGAAACGCACTCCGATAACCCGAATTCCGCCGAGAAGTATGCCGCCCGCAATCCTTCCACGCTGCCGTAGGTGCGGCGGTACCACGTGGATTCGGCCGCCATATAGGCATCCAGTTCGCGCGTAGTTCGCGCCAGGTGGGCCAGAAACGATTCGTCGCGGGCAAGCGCCTGCAATTGCCCCTGTTCCAACAGGCCGAGCATGCGCACGGGATTGTGTCCCGTAGACTCCCACAGATCGCTGTCCAGGCGGCGGAACAATTCGATGGTGTTGTGGTCCCACGCCCAGCGCAGATTATGGGCCAGCTGCCGAAGGCCTTCGAGCGGAGCCGGGAGCGACGGCACCACCTGGAATGCATGAACCGGTTTCATTGTTCTCATTATAGGGATTTAAGAGTATTAATACTGTTAGCGACTAGTTAACGTTTTCTGACATTTTTTGCAAATCCGCCGGTTTCCCGCCCCTTCCTGCCCTTCCGTCAGCGCTAGAATGGAAAGCACCGGATTTTAGTGACGGAGGTGATCAGGTGGAATCGAGACCGCTTGCAACGCATGCCGGCGAAAGCACCGCGCTTCCGCTGGAAGAGCGGATCCGCTTGCGCGCTCATCAACTGTATATCGAGCGTGGCAACGAATCGGGCTCCGAAATGGACGATTGGCTCCAGGCCGAGGACGAAATAGCGGCTGCGCAGGAACAAATGCTGGGGCGGGACTGAGGATTGGACTTGAGCGGAACGAAATCTTTATTGGCCGCAGCCTTGTTTTGCTGCGCTGCGTTTTCGAATACGGGCAGACCCGATTTCTCAGGCACGTGGAAATTGAATAACGGCAAGAGCGCGCAGGACGGGCCGCCCGACCGCGTGTATGTGGAGACCATCGCACAAACGCCCAAGAATATCAGCGTCAGCACCAAAGCCGAAGGCGTAACCAATATTCTCGACGGCACCTTCCCGATCAACGAAAAATTCCGCACCGAAAAGGACGGAAAAGCCTATCGTTCCACCAGGGTGTATTGGGAAGGTGGAACGTTGGTACTCGAACTGAAGGACAACGACAGTAAGAAAGATGACGCCAAAGTGCTCTTCTACGTTCGCGAGTCGTGGACCCTGTCGCCCGACGGAAAGGTGCTCACCAGGTTCCGGCGGACGCTCGAAGGTGCCAAGAACGCGGGCGACCGGCCCAGCATCACCGATCAGAAATACGTCTTCGATAAGCAGTAGGTAGGGTATGCTTTAGCTTGCCCGGCGAGCGAAGCTCGCCCAGCCGGGCGAATCTTGCCCGGCGAGCGAAGCCCGCCAGCCGGGCGACAGCCGGCGACAGCCCGGCCAAAGGCGATGAAGCTCAGCCCTGCGCTGTCGCTTCTCAGCGCTCTCAAAGTCTCTTCTTATTGCTTTCTCAGCGCCCCGGCGTCTCTGCGGTGAACCCATCCTTCTCCCCCAGCTCAATCCACCGCCGCGCATTCTCTTCCTTCCAGAACAGCGCATCCCGAACCGTCCCCAGCGGAATCGAAGGCCGAATCCAAGTCACTTCCATCCCCCCGAAGTTCACCCGAGGAGCCATCACCGCGCGGAAAGCTCCCACACCCGCGCGCAGCACTGCCGACGGCATGAACTCCAGAACGTTGATCGCCACCGCCGACGTCGCGCCCATCAGCACCGCCGCCGCGATCGGCACCGGCGAGAGCAGTCCGCCATCCACGTAGTATTTGCCGTCGATCCGCACCGGCGGAAACCCGAACGGAATCGCGCACGACGCGCGCAGATGCACCGCCGTCGTCTGATCGCCGCGCACGCACACCTGCCGGAACCGCGGCAGTTGCACGATGTTCGTGGCGTATGGAATCCGCGGACGAAAGCGTGCATACAACTCGTCCACCTTCTGGTGCAGCAGCTCCGAGTCGAACGCCCCGCGCCACGGCGCTGCCGGAAAGCGCCGCACGCGCATGAGGTCGGCAGTCTCGGGGTGAGTCCAGATGGCGCACAGATCTTCGGGAGAGCAGCCGCCGGCGATCGCCCACCCGTTCAGCGCGCCAGCCGAAGCGCCCACCACCATATCGGGTTGGAATCTCGCCGCCAGCGCCTTCCACGCGCCGGCCTGATACGCCCCGAACATGCCGCCCGCCGAGAGCACCAGTGCGCAGGGCATAATTGAAGTGTACATCGCGCGAAAGGTCACCGTTCATGGAAACGTCCACCGTGCGCCCGTCCCGCCGGGGCACCGACTTCAGCCAGGAGCTCTACACCAAAGGCTGGTATCACAGCTTCCAACTCCCGGATGGCACGCACCTCGAAGGCATCATCCCCCTCGACGCTCTCCAGTGGCGTTGGAGCCAGTACCCGATCCCCGCCGACCTTACGGGCAGGCGCGTCCTCGACACCGGCGCCTGGGACGGCTGGTTCAGCTTCGAGGCCGAACGCCGCGGCGCCCAAGTCGTCGCCATCGATTGTGTCGAAGTCCCCAATTTCCTCGAGATCCATCGCAAACTCGCCTCCCGCGTCGACTATCGCATCCTCGACTTCTATGAGCTGCCCGACGCCAACTTGGGAACCTTCGACTATGTGCTCTTCCTCGGCATCCTGTATCACCTGAAGCATCCCTTACTAGCCCTCGAAATGGTCTGCGCACTGACTACCGACACCGCCATCGTGGAATCGTGGGTGACCGATGGCGACACCTGGCGCGAACACATCAACGACGTTCCCACCATGGAGTTCTACGAGACCGATGAGTTAGGCAACCAGTTAGACAACTGGATCGGTCCCAGCGTCGGCTGCCTGCTGGCCATGTGCCGCGCCGCCGGATTCGCCCGCGTCGAGTTACTCTATGCCGGCGGATTTCAGGGAGGAGCCGTTTGCTACCGCAAGTGGGAGCCCGTCGCCAATCCCCGCGAGGACCCGCCCGAGTTGATCGCCGTCGCCAACACCCGAACCACCGGCATCAACTTCTCTACCCGCAAGGAGCACTACATCAGCGCCTGGTTCCGCACCAATCAAACACACGTGACCCGCGAGCAGCTTCGCTTCGAAGTCGGAGGCTTCGGAGTCCCCGCCCTATTTATTCGCCACGAGCCCGATGGCACATGGCTCGGCAATTTCCGCCTGCCGCCCGGACTCAACAGCGGCTGGAACGACGTCCGATTGCGCTTCGCCGATAGCGATTTCGGCCAGACCCTGCGCATTGCCGTCGATATGCCGCTCCGCCCCGGCCGCGTCGTCCTGGTCGGCGCCTGCGACGGCAACACCTTCACCGTGAACACCGTCACGGTCCGCGAACGAGGCTGGGTCAGCGCCTGGGTCCAAGGCCTTCCCGAAAACTGCGACCGCGACAACATCCGCGTCCTCCTCGATTCCACCCGCCTCGCCATCGAATACGTCGGCGGCCAGGACCCCGACGGCAATCGTCAGATCAATGCCGTAGTCCCGGGCGATGCCCCCAAGGGCGAGCACACGCTGAGAATTGAATGCGCCGGATCCTCGTCTGACGGCCTGCCTCTGAAATTGATCTAGCTGCGAGATGTGGGGTAAGCTTCAGCTTGCCCAGCCGGGCGACAGCCCGGCCATGTTTTTCAATAGTCTTTGCGCCTCTGCGCTTCTGCCAATAGAAACTCTTCTCCCGTCCGGGCCATCATTTTTTTGCCCGCTATCACCCATTAGTACCAGGGGGTTCATACGCCTTGCCAAAGACCTTGCCAAGCGTTTACACTCGATCTGATGAATTCCGGGTGACTCGGTGCAGCCTTCTCGCGCCGGTCAGTTCCCTCGTACGCATTCTCGGAGGCGATCAACGATGCACACGCGCCTTACAGGCGTCCTCCTCGCGTGCCTGTGTTTCGGGCAAACGGCACACGCAGGTATACTGGTTTTCCGATCGGAACAAGGTCTGCAATTTGTCGATGCGGCAGCCGTTACCGTCAACGGTAAGGACAAGGCTGCCGGTCTGGGTTCCCAGCCGTCCATTAGTACCCCCGTGTCCAAGCTTCCGTCGGCGCGCTTCGCCGGTACTATATTGCGCGACGCCGATGTGGGAGCCCTGCTCGAATATGACCCGGGCAGGCTCAACTATCTGGTGCCGGAAGGTCTCCCTAAGAACAGCCCTTCGGACCTCGCCGGAATCTGGAAGGTCTCCAAAATCGCCTACAAAGGCGCCGAGAACAGCAAGACCGCTACCGATGTCGCCGGCGAGTTCATCGCATTCCTCCCCGCCGGCGCCGACGATCTCGCCACCCTCTGCATGGATACCCAGGCGCTCCAACTGATCGGCGGCAAGGGCAAGGGCTTCCAGATGCAGGTCGACCTGATGTCCGCCGCGGTCAAAGCCTACACCGGCAATCCCGATATCGCCCCGCTCGAAACTTATGTGGAGCAAGCCATGCGCAGCCGGTAGGAGGCCTTTGAAGAGGGTACCGCCGGCGTCGAAGCATTGGATGAGGGTCTGCGATTCTCCAAGCTCTCCCAAGCCGCCTACCCGAATTCGCCCGAGCAGACCAAGCTGCGCAAGCAACTGGCGGATCGCAGAGCGTGGCTCGACCGCAGAATCGCCGTGCAAAAGGCCTTCGCCGCCGCCAGCCAGTGGGACGCCCTCCTGCTCGGCGATCGCGACCTCGAACGCTATCAGCAGTACTTCCCGGATATCGTGAAGGCCCATACGGCGGCGCTCGAGGGCAGCTTGCAATACCACATCAAAGCCGCCAAGGAGTACCTCGCCGAGGCCAATTACGGCCCGGCCTGGCGCGAGTACCATCTCGCTTCCCTGCGAAAACCATCCGATTCCGCCTTGCAGGACGAGGTGGAGCAAGCCTGGACGGAATACTCGCGCCGTCACGCTCTCGACGTGCAATCGAAGCGCATCAAAATCAGCGCCGGAGCGCAGTCCACCGTGGATCGCGATCTATATTTCGCCGAGCAGAATCGGACGGCCAACAAACTCGACGACGCGCTCAAGAATGTGCAGGACGCGGAAGCCGTGCTGCAAGCGGCACTTCCGGGCGGCGGCGTGAGCGCTTCCAGCTTGCGAACCTGGTATGCCAAGGCCGAAATTCTGGGCGCGCAGAATCGCGTCGCCGATGCCCTCGCCACTCTCGACAAATACGATCTGGAAGCTGTAGAAGACGAGCGCGAGAAGGCCCAAAAGCTGCGCAATCAACTGCTGTTCGAACTCACCAGCCTGCTGAAGACGGTGAAATCCAAGCTACAGTCGGCCCTGAACGACGGGAGCTTCGTATCCCTGCAGAACATGACGGCCCAGGGCCTGCGCATGGCCGCCGACGACTCCGACCTTTTGTATTACGCCGGCTTGGTCGCCCTGGTCAGACGCCAACCCAAGCAGGGCCGCGAGTATTTCCTTCACTACCTGGATGCGTCCAACACCCTGGACTCCAACCTCGAGCAGCGGGCGCAGGTGATCCGCATGCTGGCCAACATCACGGCTCCGCTCAGTGAGGGCGGCGAGGGCGAGCCCAACTGGTTCTCCGGCGAAAAGCTGCCCAAGGGCGTCTTCTATTCGCCATACAGCCTGGCATTTCAAGCCCGCATCGACCACATCGAAGCGTCCAACAAGTTTCGCGTCAATTTCGATTGGGGCCCGGAAAAGCTGAGATCGATCCTCCCCATATTCGAGAAGCCCGATCACATCACCGGCGAACAGGCGTTCTTTTTCGACTATGACAAGGACTTTCCGCAAGTCGGCTGGATCGGCTCCGACAACGAGGTCCGCCCTGCCGTACCGGCCGACCCCGATGAGGCTTACCGGAAAGCCTTCGTCCTGCTCCCCAACAATCCCCTCATCGACCCGCTGGCCGTCCAGCGGCTTACCGGAAAAAGTCTCGGGCTGGTCATGGCCGGCAATCGCTTCTTCAATCCCTTTGTGTGGGAGAAAGTTTATTACTTCAGCCTGACCTACGACGATCACGGGCGCGTAGTCCACGCGCAACAAGTCAACGGCCCGAAGCGCGTGCCGGGAGAGCAGGCTCTCGATTTCGAATGGAACGGATTGCAGCTCACCGCCATCCGCGGCTATGTAAACAAGGTGAAGAATTACGAACGCGTCATGCGCTACCGCGACGGCCTGCTGGTCTCCGAGGATATTCGCGGCGGAGGCAAGTCGTCGCGTATTAGATATAGTTATGCGGGCAACCGGCTGGTCTCCGCCGATGCCGGCACCGACGGCACACTCGACAACCGTAGTCGAAAGGTAATCTTCCAGGCGGCCTCGCCATCGACGGTGATGAAATGACCCGAACCAATCGATTTGTGCGCCTTGCTCTCCTGCTGACGGCCGCATTGACCGTTTCGCTGTACGCCCAACCCGCAGGCAAGCGGGTGGCGCTGATCATCGGCAATAACGCCTACCCGATGAGCCCGCTCCGAAACGCCGTCAACGACGCCCACTCCATGGAGCAGGCGCTGGCCACCGCGGGCTTTCAGACCAGGGTGGTGGAAAACGCCAAGAAAGCGGAGATGGAAGCGGCCATCGGCGAGTTCCTCGATAAGATCGGCCCCGACGACGTGGCGCTCTTCTTTTACGCCGGCCATGGAGTGCAGATCGAAAGCGAGAATTTTCTGGTGCCGGTGGATTTCCCGCAGAGCGGGACGATTTCCGCCGCCAAGTTCGCCTGCATGTCGGTGGCGCAGGTTTTCGATGAGTTGAAACGCAAGCGTCCCAAGCAGAGCATCGTGATCCTCGACGCCTGCCGCACCAATCCCATTACCGCCAGGTATTCGCTCGCCGCCGGGCTGGCGAAACCGCAGGACATGCCCAAGGAAGCCTACGTCGTCTTCTCTACGGGCCCCGGTCAGGTGGCCAGCGACAATCCCGATGGCCGCAACAGCTGGTTCACGGAAGCGCTGGCCGAGTATATTTCGCAGACCACCATGACGGTAGACATCGAGGAGCTGCTGAAGCGCGTCAGCAAGCGCGTTTCCGACGCCACCGAAGGCCGCCAGGTGCCGTACAAGGATTCCAACCTTACGGGGCGATTTTATTTCCACCCGCCGGCCAATGACGATTCCGACATCGATCCCAACCTGATGCAGAAATGGATGGACGACGCCATGCTCCACGAGCAGCATGGCGAATGGCCCAGCGCCATCGAACTGGTGGGTCGCATCGTGCAGCGAAAGCCGGGCGGCGGGGTGGAGGATCTGGCCAGGCGAAAGCTGCCCTACCTGACAGCCCGCAGAGACGCTCAGGCGAAGTTCGATGCCGGAGATTACGCCGCTGCCGCCGCGCTTTACGAAAAGGCGATAAAAGCCGATCCGTTCGCCGGCGAGGCCATTTTGCTGGCGGTCGACAGCTATCTGCTTCTCGACCAGCTTCCGCCCGGTGTCGCTCTGCTCGGCGCCTTGCGGCAGCGCGGAACCGCCGAAGGGGTGGAACGCGCCGAACTCATGCTGAAAGAGCTCGCCGCGGTATCGCCCGAAGCCGCCAAAGCGGCGCAGGCGCCCACACCCCAACCGCCGCCCATCGAGGAGCTTTTCAGCTCCACTACGTTTGGAACCCCGGATTGGGATGCCGGCAAGCGCCGTCTCGATTCCGCCACCGTGGACATTTCGGCATATACCAAGGATTTGAAGATGGAAGTTTCCATGCCGGCGCTGATCGTGCCCCCGCCGGCAGCCGCGGCGCCCGAAGCCGCCGCGGCCCAGCCGGCAGCGCCCGCCGATGCCAATGCTGTGGCGCCGGCGGCAGCGCTCGCGGCCGCCATCTTCCACATCGATGTGGTGCAAGTGGCCGGCGACACGCGCAACTTGAAGCTGCGCACCGGCGCCGCCGAAGAATTCGGCTACCTGGTGCTGGACGGCGTCTCCAAGGAAACCCCGGTACTGCTCGACAGCAGACAGGTGGCGCCCTCCGGCAAACTGAAACTGGCGGTGGGCAAATACGAGGTGCGCATCATGGACGGCGCAAAGGTGGTCGGCACGCAGCCGGTGGAAGTGAAGCCGCTCTCGATCGAGACATTCAAGGTGAACGCGAAATGAAACCATTCGCAATCGCCGCGCTGGCTATCTTTTGCGCGTCGGCGGCCAACTGGACCGACCGCAAGGAATACGACCTGGTATTGAGCATCCGCGCCGAATCGTCGCCGCAGAAGCGAGTGGCCCTGCTCGACGAGTGGAAAACCAAATATCCCAAGAGCGACTACCAGGAGATTCGCCGGGAGCTATATTTTGCCGCTTACCAGGCGATGGACGACAGCGCCAACATGTGCGCCATGGCGGGCGAGATGCTCGCCGCCCAGCCGGATAATAATATGGGCGCGTATTGGTTCGCGCTCCTGCTGCCGGAACAGAAGAAGCCCGCGCAGGAGCAGCTGGCCCTCGGCGAGAAGTCGGCGGCGGTGCTGCTCGCGAGCGCGAAATCGCAAGCCGGCGCCGAGTGGACCGCGCACCGCGTGCTCGGCTGGGTGCACTGGCGGCGCGGGGAGAACGCGCTGGCGGAAGAGGAATTCCGGAAATGTCTGGAGTTGAACCCCAACGCCGTGCAGATTTCGGCCTGGCTGGGAACGCTCCTGGGGCTCGAACAAAAACCGGAGCTGCGCGTACCGGCGCTATGGCAGCTGGCGCGCGCCGCCGCCTATCGTGGCAACGGAGCCTTACCGGACGTGCAGCAGCGGCAGATCGCCAACGTTCTCGAGCGCCTCTACATCTCGTATCATGGCGACACCAGCGGGCTCGATCAGTTG
>Ga0326727_10027531_pt1 | contig 10430 bp, 10 predicted proteins | sample MB2enrmetagenome_FD_207643 | JGI IMG/M metagenome (GOLD analysis project Ga0326727, IMG submission 207643) | Lab enriched peat soil microbial communities from McLean, Ithaca, NY, United States - MB29MY | ecosystem: Environmental > Terrestrial > Soil > Wetlands > Peat | place: USA: New York...
CCGCCACATATACTTAGACACATGAGGGGACAAATTTCACGATTTTCGGTGGAATCCCGTGGGCCGTGTCCAATTAAAGCCCGCCTCTAAATCTCTGCCTTCGGGGTTGGTTAGCTCTTGTTGTGTTCGCTTTCCGTAGGTTTCACCTACGGCTAATGATATTGGGTCCCTACGGGACCCGGAGAACGCTGTCGCTACACGGTTTTCACACTTTAGCCTTCACACTTTGACCTTTACCCTTCAGGCTTCGCCCTTTTGAAAATCGAACACCACTTTGACGGCGCGGTGACTCTGCTTCTGACGGCCGACTACGAAGGCATCTTTATACTCGTCGAGCGGGAAGCGATGTGTTATCAAGCGCGACGTGTCGAGTCTTTTTTGTGCGAGCAGGCGCAGGTAAATCTGCATGGCGTGCAAAGATTCGCCCTCGAAGTTTTCCATTCCAAAAGCATTCGAGCCGACCAAGGCGATCTCTTTGAAGTAGAGGGGCGTCCACTCGAACCGCGCCGGCTGGTCCACGCCGGTCACAACGATGGTGGCTCTTGGCTGGGCCACACGGACTCCGATCTCGAAGGATTCCGCTGACCCAATCGTGTCGTAGATCACGTCAACTCCGCGCAAGAGCCACGGCCCTCCATTGCGCGGACGAAGTATAGGAGCGCCGACCATTCCTGCGATGGTCTCAACGATCTCAGCCCGATCGCGCGTTCGGATCACAAGGCTGGCGCCCAACTCGCGGGCGAACTCCTCTTGATGTGGGTAGCGCGCGATGGCGACAATGCGCACACTGGGAAACAGCGCGCGCAGGATAGCAATTGAGAGGAGCCCGAGCGTGCCGCAGCCATAGATCAATGCCAACGCGCCCTCCGCCGGGGGAGACCTCAGGATGGCGTGTAAGCTGACCGAAAACGGGTCAGCCAGCACCGCCTGCTCGAAGCGCACGCCGTCGGGAATCGAGAACAATTGAGACTGGTGGGCAGCCAAGAGGGGCGCAAAGCCTCCAGTAACGGCGCGGCAATTTCCAATGTGTATGCCCGGCGGCAAACGGCCATCCGTGAAGTGCCGGCAGGAAAAATACTGCCCACGCGAGCAGGCGTCGCAGGGTGGCGTAATCCCCCGCGGCCCGCAGGAGAGCCAGGGATTGAGCACCACGCGCTGGCCGGCTTGCAGGTTTGTGACCCGCGGCCCCACGCGTTCAATCGTTCCCGCCACTTCATGTCCAAGGACTGCCGGAAAGGAGATGAGCGCCGTGAGCGGATTGTCGAAATTGCCCTCCAGGAACACCTCCTTCAGATCACTGCCGCAAATTCCGCACAAACCCGTGCGCACAATAGCCCAGTCATCACCAGGGAGTGTGGGTTCAGGAACCTCCTCCAAGGCCACGGGGCCTGGCGCGCCCAGATAAGCGCGGGGCGTGAAAGCGCCCAGGAGGTAAGCAAAGGCGAAGCGAGGCAGACTATAGCGAAATAGTATTGCTTTCATATTATCGATCTTAGCATTTGTATCGCTTGGGTGACAGTAATACAAGTTGAAATTGAAGAAGATATGCTAAGATTGCGGGGCAATGCAGAGGGCATAACGTGTGACGGGGTTAAGCCTGACGGGATATGAGTTCCAGCGATTTCAGTACTCTCAACGAGTTGTTTCTCAAGGCCATCGAGAAGCACAACGAGCCTGACTGTCTCATGTACAAATCGGAGGGGCATTATCAAGGCATATCCTCCCGCGAGGCGTTGCGCAAGGCGGCAGCCCTGGCCTCCGCCTTGGAGCGTTTGGGGGCCAGGCCGGGCGAGCGCATCGCGTTACTTTCGGAGAATCGCCCCGAGTGGACGCTGACGGATTACGCCATTCTTGGTATGCGAGCTGTCACGGTTCCGCTCTACCCAACCCTTCTCGAGCCGGACCTCGAGTACATCCTGCGTGACTCGGAATCCAAAGGCATCGTGGTAGCCACGGACCAGCAACTCCGCAAGGTCCTCAACATCTGGGACAGGCTCCCGGCCTTGAAGTTCGTGCTGGCCATGGGCTGCTCGACGGCGGCGGGGACGAAAGCAGATTGCTGGGAGGGAAGCGTCGAAAGCGAACTGGGCTGGAGCGGCCCCACGCTTATTGAGGCGTTCAAAGCCAAAGCGCTGGATGCGCGGCCGGAGGACCTCGCCAGCATCATTTACACCTCCGGGACAATGGGGCAGCCGCAAGGCGTCCTGCTCACCCATGCCAATATGGCCGCCAATGTCCTATCCAGTGCCGAGGTGATTCCTCTCACTCCATCGGATGTCCTGATCTCATTCCTGCCCCTGTCGCACGTGTTTGAGCGCTTGGTGGAGTTCTTCTGCTTCTGGAAGGGCACCCGCATCGCTTATGCGGAAGGCCTGGATACATTGCCGCAAAACCTGCGCGAGATTCGGCCTACGGTCATGGCTGTGGTTCCGCGTGTGCTCGAGAAAATCCAAGGCCGGGTGATGGATGGGGTCCGCCAGTTGCCGGCAGTGAAACGGCGGCTCTTCTACTGGGCCTTGGGAGTTGGCAAGCAGTGTGTGCCTTATCTTCTCGAGGGGCGAACTCCGCCCCGGGGCCTGAGGTGGAAGCGCGCTTTCACGGATCGGCTGGTGTGCGCCAAGATTCGCGAACAACTCGGCGGCAGGGTCCACATGCTGATTTCAGGAGCAGCCCCGCTTTCCAAGGACGTGGCGGAGTTTTTCTATGCCCTGGGGCTTCCGGTCTATGAGGGGTACGGGCTAACCGAGACCTCGCCGGTGGTTGCGGTGAACTCTCCGGGGCGCACGAAGCTGGGGACCGTAGGACAGGTGATACCGCGGGTGGAAGTGAAGCTCAGCGAAGAAGAGGTAGACTCGGAAGGCCGGGTGGGGAGGGAAATCCTGGTGCGCGGGGCCAACGTCACAGGCGGTTACTACCACCTCGAGGAGGTCAATCGCACCGCCTTCGTGGACGGCTGGTTGCGCACCGGCGACCTTGGAAGCTTCGATTCCGACGGCTACTTGAAGATTACAGGACGCAAGAAAAACCTGTTCAAGACTTCCGGCGGCAAATACGTTTCCCCCGAAAAACTCGAGAACCTGTTTCAGGGCGATCCCTACATCTATCAGATCGCCGTGCTAGGGGACGGGCGGAAATACGTTGGGGCGTTGATTGTGCCTGATTTTGCACGCTTGCAGGAATACGCCCGCAGCCACGGCATCGCCTTCCAGAATCGCCAGGAACTGGTTGCCCACGCTGATATTCAGGCCCTCATACGGCGACAGGTGGACGAAGCCACCCGCTGGCTGCCGCGTCACGAAAAGATTCGCCGCTTTGTTTTGCTTCCCCAGGAATTCACCATCGCCTCCGGAGAACTCTCAGCCACCCTCAAAGTCAAGCGCGCGGTGGTGAAGGAAAAATACCGGGCCCAGATCGAAGAATTGTTCAGCTACCACGCACCGGCGGGAGGTGTCAGGTGACAGGTGTCGGGTGTCAGGCAGGAAAAGCAGGTGTCGGGTGTCAGGGGCAGGAGAGAGGCCTGAGGTGTGAGGACTGCCCTCTCCCTTGGGGCTGAGCGTGTCCCACATCTTTGGCTGGACACCGGGGGTCCATCGGATGCCAGCCTTAAGTCCCAAAGGGGCGACCTAACACAGCCCAGGCCACCGGCCTGGGTCTGAGAATCCGGCCTTTTTCCGGCGGTAAGCCCTGAAAGGGCGAAATAACATTGGGGAACACCCGCGGACGGCAGTCTCCGTCTGGTCGGCAGGTTTATTACGCCCTTACAGGGCTTGCAAACCTCGCGGCGCGAACCTTTAACCCAGGCTGGTGGCCTGGGCTGTGTTAGGTCGCCCCTTTGGGGCTGAAACCGTACTTGCCGTGGCCCCCCGGTGTCCAGCCGAAGATGTAGGTAACGACCAGCCCTTGGGGAGAGGGCTGTCTTCGGACCTCGCGTCTGGCCCCTGACACCTGTTGGATGGCGGACGGAAAAGACCCCTCACCCGGCCCGCGCCGGCTGATGAAAACGCCGTCGCGGGCCACCCTCTCCCCAAGGGAGAGGGCTGTCTTCGTACCTCACGCCTGTCTCGTGACGCCTGGCCCCTGACACCTGAAACTTGGCCCCGGGCATCTGAAACCTGGCACCCGGCACCCGGCACCCGACACCTACTTCAGCTCGAGAGAGTATCGACCCAAGTAGAGCCGGGCGCCGCCTTCTTTACCCAAGACGACGGTGAGGGGTTTAGGCTGTTTCATCGCGCTATCTTTTTTCGCCGCACATTCGCCCACCTTGTCGCCAGCCTGGGTGTAGAGAAAGAACTTGGCGTCTTCGCTGCTCGAGGCGGCGGGTTTCTCGAGGCCGAATCCATAGCTCCCCACGCTTAGCGGAACGCTGCAAACTGATACGCTTCCTTCCGTAATGACCATCCCGATATACTTCTGTTTGATCTGGGAGCTGTACCCTGAGGTGTCGATGAGGGCCAAGACGAGCCGCGCGCCCGCCGGCGTCTTCAGCAGAACGGCATTACGGCTCTCCACCGGGATTCTATTCCCCTCCAGGTAGAAGTCATGGGGAATTGCAGATTCAAAGGCCTTGCCGGACAACTGCGTGAACGCGCCCTGAGGGCATGCAAGGCGAGGCATGCCGATAAGTATGGCCATTCCAACCAAAATCAATCCGCCGAGTTTCTTCATGGGTTTCCCTCCTCCGAGACTAAGTCAAAAGTCTAAAGTCAAAAGTCTAAGGTCTGAAGTTACAGAGAGAGCGCAAGACTCTGCTCATACTTCAGCCTTCATCCTTTACCCTTCACCCTTCACCAAGCTTATTCGGCCGGATAGGCCATAGTGGTCATGAGCGCAAGAGCCGGCTGTGTAGTGTCGAGCCGCGTGTGTTGCACCACAACCCTGGCGCTGCTTTCGATCTTCAGCGCGAAGGGCGTGCCAGTGGGGATTTTTCCCCCACGGCGATTCTTGAGCGAATCGAGCCGAATGTGATTGGTGCGGCGGGGCCCGCACGTCGCCTGGAACCCCTCCATCGGCTCGCGATTTTCGAAATAGGCTGTAAAGTGCAATGTGGCTGGTTTTCTGCCGGTGTTGAGAACACAGGCCGACTCATGGCTCTTGAGCTCGCCGGTGCTTTGTGCCGGCAAAAAGCAATCAGGAACAATCCATACTTTGCCACCTGCTTTGTCACTTGCCATTTTGCCTCCTCCTTAACGGTCCGTTACCACAAGGTCCTCGGCATCCCTCTGTCATTCCGAGCGCTGGCACTTGAGGCCTTTGTAAGGGATCAGCCGTTCCTCCGGCGCTCCGGGCATCACCAGGTAGATGATCTCATAAAAACCCCTGTGCTGCGTCCTGACGTTTAGTTCATGTCCTCGTCTTGAAGAACGCAATATTACCATATAGAGCTTGATTCCTTACAATCCGTGGGTTTCACCCACGGCTACTCAAGGTGCTCCCCTTCGGGGAGCGATGCCACGTGCGAGCAGCCTTTTCATATTCGTGCGAAGGCTTGGAACGGAAATGGTATTATGACAGGCATTATGAACATACACGCGAATTTCTTTGGAGCGCTGCTTGCGTTCTGCGCAGTTTGTATTCTTTTCGGCTCTGCGTTCGCTCAATCCCCGCCGCCTCAATCGGGGCAGGCGGTGGTCCTGCATGCCGCGCGGATGCTGGAGATCGAGAGCGGGAAGATCATCACGCCCGGGGAAGTGCTGGTGCAAGGGGAACGAATCGTCGAGGCCGGTTCGGCGGTCACCCGGCCGGCTGGAGCGGAGGTCATCGATTTGGGAGATAGCACGCTGATGCCCGGGCTGATCGATGCTCACGTGCATCTGTTCCTGCATCCGGGCGCAGAGGATTTGCAGACCATCGAGGAGTCGGCGCCGCAGCGCACGATTTATGCGGTCCTCGCCGCACGCGACGACCTCATGGCAGGCTTCACGGCTGAGCGCGACATGGGAACCGAAGGCGCAGGCTCCGCCGACACGGCGGTGCGCAACGCGATCAACCAGGGGTTGATTCCCGGACCACGCTTGCGAATCAGCGGCAATGCGGTGGATATTCTGGGCGGCCACGAAGATGCCATGCGCTACAACCCGGCACAGCACATCTTCTCGAACGCCACTTACGCCAACAATGCTGCGGAACTGGTGACGGTGATCCGGGAGCAAGTCAAAGAGGGAGCCGACTTCATTAAGATCTACGAAACGGGTCCGGACTCGATTCGCGAGGGCCGCCTTTCCACGCCCTATCAGTATACGGAGGCCGAACTGAGAGCAGCCGTCGAGGAAGCCGCCCGCACGGGCAGGCACGTGGGGGTGCACGCGACGGGCGAGCCGGGCACGCTGTATGCCGCGCGGGCCGGCGTGGCCTCCGTCGATCACGCCTATCAACTGAGCGACGAGACAATGCGATTGATGCGCGAGAAACAAATCTTCGCGGTGCCCACTTTCACCATCGCGGAGTACTTTGCCCAACATGCTGCGTCGCCCGCGCAAGCCGAGCGCGAACAGAAAATGATCGACTTGCACGTTGAAGAATTCCATAAGCAGCTAGCGGCAGGTGTGCCCATGGCGGTGGGATCGGATGTCGGCCCCTTCCCCCACGGCACGCAGGGGCGTGAGTTCGTGCTGATGGTGAAGAATGGCATGACGCCGCTGGCCGCGCTCCAGGCGGGGCTGCTCAACGGCGCGAAATTACTGGGCTGGCAGGACCGGATTGGCGCGCTGAAGCCCGGCTACTGGGCCGACGTGATCGCCGTTCCAGGCGATCCGCTGAATGACATCAGCGTGGTGCAGCGGGTGAGCTTTGTGATGAAGGGTGGGATCGTGTACAGGCGGTAAGCATTGTCGATTGACGATTGTCGATTTTAGATTGCCGGGAAGGCGAAACTCGAAACTCGAAAATTGCTCCGCTGGGTTGGGAACGATCTCAAACCGGTCTGCCCTCTCCCTGGGGAGAGGGTGGCTCGCTGTGGCTGGTGAAGTGGCACAGGCACTCTTGCCTGTGCCCAAGGGTGGTACATTGCTCCGTCAAGCACAGGCAAGAGTGCCTGTGCCACTTCACCAGCCGTCGCGGGACAGGTGAGGGGTCAGTTAGACGGGGAGCTTCGAGCGGCCGCAATCGAGAATCGTCAATCGAAAATCGACAATCGCTACAGGTCCTTTCTCTCGAACGCGAATTGCGCCAAAATGGCGAGGAGAACCGTGGCCGCAAGCATCGGTAGAAGGGCACTGTAGTTGATGCCTTGATCGTCTAGCAGCCAATCGTAGGCGCCGAGCGACATATCACTCAGGTGAATCTTATGGCCGTGGATGACCCAGGGCCCAATGCACCAATTCACCTGCAGAATGGAGTAGTAGACGACTAGCAGGCAAAAAGCCAGCTCCGAGCCACTCCGGGTGTTACCTGTTGCAACCGACAACACGAACGCACCACTGAACACCAGCACACTTAATACAAACGCCCCCAGGCTCAGCGGCCACAATCGTTCGGCGTAGAGCCGCGAAGTAAGGGCGTAGAGAGTAATCACGGCAATGCTCAACGGAATCAGTGCCAGGAGACAGAGTTGCGTTACTCCGGCCAGCCAAGCAGTCCAGACAAAGTGCCGGCGAGCGCGCGGGCGGGTGAGCAGGAAATCGTATTCCTTGCTGGCAGCAGATTCTCCTACTCCCAGGGAGCCGAGGTCGGCAGCGGAGAACAGCACTACAAAGATCAGCACCAGAGCGGCGTGCTCGGTGCCATAGCGCCACGCGTCCATGGCATCCGCCGCGGTGCGGGGATGCACCCACACCCAATGGTCATGCAACAACTTCATAGTCACCGGCAGGGTTCCGAGCAGAACCAAAGCGCAACCAAGTGCCAGATAAGCCAGCAACCGGAAGCGGTTCCTCATCCAGCAGGTCCAAAAGAACACGGCGTTGTCCTTTCCGTAGCTCACACCTCGCGAAACCTGATCCAAAGTACAGACAATCCCAGGAAGACCGCCGCTGCGGCGAGCCAGAACGCCGTCGCACCCCAGTCAAAGGGGCTCAACGGCCAAGCCCAGTAATCGAAGGGCCGCAACGTCCAGTCAGTCAACCTCAGCAGCGCGTCTGTGTGCCACCATTCGTGCAGCGCAACGGGAAGCAAGGAATACGTAAAGACGGCAGCGAGGCTTAGGATCAGGCCCTTGGGTGCGCTGCCCGCTACGAGCGTGGTGAACTGTGAAAGACCATAAACCGCGGCCCCCAGCACCCACAATCCCGGCAGGCTGCCCAGAACGTTCCCGGGTCCCTTTGCATGGATCACGTAAAGGAATGGAAACACCGGAAAGACCAGGCCACTCACAATAATGACCATTGACGTCACGCCCACTGTCCAGTCCGTGAAAATGAAAGTTCTTCTCGATGCCGGCCGCGTCAGGACGAAGTTCATCGTGCCCGCGTCATATTCCCTGCCTATGGTGGTGGTTCCTAAAGTTAGGCTTACCAACAGCGCCGGAGTTAAGCCGTAAGCCACCAAAAAGGCCCAATCACCCGCGACGAAGGTCGCGATATCCAAGGGTCGCCCGTAACCGACAAAACCACGAAGCGCAGAGAAGGTGATATACATGTAAAAATCAGAATTAAAGTAATGGTTGAAAACGGCAAGTGACACGCCTGCCGGCCGCTGGAATGCCATGTATGCCATCAAAAAAGCATGAAAGTTCGCAGAGCTCACCACTTCAAGGCCGGACAGCACCCCTATGCTCACCGCTGCCAAAATATAAAGCGCTACACGAGCGCGGCAATCGTGCCAGGCTTTCCAGAGATACATGGCGCCTCCTTTCGTGTGAGCCCCAGGAAAACTTCTTCCAGGCTGACGGGCAGGATTTCGAGAATGGTCATGCCCTTGGCGCGCAGCATGGCAGCGAAGTCCTCCGCCTGGCGCGACACCAAGTAGGAACGGAAGTTCTCCGAACTCTGCACCGCAACGAGGTCGGGTGAAGAGATGACCGGCGCAGTATCAGCCGCAGCACGAATCAGCCGGTAGTTTTGCCGGATGTCCTCGAGGCGGGTTTCCAGCAGGATTTTCCCTTTCTCGATGATCCCCACCCAGTCGGCGATGCGCTCCACCTCAACGAGTTGATGGGAAGAGAGGAAAACCGTGGTGCCTTCGCTCACCTGATCTTCCACGAGCACGCGGAGCAATAAATCCGTGATCACCGGGTCGAGGCCAATGCTGGGCTCATCAAGGATCAGCAAGTCGGCGCCCTGGCAGAGCGCCAACAGATGGCACACCTTGGTTTTGTTTCCCAGCGAAAGCTTCGCGAAAGGCGTCTGCATGGGAATCTCGAAAAGCTCGGCATAGCGTTCCACCAGCTTGCCGGACCATTTAGGGAAATATCCACGGTTGAAATGGACCAGTTGCGCTGGCGTAAGCGTACCGAATAGAGTTTTGTTTTCCGGCACAAACCCGGTGTGCTCGAGTATGGCGACCAGCTCCCGGCGAATGTCGTAACCCAGAACCTGGGCTGAACCGCCGGTGGGCCGGAGCAAACCCAAAAGCGTCTTGACCGTCGTCGTCTTGCCGGCCCCGTTTCGCCCCAGGAAGCCGTAGACCGAGCCGCGCGGAACCTTCAAGTCCAGGCCATCGACGGCGCGCGTCTTGCCGAAGAACTTTGCGAGACCCTGAGTGTGAATTGCCAGATCGTTCATCGCTTTCCTCCCAGTCCGTCCAGTTCGTCCTCCACCAACTTGACCACATCACCGGGCGCCAGGCGCAGTTGAGTGCTCTCGACCGCCAGTTGCCGCGCCACGGGCCGCAAGCGCCGCAACTTTTCGGATTTCAAAAGGCCGGGGCTCGCGTCCGCCACGTAAGTGCCGCCGCCCGGAACGGTGCGGATTACACCCTCGCGCTCCAGATTCTGATAGGCTTTGGCTACCGTATTGGGGTTTACGCGCAACTGCGCGGCCAGCCTGCGTACGGAGGGCAGGGCATTGTCCTGTTGCAGCGCGCCGGCGGCAATCGCCTGTTTCACCTGCCCTTCAATCTGCAAGTAAACGGGAAAGCCGGAAGAGGTGTTGACGTGAAGTAGCATGCTGTACTAGTACGATAATACGGTTACGACTGCAACAGTACTAACGTACTAGCACAGTAGGTCGGAGCAAGACCAGTGTGCCCAGATCGACCTTTGGCTCAGCCGATTTTGCGGCAAGTCCGACTGCGTAATGCCCGACGAGCATATGCTGCTCCACCTCGTGAAGTAAGCAGGAGATGAGAAACAACGGCGGCAATCGCCTCGTTCACTAGTGACCCCTCACCCGTCACGCTCCGGCTGGTGAGAGCGCCGGAGCGTGCCACCCTCTCCCCTCGGGAGAGGGCCAGTGCCCCTCCCTTGATGCCGAACTGAGCAGGTGACCCTGTCACGCGTCGGCTGATGAAGTGGCACAGGCACTCTTGCCTGTGTCTGAGGGAGCAATGTATCA
>Ga0326727_10027533_pt1 | contig 10429 bp, 5 predicted proteins | sample MB2enrmetagenome_FD_207643 | JGI IMG/M metagenome (GOLD analysis project Ga0326727, IMG submission 207643) | Lab enriched peat soil microbial communities from McLean, Ithaca, NY, United States - MB29MY | ecosystem: Environmental > Terrestrial > Soil > Wetlands > Peat | place: USA: New York...
GTGGGCGTTGAGGCGCTGGACAAGATGCTGCTTGCCTTTGTCGAGCAGTTTCCCGGCACTTCAGTGATTCGCGGCGCCGAGACGCCGAAGCAATGGCTTGAGGGACAAAGCGAAGGTATGCCCCATCGGGCCGCGGCGCTGGAAGAGCTGATGCTGCTCTGGGCCGCCAACCGCAACGAAGCCTTTCAGCCCTTCGAGGAGCTATTCGAGGAAAAGACTCTTGCTGAAAAGACCGTTTATCGCCAAGTGACGCGGCAGTTGCCGGAGTATTTTGCCACGCGCCCGCTGATTCCGCTGCCAGGCGCCAAGCCGATGAACCTGCTGGAGCTGCTTAGAGCGCCGGCGGTGGGCGCGCCACGCTCGCTTGCCGACCAGCTGGCCCTCATCCGCAAATTGTGGAAGCCGCTACTGGGCGACAGACTCGAGCAGTTGCTGCAGATTGCGAGCGAGATTCTGCACGAAGAAGAGCTGGCTATCTGGATGCAGTTCCATCCTCGCGGCGCGACTGGCGAGAGGAAGCCTTCGGTGGTCGCCACAGCGGAAGTGCCGGATTTCAGCGATGCGGCGCACGAATACGAAAAGTTCTCCTCCGACATGGCCTGGATGCCAACCGCCGTGCTGATCGCCAAGAGCACCTACGTGTGGCTGGCGCAGATGAGCAGGCAGTACGGCCGCAGGATAGCGCGGCTGGATGAGATTCCCGACGAGGAGCTAGACGTTCTGGCGCGCCGCGGACTCAATTCGCTGTGGTTGATCGGCGTGTGGGAGCGCAGCCGCGCCTCGAAGACTATCAAGCAGCTTTGCGGCAATACGGACGCAGTGGCCTCGGCTTACTCGCTCTACGATTACGCGATTGCCGAGGATTTGGGCGGCGAGTCAGCTTATACGAATCTGCGCGACCGCGCCTATAGACATGGGATACGGCTGGCCAGTGACATGGTGCCCAACCACATGGGCATCGACTCGCCCTGGGTTGTCGAGCATCCCGATTGGTTTATGAGCCGGCAGGATTCGCCCTATCCCGCTTATAGTTTCAACGGCCCCGATCTCTCTCAAGATGGGCGCGCGGAAATCAAGATTGAAGACCATTACTATGAGCAGTCGGATGCCGCAGTAGTCTTTCGCCGCCGCGACCGCCAGAGCGGCGAGACCCGCTATATTTATCACGGCAACGACGGCACCAGCTATCCATGGAACGATACGGCGCAGCTCGACTACCTGAATCCAGCGGTGCGCGAGCAGGTGATTCAGACCATCCTGCATGTGGCGCGGCTGTTTCCGATGATTCGCTTCGACGCCGCCATGACGCTGGCCAAGCGCCATTTTCACCGGCTGTGGTTTCCGGGTCCGGGAACCAGCGGCGCCATCCCGTCGCGCGCCGAATTCGGCATGAGCCAGGCCGAGTTCAACCGGGCGATGCCGCATGAGTTCTGGCGCGAGGTAGTGGATCGCGTGGCCGCCGAGGTTCCCGGCACGCTGCTGCTGGCCGAGGCATTCTGGCTGATGGAGGGCTACTTCGTCCGCACACTGGGCATGCACCGCGTCTACAACAGCGCCTTCATGGTCATGCTGCGCGACGAGGAGAACGCCAAGTACCGCTCGGTCATCAAGAACACGCTGGAATTCGACCCGGACATCATGAAGCGCTACGTGAATTTCATGAGCAATCCCGATGAGCGAACGGCGATTGACCAATTTGGCAAGGGCGACAAGTGCTTTGGCGTGGCGACGATGATGGCGACGTTGCCGGGTCTACCCATGTTCGGCCATGGCCAGATTGAGGGATTCACCGAAAAATACGGCATGGAGTATCAGCGCCCGCGCTATGACGAGAGTCCTGATTCCTGGATGGTGGAGCGTCATGAACGAGAGATCGCACCCCTGTTGCGGCGCCGGCGTCTTTTTGCGGAGAGCGGCAACTTCCGGCTCTACGACTTCTTCTGCGACAACGGCAGGGTGGACGAAAACGTCTTTGCCTACTCCAACCGCAGTGGAGGAGAGCGCGCTCTGGTGGTTTATAACAACCGCTACGGACAGACGCGCGGGACTCTTGATTGGTCAGCGGCCTACGCCGACAAGGGCGCCAATCAACTGCGCCAGCAGCGTCTCCGGGAAGGACTGGGTCTCAGCGACAACTCCTCGGTGATTTTGGCATGTCGCGATTCGCTCACCGGCCTGCACTACCTGCGCCGTGCGAGCGATTTTGCGGAGCGCGGGTTGACCCTTGATCTGCACGCCTTCCAATGCCACGTCTTTCTCGATTGGCGCGAGCTAACCTCGACCGCGGAGCAGCCCTGGGACCGGCTTTCGGATCATCTCAACGGGCGGGGCGTGGCAAATCTGGACGATGCGCTGGTGAATCTGGAGTTGCAGCCGACGCACAACGCTTTGCGCGCGCTGCTGGACTCCGGGATGGTGCGTCAGTTTGCCGACCTAGCCGAACATCCGCGCACCCTGGAAGCCGGCGTCAGTAAGAAAATCGAAACGGAGCGAGCGAAGTTGTTCGAGGAGGCCTGGGCGCGTTGCGAGATCTTCCTGCGCGAATCGCAGAAGGCTTATGTGGCGCGCGCTGGAAAGGAGGGCAGCGGCGAACAACCCGCCAACCCCAGCCTGTTGCGCGCGGCCTACCGCGCGCGATTGCGCGCCGCCATGACCATCCCTGTTGTCGAATCGCTCTTTCCGGCTCCGTGGACTGCGGCTGCCCGCTGTGTGCTTCCCAGTCCCAGCCCGCAGCTCACCGCCACGGCCATGTGGGGGCCTGTGCTTGGATGGTGCGTGCTGGAGTTGCTGGCCGAATCCATTGATCGTGAGAATCCGGAGCGCGTGGCGCTGGACCTTTTTGACCGCCTGCGCCTGCGCGAGCCTTTCGCCCAGGCCTTTGCCGCGCTCGGATTCGAGGGCGAGGAGATGTGGCGCGTGGCCGCTCGCGTCAAGGTTGGCCTGCTCGCATGGGCCGGAGTTGGCAAGCCGGAAGAGACAATTGCGTCGGCTGAAAGTGAATCAGGCCCAGGCGAGCGGGTAGCGCTATCGCCAAAGTTGTGGCCCGCTTTATGGTCTGACGCGGATGTGCGCTGGCTCTGCGGCGTGCATGAAGCGGAGGGCCGCGAATATCTGGTACGCGAACGCTATGAGGAACTACTCTGGTGGTTGCAGTTGCCGGCGTTGCTTCGGCTGGCGGGCGAGAATGCCCCCGGTCGAATGGCTGCTAAACGTGCTGCGATTCAGACGATGAGCAGTGCCGTCGAGAAGGCCTTGGCAGCCGCCGCGGCCGCGGGCTATCGCGTGGAACTGCTGCGGCATCTGTCCAGCAATGAAGCCATGGTCAACGAAGAGCCTGAAGCGGCAGATGCGGAGACCGAAGCGCCGGCTGAGTCGGCTGCCGAGCCAGCATAAGCTGCGCGAGCAGGGACAACCATCACAATCCGATGTGATCTAAAGCACAGTCCAGGGCGCACTTATGGTGTCAAACTCCTAACGGACATTTTTTTGGGGTGCAAGCCACTGCGAAATGCGCCGATCTGACAGGCGAAGTGTCCTCTTTGCCGGGCATGCAGGGCTTCATAGGCGGACGCTCTTTTTTATCTACTTATACTCCCCGAATATGGTCCAGAAGTGAGCAGGGTCAAGCTATGTCGCCCTCTCCATCCCGTCACCCCACAATGTTTGCGCGGCAGGTGTGTGCCGTTTTTCTTGCGGCTCAGGCCGATTTGCGTCGCTCGGAAATCGTCTATAAGCCTATGAAAATTCAGAGGAAGAAAGTCTGTTGCCAGTGAAGTCTGCTGAGAAGCGGAGGAATCATGCAGAGTGTCGCCCCTGAAGTACTGAATGCCCACGAAAAGCTGCTGATTGACCAGGCGGTTGCAGAGCACACCGGCAAGCCGGGAGCGCTGCTGGGAATCCTGGAAATGATCCAGGCCGCCAATGCGCACAAATATTTGTCGATGGAGGCGCTGCGCTACATTGCGCAGGAGACCGGCATTCCTCCGGCCACGATCTACAGCGCCGCCACCTTTTATGCGCTCTTCAATCTCGACCCGCAGGGCGACAACTTGATCTGCGTCTGCCGGGGAACGGCCTGCCACACGCGCGGCTCCCGCGATCTGTTGGAGAAGGTCTGCCTCGATCTGGGGCTGAGCGGGCAGGAAGCGAGCGACACCAACGAGGCTGACAAGCTGGCTCTCACCACGCCCGACCGCCGCTTCACGGTGCGCACCGTCGCCTGTTTCGGCCAGTGCGCGCTGGCCCCGGTGGTCGAGGTGAACCACCATATTCTCAGCCACGTCAATGAGCGCACTTTGCAAAGGGAAGTGAAAGCGTTGGGCCAGACCGGAAAGATCAAACAGGGGGTGAAATAATGCCGCGAATTCAGGATATAGGCGCGTTCAACGCGGTTCGTGAAGCCGGGCTTGCCAAGCTGATGCCAGCCGCTCCGCGCCTGACGGTGGGAATGGGAACCTGTGGCCGCGGCAATGGCGCCGAGGAGGTTTTTCACGCCTTGAATGAGGCCATCCATCGCAGCGGCGTCGATGTGATGCTGGCCGGTGTGGGCTGCTTCGGCTCCTGCTTTCAGGAGCCGCTGGTGAGCGTCCGGCTGCCCGGAAATCCCCTGGTGATTTTGCATCGCGTGCAGGCCAACGACGCGGCGCGCATCCTGGAAGGCGTCTCCACCGGGATTATGCCTGCCGGCCTGGTTTACTGCAAGATCGAGGAATGGGACCACGTCACCGCGCAACTGAAATATGGCCAGGGTTACCCGGATATACCAGCCTGGAACACGATTCCTTTCTTCAAGGGCCAAAAGAAGATTGTTCTGCGCAATTGCGGCTTCATCAATCCCTCGGACATCGAGGAGTACATCGCGGTGGGCGGCTACCAGGCGCTCTACAAGGTGCTGATCGACGGGCGCACGGATCCTGTCATCGAGCAGATCAAGGCCTCCCGGCTGAGGGGGCGCGGCGGCGCAGGCTTCCTGACTGGAAATAAATGGGATTTTCTGGCCAAGGCCAAGGCCGACACCAAATACATTATCTGCAACGCGGATGAAGGCGATCCGGGCGCTTATATGAACCGCAACGAGATTGAGGGCGACCCTCATTCGCTGCTGGAAGGCATGATTATCGGCGCTTATGTGATGGGCGCAACGGAGGGCATCATTTATGTGCGCGCCGAGTATCCGCTGGCGGTGAGCCGGCTCAACCGGGCCATCGAACAGGCGCGCGAGTATGGGCTGCTGGGAATGAATATTCTGGACCGCGGATTCAACTTCAACATCCAGCTGGTGCAGGGCGCGGGAGCCTTTGTTTGCGGCGAGGAAACAGCACTGATCGCATCTCTTGAAGGCCGCGCCGGCCGTTCGCGTCCACGCCCGCCATATCCCGCACAGAAGGGCTTGTATGGCAAGCCGACCAACATCAACAACGTCGAGACCTGGTACAACATTGCTCCCATTGTCACCCGCGGCCCCGCATGGTTTGCCGAGACCGGCAGCCAGAAGAGTCCTGGAACCAAGGTGTTTTCGCTGGTGGGCAAGATTCAGAACACCGGGCTGGTGGAGATGCCGCTGGGAACTCCGCTGAAGAGCTTCATCTACGACATCGGCGAGGGCGCCGTGGCCGGCCGCCGCGTAAAAGCCGTGCAGACCGGCGGGCCCTCCGGCGGCTGCATTCCGGTGGAGATGCTCGATACGCCGGTTGATTATGAAAGTCTGGCGCAGATCGGCTCCATCATGGGCTCCGGCGGCATGGTAGTCATGGACGAAGACAACTGCATGGTGGATGTGGCTCGCTACTTCATCGAGTTCACCCACTCGGAGTCCTGCGGCAAGTGCGTTCCGTGCAGAGTAGGCCTCAACAAGGCGCTACGCATTCTCAATTCGATCGCCAATGGGAGCGGAACCCGCGAGCAGATGACCCTGCTGGATGAGCTGGGCCGCATGATTCGCGAATCTTCGCTCTGCGCGCTGGGCCAATCGGCGCCCAATCCCGTGCTCACTACCATTCGCCACTTCCGCGAGGAGTACGAAGATCACATCGTCGCCCATCGCTGCCGCGCCGGCGTCTGCCAGGAACTGGCGCTTTCGCCGTGCGAGAACAGTTGCCCGCTGCGCATGAACATTCCGCGCTTTTTGGAGCTTTACCAGGAGGGACGGCTGGAAGACGCCTTCGAGTCCGTCATTCTCGACAATCCGCTGCCCGCCTCCACGGGAAGGGTCTGCCAGCATCCATGTGATAATCGCTGCCGACGCCAGTCCTTCGATGAGGTGGTGAACATGCGCGAGGTGCACCGCTTCCTGGCCGACGCGATTTATCAATCTGATCTCTTCGAGCCGATGCTGGAGCGCGTTCGCGCGCGCAAACTGGCCGCTACAGGCCGCAGGGTGGCCGTGGCCGGCTCCGGCCCCACTGGCCTGACGGCCGCGTTCTACCTGGCCATGCTCGGACATGACGTGACGATCTTTGAGGAACGCGGCGAGGCGGGCGGCATGTTGCGCTTTGCCATTCCGGAGTACCGGCTGCCCAAATCGGTGCTGCGCCGAGAGCTGGACCTCATCGAGGGCGTCGGCGTGAAGATGGTCTTCAACACCCGCATCGGATTCGACGTTCCGCTGAACGAGCTGGCCAGCCAATTTGATGCGGTCTTTCTCTCCATTGGAACATGGAAAGAATCCTGGCTTTATCTGCCTGGCACGGAGTTGAAGAATGTTCATCCCGCGCTGCCCTTCCTGGAATCCGTCGCCCGCAAGGAGAAAGTCACCACCGGAACGATAGGGACGAGAGTGGCAATCATCGGCGGCGGCAACGCGGCCATCGATTCGGCGCGCACCGTGATGCGCATGGGCGCGCAGGCCACCATCCTTTATCGCCGCGAACGCCAGGATATGCCCGCCATCGACGAGGAGATTCAGGCCGCCGAGGACGAAGGCGTGCATTTTGTCTTTCTGGCCGCGCCGCACCGCATTCTGGGCGATGCGGAGGGCAACGTGAAGGCCATCGAAATAGTCAAAACGCGCCTGGGCGAGTACGACAAGAGCGGCCGCAGAAGGCCGATGCCCACCGATGAGGTGCAGCGCTTCGAGTGCGACAGCGTGATTCTGGCCGTGGGCGAGACCTTCGACAAGGATTTTTGCAGCGCATCGGGATTGGCGCTCAAGGAAGAGGGGACGATCATTGTGGATCGCTTCTCTTACGAGACCAGCCGGCCCAATTTTTATGCCGGCGGCGATGTGATCACCGGCGCTTCCAATGTTTCCAACGCCATGAGCTGCGGCAAGCAGGCGGCGCAGAAGATGGACGAGCGCCTGATGGGCGAAGCTCGCTGGGAGCGGCTATTCCCAGACTTTGAATATAGCCGCACTGCGCCGGGAGAGCCGAGCCTCAGCCGCCGTCACGAGGCGCACGCTATTCCCGCCGCCCTCAGGGTTCGTTCGCAGCAGGAAGTGGTTGCCGGACTCGATCCGCAAGAGGCGCTGGAAGAATGCCGCCGCTGCCTGCGTTGCGATTTGCGAGTTCCCGTCAGTGCCAATTGAAAGGTGAAGAATAAGGAGCGACCCTGTGCCGATAAAAGCGATTTCAGTACGAATTGATGGCGAACTGGTGACCGCCAGGGAAGGGCAGACCATTCTGGAAGCGGCCCGCGACCATGGGAAGCAGATTCCCACGCTTTGCTACCTGAAGGGCTTGAGCGCGGTGGGCGCCTGCCGCGTATGCATGGTGGAGCTTGCCGGCACTGACCGCCTGCTGCCGGCCTGCACCACGCCTATCCAGGAGGGCATGTCGATCAAGACCGCCTCGGCCAAGCTGACGCTCTATCGCAGGATGGCCGTCGAGCTGCTTCTTGTGGAGCGCAACCACATTTGCGCGGCCTGCGTCTCCAACGGCCACTGCGAACTTCAGGCGATGGCGCGCGAGCTGGGCATCACCCACGTGCGCTACGCCTACAACAATCCGCGCATTGCCGTCGATATGACGCATCCCCGCTTCGTGCTCGATCAGAATCGCTGCATTTTGTGCACGCGCTGCGTGCGGGTTTGCGCGGAAGTGGAAGGAGCGCATGTCTGGGAGGTAGCCTCGCGCGGCATCTACTCGCGCCTGGTCAGCGACCTCAAGGACGATTGGGGCAAATCAAGCAACTGCACCGGCTGCGGCAAGTGCGTGCAGGCCTGCCCCACCGGAGCAATCGCGGAAAAGGGCCTCTCGGTGATGGAGATGGTCAAGCAAAGCGAAGCCGTCAGCCGCCTTGCCACGCAAAGAGCCGTTTCCGTCAACGGCGCGCGGTAAGGCAACTTTTTTATTGCTTCTCTAATCAAGACGATCGATTGAGTTGTGTGTCTCGACCATTGTGATTTCCGTCAATGGACGAAATACTGTCCTTTCCATCCTCTATTTGTGCCAACGCCGTCCACACCGTAGAATCAGCGTAGGCGGTTGATCGCGCCAATCTTGAAACCCACCCGGCCTTGAGCGAAGGAATCGATGAGCGAACAGGAAGCAGGGAATTCTCTTCAGGCGCAGGCGGCGTCGCCGGCGTGGATCAGGATTGAGCGGGCGCGGCATCCACTGCGACCCGTCCCCATGGATTTCATCGAAAAGATTTTTACCGATTTCAGCGAGATTCACGGCGATCGCGCTTTTGGCGACGACGAGGCCGTGGCCTGCGGCATGGCGCGGCTGGGCGCGGAAGAGGTTCTGGTCATCGGTAATCGCAAGGGCGGTTCGACCAAAGACCGCGTGCGGCGTAACTTCGGCATGCCCCATCCCGAAGGCTACCGCAAGGCATTGCGCTCGATGAAGATCGCGGAAAAATTTGGACGGCCGGTGATCACCTTCATCGATCTTCCCGGAGCTTTTCCCGGCCTGGGCGCCGAGGAACGCGGCCAGGCCGAGGCTATCGCACGCAATCTGCTGGAAATGTCGCGGCTGCGCGTGCCCACCATCTCGGTGATCAGCGGCGAGGGCGGATCGGGCGGCGCGCTGGCACTGGCCGTCGCGGATCGCGTTCTGATCCTGGAGAATGCACTCTATTTCGTGATTACACCCGAATCGTGCGCGGCTATCATGTGGCGCGATGCGGCCCACAAGGTGTTGGCGGCCGAGGCCATGCGCGTCTCTGCTCCGGAGGTTGCCGCGCTGGGTTGCGTGGATGAGATCGTCGCAGAGCCGCCGCTGGGCATTCACACCGACCGCGAAGCTGGCACGGGACTGTTGGGCGCCGTGCTCAAAAAGCACCTTGCCGAGCTGAAGGCGCAGCCGATTGACACTCTGGTGGCCGAGCGCCAGGCCAAATTCCGCAACATCGCGCAGTTCTATTCGGAAGGTTAAGCGCCCATGAGCATAGTCAAACCAGCCCCCAGCCGCATTCGCTCATACATGCGATTTATCTTTGCCGTGCTGTGGTTCTTCCTGGCACGGGCTCTGGCCCGTCATGAGGCACTGGGTCTGGCAGAGGAGCAGTGGCGGCCGTTGGTCGAGCAGGCCATGCTCCTTTTTCTGCTGCTCGTGGGTTATGCGGGCATGGGACTCGCGCTCGACGGCCAGCAGCATCCGATAAAAGAGCAGGGGTTGCCAAGGCGGGCTGGCTGGCCCGGCGAGGCTGGTTTGGGAGTGGCCGTGGGTTGGGCGCTGGCCGTGGCCTGCGTCCTCCCGCTGGTTGTAGGTGGCGGCATCGCCATAGTGCTCATCCTGGGGCATTCGGCCTGGGGATGGCTCGCAGCTGACGCCTTGTTCTTTGCGGTGGTTGCGCTGGCCGAAGAGGTTGCCTTCCGCGGCTACGGATTTCAACGCTTCGAGGAATCCGTGGGCTCGCTGGGAGCAGCGCTTGGCTATGCGGCCTTCTATGCCATTGTGCAGGCGCTCTTGCCCGGCTCAAGCCACGCCAGCATTGCCGTTTCCATCGCGTTAAGTCTGGTTCTCTCAACCGCTTATCTGCGCACGCGCGCTCTCTGGCTGAGTTGGGGCATCAACTTCGGCTGGAAGGCCAGCCGGGCGCTGGTTTTCGGATTGGCGATAAGCGGCGACAACAGCCACTCGCCCGTGGTGCAGGGCAATCCGATGGGGCCGTTCTGGCTCACCGGCGGAGGCTTCGGCCTGGACAGCAGTTGGGTGGCGTTCGCCGTCCTGCTTGCTGCCCTTCCGGTGGTTTATCGCCTCACGCGTGATCTGGACTATCTCTATAACGCACCGGTGATCGTGCCCGCAGGCATTCCGGTAGACCTGAGCGCCGTGGCAAAGGGACAACATGAGACCGCAATGGGCACGGCTGAGCCCGCCGCGCCCGGCCTGGTGCAGATTTTGCCGGTTGTTGCGCCGACACAGGCAACTTCAGAGCCGCCAAAGGTGGAATAGCAACTACTCCGGATCGACGTTCCTCTTGCCGCTGATTTCGTCGATGCGAATCTCCACCACGGCACATTCGGCGGCGTGGCTCTCTTCCA
>Ga0326727_10027534_pt1 | contig 10429 bp, 10 predicted proteins | sample MB2enrmetagenome_FD_207643 | JGI IMG/M metagenome (GOLD analysis project Ga0326727, IMG submission 207643) | Lab enriched peat soil microbial communities from McLean, Ithaca, NY, United States - MB29MY | ecosystem: Environmental > Terrestrial > Soil > Wetlands > Peat | place: USA: New York...
CAATTTAACGGATTCATCTGTTTTTGCATTCACAATATCTGCATGTTTGGTAGGCGCTGTCACAAAAAGTAAGGTGATTACATCCTCCTCAAACGATACACCCGTTGCCGTTCCTCTTACCCCGTACTGCCGAATTGCCATGAAGAGATATGAAATATTGAAGGCTCTGGGAGATTCTGGCGCTGACAATACCGAATCATTGAAAATGAAACTCAAAAAACTCTTTAAAACCGGGGAGATCGAAGACAGCAACCTAAGCGCGCAGTTGAGAATCCTCGAAGAGCGGGGATTCATTGTTCGTGAAAAGAATCGTCAATCCAAGAGGATCACACGAACCTCCCTCGGTCTTCTCATCCAGAAGGCATACGAGGATTACCCGTCCTCATCCCGCCCCAAGAAATAACCCCTACTTCTCCACCACTGCTCAGCCACCCTTTCTCCCGCTAGGTTTTATACTTATAATTTAAAACATAACTACAAGGTTTTGTTGATAACTACTTATTTTCGACAGACCTTGTTAGGGGAATGATAACATGGGAGCGAAAAAAAATCTGCCCCCGCAACGAGAGGATTTCATAGAATCGGACTTGCAAAACCCGTCCACATCTATGAAGTTGCGGGGTGTTCGTGAAGTTTCACGAAGCAAGGACTTGGTTCATTTCCGGAGCCTGATCCGGGTATTTTCGGAGATTGGTCGTGACAACAGGTCACGATCAGAACAGCTGGAAATCGTGCACGAAATCTACGCGATCTTCGCGGCCGTCGGCACCTTTGCTCTCCTAGAGTTAGCGGACGCCCTGTCGTCTACGGATGAAAAAATTCGGAGTGCGGCTGCCCAAATCATTGGTTATGTCGGACTCTGTCAGGAGATCCCCGCCTTACTCGAAGTTCTTGATGATGAGTCACCGGATGTCCGCAAGTTCGCGGTTCAAGCTCTGGGTAGGATACGGTTTTCCAGTGATATCGTAGAGAATGCGGTAGTCCATGCCCTGACAGATTCCGATCCGGGGGTTCTTCAGGAAGCGATCATCGCGTCCGCCCAACTAAAATTGAAGGCGTCGGTACCTCATCTGGCAACAATCGTGGAGAGGATCCCTCAAACCTGTGCTCTCTCTGACATCGAGCACGACCAGACCTTCTTCGCGACCCGCGCGCTGGGATTCATCGGTGACCGGGTTGCGACACCGGTTCTTCTCAACGTACTGAAAGAACTGGTGGGCGATGACAATCATGTCCCGGGTCTGTTGACATTCGGGGTTATCGATGCACTTGGGGATCTCCGAGACACGGAATGCGCGAAGCCACTCGTCCAGGCGCTGTGGGATTACCAAGAGCGCCGGTTCTACGCATCCGATGAGGATTACGACAGCACTCACGATGAATATATGGCACTTTCTGAGGTTATCGACAGAATAGCCCGGGCGCTTTATCGCTTGGATCGAGAGGCCGATGGAGTTATCGTCGCGGAGTTTACGAACTGGGTAAAGGATCACCGTGATGGTCGAGGCTCTGAACGGAACTCTTTTGATCTGCCCAGACCCCCCGTTGGCGGAATGCGACTGCTCGGATATATGAGCACAAACCCGCAGGAATCATTCACATCCTGTGTCGTCGAGATTCTTCAAGCTCGTGGCAAGCCGGTAATCGATCCGGCCATGGCCATGCTCGATAGCCCCTACCAAGAAGTCCGCCTTCAAGGGGTACAAATCCTCGCGGGATTTATCATCGGTAATGAGAATGTCATCGAACTGTTCATGGATTTGTACGAAAAAGTGGGTGAGGATGAGAGCATCAAGGCGGTAGTATTCTCGGCACTACTTGATGCGCAACCTACAAGAACACTTGAGCTGTTCCGGGCGAATGTCACAAAGCCTCGCAGATCCGAGATCAACCGTCTCGAAGTCGTTGCACTAAACAGGCTAGGGTACTCCACTCTTGAGCAATTTTCAAGGCTACTGACTGGCAGCGCAAATGATGCGGTAAAAGACAAGGCACTGGGTGTGCTTTTAACGTTTATCGGCGACGCAAGCACACTGGTTCCACTACAGCTTAAGAAAAACCACCGGCAATTCCGGAGAAGGAGGTTCTATTATGACCGAAACTACAGCAGGTAAAAGTCAAGACAAAAACCTACACGTCGTCATCGTCCTTGACCGGTCAGGGTCGATGGGGCAAATCCAGCAGAGTACAATCGATGCGTTCAACGACTTTATCGAGAAGCAGCGAAAGGAACCGGGAGCGGATACGACATTTTTCTCTCTCTATCTTTTTGCAGATGAAGTCGAGCGTTTATGGAGCGATATTCCGGTTGGCCGGGTTACTAACCTTACTCACTCGAACTATCACCCCAACGGGCGAACAGCACTTCTGGATGCCGTTGCAACGGCGATAAAAGAAACTGACCAATGGCAAGAAGGTGAGGTTTTGGTTGTTATCCTTACTGACGGTCAAGAGAACGCCTCCCAACATTATGACTTCGCTACTGTCAGAGATTGCGTATTGAATAACTCCACCGAAGACTTTGAAATTATCTGGTTAGGTTCGGATGCCCGTTCGAGGCAATTTGCAGTTTTACTTGGGATCCCACCGGAGAATATCGAGATTTTCAAAATTACAGAAGAGGGAATACGGGATTCTTACAATAAAATCTCAGATTCGGTCTCCTTGAAGAAACAGTCCGGGAGTACATCCGGATGGAAAGATGGCGTTGCCGCTCCCGCAACGTCAGTAAGAAAACCTGCGCACGGGAAGAAGCACAGTAAAAGACCATAACGGAACCGGGGCACAACGGGGTCAAGCCTCATTCTTATTTTTTCTAGTTTTTCCACTTAATAAACTATTTATACCGCTTTTACGCGCGGGATGTTTGTTAAGTGGGTTTTTCACGTCGTAATATCACCGCAAAGTATATATGCTGTTTCAAATGTACAAGGGCAGCGGTGAAATACCATGGTAAAGACCAAAAGCAGAACTTATGGATCGGATGACTCCGGTCAAGATGTACCGTCATTGAACCTTAACATTCACGTCATGCACAGTTTCGACCCCACTAGCCCGACCGGGCTGAGAAGCCGAGTCGTGCAGGATCCCGATGGTCAGATCGATGAAGATGGTGACCGAGATGAAATTCAGAACGTCAAGAAAAAGGCTTCAAATTCTCGGCAGCTGTCTGAAGATGATCAGGATGAATACGGGAGCGATGAGGACGATGGTGATGAAATTGTCACCAGAATCCAAAAGATACGCCGGAAAGAGAATGGCGCAGACTCCATACCTCGTTCCAAGAAAAATGGCGTGGTCGATGACGATGACGATGAGGAATCCGGAGATGGCAGTGATGAATCTGACTCCGGGTACGATGCTCATCCTGAGCTCGACGACACTGAGGATCTACCAGATGATGATGACGAAGAGGACGGGGCAATTCTAACCTGCGTGCAGCGCTCGATTATGCGCCGTAAGTAGGCGTCTTCCGCACCCTCCCCCTTACGTGGAGACCTCCATCATCTCTTTTATTTTTGGTTTCAATCATTGCAACCTCTCTCATTTGGTGGAAGGCCGCAACATTTGCGGGGATCGATTTGCCAAGTTACGTCCATTTTCCATAGCTGACGAGTTTCGCCAACAGAACGAGTCTACTCTCCTTCTAGGAGGCTCCTGCAACGTTGGACGGGGTTCTCGATATCTTCGTTATCAATAATAGTTACCAAGGGAGAACGCCCTGTATGAGAGTCAACCGCAACCAACCCCCCGGCTTTCATTAAATTGAGAGCCCTTCTCACCGTCCACCGAGAGATATCGAAAATCTCTAATGTTTTCTTGGATAGTTTGACTGTCTTTGAATTTGTAAGATATCGCATATACCAAAGTGCAATCCCAACATGGAGTGACTTGTCAGAAAGGTGTGCGGCACGTGATAACCACTCTAATGGTATTGGCCCGCTAACAAATTGTTTATATTTCGCCCGTTTGGGGCATCTGGTTGTTTTCCGGGGAGTACTGCATTGAGTAGGTGATATGAGTTTCATATCATGTAGTATAAGAACCGGACGGGAGTCTCCCATTCAGGTCACCTGACTTAGAAGAAATTGATCCGATAAAGAGATCTTAAAGAATATTGCACGGGTGTAGCAAGGCGCTACACTTGATGGTGCAATGTGCACCATTAACGGTTTAACAGATACCGACTTCATTGCCCACCGCTTTGTTCGCAATGCTCCAACAGGGTCATCATTTTCTGCCACATGCCCTTACTGCTTGTTTTCTCATATCTCTCCGGGTAGACAAATGAATCAACTTCTGTTCGAAGTTCAAACCCGTCCAGAACGATTCGACTTGCCATTGCCATTACCTGCTGTGTTACTGCAATGGCATGGGGGAGTTCATCGATAGAAGCCTCAATAAGGAGGGCATCATGAACCGGCGCACACACCTTTACACCATTTTCAATAGCGTTGCAACAGGCTATGCGCAGTATCTCCGCACCATTTGCCTGCATAGGGAAGTTTTGTAGGGTGCGCGGTTTCACAATGTCGTTGATATGATAATACCATCCGAAGCGCGTCCATATGCGGTTGTGAAGAGTTGCATAGTCAACCACATTATCGGACCACTTCCAAAAAGTTTCGTACGTCCTTTTATGCAAGTCCAGAAGATGTTGTGCATCAGCGACCGGTTGTTCGATCTTGTGCGCTAAACCTTTGGCAGACATCCCATACTGTGTTGCCAAAACACACTGTTTGAAAAGATCCCTTTCATTAGGGTGGCTCTCTTTTGTTGCAGTTGCTGGAACTGCACCAGCTTGTTTTGCGAACGTGATATAGGGGTCTCCGCTAAGATATGCCTCCTGCATCTTATAATCCCGAGATAATGCAGCGGCAATTCCAAACTCTTCCTGGCTGTAATCAATACTTGCAAGACCCGTTCCAGGGTTAGGTTGGATCAAGCTCCTGATCCAGCTCGCAAGACCAAATATGTAGTGTGATGATGATGGTTGGTTCCTCCCGGTTATAGAGGAAAACGGAAACAGAGAGCATCTGTTGCGCGCATCTTTTCCTACAGCCAGATCCTTTAGTCGAAGTTGACCGAGGATATACCGCAAATCCTTGATGGGACGGATTTCCGGATGGATTTTCGCCATCTTTTTGAACGTATCGTACTTCAAATCAAGGTGTTCCTTTTCTGTTACCGGCCAATCGATGTTGTGGTTTTGAACCCATTTATCCCACAGATCAACTTTGAACGTCAGACCTTCATACACCCCAAAATCCCGGTCAACCTCTTTGACCAGTAGAGATTTCATGGGATCCCAGTTCCTGATTAAACGCCTATAGATCTCAGCGTCAATTGGAACCCCGTTCCGCTCTATCTGCGCAACTGCCGACATATATCGTCCCCTTAGCAGAGCGCGCGGAAGGTCAATCTCGTCCTTCATGGCGTAGTAGAGGTTTTCACCCGCGATAACATCAGTCTCACAATAATCGAGAATTTCTTGCTGTTCGATTGGTGAATAGGGTTCTCCTTGTAGGATACGATTCCTCATCCTCTCCTTTTCATCCTTGGTAATACCGGGTATCCCATAGTAGACCAACGCACCAAGGAGACTCTTTCCGGACGGTTTTGGGAGTCCGTTTTTGAGATTCAGGAATTCTACATAAAGGTCAAGGATGTTGCAGGGTATTTTCCACCCCAACTGGAGATGGCATGACATTTCCGCAACTGCGTTATACGCGACAAAGAGAGAATCGTCTTCAATAGAATAGGGTGGCTGGGGAGGGGATCCTCCAACAAGCCATAGTTTTCCCGTTTCCCCGCTGAGTAGTTCCTTGGCTACCATGCAAACAACGGGATTCGGTACTTCCCCATCACGGGATACGAACTCGAAGTCCACTGACCAGATCTGGTTAAACGATTCGAACTCCCTCATAGGATTTCTCCCCGTCTGCGCTGCAGTACCGGGTGATCGAGCGAATCGATATAGTGTCCCTCGAACGCAATGTTGAACAGTTCCTGGAAGGTGGTGTTCGGCCAGGTTGGTTCCGGAAGATTTCCCTTCGCCACGAAGGTTTCGTATGCTCCGGCAGCCTTATTGGAAACCAGTTTTACCCAATCGGTCTTTGCTTCCTCAACTGCCGCAAGACGGGTCTCATGCCACATGCTTGTTGTCCCATCTGGCTTCGGAAGTGTCACCGGCACAAGGAAGACTACCCCTTGCGTATTTATCGCGGTGAATATCCTCTGGGGCGTGATATCGTCCATGAGGGGTTTCCACAGCGAAGGAGCAACCACATACGTGGTGGTGTCCATTTCCTTCTTTACCTCAAGAACAGCGGTATCGATTGACCAGTCGGGTTCGGAACGTATCCGGAAAAACTCATTTTTCCCGGGTTTCCTGATTTGAATACCGTGGATATTCTTCTTTACTGAAAGTAAATTCGAAAAGTCCTGCGATAGTTTCAGGCTCTCCAGATCGAACCCCGTCATCCGTTCGCTGTTCGCCTCTCCTTGAAAAGGTGGGCTGGTTGGTTTCGTGGAACCGGATCCCGAGTCCGCCTTATTCTTTTTGTCGTCATTCATTCTGGGAGGCCTCCCGACTGGAAATTTTTGATCTGGTGATCAGCTATTTTCCATATCGTAGGTTTTGTATTCCCGGTTTTCTGTAGAACATTGTCATGATATAGTTTCATGAAGCCACTGTAATCGAACACCGGGAGCCTCTGGGCGTCCTTGAAGGAGAATCCGTTCCGGCCATACTTTTGAACAAGGCTGGACACTAGATCCCTCTTCCAAACGCCACGGCCCCGCATAGTCATGCTCATCTTTTTCATTCCTCCTTGAATCACGAACAAGATCCCCGGTCTTCTACCGAAGACTCATTCTCGACGATCTCCCACTCTTTTCTTTCGATCAGTCTGTCGACCACCATCTGGTGCACTAGACCAAGGTGGGTATATTGGTCCAGAGTGATCTTGCGGACTGTTTCGGCCATTCCGCTCCTGTCGAAGGGCCCTTTCGACCACAAATCTTTCACGGTTATTAATAATAGCGCTTTTACGCGCTCTAAATCGATTAAAAGCGTTGGATTGAGGGTATTTTTCCAACTTTGATCATAGCATTTTGTTGGATAAAATCTGTTACTAGGATCCTCTCTCCAACAAACCGGTTGAACTGGTGTTGGATGTCAGTTAAACTCCACACAGTTTATCGTCCATGATGTGGAAGATCCAAAGAAGGATATCTTTTGCATTGATGCAAACGTGCGGCATGGGGTTGTAATAAATGGACGACAATGAAGAAGAAGGGGAAGAAGAACAGAAAATAAACTTGAGAGGATCTATCGTAAAAAAGATCGTCAGTTGTCTCTTAAAATACGACGATATATCTATAGGGGCGATAGCAGATTGCGCAGGGTATCACAATATTGGCCTAAGAAAGACGGATTATGTGAAACGGCCACTGGAAAATTTGATAGAATTGGGGTTCGTTAAAAAAAATAGTCCGCAAGATAATCAGGGTCGCCAAGGGCGTTCGATATACAGATTAAGTCGAGATCTTACTGTGCTTAATAAACTATATCATAATGAAACTTTTGCAGAGCATAGAAACGAATTTCGACAGAGTGTCTGGTTAAGGGAACTTATTGTTCAAGAGCGGTTTAATGATTCTGGATTGCCAAAAAATAGCGATATCCTTGAGATGCTTATGAATAGTCAATCGTTTTTTGAGTTCCTCTTCTCACCATTATTTAGCATCAAGGACTTGTTTTCAATAGCTGAAATGGTTAAAACCTGCCCAATTGTCCGTTATGACCATTGCGGAAAGGTTGTTGCCACAGAAAATTCAGAAAATATTCAATCGGCGGTGTATAATGTTTTTATTTCTTTGGCCTTCATTGATTATTGGCACGATAAGCAAAATGACACAGGAAGCAGTCCATTGCGGGAATGCGTCAATAAGATGAGAGAGAAATTATTCGCGATCAATAAAAACATTCAGGATTTTAACGCAACTTTGGATTATATGAGAGCTATAATATCTTTTGATGAAGCTGCCCGGGCGGGAAAAGATTCGGATGAATTGAAAAGAGCACTTCAATATTATAAACACGATCTTGATTTTTACGCCCGTACAACACAGAAAGATGATATTGCACGAAGAAAGGTGGATTCCGACTATGACAAGATTTCAACAATTTTGAACTTGAATGTAAAAAGGAGAGTATAAGAGGTTAGGCGTGACTTTTCCCCTCTTGGAGTAACCTTTCCCTGACAAGTCCGATTATCATCTTGAACTCTTCTGTTTCTTCAATCTCCCGTTTTATCTGCCCCATGTTTGTTGTGACTTCCTCCGTCAAGGCATCACCACAATTGGCGCAGAATCGGGCTGTCGGCGAGTTGCTCTCTCCGCAATTCGGGCACACCGAGGGGATATACTTTTTCGGAGCTTTCTGTTTATTCAGGGGAATACCCCTTTGTTCAAGATACCGACGGTCCATAGCGGCATCTGTTACGTGTGCATATGTCGGGAGCTGCGTAGTGCGAAGCGTCCCCCACATAAACATTTTGATGACCGCTTCATCGACCCCTTCTTCAATCATGTGGGTTATCCGCGTATGCCGCATCAGATGAGGGGTGAATTTCTTCTGGATCCCTGCGCGCTTTGCTATATCTTTGAGGTGTTGTGCTACCCCCTCGTATTGGAGTGGCTTGTTTGTTCGTGTGAAAAAGAGCAGGGCCTCTTCCGAGGGGTCGTAGGGATAATCGTTTTTCCACGCAGCGATGTAGGGTTTTGAAGTAGTCAGCCGTATTGTGCGGGGGATACCCGTCTTTTCACAGACCCGGATGCGTGCACCATACTCATCGAGCATGACGTTCCCCCAGCATAACGTTGCTATCTCAATGATTCGAAGTCCGGCTTCGTATAAGATTGAAACCAATGCCCGATCCCGGGAGGACTGGCAGGCAGCAATCATTGCCAGAACTTCTTCTCGTGTGAAAATTTGATCTGCCGTCTTTGTGATCCTATCCATGGGGGGGATCTTGATTTTTTGTATACCCTCAAGTGGTATCGATGTGATCTGGTTCTCCTTTAGCCACGTATTGAACTGGAGAAGGAATTCGATCTTATCGTGAAGGGTGTTCCGTTTGTAAGGTCTCCCGTTCAGTTTTGCTTCCTGAAGACCGATGACTCCTTTGTGTAGATCAGCCAGCGTATTTTTCCTGAACTCACCAATGTACCGTCGCCAATCCACAAGATGGTAGATTATCTTGTTCACGCGACCGTCACTGATCTGACGATTTGCCTGTCGTTCTGCGGTATACAAGAGAATAAGATCCGCGTCATCCTGAGTCAAGCGACCCTGTCTAACCGCCTTCGTGATAGAATTTAATCCCCATATACTCCGTGTACCGTGAAAATCACAGTCGAAGCGAGTAGGGGCTTGACGGGTAATCGAATTTTTCATCCCACGGTCATTTACGACCTTATTCTTAAGCGAGCTTGTCGCGGGGATTCCAAAGTGAGAAGGGAGTGCTGCTATGCAGCATGTGCCCATAATGCGAGAATAAGTGAAAATTGTTTTGCAATTTTTCCGTCAGAGTGCGACAGAAGACAAAAGACCGGTTACTCCCTCTGTCTCCGGTACTCACGGTTGACCTCCTCGCATATTCATCCCCGAAATTTTCAGGAACGGCCAGAAGTCCTCGGCGATCATCAATTCAATTATCCCGGGTACAACCCCACTCAATCTCTGTTTTCCCAGAAGGGGCATACCGGGAAACAGGCGCCACACGATCCGCCGGTACACAACCCTTTTTATTTTCACCCTCCGCGCCCGGGGGTTCATATACCGTCCTGCCGCACTCCTCATCACACATCGCCGTGACCCGGGTGCACAGACCGCCCGGCAAGGAGCATTTTTTGTGAAAAAAATCCCCACATCCATCACACGCACCGCACCCGTACCACAGGAGACTCCCCTCTCCCTGCTCAGGAAATACTGGGGCTATCCCGCATTCCGCCCGCACCAGGAGGCTATCATTGCCTCCGTCACCGGCGGGAACGACACGCTTGCGATCCTGACCACCGGCAGCGGGAAATCGCTCTGCTACCAGCTGCCCGCGTTGTACCTCGGCGGCCTTACGCTCGTGGTCTCCCCGCTCCTTGCCCTCATGAAAGACCAGGTGGACGCGCTCAATGCCCGGGGCATTCCTGCCGCCGCGTGGAACAGCCTGCTCGATTCGGCCGGGCGCAGCCGGATCGAAGCGGCGATGCGGGACGGCAGGCTCCGGCTCCTCTTTATCTCCCCGGAGCGGTGCCTCCAGCCGGGTTTTCTTGAATTCCTGCAGGAGTTTCCGGTCCGGCTCATCGCCATAGACGAGGCTCACTGCATCTCGGAATGGGGCCATGACTTTCGCCCCGAGTACCGCGA
>Ga0326727_10027538_pt1 | contig 10427 bp, 8 predicted proteins | sample MB2enrmetagenome_FD_207643 | JGI IMG/M metagenome (GOLD analysis project Ga0326727, IMG submission 207643) | Lab enriched peat soil microbial communities from McLean, Ithaca, NY, United States - MB29MY | ecosystem: Environmental > Terrestrial > Soil > Wetlands > Peat | place: USA: New York...
TCCGATGGCTTGTATCGCGTCGGCATCGCGCCGGCGCTCTTCCTGCGTGCTGAGAGGCTTTCAAATGGCCGGCGGACGTTTCGCCTTCTCGAAGGCGAACCCTTGCCGACCAGTTATGGCGAAGACCTCTACCGGCGCATTTTTGAAACAACGGGTTCTCGAGAAAACACGTCTCCAGGTGAGGCTTAAGTATGGCCGGTCTGGCTGTGAACAGCACGATTGATCCTATACAGTACTCCGCGGCCGTCGAGCGCACCGAGGAATTGGCGCGACTGCAGGCGCAAGCGCAGAGGCGGAAGTCGATGCTGATTTTTGGGCCGGAAGTGGTCGGCAAAACACGCTTGCTACGGAGCTTTCTTCAAACACAGCCGCTCGCCCTCTTTGCTCCTCAGGTCCAGTCTCCGCACGAAATGTTACTGGCTCTGATTGAGGAGCTCCGCCGGGTAGCAAGGCCCGGAATTACCATTCCGGCAAACTACACCTCTCTGCGCACGGGATCTTTAAAGGGCATTATGCAGCGGGCGCTCGAAAAACATCCGTTTTTCCTGGCGCTTGATCACCTGGCGGCTCCGTCGCGCGTGGTAACCGGTCTTATTAAGGACCTCAACTATTTTGATCGGACTCCGGTGATTTTTGTAGCTCGCTCACCGCACATGGAAGACATTGGGAATTTGCAGTCCATGTGCACGGGTAAAGCGGAACGGCTGGAATTGAAGGAGTTTCTACCGCCCATCGCATTGGAATTCGCGCGGAGAGAGGCGAGCAGAACGGGACTGTGGGCCTCAAACCTCGATCATGTCCTGCGTCAACTGGTCGAATGGAGCAACGGAAATCCGGGCAGCATTGTTCACATGCTGAAGATGGCGCATTTCCCTCGTTACTACGCCGGAGACCAGATCAAGGTGCACGTCCTCTATCTCGATTACCGCATGGGACGGCGCGACTAGCGGCCATTCGGATTCTCGTTCTTCACCAAATTTCGATGAGTGCGTTGGCGGAGCCAGATTCCCTCCCGGCTACATGGGCGTTTCATGGTACCAATCTCTGCGATCGTCCTTTAGATTCGCTCAATCACTACCGCGTGCGCTGTTTGTGCGACTGATGTAACAAACCTGCATCCTGAGCACCAAAGCCCTGGAGATCCCCCGAGCAGTTGATCGGTCCTTATATTCCTGGCAATCGTCAGACGATCCAAAGGGTGCGGTCAGATTCGCGGTGGGTACTTGGCCAGCTTGCGCTGCAGGGAACGGCGATGTAGGCCCAGTTTTTTAGCTGCCTGGGAGATGTTGCCGTCGAAGTCGTTGAGGACGCGCTGGATGTGTTCCCATTCGACACGGGCTAGGGAAGGCACAGGAATGTCATTCTCCGAGATGGGTTGAATGCTGCCTGCGGACTCAAAAGCAGCAAGGATCTGATCTACATCGGCGGGTTTGCTCATGTAGTGATTGGCGCCCAACCGGACTGCATCCATAGCTGTTGGGATACTGCCATACCCCGTCAGAACAAGAATGAACGTGGTACTGTCGAGAGCCCGCAGTTCCCGCACCACGGCAAGCCCGCTCTCGCCGGGCATGCGAAGATCGACGGTCGCCAGATCTGGGCTGCAGTGTTCAGCCAGGCGGATGGCTTCTTCCCGGCTGGAGGCGGCAAGAGCATCCCAGCCGCGCCGCTGAAATGCGCGGGCGAGGGTCGTGCGAAGCCGTTCGTCGTCATCGACGATTAGCACGGTCTTTTTCTCAATCTCATCAGGCGGCGGCAATTGGCAACTCCAGAATTGCGGTGGTTCCCTCACCAGCAGCGGATTCAAATTCAAGCGAGCCATGTAGATTCTCCGCGAAGACGCGGGCAAGAAACGTGCCCAATCCCATGCCGCGGCCCGGCTCTTTGGTTGTAAAGAATGGCTCGCCCAAATGGGCAAGTGTCTCGGCCGTCATTCCCTGACCGCGGTCTCGCACGGTGAAGGAGAGCCGCTCGCCCCTCGACCACGCCGATAGCTCGACTGGCTGACCGAGAGCACTCGCATCGAGAGCGTTGTTCACCAGTGCGGTGAGAACCTGGCGCGTAGTCTCAACTGGCAGATAAACTTCCAACTCTTCAGCGACCACAACGTTAACGACATCGCGGTTAGCCGGGGTAAGAGACAAAAGCAAGTCTTCAAAAAGCGTTCTCACTTTGATCCTTGAGGGCGATTCCCCGGCGAATTCCGGTCCCTGCGTGCTCATGGCGCGAAGGATTGAGGCACATCGATCGACTTCTGCCCGAATAGTCGCCGCATCTGCGGCCAAGCTGGGATCGTGCGCAACCTGCTGGGTGTAGCGTTCAAGATCCTTGGCAATAATGGCAATCGTAGCCAGCGGCGTTCCCATCTCATGGGCTGCGCCAGCCGCAAGAGTACCCACCGCAGCTAGCTTTTGGTGCCTGGCAAGTTTGATCTGCAGTTCCAGTGATTTGCGCTCATGGCGGCGTAGCGCCTCCGAGACCTCACCGATGAATAACGTGATCAGCAATGCAGCCGCAACAAAGGCGATCCACATTCCATACAGATGCACCGCAAAACCCTGGGTGGGATGATGGCCCTCCAGTACCAGTAATGGAATATGAAAAGGAAAGAGGAAACCAAATCCGAGAATCGACAGGATGCCAAGCGACCAGGTCCAGGCTCGGCTTAGCACGACAGCCGAAAGTGTGATCTGAACGAGATAAAGCAGCGTCAGTGGATTGGCTGGTCCACCAGTCAGCGACAACAACGCAGTGAGAACGAGTACATCGAGAACGAGAGTCGCGCCCAGGGCACGGCGGCCTCCTAAGCCGGCAATCAGACGCGGGAGCAGCAGATTTGACAGAAGCATGACCGCAATGGGAACCACAAGCCAAGAGAGGGGCAGCGGTACCCGCGCTCCAAATGCAACCAAGAGGATAAGCAACACCAAGCCGGCGATCAATCCATAACGAAGCAGGACCAGCCACGGCGCTGCCAACGCCGTGGCTATGTCGCCGGTCGGCCGGATGTCCGATTCCGATACTGCCATTCGTTCGGTGAGTGAAACACGCATTCGAAGTCCTCGTTGCTGGAGGTGGCAGCGCGTAGAGCTGGAAAACCCGCACAAATCATTTTATGCAACAAACGATCTTCGAGATGCACAATTGCATACAAGCTCAACGGTTCCCATTCAGGCTGGGTGGCAAGCCTGAGTGGGAAACCATCGAAGTCACGTCAAAACGTGGCGGTTAGGTTGATAGATGCCGAGCGCCCGCGACCGGTGACCGGGGTCATGCTGCCTGTGGCGCTATAGATGTCAATATTATTGCCGCCAAGCGGCAGTTCGTAGAGACGGTTGAAGAGGTTGTCCACGCGGAAGCCCCCTTGAACAAATTTGCTCTTATAAGCGGCGTGAAGATTGAACGCTGCATATCCTGGGGTAAGCAGCTCCATTCGGTTCGGATCGAGGCGCGACTTGCGGTCCACCATTTCCGAACCGAAGCCGGCACTAAGCCCCTTGATCTCCTCGTCAAAGGCGAGGCGTAAGTTCAGCGGCATCATCTGGTAAAGCGGGGTGTTGCTGTCGGTACGCGTGCCATGCAGCCATGCTCCGCTGGCGCTCAGTTTCCCAGTGCCGGCGGCGTCGTTGCTCCACAACGTGGCGAAACCTGAAAGATCGCCACCGTAGATGCGGGCATCGTGGTTGGCGAAACGCAGTAGCGGCAGTCCCATCATCGACGTTGAAGCCACGTCCACGTCAATGAAATCCTGGATGGAATTCAGGTGGGGTGTCAGCTTCAACTCCCACGGCTTTGGCGCCTGCCCATGCAGTAGCATGGTTCCGCTGACAACGTTACCGGTCTCCGGCTTCAACGCAACGTTGCCGTAATACATGTTGCCGTCACCGAACCAGCCGATCATGCTGGCCGCCATCATGCTGGTCGACCATGTGTATCGCTCGTAGAGATTCGGCGAACGATTCTTATGCGCATAGCCAAATTCAAAGGCGGCGTGCTCATTGGCGTCGTAGCGGGCCAGTGCAGTCAAGTCGAAGTTGGCGTCGGTGCGGGCGTGGCTTTCGGCGTTGAACGCTGCGGCATCAGCGGCATACATCATGGAGTATCCCTGCACGTTGCCTGCGTCAGACCACACCGTGTCATTGCGCAGACCAAAAAGAGTGGACCAGCGCGAACTCCAGCGGCTGAACAATTCCGCGTACGACCCCAGTCGTGTGCGGTGGCCATTATTGATATTGATAAAGGTGTTGGGGCCCATCATGGGCGCCATTCCGGCAACCGGCGGCCACCAGTCATCCAGACGAAAGCGATGCAGCTCATTGCCGGCGCGGAAGGTGTGGCGTGCGGAAAGCACGGACTCATAGCGGACCAGATAGCCGAGGTCGCGGCCATGTGTGTTCATCGGCATGGATGAACCGGCGCCGTCTACTGCTACTTTGTCCGAAAGGAAGTTCATTTCGTGAAAGGTATTCTGCCAAAAGAAGCGGGCGTCCACCGAGCCTGTGGCCAGCGTGTGGCGATACCGCACATTGAGCGAAGTGGCGTTGTTGTGAGTCAGGTCCATGAATGCGTTCACAAAGCCCTCGAAGGGAACGTGATGGAAGCTTCCGGTTGCCTCAAAGAAGTTGTGACCACTCTGTGCAGCCAGAGTGAGCGCATGGTCGGTACTCTGCGCATAGGTTGACGTGATCTTGTGGCCGGCGCCATCGGAGTAATCATCGGTGGTGGTGAAGGAGCCGACATAACCGAGGCTAAAGTGCTCGCTGGCGATCCCTTCGTTGAGCGATCCGCCCCAGTTATCGCCGTTGGAGCGATAGAAGCCGGTGAAGGTTCCATCCTCGCGCAGCTTGCTTCCGGGCTCGGCGAAAGCGGGCGCAGGAGATTCAACCGAGATCGTGCCGCCCAGGCTGTCTCCGCCAAGGCTGACCGGCGTGATGCCAGCCAGCACGGTCACCTGCGCGGCCTGGGCCGGAGCAGCATAGCTGAGCGTCGGATTCATATGGTTCGGGCAGGCACTGGAGATCGTCATGCCATCCACCACGATCTTGGTACGCTCATCGCCCAGGCCATGCAGAAAGGGAATCGTGGCCAATTCGCCGTTGCCATGCAAGCTGACACCCGGTACATCGGCCAGCTCATCGGCAGTGTTATGACTTTGGGAGGAGTTGGATGGCTGCGGTTTGAAAGCCGAGGCGGCAATAGAACTGGCGTCCTGTCCTTCGACCAGAACGCTGGCCGTTGCTACGGCAACCTTGAGCGAGAGGTTTGCAGGAAGTTCCACGCCAGCGGAAACAGTGAGTGAGCGAAGAACCTGGTTGGCAAAGCCTGGAGCGGTAACGGTGATCTGATAGTCACCAGAGGGAACGGAGACAAAGGAATAATGACCGAAATGATCGGAGACATGGGTTTGATGAAACTTTGCGGTGGTGGAGCGCAATTCCACCTGCGCGCCTGCAATTACCGCGCCGGACGGATCTTTGACCACGCCGGCAACACTGCCGGTAGAAGTAGACGTAGACGCAGTCGATTGCTGCGCATCAATGACATGTGCGAGCGCAAACAGGCACGCAATCCCCACAATAGCCGTCCAGAATCTAGTTCGCATTCGTTTTCCTCTTCGTTTGCTTGCTCTAAGACCGATTGAAAAAGTCGAGCTTCGTTCCAGGAGAACCTTGCGTGCGACAGACACTCCAACCGCTCCGCGACACTTTTGTTTTTGGTAGGAGCCAGCCAATGCCAAACGAGCACAGCCACTTCCCTCAACATGATGTCAAAGAGAAGTGGCTGCCATGGTGCGGCAAATTGTCACAGTTCGCGGAGAGCAACAGTGCGGGATAGCATTATGGAATGGCGAACCCCCACTCGATTACTCGAACCGGATTTTAGGTCCCCTAATGTCGGCACGCCGACCTGCCGGCACCAATCCAATCTCGGAGAGTGGATCATCGATTCACCGTCGGTCCAGAGATGATTGAGTCAACATGGGTGTTTTTCGAGACCGATCTGAGAAAACCAACGCTATGCCGACAAACTGGACCGGAGGAGTGAATGGGGTGTTCTTGCCCGCTGGCTGATTGGCTTCCCAGGTCCGAGAACCCGGACCTGAAGCACCATGATTCTTGCTCTTGCCCTGCCTGGGGATTTACGCCACCCGCCCAAACGCCAGCAAACTTCCGGCTTGCCTTGCGCTCAGCGGCTGCACATCAGTTTGCAGTATTCCGCTTGATAAGTGCTAATCGCCGGGTCAACCATCAACTCTGGATAGGGAACGGTCGGCCAGTGTTCGCCAATCTGCCTGCGCATTCTCCCGGGGTTGACTCGAACAGGGCAAATCACTCGTCGGCCCTCGCCCCTTCTGCCGACGGTAAGATCGGATGGTCTGCGAACCCCACTCATCTCAAAGAAGGAATTCCACCTGCCAAGGCGCGCTGACATTTCGATGACCGGCAAGCATCAGCAGCAACAATTGCGATGCACGCCGCTCTTCTTCGCTGGTCAGATACCGGCGCAGCGCATCGTGGCGAAGTGCGTAACGTTGCGCATCTTCCCCAAGGCGTTCGAGAAACTGGGCGTGGGCTCCTAACAATAACCGCGCCGGTTGACCTTTCCCGAGCACCGAGGTCGTCATCGCAAGATGAACGAGACAGCAAGCAGGCATGTTGCCGACCTGTGAGCTCGTGATTTTACGGATCCTATCTGCCGCCTCATGGACGGCATTTCGTTCTGCCTCGATACGCACTTGGCATACTTGGCAGGTGCCCCGCGACGCACCCAAATTAGAGATGCTCTCAAAGGTTCCGATCGGCCCGTCCAGGTCGCCGGCCAACGTTTGTAACTTCGATGCGACGCGATGAGCGAGCGCCGGATATGATGCGCAGACTCCGTAGGGCGAGGAAATATTCTCGTACTGCCACGTGTGCAGGGAGCAGAAACCTCCACGTTTTGCGTGTTCTTGCTGCGCCGCGCGGTCAATAGTCAGCTGGTACTGGTGCTTGCTCAGGAACCGAAAAACAGCCTCCAGCACCTGTCCGCAAATCCAGCACCCAGTGCGCTTATCAACCGCTATGCCGACTGCGGTGCCAGCATTTTTACCTTCGTCCTCGGCGACTTCGTGCGGAGGTAGATGCGCGGGCGCTGTCAGTTCACGGAGCCTTGCAAGGAGACCATCCAGAATCTCCCGCCGTTCTGATAATCGCTCCAGGTCGTACCTCCGGGTGAGAAACGCCAATACCCGGGTTTTGATGTTTGCGAGAAACGCTTCTGCCTTCTCCTCAGTCAAGAAACGAAAAAGAGTGTCTTCCAGCTGGCGAATGCCGCTTGATTCTACAAGTCCGTTGTTTCCCGATTGCTTTCCGTCAAGAGCCTGACGCGCAGAAACGGAGAAAACCAGAGGCTCTCTTGAGAAGAAGTATTGAGCGAGACGTTCCTTCACAAACTCCAGAACCTGTCCTCGCTCGCTTGGACTCACCGTGTCATGCTTGTTGACAATCACAAAAAGGACCCGATCCGCCTGCCGAATCCTTTGCAGAGCACGGTCTTCCTCTTCCGAGAGCGGACTGTCATAGCTTGTGATAAGGACAAAGGCGTCCGCCTCCGGGAAGAAACGCTCCGTGGTCTCGGTATTTTCTGTAATGGAGGAGCCGAGCCCAGGACTGTCTACGAAGAACAGTCCACGACGCAGCAATTCCACCGGAAGCTGAATCTCTGCATACGCCACACGTTTCACATTTCCGGGATTGGACTGCTGAGTCACATATTCCGGCAACTGCGAGAGCGGAATCTCGCGCGGCAAGCCCGCGTTTCTGAAATTCAAAACAGCCTGGGGACGGCTTCCATATCGCACCGTGGTGATGACGGACGTGAGGGGCAGTATTCCTGTCGGTAAATACGACTGACCAAGGACAGCGTTGATCAAGGTGGATTTGCCACGGCTAAAGCGGCCGACCAGCATCAGGTTGAAGCGATCGTCTGCCAAGCGCGTCAATAGTTCACGGGCCGCGGACTGTAGATCGGGGTCCTTCGAATCAATGGCCTGCGCAGACCGAACGATCTCCGCCATCGAGAACTTCGCCTGCTCATACTCCTTCAGGTTCATCGGATCACGGCTCCTGCTCCAAGTGGTCCCCAAGAACGTGATAAAGGATGCGCCAGAAGGGCGAAAGCCAGTTCGGCCTCTCACCCTGATCTGCGTGTCGCACTGCGAGGGTCTTGGCGACCAGCCCGGCAACAGCACGATGTCCGTCCAGCAATTCGGTCACATCCATTTCCTGTGCCCAATTCATCCTGGCTGATGCCTCGACCAATGTCTCCACAATCGTTTCTGTTGCAGATTCTGGAGCATGGGTTAAGCCAATGTGCGCAGTGGCAATCACACAGTCGAGGTCTTCGTCGTTCAAGTATTTCCGAATCTCCGGCCAGTCGCGCTCGCAAATACCAAACTCACTTAGAAGTTGAAGCGTAGAACGCCGGCGCCGAGCCGCAATTGATCCTTGAATCAGGGTCTCCGTGCATCCGCGTAGCAACAGGACCGCGTAGGGCTGGGCCGCCTCCGGTACTTTCCGCAATTCCGTCATTGCGTCGGTTCTGCACAAATCGTCCTCGAGCAGTTCGAACAACAAAGGGATGCTTTCGTGACGGCAAAATGCACCCAACGCTTGAACCAGGCCGCCCGTCGCGCGCTGTTTCGCAGCTTCCAGCAATACGCGGTAAACCTCGTCGCTGTGGACTTGGGCGAGCTCTTTTGCTGCCGCACTGCGGACTGCATCCTCAGCAAACAGAACGGCAGAGTCAGCAGGGCGCTCATATTGCAAGAAGTACTTCGAGAGAGTTGAGTACGCACCCAATTGACCAAGAGCGCGGGCTGCGCGACATCGCGGTATGGAGATCGTTCTCGGCGGGCAGTCCAATAGAAAGTGCTTGAGATGAGGAATGGCCAGCTTTCCGAACGCCACCACCCTCTCTACAGCAGATTCGGTCCCCACCAAGGAATCCAATTCGCTGATGGCTTTCTGAATCGATCGATCCGGCTGAAGCTGGTGCGCGCCCATAACGATTTAACCTGTCGATTTCACGGAACCCACAGTCGGCAGAGACCCGGTTTCCAGCAGCTCAATCAGCGCGTCCTGCTCACCCTTTGCGATTGGCATACCACGAATTCCGCGAATGGTCTCGGCCACGGGATACTCGAACTCCTTCAACGAAATCTTCCCGTCTTGCCAAACGGCGTAGCACGCCTGTGGCCGACCCGTCTTTGGCTGTCCAAGGCTGCCTGGGTTGAGAATCGTTGTGTTGCCTTCCCGCCGCACGAAGGGTGTATGCGTATGACCCACGATCAAAACGCCCGCGTTGATCCCCGCCACTTCCTGCGTCCAGCGGTCAGACTCCTCGGGACAGTAACCGAATAACGGATCGCTAGGCATCGCGTGTACAAGGTAAAAACGGGTGGAATTCACCGTCATCTCCTGCCGAACTGGCAGGCTTCGGAGATAGCCAAAATCGTCTTGCGTGCAAACCGACTGCGTGAAGCGCAGCGTATCCTCGGCCAGTTTTTTGAAAGGAGCCGAGCATTGCGGATCCACAGAGAACCCGGCCGCATGATCGTGATTTCCGCGAACCGCAACCTTCGCCTGTTGTCGGACCCACTCGATAACCTCGTGCGGACTGGGCCCGTAATCGACCAGATCTCCAATGCACCAAAGTTCGTCGAATTCACGCTCTGGCAGTGCATTCAGAGCCGCAAGGTTGCCATGAATATCGGAGATGATGACGATCTTCAAGAGTCCTCCGCTGCTCGCAAATATGCGTGCGCAACCTTTGGAGGTGAGATTTATTACCGGAGGATTAGTGCGAGCAGGCCACTCCCCGGCGAAATCTCACCAGGGGTCATCATCTGCCCATCCACGTTAATCAGGAAAGGAAAGAACAGCGGTTAAGGCGAACCCCTTCGCCTTTGTGCCTCGGTCCGGCACTTCGTCAGTATACCAGTGATCGAACCAATCGTTCCGGCCGGGGAGGAGCTTGCACCTTCAGCGCTGTCGGCGCTCCGACATCCAGATGCGGTTCCGGCGGAGCCATTCCGAATCCTCGCCGAAAGCCCGTCTTCGGGATCGTCGGTTTGATGTATAAACGATGAAGAACTCTTCAGATGGTCCGCTGAATAGATTGGAAGGTGAAGCTGTTGGAGGTTCGGGAATTCTAGGATTTGTTTGTACGCGATTTGTACGCAGATTTGGCACTCATGGAAATCTGTGAATTTCGGGCATTCCTAGAATGAATAAGTTGCGTGTTTTCAATGCTCAGCACGAGTTCGACTCCCGCCGCCTCCACCAACTTTAAGCCGTTTTATTTCATAAGCTTACAGGTTCGGACGGAAAAATCGAGGCCAAACTGTACAGTCACTGTACAGTCGCCTTGAAAAGTTGCCCCAATTC
>Ga0326727_10027540_pt1 | contig 10427 bp, 10 predicted proteins | sample MB2enrmetagenome_FD_207643 | JGI IMG/M metagenome (GOLD analysis project Ga0326727, IMG submission 207643) | Lab enriched peat soil microbial communities from McLean, Ithaca, NY, United States - MB29MY | ecosystem: Environmental > Terrestrial > Soil > Wetlands > Peat | place: USA: New York...
CGACCACCGTTCCGAACAGTCCGACGAACGGGGCCGTGGAACCGATGGTAGCCAGCGTACTAACGCCGCGCTTCAGTTCGGCGTGCACGATGGCTTCGGCGCGTTCCAGAGCGCGCCGCGAAGCATCGATATCGGTGCCCGAGATTTCCGAACTGACCTGGTGCGCGCGGAACTCCTGCAAACCGGCGACCACAACCTTGGCCAGATGGCTCTTGTTGTAACGGTCGGCAATCTTGATAGCCTCATCGAGCTTGCCTTCCCGCAGGGCTCCGGCGACGGCTGGGGCGAACTGCCGGGACTGCTTGCGGGCGGCGCTGAAGGCGATCCAGCGGTCGATCATGACGCCGATCGACCAGGCCGACATCAGGAACAAAAGAATAACGACAGCCTTGGCCAGCCAGCCCATCTGGCCCCACATGGCTCTTGGATCGAACGAAACGGAGGTCGTCTCCTGAAGGAGCATCATCCCCCAGACTTGGCATTGCAAAATCATCTTTCTATCTCCTGGCGAGTTGAATTGACTTCTCTCACTTGGCAACCGTCCGGTCTGAAGAACCGGTCAGCCGCCATTGCGGCCCGCGGTTTCCCGCGATCCGCCACCGGTCCCTTACTGGCTCAACGTGAAATTCACGTCGATTGTAGTCACCACTTCCACCGGGTCTCCATTGAGGAGCGTCGGCTTGTAAATCCACTGCGACACCGCCTGCTGCGCCGCCGACACCAGCAACGGATGGCCGCTGACAAGCTGCAGGTTCTGGATGGTGCCGTCCTTGCCGATAATTGCCTGGAACCGCACGGTTCCCTGAATGCGCGCCTGCTTGGCGAGCGGAGGATAAACGGGAACCACCTTGCGAATCAGGTTCGCCGCCTGGACATTGCCGCCGACGCGAACCCGCTGAACCTTCTTCTCCACTTTTGGCGGCGGAGGAGGCGCGGCCGTGGGTACGGCTCCAACAATGCCGCCCAGAACGCCGCCCATCGATCCACCGGGAACGCCGCCCGAAACTCCGCCGACAACGCCGGACGAAGGCGGAGGCAGGTCCTCTTCCTTGATCATGGCGATGTCTTTGGGAATCGACTTGGGAGCCATCAACCGGCCGGCGTCAAATTGTCTTGGGGCCACCTTCACCACTTTGACAGGCGTCGCGGGCGGAGGCGGCGGAGGCGGCGGCGGAGGAGGCGGCGCCGTGAGCATGCTGGCCAGAGTGGTTCTGGGCAGGGTGTCGGTATAAATCAGCGGGATGATGACGAGAATAATAACGCCGATCAATTGGACGGCGAAGGAAAAGAACACCGCCCACCCGCTCTTGGTCTTGCCTCGGCCCTCTACAAAAGTTTGTTCGAACATAGCCGGATCACCTTTCCCCGAAGTTCAGGATGGCGTCGACGGACCTTGTCCGGTTCCGGCGCCATCGTCTACTTCACTTTGGCCGTCTTCCTTCCCGCGCTTTCCCGTTGCAGCCGGGCGCTCGGAGGCGCCGACTGCGGCCTTTTCTTCCGGCTTTCCATGAAGCTCTGCCAGAAGATCAGAATCGGGCTGGCGACGAAGATGGAGGAGTACGTGCCAACAATAATACCTACAACCAGCGCAAATGCAAACCCGTTCAGTACCGAACCGCCGAAGAGAAACAGCGAGAGGGCGGTCAGCAGAGTCAGTCCCGAAGTGAGGACCGTTCTGCTCAGCGTCTGATTGACGCTTCGATTGATCAAAGATTCCAGCGGCTCTCGCCGCAGCAGCTTCAGATTCTCGCGAATGCGGTCGAACACCACGATGGTGTCGTTCATCGAATAGCCGACCAGGGTCAAAAGGGCGGCCACCACGGTCAGCGAGATCTCTTTGTTAAACAGCGAGAAGAGCCCAATGGTAATGATGGTGTCGTGGAAAACGGCCACCACCGCGGCAACGCCGTAAATCCACTCAAAGCGGAACGCGATGTACACCAGCATGCCGCCCAGCGCATACAGCACCGCCATCACCGCCTGATGCTGCAGATCCGCACCGATCTTCGGACCGACGACCTCGGTTCCTCCCACGTGGAAGGACGACAGGAACGTCTGCTGCCGGAGCACAGCGAGCACCTGCGGCGTCACACCCGGCAGGCTTCTGAGCGCGTTGTAGTCCGGAATCAGTCCCGAACGCGGCGGCGTGTCGCGGTACGACGTAATCGCTGCGGCCAGGTTCTGCAGGTCAGGTTCGGAGATGCTCACACCGGCGGTCTGCAGCGGATCGCGGAGGCGGTCGGCGAGCGCACCCGCCCCGCTGTTGTTCAAGTCGAGCCGACCGTTGGCATCCGCGCCGAAGGAGGTTTCGAGGGTCTGCCGCATGATCTGCCGGTTCTGATTCAACTGCTGATCGTTCCGCACGTCGGTACCGATGATGACCGTATTCGCGTCGGAACCCACGCTGCCGCCGGTTACTTCCGTCACATCTACCTGAAGATGCTGCCTGCTCATTGCGGACCGGATCTTGTCGATAGGCGGATTAGTGGCGAAACGCACGTACATCAGGGCACCACCGCGGAAATCGATCCCATATTTCGGGCCGCCCTTCGCCCAAAGGCTGATCAGCCCGGCAGCCGACAAAAGCAGCGAGAGCCCGATGAACTGCCACTTCCAGCGGAGAAAGTCAAAGTCCGTGTTCTTGAATAATTGCATGCGGCTCGAACAACCGGGCCCGCCTAAAACAAGTTAGACACCGGCCTCAGGTAAAAGTTCCCAATCTCCCCCACGCACCAGCGGGCGGCGTCAGATGCTGATCGTCGCTACGCGCTTGCGCGAAAATTCCCAGTCGAAGATAGTCTTCGACACAAAAACCGCGGTAAAAACGTTGGCAATCAAGCCGATCACCAGGGTCACCGCGAACCCCTTCACCGGACCCGTCCCGAACAGGAACAGAAACGCGCAGGATACCACCGTTGTGACGTGCGTATCGATGATGGTCAGGAACGCCCGGCTGAAACCGGTATCCACGGCCGCCACCACGCCTTTGCCCGTTCGCAGTTCCTCGCGAATCCTCTCGAAAATCAGCACGTTACTGTCGACGGCCATACCGATGGTCAGAATCACGCCGGCGATGCCCGGCAGCGTGAGCGTGGCGTCGAAATACGCCAGCGCGGCAATCAGAATCACCGCGTTCAGAACGAGGGCCAGAGTGGCGTTAATGCCGGCCCCGCGATAGTAAACCAGCATGCAGAACACCACCGCGATCAGACCGGCAAGCCCGGCGGTCAGACCTTCCTTGATCGAGTCGGCGCCCAGCGACGGACCCACGGTCCGCTCTTCTTCGGGGATCACCCGGGCCGGCAATGAGCCGGCGCGCAAATTAAGCGCCAGATCGGAAGCTTCCTGCTGGTTCGCGGCGCCGGTGATGCGCCCGCTGTCGCTGATCCGCCCCTGAATTGTGGGGGCCTCCAGCACCTTCCCATCCAGCACGATCGCCAGACGATTGCCGATGTTGGCCTCCGTGAAACGTTCGAAGCGGCGGGCGGCGTCCTGATCGAGGACGAAATTCGTCTCCCATGCCCCGGTCTGGGAATCCTGGCTCGGGCGCGCATCGCGCAGATCCGAACCACGAACCACCGGAATACGGGCTAGTAGGTACACGCCCTGATCCTGTCCGTGCCGGGGAACACCGGCCACCATTTTCGTATTGAACGGCAGGACGCCGCCGTGCTTGGCCAGCGCTTCGTCGCGGCTGCCGAAGGGACCGTCCTTCACCTCATACAGCTCCAGCATGGCCTGTTCCTCGAGCAGCGCCTTGACGCGGGCCGGGTCATCCACGCCTGGGAGCGAAACCAGCAACTCTGCTTCGGCTTCGGCGCGTCCGCGCTTCTGCACCGACGATTCCGCCAGACCCAAACCGTTGATCTTACGTTCGATGGTCTGCATGGTCTGGTTCAGCGTGTCCTCCTTCAGCTTGAGCGCGGAGGACGGCTTCATGGTCAGGCGGTAATCGGTGGAGTTGATGGGGGTGAGAATCCAATCCGGAAAATCGTCGCTGGCGACGGAGCGAACATCTTTCGTGCGGTCGGCGGGCACGCCCTTGATGGTGATCTGGATCTTGTCGGCGTCCTCAAGGCTTGCCAGATCGTTGCGCGTAATTTCCACAAAAGCGATGTTCTGCTTGCCGAACTGTTCCTTGAGCCGGTCGATCACGGTTTCCGCGTCGGCCATAAACGCATCCTGCAACTGGACCTGCAGCACCAGGTGCGTGCCACCCTTGAGGTCGAGCCCCAGATGGATGTTGTTTTTCCAGTTCTGCAGCAGCTCTGCGCGCGACCGGGGAATGCCGATGATGCCGTAGACGCAGACTAGGACCAGCGCAACGATGATCCCCGCTTTGACCTTGAGATTCCGATTCATGCTTTCCGTTCGCGGCCATCCACCCGTGCAGGAATTCCTGCGTGGGGACGCAATAACCTATCCCTTCTTGTCCTCCGCAACCAGACCGGTCACGGAGCCCCGGTTCACCTGCAGTTTGATGTTGTCGGGTTTGACTCGAATAATCAGAGTATCATCACTGATCGAAACGATGGTGCCCACGATTCCGCCCGAGGTCACCACGGTCTGCCCGTTCTGCAGGTTCTTGAGCATGGCCTGCGTCTGTTTCTTCTGGCGCTGCATGGGCATGAACACCAAAAGGTAGAAGATACCGATGATCAGGATCAGCGGGAGGAACCCGATGATCGGGTTCGACGTGGCGGGCGTCTGGAGCAGAATCAGCGTGTAGAGCATCATTTTTCGCAGTGAAGATCGCGCCCCGAATCGGACGTCCAGAAGGTCTGGATGCTGGCAGGGAGCTGCGGTACAACCGGTAGCTTTACAGGTTTCGCCCCTATTCTAGCCTGCCGGGGCACAACTCGTCCACCAGGGCAGGGAATGTCCCAAGGAGAATAGACTGCCTGATTCGGCGCATTGTGTCAAGGTAGTGTTTCAGATTGTGGAGGGTGGCGAGGGTGGAAAACAGCATTTCACCCGCCTGGAACAGGTGCCGCAGGTAGGCCCGGGAGTACGTGCGGCAGGTGTAGCATTCGCACGCGGGGTCCAGCGGGCCGGGGTCGTCGCGATAGCGCGCCTGCTTAATGATTACGCGGCCTTCCGATGTAAACAGGTATCCGTTGCGGGCGTTGCGGGAGGGCAAAACGCAGTCCATCATGTCGACGCCGCAGGCCACATATTGGGGGAGTTCCTCGGGCATCCCCACGCCCATCACGTACCGGGGACGGTTGCGCGGTAGTAACGGTACTGTGAACCCGGCCACATCGAGACTGATTTCGCGTGGCTCGCCCACGGACAGGCCGCCGATGGCATATCCGTCGGCGTCGAGCTCGGTCAGTTCGGCCGCGCACTCGGTTCGCAAATCGCGAAACATGGAGCCCTGGACGATTGGGAACAGGGCTTGGCCAGTGCCGGTTTGTTCCTTGCGCTGGAGGTAGTAGGCATATCCGGCGCGGGCCCAGCGGACGGTGCGGCGCATGGCTTCGGCGGCGGCATAGTGTTCCACCGGATAAGGCGGGCACTCGTCGAGCACCATCATAATGTCGCTGCCGAGTTCGAGCTGGACGTCGATGGTGGATGCCGGCGTGAACATGTGCGGATCGCCATTGAGGTGCGAGCGGAAGAGCACGCCCTCCTCCGAGATGCGCCGCAGATCGCTCAGGCTGAAAACCTGAAAACCGCCGGAATCGGTGAGGATCGCCCGGTCCCAGGCCATGAAGCGGTGGAGGCCGCCGAGCTGGCGGATCAGTTCGTGGCCGGGGCGCAGGAACAGGTGATAGGTGTTGGCGAGGATGATCTTCGCGTCGAGCTCGGCGCCGGCCAGATCGCGCTGCAGCACGCCCTTCACCGTCGCCTGCGTGCCCACCGGCATGAACACCGGCGTTTCGACGATGCCATGGGCAGTGTGCAGCAACCCCGCCCGCGCGCCGGTTACCGGGCACTCGGCCTGAATCTCAAATCGCACAATCTCAGCGTGGCACAGCGGCGGGAGAGACTATCTGGGCTCCGTCCATCTTTGCCAGGCGACGGTCGAACGTGCCCAGTGGGAGATGCCCCGCCTTTCGCGCTAGTTCAAGGATCAAACAGTCCGAGAACCCGAGGCCCGGCCGCGAACGGAAAACGTCGAGCGCCGCGGCAACAACATCCGCGTCCTGCAGGACGAGGGTACGGTGATTGAGCAGCAGTTCGACGGCGGTTGCGAGCGCGGCGTCGTCGCGGCCGTATACGGTTGCCAGAACCCAAACCGCTTCGGCCAGGACGAGAATCGACACCCAGGCGCCTTTCTCGATGAAGACATCGGCCGAGGCGGCCTGGCGGCGATCGTCCTGAGCGATCAAACGAACGAGGATGTTCGTGTCAACGGCGCGCATACCGTTTCCGAACATACTGCCGGATTCCATCGGTGATTTCATCGAGAGTCCGCGGTCTGGGAGGCCCCTCAGGAAATACTGCGCGATGGATGTCTTCGGTGCTGACCCTGGCCGCCCTCCGCACAACGATATTCTGTCCGTCCTCTTCCCATTCGAGGATCGATCCCGGGGCGATGCCGAGCTTTCGCCGAACGTCGGCGGGAACGGAGATCTGACCTTGTGCTGTTACCTTGGAGTAGGCGAGCGCCATTGCTCAATGTTAGCATTACCGCGGTAATGAAAGCAACAACCGGGCGGGTTGGTGCCGCATAACTCAACACGGCCGTGAAAGAATACAACTAAAGAATACAACTATGGTGCGACCGTTTGCCGCAACCGCTTGGCGCGAGGGCGAGGGGTACGTCTCGCAGTGCCTCGAGCCATCTCGGTTCATAAGAACTATTGAGAACAGATAAGAGGCTCTGCTGGGATGTGAGCGTGAGCACCTGAAGCCCGGAGACCGCGCCCATGACCACCGTCACCATCTCGCTGCCCGAATCCCTGAGGACGTTCATCGATCACCAGCTTGCTACCAAAGGCTACGGCAACGTGAGCGAGTATTTCCGCTCGCTGTTGCGCGAGGCTCAGCAGGCGGAGGAGGATGCCCGCCTTGAGTCTCTCCTCATCGAGGGGCTGTCAGGCGGAGAGGACATTCCGCTGACGCGAGAGTTCTGGAAGGAACTCAAATTGGAAGCGCGGCAGATTGCGGCAAAGCACAAACCGCGGAAGCACCGGCAGTGAACTCCGTCGTCCGCCCTCGAGCGCGCGACGACGTCATCCGGCAGTTTCGCTGGTATCTTGTCGAACAGCAAGCGCGCCCGATGCAGCGTTCCGGTTTCTGGACGCGGTTGAAGACTCGGTGGAACAGCTGCCACGCATGCCTGAAATCGGCGCACCGAAAGCGTTGAGCAATGCAGTCCTCACGGGCTTGCGTGTCTGGCCTGTGAACGGGTTCGAGGAGATTCGCGTCTTTTATATCGTGAGAGCCGAGACCTTGACCGTGATCCGCATTCTGCACGGTAAGCGAGACATCAACCGAATCTTGCAACGGGAGCCGGTCGAAGAGATATAGACCAATCGGAATCTGACCAAGGAGGGAGTGAAGGAAGTGGAAGAAGATGAACGGATACGCGTCGATGACTTGCATAAGAAATGGATGAAGGACTACACGTACCGCCGCGAATACGAGGCACTTGAGGAGGAGTTCTCAGGGGTCGCCGCCCTGATCGATGCGCGAAACCGTAGCGTCCTCGAAGAATGAAGGTGCGGCGCGATTCTGCTCAGTGTTCCGCCAGCCGGATCCCGTGCGCTTCCAGCGTCCCGGCTGTGGCGCGATCGAGATTCGCGACGGCTTCGCCAAGGTCCGCGCGGGCCCGCACCTCGCGGCTGCGGGCTGCGATGAAATCGGTCTGCCGCTGCAACACCAGGAACACCGTTGACGTACCGGCCTGGAACTGGCGCTGTTCGCTCGCGTACTGTTCCTCGGCCGAGCGGCTCGCCAGCATCGCCGCATCCAGTCGCGAACGAGCCGATTCCACTCCCTGCAGCGCGTTGCGCACGTCCGCCTCCACCGCCATTCCCACCTGATCCTGCACCGCTCGCAAGCGGCGTCCCTCGGCGGCGGAGATCGCCTCCTGTGCTTCAGCGGTACGATTCCGCAGCGGCAGCGACACCTGCAATCCCACCTGCGCCGTCGGGAAATAACCTGCAACCAGATTGCTCAGCGATGTCCCGTAACCGCCCACCAGCAACGGCGTAATGAAGACCGTACCGGGTGGAAAGAACGGCGCCAGCGGATTCGAGGCCGTCGGCAGCGGTTGTCCGGCGAGACCCACTGCTGCCAGGTTCGCGAACGCGTCCACACGCGGCCGGGCCTGCTCGCTGCTCAATCGCGCGTCCAGCTTGTTGACCTCCAAACTGAGCGCGGCCTCAGCCAGTTCCGGTCGCGCTTGCAACGCCTGTTTCACCGCGTCAGCGAGTGCGGGCGGCGTCATGTCCGTTTTCACTTCCGTCGACGGAATCAGCGCGGCGCTCCACACCAGGTCGTCCCGATTGGGCAGCATCAGCGACTTCAGATTGTTCTCGGCCTGCGTCAGCGCCTGCTGCGCGACGAACACAAGCTGCTGGAACGTGGCCACCTGCGTTTGCGCGGCGACAACGTCCACGGGCGCCAGAATTCCCTGCTCGGCCAGACGGCGATTACTCGCATACTGGCGCTCGGCCAGGCGCACCGCCTCGGTCTGCACTTCCAGACTGTGCCATGCGTAGTTCAGCTCCCAGTACGCTTGCACAGCCTGCGTGACCACCTGAATCGCCTGCTGCCGAAGCTGCTGCACGCTGAGCTGCTGATTCTTGCGGGCCACCTGCAGCCGGTACCGGTTCTCGTCGAAACGCAGACCTCGCCACAATGGCTGGGTCAGGTTCAGGGTCACCGCCGTCGGGTATTGCGGATTGAACGTATTGAACAAGCTGTCATTCTGCTGCCGCGAGCTGGCGAAGGAGAGCGAATACGAACCGCCCAACCACGGCGACAGCCCGCTGATTTGTGGAGTGGCGCTGAATTCCGTTTGCGTCAGCTTGCCATCGGCGGAACCTTGCAGAATGGACGCGACGGGCGAAACCTGCCTGGTGTGAGACGCCTTGAGTCCGACCACCGGATCGTACGCGCCCTTCGCCGCGGAGACATTGTAACCGGCCTCTTCACGTTCGATTCGCGAGATGGCCAGATCGCGATTGTTGGCGAGCACGCGCTCAATCGCCTCCGTCAGTGTGATGGTGGTTTGTGTGAGGACGCCCACGCGCGGCTGCAGCTCCACCTCTTTCAGAGGTTCCATCTGCGCGGTCTGGGCGAACGCACAGGACATCGCTACCGTGAAGGCGAGCGCCAATAAGACGACGCGTTTCATTGGACCACCACCTCCTCTATTCGCGTCGTCTTTCGCCACGGCCACCGTCGTGACGACACCCACTCGCCCAGGTCCTCCCACAACGAATAGAACACCGGGACCGCGAGCAGCGTCAGCAGCAGACACAGCGTCTGGCCTCCCGCCACCAGCACGCCGATGGACCGGTTCGTGGCGGCGCCGGTGCCACTCGAAATCACCAGCGGCAACATGCCCGCCACCAGCGCCATAGTGGTCATCAGAATGGGCCGTAGCCGATCGCGATTGGCCTGCAGAATGGCCTCGTACCGCGGCATTCCCGAAGCGCGCAGACCGTTAGTGTGGTCAATTTGCAGAATCGCGTTCTTCTTGACGATGCCGAACAGCAGCAGCAATCCCAGCCCGGAAAAGATGTTAACGGTCTGACCGGCGATCAGCAGCGCCACAATGCCGAATGGCACGGCGAGCGGGAGCGTCAGCAGAATCGTGATGGGGTGGATGAAGGATTCGAACTGCGCCGCCAGCACGATGTACATGAAGACGAAAGTCAGCGAAAACGCGAGCGCGAAATAATATCCGGTGCGGCGAAGCTCTTTGGAGATACCGGTGGCGCCGGTAGTGTAACCGGGCTCCATGCCGAGATCCTGCGCGAACTGTGCGAGCTTGCTGAGAATGGCTGCCTGCGACCCGCCCGCCAGCACGTTGCCGGTCAGCGTCACTTGGCGCTGCCGCGCGATGCGGTTGATAGACGATGGGCCGGTGCCCGGATATACCTGCACCACCTCATCCAGCCCCACGGAACCGACCTTCGTCGAGGGGACGGTCATCTTCGCCAGCGCTTCCACGCTGCCCCGAAACTGCTCCTGGGCGCGCACGCGGACGTCGTACTGGTCCTCGCCCGCATTGAACGTCGACGCCACCTGCCCGGCCACCAGGGTATTCAGGGCCTGTTCGACATCGGCGACGGAAACACCGAGATCCGCGGCCCGCGCTCGATCCACGTCCACCCGAACCTCGGGCTTTCCGCTACGCAGCGTACTATCGGCGTCGGTGAGACCAGGAATCGTCTTCATCTTCGCGAGCAGCTCATCGGAATACTGCGCCAGCTTTTTCAGATCGGGACCCTGAATGAAATACT
>Ga0326727_10027541_pt1 | contig 10426 bp, 8 predicted proteins | sample MB2enrmetagenome_FD_207643 | JGI IMG/M metagenome (GOLD analysis project Ga0326727, IMG submission 207643) | Lab enriched peat soil microbial communities from McLean, Ithaca, NY, United States - MB29MY | ecosystem: Environmental > Terrestrial > Soil > Wetlands > Peat | place: USA: New York...
TTAGGCTCGAATTTGAACGGGGCGGTTATGTTTTGCCTGAGCAAGCCCGTTTCATGGGGCGCAGTATAGAATTTGCAATGGAGATGGTAGATTTTAAATCCATCTCCGTCGATGAAATAATAAAAAAATATTTTTGCGCACCGGAATTTATTGACCGGCAGAACGGCAACTTCGAGGTAATATTAATTGATAAGACTTATACCGATTGTTTTTCGGTCCACAAGATGTACGTACAAGACAGGTTTGAAAAAAAGGCAGATACATTTTATGTAGGGATAGTAACTAAAGGCAGCGGCTCTATTATATCCGGGAAAAGTGTACAAAAAGTCCATACCGGAGATAAATTTTTAATACCATACAACGCAGATAAAATTGAATATAACAGCAGGGAGATGGAAATTATACTCGCTTTCCCACCCGATTAACTTTTAAAATAGAGCGCCGGTGAAACCCGCACTAAAGTTATTTTAAGAGAATAAGTTTTTTTGTTTGCGAATAACCAGCCGACTGCATCCTGTAGAAATATACTCCGCTTGACAGTTTAGCCGCATTAAATTCCACTGAATAATTTCCCGCAGCTTTTACTTCATTAACCAATGTCCTTACTTCCCTGCCGAGAATATCATAAACTTTAAGAGTAACCAACCCTGTTTTGGAAAGTGTATAATTTATTATTGTTGTCGGGTTAAAAGGGTTAGGATAGTTTTGTGCAAGAACGAATTTACTTATTGTTTTACCATTAGGTTTTAATTTATTTAAGTTAACGCCCGCTGAATTAAAAACAGCAAGGCCGCCCTGAATAGTCCCTATCCACATATTGCCGCTGGCGTCTGAAGCTACTGCCGAGATATTGTTATCAAGTAAACCCGAATTTGACATATTATATGGATTAGGCGCCCAAACTGTACCTGTAGTATCACATTCTTCAAGGCCGTAAGAGGTTCCGATCCAGATATTGCTGCTGCTGTCTATAAATAATGAGTTAACATCGAAGGAAGGCAAACTGGAATTTGTATTATCAAAAATTGTCCATGTTGTACCGTCAAATTTTGCAAGCCCGCCAGAAGCAGTTCCGATCCATTTATTATTGCTTCCGTCAATTGCTATTGCCTGAACTGTATTATCGGGTATACTTGAATTTGAAGTGTTATAAAATGTTACTGTGGAATCAACAAGTTTTGCGAGACCGTAATTAGTTCCAATCCACTTATTACCGTTTTCGTCTATTGCCAGAGCAAGCACATCGTTAATAGGCTGGCCGGTATTTAACGAATCATAAATCGACCAATTATAAGCGTTGTCAAGTTTCACTAGACCGCTGTCGGTTCCAATCCACTTATTATTGCTTTTGTCTATATAAAGCGCAGTAATATTATTAGAACGTAAATATGTATTTAATGGAAATACCGTCCATGCAGAGCCGTTAAATTTTGCCAGCCCGTCGTACGTTCCAATCCACTTATTACCGCTGTCGTCTACAGCTATCGTTTTGATTTCGTTATATGGCAGCCCTGAATTTTTCTGCTTATAAACTGTAAATGCAGTATCGTTAAATTTTGCAAGGCCGTAACCTGTTCCAATCCATTCATATTGGCCGTCAAAGGCTATTGACCTGACATCATTATGGGGTAAATCAAAATTTATAATATTATAAGCAGTCCATGTACTGCCGTTAAATTCAATAAAACCGTTCACGGTTCCAAACCATTTATTATTATCAGCGTCGACAGCGATTGATAAGACGTCATTATTAGGTAAACCCGAATTTGAAGTAGTTATCAACGTGAATGTATTTCCGTTAAATTCAACAAGCCCGGTTGGGGTACCAATCCATTTGTTGCTGCTGTCGTCAAGCGTAATTGTGTTAATGTAGTCGGAAGGCAAAATTGAATTTGAATCGTTATAAACCGTCCAGTTAACGCCGTCAAATTTTACAAAACCGCTGTCGGTTCCAATCCACTTAATGTTGCTGCCGTCTATAACAATTGAGGAAACAAGGTTACCGGGTAAACCCGAATTTGAAGTATCATAAACTACCCATTTTGCCCCGTTAAATTCTGCGACTCCCAAATTAGTCCCAAGCCACTTATTACTGCTATCATCTAAAGCAATTGAGAAGACGTAATCACCGGGTATCCCTGAATTTGAAAGATTATAAACCGTCCAGGCGCCGCCGTTAAATTCTGCAAGCCCTCCGTACATAGTTCCTATCCACACATTACCGCTGCGGTCAACAGCAATAGAGTTTACATCGTTATCAGGCAAACCTGAATTTGAGTTATTATAAACCGTCCAGGCGCTGCCGTTAAATTCTGCAAGCCCTCCGAATAAAGTTCCAACCCACAAATTACCGCTGCCATCAACAGCTATCGTATTTATATTGTTATCGGGCAGGCCGGAGTTTGATTTATTATATACAATTGCGTTACCTGTTGTTTTATCAAGCTTAATCAATCCTATTGTCGTTCCGATCCATGTATAATTGCCAACTTCCTTCAACGCATAAATACTTTTAGAATCAGTATAATTTATCCATTGAGGATTTTGAGCATAAGTAATAAAGGGGAAAAAGAACAACAGTATCAGATATTTTTTCATTAGAACCTTTCACATTTTCTTAAATTACGGAGATTATTCAAAGCATATAAACCCGGCTAAGGAGATCAAAGTCCCGGAACATAACTTTACAAGGAGTATGTAAAAACTTTAATTAAACCCGGCAAAACTTATGAAATATTCGTCAAAAAAGAAATGTATCTAATTATATAGTGTTAATTGATACTTAAAACTTACAGCATTTAAAATGTTATTATTTCTTCCCTTTATTCACCTCGTTTAATGCGATCAATTTTAACAAATCAATTTTAATCGCATTTGCCCGGATTATCAGAATATTAAAATTATCGATGGTGAAATTTTCACCTTCAACAGGTATTCTCCCTGTCCTGCTGGTAATAAACCCGCCTATTGTGCCGTAATCCCCCGCGGGTATTTCCAGGTCAAATTTTTCATTTATAAAATCAATTTCAACTTTGCCGCTTATCAGGTAAGAATTATCCGCTAATTTACGGCAAATATTTTCTTCAACATCATATTCATCGCTTATTTCACCGAAAAGTTCTTCCATAATATCTTCCATCGTAATTATGCCCGCAGTGCCCCCGAATTCATCAATAACAATACTTATGGAAGCATGACGATTTAGAAATTCATTCAGCATATCGAAAGTTTTTTTTGTTTCAGGGACAAAAATTATTTCTCTCATTATGCTTTTAAGATCATGCGGCATATTAAATACATCATAAGCAAAGATAACCCCTTTTATATTGTCAAGATTATCCTCATAAACAGGAAGCTTTGAATAGCCGGAATCAATAAATATTGACAGCGCTTCAAAAATTGACTGCGTAATTTCAACTCCAACAATTTCAGTACGCGGCCTCATAGCATCATAAACTTTCTGATCTCCGAGATCAAGAACTTTGGTTAATATATCACTTTCGGATTTATCTACTACACCGGCGTTGAGGCTTTCTTCAACCAGGTATTCAATATCGTCTTTATTAAAAAGATAGTTTATCCTTTCCTCAGTACCGGTTGATGCCTGAGTAAGAAATGAAGAAATCGATTTAGTGATTTTTATAAACGGATAAAATATAATCGAGATAGCTCTTACCGGCAAAGATGATATCAGTATTACGCTGTCTGCTAATTCCCGTGCAAAATATTTTGGGATTAATTCTCCCAGTATGAGCAGCAGTAAAGTCGATATTATCAGGATGCTGATATCACCCAGCCCGAATAACGAAGTTAATACCACGGTACTGATAGAGGCAAATGCAACATTTGCTATACTGTTGCCGATAAGAACCGTTGAAAAAAAATCCTGTGGGTTTTCAACAAAATAAAAAGCGCTTTTGGCGGCTAAATTATTTTTCCTTGATTTAACTTCCAATTTTAATTTATTAGATACAACAAACGCTATCTCCGAACCGGAAAAAAATGCGCTGATCAGCAGTAATACAAAAAGCACCAATAAATTCCCGGCTAGCATTAATATACTCTCTCTATCTTAACGTTATCAATTTTATAAATAAACGGTTTATCCATGGAAGTGAAATATAACAACAGGTTAATTACCTCAACTTTTTTTAAATTATCTATTTTTATTTTACCCGGCGCAGAAACAGAAAATTCTGTTAACTCTTCCGGTTGAATATTATTATTTGACGGATCCTTCCGGTTAATAAATTCCGGTTTAAATTTTAACAATTCAAGAGTATCTTCATATACCGTTACCCGCTGAAGTTGTAAATTTTCAACAGGTTCGCCGCCGTTATTTTGAATTAATACTTCGCATGAGAAATGGAATGAAGGTATCATCCCGGGCATTAAGTTTATCCATGAATACGGTTTAACCATGTTTATTTTAAGATTTAATTTATTACTACCGGGCAATTTTTCTGCGCAGCCTCCTCCGAAAATGTAAGCGAGGAAGAAAAATAAATGAACTTTTATTATAGTATCCATGCAACAATATTATATCTCTATAACCAGGTTAAAATTTAAAACAATCTAAATTTAATATAAATTTAAATAATCTTATATATTATAAGCGTAACTACCAATGAATATAACAAAATGGTAATAATCAGCGGCAGATCGGTTAAAAGAATTTCAGTTGTATTTTCGCCTTTGTCCCTTATATAAACAAGGTACATATATCTAAAAATTGCGAACACAACAAACGGGGTTGTATAAATTAAATTTTCGGTGCCGAATATGGATACAGTGCGCGCTGAAACAGTATAAAGCGCATAACATATTATGACACCTGAAGCTGTTATTGTTGCTATTTGTTTTGTGAAGTCTAGGGAATAAAGTGAAAGCACTTTTCTTGTGGAGTAAGTTGAGTCTTCACTATTCAATTTTAATTCCGATTCCCTTTTTGTTACCGCTAAAAATAATGATATGAACATCGTTGTTAAAAGCAGCCAGCTTGAAATTGCAACATTTATTACCAGGCCGCCGGCAACCACCCTTAACATAAATCCGGCGGCAATACTAAAAATATCCAGAAGGACAATATGTTTGAATGAAAATGAATAAAAGATATTTAACACGATATAAGAAATGACGGCGATTGTAAAACCCAGATGGAACCCTGTTAAGCATGCGCATGCAATTACCAGCAGGATAAATGCGGTGATAAGTGCATTACGCCGTGATATTTTCCCTGACGCAACCGGCCTGAATTTCTTTACCGGGTGAACTTTATCACGTTCAATATCTATTATATCGTTTATAACATAAACTAAACTGGACGCGAGACAAAAAATAACAAATCCAGCCAGTACTAAAAGAAAGTATTTTTTTTCAAAGAGATGCTGTGAGAAAACCAAAGGAACAAAAACAAAAAAGTTTTTAATCCATTGAGGAACCCGGAGTAGTTTTAAGTAATTTTTAATCATAACTGTTCACTCTATAACGCATTACATCAAAGACCGTTGAATTTAATAATAAAATTAAAAAAACTATTATAAACTTAATAGATTCCCCTAACCGGGACAATGTTTTCTTATACTGAATTTTAACGACATATCCGCAGCAGCAGTTTAAGTCCTGCCGAATCTTCTATCGAATTCTTCGAGTGATATTTTAACTACAATAGGCCTGCCGTGAGGGCAAACGTACGGCATAGAAGCGGCGAACAGCTGATCTATCAGCAGCCTCATTTCTTTCTCGTTAAGGTAGTCGCCGGCTTTAATTGCAGCTTTACAAGAATATGATTTTGCAATATTTTCACGTTCTTCAAATTTTTTCTCTTTTGCATTAACCGCATACTCTTCTATCAGGTCCAGCAGAACCTTTTCTTCCGACCCTTTCTTAATATCATCCGGGACACCTTCAATTACGATGGTATTCCTTCCGAAAAACTTAACTGCAAAACCCAGCTTTAAAAGGAAAGGATTTATTTCCTTCAGAATTGTAAACCTTGCGGGATCGAGGTCAATGGTTTTGGGAAACAGAAGCTGTTGCGAAAACGGCATATTCGCTTCAAATCTTTTTATAGCTTTCTCGTAAAGTATTCTTTCATGCGCTGCATGCTGATCAATTATCATCAAACCGGATTTAATCTGAGACAAAATATATTTATTATGAAGCTGTATAATAAACGGTGTGTCGTTTTCTTTTCTAACTTCATATGACTGTACTTCAGGCTGATGATAAATTTCCATATTTTCGGTTTTATCAAAAGGAGGCTTTACAGCTTCTCCGGATCCGGCCTGAGGGGATGAATCGGGAAGCGATCCAAATACAAGATCGATCTCTTTGTCTGAAAAATTAGTTTTTGCCAGGGATTTCCTTTCAGTGAATGCAGGCCTGTCGGAAAAATCATTCTTCTCCACTTTATTGAAATTGTCAAATCTCATTTTTTCCCCTTCCCGGGTAGAAGTTGTAAACATCATTGAAGGAACAAGATCATGCGTGCCAAGGCTCTTCTTAACAACTGCCAGGACAAAATTGTAAATAGTTTTTTCATCGTCAAACCGTATTTCCAGTTTTGAAGGATGGACATTTACGTCTACCCGTTTAGGATCCAATTCTATAAACAATACAAAAAACGGAAAGTCTCCTTTTTCCAAAATATTTTCATAGGCGGTAAAAACCGCATGATTGATTGACCTGCAGACAACATAACGCCAATTCAGGAATACATATTGGTCGCCTTTGCTTTTTTTCAGCATAGAAGGTTTGCCGATAAATCCGTTTATATTAAGATAATCTGTCCGTTCTTCTACCGGGATCAGGGCCTCCAGCATATTGTCTGCAAACACACTGCATATCCTGTTTTGAAGCGAACCCGATGAATAATCAAGTATTAAATCGTCATCATTATACAGTTTAAAATTTATATTGTGCCGGCTGAGCGCGGTCTTATTAAAAATATCGATGATATGCTTAAGTTCCGTGGAATCTGTTTTTAGAAAATTTCTTCTCGCAGGCGTATTAAAAAATAAATTTTTAACCAAAATGGATGTGCCTTTCGGGAAAGAGCCTTTCTCTTTAATTATTGTTGACCCGTCATCAATCCTGATTAAAGTGCCAAGCTCATCATCTTTGGTTTCGGTCCTTATTTCAAGCTGGCTTACAGATGCTATGGAACTCAGGGCTTCACCTCTAAAGCCGAGAGTTGAGATAGAATCCAGGTCTTCCATGCGGCTTATTTTACTAGTGGCATGTTTTTGAACGCAGAGTATTGCGTCTTCTTCCGTCATACCCATCCCGTCGTCAATAACCTCGATTAAAGTTTTACCGGCACGTTTAATCAGAACTTCGATAGTGGAAGCGCCGGCATCAATTGAATTCTCAATTAATTCCTTAACAACCGATTCCGGCCTTTGAACAACTTCGCCGGCGGCAATTTTATTTGCGATATTTTCAGGGAGTATTTTAATTTTCACGGTTTTTTCTCATATAAAACAATACTTCGAATCCTTGTTTTTTTTCACGGTTTTTTATTTCCCATACAGCCGCATCTATTTCAGGGAAAAAAACATCTCCTTCAGCCTCAAAATCCATTATGGAAATTATCATTTCGTCCGCCGTTTTAATTGCCTGCCTATAAATTTCAGCGCCGCCTATAATAAATATTTTATCAGGATTTTGCATCCTGCAAAATGCATACGCTGATTCCAGGTTATTAAAAATTTTTAAATCCGTTTGATTATAATTCAATTTATCGTTTCTAGTGATAATTATATTCAACCTCCCTTTCAAAGGTTTGCCCAAAGTATCGAACGTTACACGCCCCATAATAACGGGAAATCCTAAAGTTGTATTTTTAAAATGTTGAAACTCTTCCTTAGAATGCCAGGGAATTTCCCCGTTTGACCTTCCAATTACTCCGTTTTTAGCAACTGCGGAAATTATTATTTTTTTCAATAAGTTAACTTAATTTTATTTTTCACTTTCATGCTTATTATTAAATCAGACCGCAACTTCGAAGCGTATTTTATCAAGATGCTTATAATCGATCAACTCAAAATCATCAAATGTCAATTCATCAATAGGTTTCCTGGCTATTTTTAATTTAGGAAGTTGCAGAGGTTCTCTTTTTAATTGTTCAATAAGTCCTTCCCTATGATCGAATTTTTCCATTGGTGAACCTTTGTCTGCAACATAAATATGCGCATCAATTATTGTATGAGCAAAAAAACCTACTTCAAGCCCTACTTCCTGTGCAATAATTTGTGTAAGTAAAGAATAAGCCGCAAGATTAAACGGAATTCCGAGTGCGATATCACCCGATCTCTGGGTTAAATGACAATTCAATTTATCATTGTTTACATTAAATGCAAAACTATAATGACAGGGCGGCAGTTTGCTTTTAGTCGCATTTCCCGGTTCCCATGCAGATATTACCAATCTGCGGCTGTACGGTTTGTTTTTAAGCTCTTCAATTACATATTTAATCTGATCCACTTCAGTAACCTGCCAGTTCCCCGATTCATCTTTTTGCGCGCTTGGAAAATGCCTCCAATAATAACCGTAAGCCGTTTCCAGGTTGCCTTTCTCATCGGCCCAGGCATCCCAGATTTTAGTATGCTTCTGCAAATTACGAATATGATTTTCGCCAGACAAATACCACAAAACTTCATATAAAAGAGATTTCCATTCCATTTTTTTCGTCGTAAGCAGCGGAAATCCTTTTGATAAATCTACCTTATAGAACGCAGCAAAATACGATAATGTATCCACACCTGTTCTTGATGGTTTCCTGATACCTTCATCCAATACCGTCCGAACCAAATCTAAATATTGTTTCATTAATTTTCCTGAAATTTATCTTTCTAAGTTACGGTCAAATATTATTTAAATTTAATAAAAATAATCGAGGCTATAAAATCGTATGTCTACTTTTCTTACATGTTTATTCATAATATAAATAAAATATTAAACTTAAATAAGAATATAATCAATAATTAACTTTCAGTTTATTATTGATCCTTATTTAATGTTATTAATTATATTCAGAATTTCAAGAGATGCAAATTTTATCCCTTTTCGAAAGTTCTTAATTGAGTCCTCTTCAGATTTAAAATATTTATTCAATTCAATTACCGATGCCGCGGGGGGAAGTAATTTTTTTAAGGATTTATCAAATTTACCGCAGCACAATATTATCCGGGCGCTTTTTTTGCTAAAATGCTTCATTAAACTCCCGTTAGCTTTTCCCATTAAGCTTTGGCGGTCGAATGCTCCTTCAGTTAGTATAACGAAATCCGTTTTTTTTATCCCGGCCAATCCCAAATCCTTTAACAGGAATTGTTCGGAAGATTTAGCCTTTGCATTAAGCAAAAGAGTAAACCCGGCGGCAAGCCCGCCACCTGCGCCCGAAATCCATTTAGCTGTTTTTTGTAACTTATTATAATTAAACATGTTGATAATTTTCTCAAAACCCTTTTCGACTGCAAGCATTTCTTTTCTTGTCAAGCCTTTTTGTTTTCCATAAGTAAAAGTAGCCCCATTTTCGCCCAACAGAGGGTTATTTACATCAAGTATAACTTCTATATCAAAAGATACTTTAACTCTTCCCCATAGAATACTTGAAGCGTATTGAAAATTTTTTGGTATAACATCAAGCTTGTTACCATTTGAATCAAATAACCTTAAGCCCAGCCTGGAACACATTCCCATGCCTAAATCATTTATCCCCGTCCCGCCTATACCAATTACCATTTTATTAATACTTATCTTTTTTGATTTAACATCCCTTAAGACTGCATTAAACAAATCCCCCATTCCTTTGGAACTTAATAAAACGGGATGCCGTTCAGCTTTAGGTATAACTTTTAACCCCAATATATCAGCAGATTCTATATATATAATTTTATTTTGCCTGTCATACCCGGCTAAACAGGTAAATTTTGAATCGTTATAGGGAGTACTCACCCGGTACTTTAATAATTCCAATTTTTTATATTCCCGGCAAACATTTAAGAATCCGTCTCCCCCGTCGGAAATTGGTTTAAGAATAAGCTTTAATCCCAGGCTGCCGCCTAAACCTTCTGCAATATATTTTGTCACTGTTACTGAATCAGCGCATTCTTTGAAGCTGTTTGCAGCAATGAGAATTTTTTTCTTCATAATATTCCCGTCAACAAATGGAAATTCGGCCTTTCCCTTTAAGCAAATGATAATGCAATTAAGATGTTCTACTTAATTAAGCGATTTTGATTAAACCGGTGATTTTTATTTTTAACATTTTTTTTACAATCACCAAATAAACACATATCAAAAGAATATCCCAATAGACATTCTTAAATACGATACCAACTATAAAAACAATAAGCGTAATTAATGTTATTGTGATAATCTCCTTCAGCGGATAGAATATATTTATTTTCTTCCCGGAGATAAA
>Ga0326727_10027542_pt1 | contig 10426 bp, 9 predicted proteins | sample MB2enrmetagenome_FD_207643 | JGI IMG/M metagenome (GOLD analysis project Ga0326727, IMG submission 207643) | Lab enriched peat soil microbial communities from McLean, Ithaca, NY, United States - MB29MY | ecosystem: Environmental > Terrestrial > Soil > Wetlands > Peat | place: USA: New York...
AAGGGAACCGCTGTATTCCCTTGCAAATGGAACTCCCTGGGCCACACACTGGTCAATGATATTATTACTGACCTCGGCAAGACGGAAAACATTTGATTCCCGCGATCGGTAATCTCCTCCCTTTATGGTGTCATAAAATAAACGGTAAATGCTGTCACCATCATTTGGGTAATTCTTAGCCGCATTGATCCCTCCCTGTGCTGCTATACTATGCGCACGTCTGGGGCTATCCTGGTAACAGAAGATCATAACGTTAAACCCCATCTCGCCAAGTGATGCAGCCGCAGAAGCACCTGCCAGCCCGGTCCCGACGACGATAATATCCAGTTTCCTTTTGTTTGTTGGGTTGACCAGGTTCTGATGGTCCTTGTATTGTGTCCATTTAGCGGTCAGCGGCCCGGATGGAATTTTTGCATTTAATTCAGCCATATCTGTCAGATAAGAAAATAGAGTGGAATGATAATAAATCCTAAAGGAATAACAATTGAATAAGCAATTCCAAACCCTCTGATGTATGGGGTATAAGTCTTATGATCCAACCCCAGGGTCTGAAATGCCGACTGGAATGCATGATAAAGATGAAATCCCAATCCAATAATTAATACAATATAAATAATGGAATATAAAGGCTGTTTAAACAAGTACTGAGCAATTCCGGCAAAATCAGGTTCTCCGCTATCCAATGTATTCACAGGACTGTTCACCCACCCAAACTTGACGAAAAAGAAATTGAAAAGATGGATGACCAGGAACGTGAGCACGATTGCGCCCGTATAGATCATGTATTTTGAGAGAAATGGAGTTGTGGTTCTGTTCGTCACTTTGTACCGTACCGGGCGGGATAACCAATTCTTAATCTGGAGGATGATCCCCAACAGAATATGAAAAAAGAATCCCCCGAAAAGGATCACCTCAAAGATCTTCACAATGTAATTTGTTCCCATGAAATGAGCCGCGTCACGGAACCATTTTCCGCCGTCATCTCTTAGTAAACACAGGTTGATCCCCAGATGGACTATAAGAAAAAGTATCAGAAATAAACCCAAAAGAGCTATCCATATCTTTTTCGTGATGGATGAAAAATGTAAGAAAGTAGAATTCATAACAGGCTTTTAAGTAATTTTGTTAATTGTTTCAAAATTAAAATATAATTTTTTCAATCAGGCAAAACGTAATCTTTTTTTTCACTATTTTAAAACATTCTAAATTATGTTTCCCTCAAAAGTTTATTCAGACAGAAGGGCAATGCTTCGCAAGGAATTGTCAACAGGCCTTATTCTTTTCTTAGGAAATCAGGAGTCGGCCTTCAATTATCCCGCCAATACATACAGTTTCAGGCAGGACAGCAGTTTTTTATATTTTTTTGGATTGGATCATCCCGACATGGCCGGGGTAATTGACCTGAACGACGGTACCGATCATGTTTTTGGCAATGATGTGGACATTGACGATATCATCTGGATGGGGAAACAACCTTCTGTAAGGGATCAGGCAGCTGATGTCGGAGTTGGCAATACGGCTCCTTTGAAAGAACTTGGCACCCTGATTAAAAACGCCCGGGAAAAAGGACGGAAGATCCATTACCTTCCCCCATATCGTGGCGAGACCATGATCTGGCTTACAGATTTGCTGGATCTGCATCATCTGAAACTAAGGGATAATGCTTCGGAAGAACTGATCAAAGCAGTGATCAAACTGAGAATGGTGAAAGATGACCTGGAAATAAAAGACATCGAAAAGATGGTCGATGTTGCATGGCTGATGCATACCACCGCCATGAAAATGGGAAAACCAGGAGTGGTCGAACAGGAAATAGCTGGGGTGATTGAGGGTATAGCACTTTCTTATGCCGGACCAGTGTCATTCCCGGTAATCCTCTCCATCAACGGCCAGACACTTCATAATCATTATCACGGGAACACGCTCAGGGAAGGAAGGATGGTTGTTGTCGACGCCGGTTGCGAATCCGGACTACATTATGCAAGTGATATCACACGTACATTTCCTGTCGGGGGTAAATTCTCCCGGCGGCAGAAAGAGATCTATGAGATCGTCCTGAAGGCAAACCTTTCAGCTACAGCAGCCGTGAAGATCGGGGTGCCATTTCGTGAGATTCATCTGCTTGCCGCCACCGAGATCGTAAAAGGCCTGAATGCCCTGGGAATCATGAAAGGAAATGTCGAAGAAGCTGTGAATAAAGGAGCACATACCTTGTTCTTTCCCCATGGACTGGGACACCCGTTGGGCCTGGATGTTCATGACCTGGAAGGGATGGGTGAGAATTTTGTGGGTTATGACAATGAAGTGACCCGGAGCAGGGAATTTGGCCTCGCCTTTCTCCGTTTTGGACGGAAGTTGCAAAAGCATTTTGTGATGACCATCGAGCCGGGGATATATTTTATCCCGGAATTGATCGATATCTGGAAAAATGAAAATAAACTGGCCGAATTCATCAATTATGATAAAGTGGAAACCTATAGGGATTTTGGCGGCATCAGGATAGAAGATGATGTCCTCGTAACTGAAAAAGGAGTAAAAGTACTTGGTAAACCGATCCCAAAAACAGTTGAAGATGTTGAAAAGACCATGAAGGGTAAATGATAAATGATGATCAAGGCCGGGTAGGTCAGGATTAAAATGATAATTCATGAAGACAATAACTTTTAAAGACAAAATAATTTCCTTCGCTGAATCAGGAAAAGGAAAGACAATCGTTCTTCTTCACGGTTTTACAGAAAGTTCCAGGATATGGGGCTTTTTCCGTGAACGGCTTTCTGACTTCTTCCGGGTGATCGTGATTGACCTTGCAGGCCATGGGAAAAGCGGGTCCCTGGCGCCGGTTCATTCCATGGAGATGCAGGCTGACGTGGTTTTCGAAGTGCTGAAACAGTGCAAAGTAAGAAAATGCCTGATGGTTGGGCATTCAATGGGTGGATATGTGACCCTTGCCTTTGCGGCAAAATATCCGGAGATGCTAAAAGGAATATGCCTGTTTCATTCACATCCTTTTCCAGACTCTGCAGAGGACAGGAAAAACAGGAACCGTACTATCAAAATCGTGGAACAGGATAAATTCGACTTTCTTGCAAGCTACATTCCTTCTCTCTTTCCACAAGGGTCGCAAAGGAAATTCGGTAAAGAGATCAAAAAGCTGGTTGAACGTGCAAAAGAGATTCCAAAGGAAGGGATCATCGCAGCCCTTGAAGGCATGAAGATCCGCAAAAACCAGTCGGCACTGCTAAGATCTGTCAATTTCCCTGTCCTGTTCATCATTGGTCTTAAAGATACAAAAGCTCCTTATACCCGCTTATGGAAAATGGTTTCCCTGCCAAAGCAATCTGAATGCCTGATCTTGCGTAATGTCGGTCACATGGGATACATCGAAGCTCCAGAGGAGACCTTAAGCATGATCAAGGGGTTTGCAAGGAAGGCATTTAAAAAGTGACAGAGTCACAGAATTCGCAAAGTAAGTAATAACAATGGTTTATAATTAAAATACAGAAAATAGTTTCACTATTTCGCTGCCTCGCTATTTCGCCATTTCATAAAAATGCATCTCGGTCAAGTACTTCCAGACTTTTTCAGGGAGGAATTGACGCAGGTCCTTTCCTTCTTTGATACCCTGGCGGATAAAACTGGATGAGATCTCGATCCGTGGAGCCTGGGTGAAATGAATGTGAGGGTGGTCATCAAACTGACTCGGCGTGGTTAGATGTAAAGATGATAGCGTTTCAGCAGTTCCTCATAATTTTTCCATTTTGAGAAGGATGGAAGATTATCGCTGCCACAGATCAAAACGAATACTTTCTCCGGGTATCTTTCAGAAAGGTACGTAAGGGTATCAATGGTATAAGAGGGCTGTGGGAGGTGAAATTCAATGCTTGATGCCCTGAACCTTGGGTCATCTTCAACAGCAATATTGGCCATGGCCAGCCGGTGATAATCAGCCAGCAGGGAACTCTTTTCTTTCAGGGGATTTTGAGGAGAAACAATGAACCAGACCTGGTTGATATCTGTAAACTCCGCCATGTAGTTTGCAATCATCAGGTGTCCCTGGTGGATCGGGTTGAATGATCCGAAAAAAAGACCGGTCTTGTTTTTATGGTCCATCGGAATATGTTATCCATTAGGTGGCTTTATGCTTATCATGATCCAGGAATGTCTTGATCAATTCTGTTGCCTTAGTGCTTGCAGAGGAGATCTCATCATTGACGACGACACGGTCGAATTTGTTCACAAAAGTCATTTCCTTTTCTACTTTATTCAACCGGGTTTGCAGGTTTTCCTCGCTTTCAGTTCCCCTGTGCCTTAAACGGTTTTCGAGTTCCTTTAAGGAAGGAGGTTGAATAAAAATAGCTATAGCAGTGTCTCCGAAATATTTTTTTAAATTCATTCCCCCAAGGACATCCACATCAAAGATCGGAATTTTAGCTTTTGACCAGATTCGGTCAATTTCAGATTTCATCGTGCCATAATAACTTCCCGGGTACACCTCCTGCCACTCGATGAATTCATTATTAGCGATCTTTTCCCTGAACTGATCTGTGGTAATGAAATAATAATCTTTCCCCTCTGACTCATTTTCACGCTTTGGCCGGCTGCAGGCTGAAACAGAGAATTCCAGCTCCGGAAATACCGAAAGCAGATGCTTTACAATGGTGGTTTTTCCGGCACCGGAGGGAGCAGAGATTATGACAGCTTCATTGACCATAATTATTTTCCCTTCAAATTCACTCCTAATCATTTGACAAGCGGGAATGGAATGTCACAAAATATTCAACAGTTGTTCCTTGATCTTTTCCAGTTCATCTTTCATTTGCACCACTATCTTCTGAATTCGGGCATCATTGGCTTTGGAGCCAATGGTATTAATTTCCCGGCCCATCTCCTGGCTGATGAATCCCAGTTTCTTACCTTGGGAAGTTGATTCATTAAGTGTTTCCAGGAAATAATCACAATGTTTTTTGAGCCTGACTTTTTCTTCCGTGATATCCATCCGCTCGATATAATAGATCAACTCCTGCTCAAAGCGGTTTTCATCAGGCTTTATATCTGTCAGGTCAGATTTCATGATATTCTGAAATCCTATTGTCAAACGCTCCCGGATATCATTGAGGCGGTTTTGCTCAAATGGGCTTATTGAATCCAACAGATTAAGGATCAGATCGACACGGTTTCTCATATCAGACTCTAGTATATGGCCTTCCGCTGAACGGAATGTTTCAACTGATAATAAGGCACTTTCTATTCCCACTGCGATCTTGGGCCATTCCTCTTCTTCAGACTCTGCCTTCTCATTTTGGAGTACATCAGGGATCTTAAGGATGGCTTGTAACAGACCTTCCTGGTTTTTTTCCTTTAATTCCGATAAAAGTAATTTCAACTCCCCATAATATTGAAGAAAAAGGGATTTATTGATGGAATAAGCAGGCATGTCAGCCGACTTTTCACTCGTTATATAAAGTTCTACTTTTCCTCTTTCAAGCCTTTGTGAAAGCAGGGTCCTGACTTCCATCTCTTTCTCCCGGAATGATCCTGGTAATTTTATTGAAAGATCAAGCCCTTTGCTGTTCAATGATTTGATTTCAATAAGCAACTTCTTCCCGGGTAGCTCGGCAAAAGCTTTCCCGTATCCTGTCATGGAAATGATCATAGATCCTTTTTTGCAAACTTACACAAAAAAATTATAATTTTACCTCATGGAATACCTGGTATTGGACGATCCTCTGAAGTTTTACAATGTCATGCTTAACGACATTGCCTTGGCCAGGAACTTTATTTATCTGGAAACATACAAATTTGCCAACGATTATATGGGTGTGAAATTTCGCGATGCCCTCACACGCAAGGCACGCGAAGGAGTCAATGTAAAACTGATGATCGATTCCTGGGGTAGGGGACCTGTTACAGATTCATTCTTTGAGCGGCTTATAAACTATGGGGGAGAAGTAAAGTTTTTCGAAAAGATAAAGTTAAATACTGATATCTTCACCCGGGGGCATCGGCGGGATCACAGGAAAATAATAATCATTGACGATGAGATCAGCTATATCGGCTCAATGAACATCACAGGTTATAACCTGAACTGGAGAGAACTTGCGCTGAGGATAAAAGGAGAGCTAAGTATCCTGTTCAGGAAAGTTTTCCTTCAGAATTTTGAATCGATCAATCCTTACCTGATCCCCAATAAAATGGCTTTTACCAGGACCGTTAAAATGGACGACTGGGAGATCATCAGGGATGTACCTTCGATTCCGTTGCAAAGAATGAAAAAGAAATATGTGCAGCTGATCCGGAAAGCCCAGTCTTCTGTCATGATCGAAACACCCTATTTCCTTCCCGGGTTTTTATTGAGAAAGGCAATGATTGATGCAGCGAAAAGAGGGGTTGACGTTCGCGTGATCATGCCTAAACATTCGGATGTCAGGATGATCGATATCCTCAGGAACCGGTACTTAGGTTTGCTATTCAAGAACAATGTGAATCTGCTCTTCTTTGTCCCTAATAACCTGCATGCCAAATTGATAGTCATTGATAAGAAAGTCTTCTCGATCTCATCGGCAAATTTCGACTATCGTAGCTTCCGGTACCAGTACGAGATCGCCCTGATAGGGAAGGATCCTGAGGTGTTGCGGCAACTTGATGAGCACCTACAGGGAACATTAAGTAATTCGGAATCTTTCGATTATGAGAAATGGGAAGGCCGGCCTTTGATAGAAAAGATATTCGAAGCTATCCTGATTCCCTTCAGGCATCTGCTTTAATTTGCGCCGCTGAATTTTTCTTTGCCCGGCTGACCAGGTATACCCCTCCGAAGATCAGTAAAGCTGCAATGATCTTCGGCATCGTGATAACTTCTGTCCCCAGTGAAACAGACATTACTGATGCAACTACCGGCTGCAGGTAAGTATAATAGCTCACCATGCTCGCTTCGACTGTTTTCATGGCAAAATTTATCAGGAGATAAGCGAGGAAAGTATTTAAAACAACCACATACCCAACACCCAGCCATTCCCTGATCGTGACATCCTGCAGATGTATGCCGGAGATCCCTGCCACTGAAAATGGTAGTATAAAGAGAAATCCGAAAAAAGAAACCCATTTTAATATCGTAAAAGTATGGTATTTTGATACCATCGGTTTAATCAGCACAAGGTACATCGCATAACATAACATATTAAGCATCACCAGGATATCTCCTTTAAAGGAGTTTGTCCCCATATTGACCATTCTTCCGTAAAGGATCAGGATCAATGCTCCTCCGGCCCCAAGAACAATACCCGCGATTTTGATCAGCGTAACCCTTTCATGGATCAATATGCTTGCGAAGATCATGACAAATACCGGATTTGTCATATGTATGATTGAAGCATCAACAGGCGTCGTAAGGTTCAGACCTTCATAAAACAAAGCCTGGTTGGCTGCAAATCCGAAAAAACCACACAAAGCAAGAATCGCCAGATCCCTGGCCGTAACCTTTTCCCTGTGAGACCATTGCTGGAATATCCAGAATAAAATGACAGCTCCAATTGAACGCATGAATAGCAATTGAACCGGTTCAAATGGAACAGGCATCAGTTTCTTCGCAATCATATAATGCATCCCGAAAATAAGGGAGACAAGGAGCAGTGCAAGATGGGATTTTATATTCCGGTTCATTCAGGAATTTTAAAAAGGCAAAAGTAGAGAAATTAAATAATTGCCGGAATCTAAAAAAAGAGGGCGTCCCGTATACCAGGAACGCCCTCTTTTTGCGCATTTTCAAGAAGTTATGAGACTTTAATCTCTTTTTTAATGTCTACTCTTGCTTCAGCTTTTTTCGGAAGCATGACTTTCAGGATGCCATTTTCATAGTCGGCTTTGATCTTATCAAGCTCGACAATACGTGGAAGTGTGAACGACCTGCTGAAAGAACTATAGTGGAATTCTTTGCGGGTGTAATTCTTTGATTCCTCTTCTTTCTCGTCTTTAACCTCTGATGAAATCGTAAGGATATTATTTTCAAGCTGGATCTTAAAATCATCTTTTTTTAATCCGGGAGCAGCAAGGTCCAACTCGAAAGAATCAGGGTGCTCAAGTATGTTGGCAGCCGGATCTATCCCCCTACGATTGAAGAAATCAACAAAATCGTTGTCAAAAAAGTTCTGAAAAACGTCTGTTAAGGTGTTTGGCCTGTTAAATTTGATGATACTCATGGTTCAATCCTCCATTCTTTAATTAAACATTTGAATTTTGACCAATACACGTCAATTTTTGTACCACAGAATTTTTTATTTTATTATCGGACAAAATGTCATAAAGCAATAAAACTAATATGACACATTGTCATGTGTGATTTATAATTATCTGATTTTCAGAAGAAAGATTCTATTATGTACGCATCTATTACCCGATATATTGATTACCTTATAAACAACATCTCCCTGTACTTCGGCAAAGGCCAGATCTCATCGTCGATCAGCAATTCAAGCTTGTTGATATGATAACGGATTTTGTCAAAGTATGGGAAGACCTTATCACAATAAGCAAAAGCTTTATCTTCTGCATCAACAATCTTGTTGGCCTGTTTCCTTGCTTCCAGCATTGCGTTCACCAGTGATTTTATCTGGGCGATATGTTCTGAGATCTCTGTGATGGTCTCGACCTGGTGGAAAGAAATTTTTGAGAAAGAATGACGATCAATGACTTCCTTAAGTTTTTGAACGCAATCACAAAGGGTATTAAGGTATTTGATAGCTCCGGGCATTATATGGCTGGTTGCAAGGTCTCCCAACACCCTCGATTCGATCTGGAGTTTTTTTGTGTATTCTTCCAGGCCAATCTCATGTCTTGCCTTTAATTCCCTCTCAGTCAGGACTTTGTTCTCTGTAAAAAGTTTAATTGTCTTTTTTGAGGTCATTGCTTTAAGGGCTTTGGGCGTATTGGTATGGTTTGGAAGTTTTCTTCTTGCAGCCTCTTCAAGCCAATCCTTGCTGTAATTATTTCCTTCAAAAAGGATATTCTTTGACTCTTTTATGTATTTGCGGAGGATACTTGAGATGGCTTCATCCTTATCGATTTTGTTCTTGATCTGCTGGTCTACTTCTTTTTTAAATTTCCTGAGCTGATCGGCAAGGATGAGATTTAGCACTATCATGGCAGGGGCACAGGTCTGTGAACTGCCAACTGCACGGAATTCAAATTTATTGCCTGTGAATGCAAAAGGAGAGGTCCGGTTACGGTCAGTTTCATCGACAAGGATCTCAGGGATCCTGGGGAGGCTTTTGAACAGGTTGTTATTTTTTTTCTGTGTGGCAGGTGTGCTTTTTTTATCATTTTTTTCGATCATTTCGATCAATGAAGAAAGCTGGGAACCGAGAAAAATGGAAATAATTGCCGGCGGCGCTTCGTTAGCTCCTAGTCGGTGATCATTACCGGGTGTGGCGATAATAGAACGGATAAGTTCAGAATGGTCATGTACCGCCTTCATTATGTTGACCAGGAAGGTGAGAAAACGCAGGTTCTTTTCAGGAGTCTTGCCGGGAGAAAGCAGGTTTTCCCTGGTGTCTGTTGCCAGTGACCAGTTGTTATGCTTTCCCGAGCCGTTGATCCCGCTGTAAGGTTTTTCATGAAGAAGAACTTTAAAATCATGCCGCTTGGCAATAATCTCCATCAGGTTCATGATCAATTGGTTATGATCGACTGAAAGATTAGCTTCCTCGAATACCGGGGCACATTCATACTGGTTGGGAGCGACTTCATTATGTCTAGTCTTGACCGGGATCCCAAGCAGGTGGGCTTCAATTTCCAGTTCCTGCATAAATGCGATTACTCTCTGAGGGATGGCGCCAAGGTAATGATCTTCAAGTTGCTGGTCTTTGGCAGATGCATTCCCGAAAAGCGTCCTGCCCGTCAGTATGAGGTCAGGACGGGCTGCATAAAGGGCGCTGTCAATTAGAAAATATTCCTGTTCCCAACCCAGTGTTGCATTCACTTTTGTCACGTGGTTCCCGAAATAATTGCAGACATCCACGGCAGCCTTATCGATGGCATTCAACGACTTCAGCAGCGGTGTCTTATTGTCAAGGGCTTCACCGGTATAAGATACAAACAGGGTCGGGATGCAAAGCGTTTTATCGATGATGAAAGCTGGAGAGGTGGGATCCCAGGCAGTATAACCGCGCGCTTCAAAGGTCGATCTCATCCCCCCGCTCGGAAAACTCGATGCATCGGGCTCTTGTTGCGAAAGCTGACTTCCGTTGAATTTCTCAATGGCTTTTCCTCCTTCAGCCGGATCCATGAAGGAATCATGCTTCTCGGCCGTAAGGCCGGTAAGCGGGGCAAACCAGTGTGTGTAATTGGTTGCTCCGTTTGCGAGGGCCCAGGCTTTCATGCCGGTAGCGACCTGGTCAGCGGTTTTCCGGTCAATCTTTTCGCCTTTTTCAAT
>Ga0326727_10027543_pt1 | contig 10426 bp, 8 predicted proteins | sample MB2enrmetagenome_FD_207643 | JGI IMG/M metagenome (GOLD analysis project Ga0326727, IMG submission 207643) | Lab enriched peat soil microbial communities from McLean, Ithaca, NY, United States - MB29MY | ecosystem: Environmental > Terrestrial > Soil > Wetlands > Peat | place: USA: New York...
GGCGATACTCCGTGCGGACATAGTCGTAGCCTTCCCGCACCCCGAAGGCATGATAAAGCAGACTTTGACTCACTCTCCCAGCCTACCCGCCCCACCCAAAAGAACAAACCTCGGGGATGAACCGAATTATTGACGTTACGACCAAGACGGGTTCTCAACTCAATGGCAATGACCTTTCTCTTTATGGCGGCAGTTACGATACCTTCCATCCTTCCGGGTCATTGGGCGGCACAACGAGCAACTTGGATTATTTCGTCACCGCCTCCTATTTGCACAATAATCTCGGCATTGATAATACCACCGCCAGCAGTAATCCGCTGCATGATGTTACCGATCAGGAAAAATGCTTTGGTTATTTCTCCCATCGCTTCGACCCAACCAGCCGGCTGAGCTTACTGTTGAGTGGTTCGTACGCAGAGTTTGAGATTCCAAACACGCCAGGTCTTTCTCCGTCCTACGAGTTGGCGAACGGTCCGGCGGCCGACTCGTCCAGCATCAATGAACGCCAGAACGAACAAAATTATTACGCCGTGCTCTCCTATCAGAAATCCGCGGGCGACCTTTCGGCTCAGGTTTCCGCCTTTACCCGATATACTTACATCCATTTTTCCCCTGACCAAGCCCAGGACCTCCTATTCGATGGCGACGCCGCGCAGGTGAAAACCAGTGATTTCGCCAACGGAGTTCAAGCGGATGCGTCTTACACCTTGGGCGAGCACCACACGATCCGCGCCGGGATGCTCGCAACTTATGACCTCGAAACACTCGATACCGAGGCGGCTGTCTTTCCTGCCAGCTCACTATTCGCCCCCAACCCATCCGGCAACGACCTACCACAACCGACGCCACAATCGTCATCCACTCCTCTCACCATAACTGCCAACAATGGAAACAGCGGATTGACCTCCGGCATTTACTTGCAGGACGAATGGCAATTGAACAATCGACTGGTCCTGAACTACGGCGTGCGCTACGACCGTTTCGATGTTTCATTCGATCACGAAGACCAATTTAGCCCACGCGCAAATCTGGTCTGGCAGATCGACGATGCCACTTCCGCCCACATCGGCTATGCGCGTTATTTCATGCCGCCGACATTGCAATACATTCCACTGTCGGTGGTCAAAGCCTTCGAGTACACGACCGACGCGCCGTTCAACGAACGGGACGATCATCAGAAGTGCGAGCGGGACAACTATTTTGATATTGGTATCTCCCGCCAGATCACCACGCCGTGGCAAGTCACGCTGGATTCGTTTTGCAAGCTGGCCAAGAACCTGCTGGACGACGGCCAGTTCGGCAGTGCGGTCATTCTGAATAATTTCAATTACGAGTCCGGCACTGTTTATGGCGCGGAGTTGAGCAGCATATACAAGCAAGGGCCTTTGTCCATCTACGGAAACTTTTCCTATGTGCAAACCGAGGCGCGCGACATTAACTCGGCACAATTCGAATTCCCCAACAACGAATTGGCTTACGTGTCCGCGAATTCCATCCAATTGGATCACCAAGCCCGATTCACCGGCTCGGGCGGCGTGTCCTACACCTACTTGAAGGACACCCGGATTTACACGGACTTCTTATATGGCAACGGCTTGCGGTCGGGTTTTGCGAACCTCGACAAACTGCCGGCTTATTGGACAGCGAACCTGGGAATCGAGCACACCTTCCACTTGCAGTCCGGAGCGATTGGTATTGGTGCAATCAAGCTGCGTTTTGACTGTCTCAACTTATTCGACCAAGTTTATGAAATTCGCGATGGCACGGGCATCGGCATCGCGGCCCCGGCGTACGGCCCGCGCCGCGCCTTCTACGGCGGGATCACCGCGGTCTTCTAATTTACGAACGAGCAGACCAACGATGAAATCCCGCTCAACCCCAACCGCACGATTTGCATGCGAGACCCTCTTTGAGCAAGCATTGGCGCGTGCCCGAGATTGGTTGGAACAGGGTCGTTTGGAAAAAGCCTTTGCCGAAGTGGCGCGACTGCACGCTAATCCCGCCCTTGCCCCGGAAGTTATCCACTTTCAAGCTTCCATCTGACCCGGCAGCATCGGCTTTACTCAAACAAGGTGAATCGGAATGATCGTGCTTTGAAGACACGATTGCCACGGTTGAAACATTTGGCGAGCAGCTTCTTAACCACAGCCGCCGCCTTATCGGTTGTGGTGGAAGCAGGGGCCGCCGAGAGCGACAACCAAACCGAAACCAACTTCCTCAACCCCATTGTCACTGAAGAGGTGATGCCAGACGAACCCGGCGAGTTGACCTTGCGGCTGGGCACTGATTACCGCCGAAGAAACACTGAGGCGAATGAGTTGCCATACGTGGAAGCCTGCTTCGGGCTGATTGAAAGGCTGGGAGCCACTGTAAACGTGCCGATGGCCTATCACAACGAAGGGGGTGGGGCGTCGTATGGATTCGGCGATGTTTCAGCGATCCTTAAATACTTGGCAGTTCGGCCTAGCCCAAGCGTTCCTGCGGTCGTCCTTGGACTAGAAGCCCAATTTCCAACCGGCAACGAACACCTTGGATTGGGCACTGGTGCATACGAATTTACCCCGTATGTCGCTTTATTGAAGGACTTTGGAGCTTTGTTGCTGCAAGGCAATATCGGCTGGTCAAAACAGATAACCGGCAACCAGGAAGGCGCTTTCGTTTACAATTGGGCCGCATCCGTTCCGATATACCGACGCAAGCTTTATCTGCTGACCGAAATCAACGGCAATTGGGGCAGGCCAAACTACGCGGCCATAGCTCCCGGCATCAAATATCTGTTTTCTGACAAGTTCTCCGCTGGCGTGGCAGCACCCATTGGCCTGAACAGAAATACTGCAGCCTGGGGAATAGTGACTCAGTTTCAATATGAATTTTAGAGGAAGGCGGGTTTGCACCGGCTCCAATCCTCCTTTCTCCATCACTGTGCATGCAGCGCTCGCCATCAAACACCGTGTATACGCTCAGTCGTGGCCCTGAGTGCTTTCTGCGTCGCGAGGCAGATTGACTTAACTGAATAAGACTTTGTCATCCGTGCTGCAGCCCCAACTTCAATCTAAGTGGGCCCGGTCACAAATCCGGTGACGTATCATGAGCCAGCCCGCTCATAACGTGCGGTTTTACGCGCGGTATCGGCTTCTGGTAAGAGGTTTACGGCCACCCTGGAGCCACCCCGAGGCTACCCTCAGGCTCTCTGGTAGCCAACCGGTAGGCACCCCGGGGCCACCCTCATAAGCGCTAACTTGTTTCGCGATATTGCTCCTCCTGCCCTTTGCGGCTTCGCGGCGATTCTCTCAGTCCGGTGGCAATTCTGTCCCAGTGTTGAATCGTCTTCCTGAGCGAAAGCCGCGGCTGGATCGCCTGAGCCACTTGCCGAAACGCAAACGCAAACTCGCGCCAATGGCTACGCCGTTTCGAGCCTCTCCGGCAACTCGTAGCCCCAGGGGGAAAATGCGCGTGCCTCCTGGATGAGTTTGTCCGTCAGCAGAGCCACCAAGAGCTTTCCATAGAGCCAAGCCTTGGCGCTTTGCGCATCGTGCTTGGGCAAATGGCCCAGTTGGGCGATTTGCTTGAAGCGCTTAAAGACCAGTTCGATCTGCCAGCGAAACCGATACCACTGCAGAATAAGCGCTGCGGGAAACTCTGCCGGTGGAAAAGTCGCCAACACCATGACGTACTCGGCGTAGATCAGTGTTTGGGCTCGCAGTTCGGTTCCCTGATCGCTGGCTCTGCGCCGAAGTTTTTTCTGCGCCAGGGCGATGGCGGCCTTGGTTTTGCGAAGGACACACACTCGGGCGGCTACCGGAGCCTTATCCTCGTAGGGAATGGTCACGTTCCAAACGGCGATTGGGCCGGTTCGCTGGAGGGCTTTGAGCTTGCCGAGCAGCGGAAAGTCGCCGCCATTTTCTGTCTTCAATGCGATGCCGTCGGGATTGAGCCGTACCGCGACAAACGCTTGGCGCCCCGCGACATGATGAATGCCCGAAGCGTGGCAGTAACCGCGGTCAGCTATCACATAGTCCCCCGCCGCGAAGGGAAAGTGTTGCAGCGATTCACCCGCCCCCTCGCCTTCCCTGGCAGTGAGCTTGAAGAAATCGCATTTCAAGCTCGGCCAGCGTAAGCTGTAATGAATCCGCCACAGGCTGCCGGTTTGGCCCGGCTCCTTCACATGAGTGGCATCGATTAGGCGCAACGTATGGCTGGACTGAGCCTTGGGTCGAATGCCTCGTTCCTCAAACAAAGCGCGGCACAATTCATAGAGCCACTCTTGGCTCTTGCGCAGGCGCTTGAGCAGAGCAACATCCGAGAGGTCTGCCAGATTGGCTTCCTGGGCTCGCACCACCGTCTCACGCAGCGAAAGCCCGCAGCCCAGATGCATCAGCAACACCCGCAAGTAATTCTCATCCGATTTGTCCTGGCGCAGACCTTTCATGGCCCCGGTAGTCTGCGCGAGTTGTTTCCAATCGCGCGGCAAAAGTGAGAGCAGGAGCGGCCAGTCCTCGTCGGCGGCATTGAGCGTTGTCATGGGCCAAGAGTAATCCGGGCCTGTAAACTGTCAACAAAACAAGTTAGCGCTCATGGGGGCCACCCTGAGGCTACCCTGAGGCTACCCTGAGGCTACCCTGAGGCTACCCTGAGGCTACCCTGAGGCTCTCGAGCCTGCTGATAGCCAAGAGATTGGGCCCCAAAGCCGCCCGGGGAGCTTACCCAAGGCTCCCTTGAAGCCATCCCATAGGGGGCCTGGGAACCCGCGCTGCGCCAGGGTTCAGGATACGTCACAGGATTTGTGACCGGGAGCACTAAGGGGCAAAGTGTACGCCAAGCGAACGAAGCCGATCACCGCAGCAGGCGCACGGCGTTCAGGACGACCGCCATAGCTCCGCTTTCGTGAAGAACAGCACCACCGATGGGGCTGATCCATCCCAGCCCGGCGGCGAACACCGAAAGAATATTGAGCACCACGCTAAAGGCGATGTTCTGGCGAATGACCTTCAAGGTGCGCCGGGAGAGCGCAATGATCTCCGGCATTTTGGTGAGGTCGTCGCTCAGAAAGGCGATGTCCGAGGTTTCGACTGCCACCGCCGTGCCGGCGGCCCCCATCGCCAGACCGATATCGGCGGCAGCCATCGCCGGGGCATCATTGATTCCATCCCCAAGGAAGGCGACGCGCTTACCCTGGCCTTGCCACTCACGCACCAGCCGCAGCTTGTCTTCGGGAAGCAAACCACTATGGACTTCATCGATGCCGGCCTCAGTGGCGATCGCTCGCGCCGCGCGCTCGTTGTCACCGGTGAGCATCACGGGCCGGACACCCTGAGTCTTCAGGCGCCTCACCGCCTCCCTGGCTTCCGGACGAAGAATATCGCGGACCGCGATTAAACCTGCCAGCCGGCCATCCGTCGCGACGGCCAGGACGGTGTGGCCAACCGCCTCGAGTTCCGCGGCGCGGCCCTGCCCCTCCGACGTTAGGACCACCGCCTTCCCTTGCAGCCACTCGACTCGTCCGACCTGCACCCGCTTTCCATCCACGTGGGCCTCCACCCCACAGCCGGCAACAGAACGAAACTCGGAGGGTTCCAGCAACCGAATTTGGTCCTGTTCAGCCGCTCGCCTGAGAGCGATGCTGATGGGGTGTTCGCTGAAGCGTTCGGCGCTGGCGGCAAGGCGCAATAACTCAAGCGCGGCCAACGAATCCAGCCGCACAAGTTCTGCCACGGTGGGTTTTCCAATTGTCAGCGTCCCCGTTTTATCGAAGCCCACTGTATGGGTCTGCCCCACCATTTCGGCGAACTCTCCGCCCTTGACCAGGATAAGCCGCCGCGCGGCGTGCCCGATGCTGGCCACGATCGCAGTCGGCGTCGCCAGCACCAGCGCGCAGGGGCAAAAGACGATTAGAACGGTAATGCCGCGGACCACGTTGCCGGTGAGGCCCCACACAACTGCCGCGAGCAGCAGGGCCGCTGGCACATACCACTTTGCGACCTTATCGGCGATACGTTGGACGGGGGCTTGCGAGGCCTGAGCCTCTTCGACCAGCCGGCGGATCCGGGCGAGGGTGGTATCGTCGCCAACCGTTAGCGCTTCGACCTCCAACATGCCCGACTGATTGATACTCCCCGCGAAGACTTTATCGCCGTGTTTCTTATCCAACGGAACTGATTCGCCGGTGATGGGGCTCTCGTCCACCGCCGACTCTCCTCCAACCACGACGCCGTCCACGGCGAGTCGTTCTCCTGGACGCGCGATTATGCAGTCACCAATGACGAGTTCAGTAAGAGCCAGTTCGACTTCAGTCGAGCCACGGCGCACGAGCACGGTTTCGGGCATGTTCGCGAGCAGCGACGCCATTGAGCGTCGCGCGCGTGCGATGGTGATCTGCTCCAGCACGCCACCGCCCAGCAACATCACCGCCACGACGGCCCCGGCGTGGAACGCCCCGACCAGGACGGCAGCCAGAATCGCGAGCGCCACAAGCACCTCCACGTTCATGCGTCGCTCGCGGAGGCTGCCCAGGCAACTTCTAAGAATCGGGAATCCGGCGACAATCGCGGCGGCGAGATACAACCACCGGCAGGCCGAGTTGCCGAGCGCGGCCAGAATCCATCCGGTCGCCAGAAGGCTGAGACCAAGAAGGGAGGCGAGCGTCTCGACGGAGAGCAGCATCTCGCGATAGGAGGTCCACCAGCGTCCCCCGCCACAACAAGCGCAGGAACCAGTTGGCGTCGTGGGTCGAATGTCCGGATTTACCGACACGGGGCGCACGCCGACAGACAACGGGTTTGGGACTTGTGACATGACCGGTCGAGCCTGCGGTTTGGTTATCTCAAGTAACTCCGCACCACCTCAATGACCTCCTGGGCCGCTTGGACTTGCTCGGAGGTTGGTCTGTCATCCGGATTCACTACGTGGAATCGGACGTGCCCTTCCAGAATCTCGGCCATGAGGCTGTTGATCGCGCCTCGACACGCGACCGTGAGGTGGAGCGTTTTGGAGCAGTCGGCGTCCTCCTCCAGCAACTTCTCCAGCGCGACAATTTGCCCCCGAATGCGCCGCACGCGCAGCAGGAGCTTTCGCTTGTCTCGAACCGTATGGGCCATGATTTAAGATCGCGTTTGTGCCACAGCCGATAGGATACCCTGGTAGGGTATATGCGTCAACTGCAAGGTCAGTGCCCACGTCGCCAAGCACGATCCTCACGACTGAAGACTCGCCGGTGGAAACGGTTCAAGCGCCACCCCGTGGCGGCCAGCAAACAATCAACGGGGCGGCGGACGAAAAGCGCCTCAGTCTCGTTATTCCCCGAAGAAAGGGAAGAGTTTCTTGAGTTCCTGCAAATTGGGGCGGTGGCCGTATTCGCAAACCTCGAAGGCCTCGGCGTATTTCACGCTGCCGGCTGTATCCGCCCCGTAAAACTCAGACAGCTTGGCCTGGAAGCGCTGTGCCAGCCCTGCATTGCGTTCCGCGAACCCGGCGCGGACCTGGCGTTTGCGTTCCTGCTGTTTTGCCGGTTCGGCGGGGATGAGCTCGGCGGACCCGTTGGCGCCGCCTTCGTAGAATTGCGACTCCAGCGTGTCCAGTGCGTTGAGCTTCTGTTCGATCACCGGGTCAATGGAGACTGCAATGTCCGGCTGGAAGGGATTGGGCTTTTGAAATCCATCCGGGTAGTAAAGGAACACAGGGTTATGCTTCAGGTAGGGCACGTCCGGGCAGAAGAACGGGACGGTGACCATGTAGGCGGCGTCCTGGACCAGCACGCCGGTGTAGCGATGGTCGGGATGGTAGTCATTGGGCCGCGGCCCCATGACAATATCCGCATTCCATTCGCGGATCAGCCGGGTGATGAGCCGCCGGTTTTCAATGGTCGGCAGCAGTTCGCCATCATGGATATCGAGCACCTGTGAGGTCACCCCGAGGATGTTGTCGGCTTTCCGGACCTCTTCGGTGCGGCGCCGGGCCAGCGGGCCGCCGGCCTCACGCCAGTGGCCGATGTCTCCATTCGTCACCGAAACCAGCTTCACCTTGTGGCCTTTGGCCGCCCACATCGCGGCCACGCCGCCGGCCTGCAGTTCGCAGTCATCCGGGTGCGCGCCGAAGCAGATGATTTGGAGCTTGCCGTCGGCGGACGCCGCCCGGGCCGGCGAGCAGCAAAACGTGATGGCGATGGCGACGGAGATGGAGATGAAGAACAGGAGTAAGAGCCTCATATTCATAGCATGGTTCAGGTTGGTTCCCGAACAGTAGCCAAGCGCGGGGGAGATGCAAACAGAAATGATCGGTCTGTGGCGGGGCCCGGAACGATTGTGTTCCAATCGCCCGTTGTTTCTGCAAATCTCGGCTGATGACAGCCCAGACCCAAGCCGCGGCCGCCGGTGCCCTGGCTGCGCTGCCACGCCGTTTTGGCCTGCTGCAGGCCACGGCGTTGAACATGTCCACGATGATCGGGGTGGGCCCGTTCATCACGATCCCCGTGCTGATGGCGGCGATGGGTGGGCCGCAGGCCATGGTGGGCTGGGTGGTCGCGCTGGTGATCGCGTGCAGCGACGGCCTGATCTGGAGCGAGCTAGGCGCCATGATGCCGGGCTCGGGCGGCAGTTATGTCTATCTCCGGGATGCGTTTGGACCGGAGAAGCTCGGGCGGGGGGTGTCGTTTCTTTTCATCTGGCAGTTCCTGTTGAGCGGTCCGCTCGAGATCGCGTCGGGCTATATCGGCTTTGCGCAATACGCCAGCTACCTGTGGCCCGGACTGAGCGCCAACGGCAGCCGGCTGCTGATGGCGGGCGTGGGAATCCTCATCATTTTCCTGCTCTACCGGCGAATTACGCAGATCGGGCGGATCACGATTTGCCTATGGATCGGCACGCTGCTGACTGTCGGCACGGTCATCCTGAGCGGCCCGTTTCATTTTGATCCCAAACTGGCGTTTGATTTTCCCCCGGGCGCGTTCAGTTTCTCGCTCGGATTCGTTATGGGCCTGGGCGCGGCGGCGCGGGTTGGGGTCTATGATTACCTGGGCTATTACGACGTTTGCTACATCGGGGACGAGGTGCGGAATCCCGGCCGGGCTATCCCGCGGTCCATCCTGATCAGCCTGGCGGCGGTCGCCGCGATTTATATGACGATGAACCTGCTCATTGTCGGCGTCGTCCCTTGGCGCCAATTCGTGCCGCCGGCGGGAACGCCCCTGGCGGATCCGCCGCCGCCGGTCGTTTCCTGGTTTATCGAGAAGATTTACGGCAGTGGGGCGGCGAAGGTGTTCACCGTGATGGTGCTGTGGACAGCGTTCGCCAGTTGCTTCAGCCTCGTGCTCGGTTACTCCCGCATTCCGTTCGCGGCAGCCCGCGACGGCAATTTCTTCGCCGTGTTTGCCCGCGTCCACCCGCGGAAGGAGTTTCCCCACGTCTCGCTGGTTCTGGTGGGGGCGGCGGCGATCGTTTGCAGCTTCCTGCCGTTGCTGACGGTCATTAATGCGCTGCTGACGACGCGCATTCTGGTGCAGTTCATCGGGCAAATCGGCGCCGTCTGGTGGCTTCGGCGTCGCCAGCCGCAGGCAGAGCGTCCCTTCAAAATGTGGCTTTACCCGCTTCCGGCCTTCGTCGCCCTGGTCGGGTGGTTGTTCTTGTTCGGGACCACCGATCTCACCACGCTATTCTACAGCGTGGGCGTGCTCGCGTTCGGGGTGGTGCTCTTTCTCGGCTGGTCGCGCTGGACGCGCCGCTGGCCTTTCGCAGCTTAGGTTCCAGCTCGAGCTGCGGATCGAACCATTCGACGGCCATTGCGCATGCCGGGCCGCTGGCCTCGGCTTGACCCGCACGGTGCTTCCGCGCAGGCTACGTGCATGCCCGGTCCGAACTGGCCTTTTACCAATCGCGATGCGCTTCACCTCGGTCCAACGAACACGAGGAGGAACGCATGAACGACATCACCGTGGAAGCGTCGAACCTACACAAGAGCTACCTCCTCGGCGCCACCGCGGTCGGCGCGCTCCGCGGCGTGGATCTGACGGTGCGGCGCGGCGAATTCGTGGCGCTCATGGGGCCGTCGGGCTGCGGCAAGACTACTCTGCTGAACGTCATCGGGGCCATTGACCTCCCCTCACGCGGCGCGGTGAAGATCGAAGGGGCCGATCTGCGAGGGCTTTCCGACGATTCCCTGGCGGACCTGCGCCGGGATCGCATCGGCATGGTGTTCCAGTTCTACAACTTGCTGCCGACGCTCACGGCTCGCGAGAATGTGGAGATCCCGATGCAGTTCAAGGGCGTCCGGGCGGCGGCGCGCCGGAGCCGCGCGCTTGAATTGCTCGACCGCGTCGGCCTGAAGGACCGGGCGGATCACAAGCCCTCGGAGCTGTCCGGCGGCGAGCAGCAGCGAGTGTCCATCGCGCGGGCTCTCGCCAACGAACCGGCGCTCGTGCTGCTCGACGAGCCGACCG
>Ga0326727_10027545_pt1 | contig 10426 bp, 10 predicted proteins | sample MB2enrmetagenome_FD_207643 | JGI IMG/M metagenome (GOLD analysis project Ga0326727, IMG submission 207643) | Lab enriched peat soil microbial communities from McLean, Ithaca, NY, United States - MB29MY | ecosystem: Environmental > Terrestrial > Soil > Wetlands > Peat | place: USA: New York...
AAAGCGCCCGTGACGTTTCCATGGCCATGTTTCTGGTCTTCGGCTTGGGCGTTTTATTGTGGCTGACCTATGGCATCCAGATACGGTCCGCTCCTGTCATCATCGCCAACGGCGCTACGCTTGCGCTGGTCATTGCGATCCTCACCCTCAAGATGCGCTACGACAGGAGGCAGTAGCCGGCGATAAGCAGGTAGCTCTCTGTCCACTGTAAACTGGACTTATATGAGCCAAGAAGGCATCCGTATCGCGCCCCGGGAAGACGAAGCCCGCCAGAGCGAGGCCGAGCGTCCGCTGCCCCGCATCAGCATCACTCCGGAAAAGGTCCGCGTGTTCATCACCGAGGGCAAGGGCGTGGAGATTGACTGGCTCGACGGCCACAAGAGCGCCTGGAGCTTTGCGTGGCTGCGTGACGCCTGCCCTTGCGCCACATGCGTCGAAGAGCGCAAGGCCGAGGGCCGCAAAGCCGGTCAGCCCAAACCCAAGCCCGCTGCTTTGCTCCCGATGTACACCCCGCCCGCGAAGCCTGCCAGCGTACATCCCGTCGGCCGCTACGCGATCCAGTTCAACTGGCTAGACGGACATACCAGCGGCATCTACTCCTGGGAGTATCTGCGCCGCGTCTGCCAGTGCGGAGAATGTACATTCGCGGACGCAGAGACGACTGGCGCGCCCAACTAGGCTCCGCACCACCCTCCCAAATCATCCGCGCTACAGCGGATACCGCTCGACCTGAATGCAATCGCGGGCCACGCTGCGGCTCAATCCCACCACATCGGCCGGCGTGAACTTTGCCAGTCGGCGCAAGATGGCCAACTGGGTCCGGAGCAGGTCGCCCTCGCCGCAAGCCGCCAGCACGCGCCGCGCAGCCTGCTCGGCCAGCGCCATAGTTTCGTCCGCCAGCAATCCAGTCATACCCGCCGCAACCTTCGCGGAGCCACTGCCGGAAAGGGCAAGTTTCCGGGCGCGGAGCAGCGCCGACTCAAGCGCGTAAACCTGCATAATGATCGCGGCCAGGTCGGCCATCACCTCCTGCTGCTCCTGCAACCCGGTCATGAACCGCTGGCTGGCCACTCCGGCGGCAAAGAGCGCAATCTTCTTTGCCGAGGTCAGCGCTTCGGCCTCATGCGACAGCACTGCGCCATTTTCGGAACCGGCTTCAAACGACGGCGGCTGCATCACCTCGTCCATCAGCTTCTTGATCGCCGGCAACAGCGGCAGTTGCCCGCTCAGCGCGCGCTTCATCAGCCAGCCGGTGATAATCATCAGGTTGATTTCGTTGGTGCCTTCGAAGATCCGATTAATGCGCGCGTCGCGATAGTAGCGCTCAGCCGGGTACTGCTCGACGTAGCCGTAGCCGCCCATGGTCGCGACCAGTTCATCGGCCACCAGGGAGAGCATCTCAGAGCCGTAGACCTTGAGAATGGAGCACTCGACCGCGTACTCCTCAATGCGCTTCTGGGTTTCGCGCGGCGAATGAGCCTTCTCCGGGCCAAGCTGCGCCAGCCCCGCATCGATCATGCCCGCCGTCCGGTAGGCCATGCTCTCGGCGGCGTAGAGCCGTGTTGCGCTCGTGGAAATCTTCCGCTGAATCAGCCCGAACTCCGAGATGGTTTTGCCGAAGGCTTTCCGCTCCTTGGCGTAGCGGATCATGTGCCCCAGCGCGTGCCGTGCGCCGCCGATGCAGGCCACGCCCAACTTGAAGCGGCCAACATTCAGCACGTTGAAGGCGATATGGTGACCTTTGCCTGCCTCGCCCAAGAGGTTGCCTGCGGGAATCTTGCAGCCGTCCAGAACCAACGGACAGGTGGATGAGCCTCGGATTCCCAACTTGTGTTCTTCCGCGCCCACGGTCAGGCCGGGCGTGTCGCGCTCAATTAAAAAAGCCGAAAACTTTTCTGTGCCCGATGCCGGGTCCACAATCTTGGCGAAGACGGTATAGAGGCCGGCGATTCCACAGTTGGTGATCCACATTTTCTCGCCGTTGAGCGTGTAGTACGCGCCATCAGGCGACAGCGTGGCGTGCGTGCGTACATTCATGGCGTCGGAGCCGGAGCTGGCCTCGGAAAGCCCATAGCCGCCCACACACTCCGCCGAGCCGAGCTTGGGCAGGTAGCGCCGCTTCTGCTCCTCGGTGCCGTACCAGACCAGCGGCAGCGTGCTGATGCCGGTATGAGAGCCAAAAGCTGTCGAGAAGCTGGCCAGCACCGATATGTGGTCCGTAATGAGCGTGGAGGTGATCTTGTCCATCTCCATGCCGCCGTACTCCTCGGGAATATCCACGGAAGTAAAGCCCAGCTCGCCGGCCTTGCGCAACAGTCCGGCTAAAACGCCAGGTTTTTTGGCCTCAATGTCGGCCGCGTTGGGCAGAATCTCGTCGCGGGCAAACTGCGCCGCGGTCGAGGCAACCTGCCGTTGTTCCTCGTTCAGATCCTCAGGGGTAAAAATTTCGTTTGACGTGCGGGTTTCAAGCAAGAAGCTGCCGCCTGGGGCGGCCACGATCGGGGAAACAGAAAGCGTGGTCATAAAAGAACTTGCCTCCTATGGCTCAGCCCACTTTATCCCAGAGGCTTGGACGGGAGCAAGAGAAAGAAAGGAGCAGCAGAAAGTTTCCTATCGAGAAGCTGTTTCATAACCTGCATTGTGTCAGGGCACGACTTCAGTCGTGCCGAAAGCGAATGAAAAGGATGGAGAGCTTTAGCCCCTGAGGGACGGTTGGGAACCGGTTATGAAACAGCTTCGAGTGGGATTATCAAAATGCCAGGAACTGCATACGATGTATCCCTCGGGACCAGCTAGCACCTCACTTCTTCTCCAGCCAGCCCAGAAACTCCGGCAGGGAGTGAAGCTGATCCACACGACTGAATGCCGAGTCGCCGGCAAATCCCACTACCCGCAATCCGCTCGCTTTCACCTCGTTCAACATCTGCGACTTCATGGGCTCCTATTTAACCCCAGAAGTGCAGCCCACGGAGGCCGCTCCAGGCTCGGTCGATCACGTCCGCTGGCCTGACTGTGCCGACGCCTGTTCCGCCAGCCATACGCTCCATCGACTACAATTGCCGGTATCCCAACTGCGGAGGCTCGCCCTGTTTTCTACCCTTGCCAACTGTCTGAATTCCGCCTCCAGCCAGCTGCATTGGCCTCCCATGCGGCTCGCCGCCTATCTGGCCTTTGCGCCGCATAACGGCCTGCTCCACGCACTGAAGATGCAGTATGCCGATCAGCAGACATTCAAGGGGCTCTACCACTGGAATTGGTTTGATCTGACGATGCTGCTGCCCTACTTCGCGGTGATGATCGCCCTCTCTTACTACGGCGTTCATCGCTACACCATGTGCTACAACTACTACAAATTCAAAAAGAACTACCATCCTGACCCGCCGCAGCACTTCACGGAGCTGCCGCGCGTGACTGTGCAACTTCCCATTTTCAACGAGCAGTTCGTCATAGACCGGCTGATTGAGGCGGTCTGCGCCATGGAGTATCCGCGCGAGAAGCTGGATATTCAAGTGCTCGACGACTCGACCGACGAAACCCAGCAGGTGGCTGCCGACATTGTGGCGCGTTACGCGGCGCTCGGCCATCCCATCAGTTACATTCACCGGACCAATCGCTACGGCTTCAAGGCCGGGGCGCTGGACGGCGGCCTCAAGGTGGCCAAGGGCGAGTTCGTGGCCATGTTCGACGCCGACTTTGTCCCTCAGCCGGACTGGCTGATGAAGGTGATCCATCACTTCGCCGAGCCGGAGATCGGCATGGTGCAGACCCGCTGGACGCACCTTAACCGCAACTACAGTATGTTGACCCGGATCGAGGCCATCCTTCTGGATGCGCACTTTGTGATGGAGCAGGGCGCGCGCAGCCGCTCCGGCGAGTTTTTCAACTTCAACGGCACCGCCGGTATGTGGCGCACGAAAGCCATTTCCGACGGCGGCGGCTGGCAGCACGATACCCTCACCGAAGACACTGACTTGAGCTACCGCTCACAGATGGCGGGCTGGAAGTTCAAATACCTGCCCGATGTCGAGTGCCCTTCCGAGTTGCCCATCGAGATGACCGCCTTCAAGACGCAGCAGGCGCGCTGGGCCAAGGGGCTCATCCAGGTCTCCATCAAGATACTTCCCGTGGTCTTCAAATCCGGCATGTCGCGGCGCAACAAGTGGGAGGCCGTCCAGCACCTAACGGCCAATTTGAGCTATCCGCTGATGGTCATCATGACGGCGTTCCTGCTTCCGGCCATGGTTGTGCGCTTTTACCAGGGCTGGTTCCAGATGCTGCTGATCGATTTTCCGCTCTTCACCGCCTCCACTTTATCCATCGCCGTCTTTTACCTGATGGCGCAGCGCGAGCTCTTTCCCAAAACCTGGATGAGGACGTTTTTATATCTACCCTTCCTGATGGCCCTGGGCATTGGCCTCACGGTCACCAATACCAAAGCTGTGCTGGAGGCCCTGGTCGGCATCAAGAGCCCCTTTGTGCGGACGCCCAAGTACCGCGTGGCCAAAAAGGGCGAAAAATCTCAGGCCGCCAAGTACCGCAAGCGGCTGGTGCTGGCTCCGTGGATCGAGCTTGGCATTGGCACCTACTTTTTCCTGGCCATCCTCTATACCTTCTCCAACCATAACTACTTCACCGCCCCGTTCCTGATTCTGTTCGTCATAGGCTACTGGTACACCGGCCTGATGAGCCTGCTGCAAGGGCGCTTCGAGCGCTGGCGCACGGGCGCTGCCGCCGATACAGGCGAGTCCAGCCCCAAGCCGTTCCCCGTTGGGGTGTAGCCACGAATTGTTAGCAAGAGGTGTATTGTGCAAGCCGATCCCAATCATGTGTTTCCTTATTTGCCGATTCTCTTCCTAGCCGTCGGCTCGGCATTCATGTGCTTCATATGCTTCTTGATCAGCTTCATCAGCGGTTGGTATAAGCTATCCGAGCGTTTCCGTGCGCAATCCGAACCGTACGGCCAAACCCGGAGTGTTGGACCGTTTTTCTACACAGTCTATATGCGGTTCTGGGGGCACTATAGCAGTATCATTCGCATGACGGCGGCTGATGACGCCCTATATCTTTCGGTATTTTTTCCATTCCGCATTGGTCATCCCCCGCTTTGCATTCCTTGGAAGGAAATTCAGTTAGGACGAACGAAGTTTATGTGGCGACGCTACGTGGTTCTCACGCTCGGCAATCAGGAGCGCATCCCCATGCGCATCTCCGAGCGGATGGCGCGCAATCTGGGAATTCTGGAACGCATCCCGGCTGAATCGACTTCCCATTGATCGCTGAGATGAAGTGACGAATCCCGCCCATGCCCCCTCCGTTACAATAGATATCAACCGCTTGCCGCGCAGAGTCTTGCTTTCCTTCGCTCGCCAGGCGCATCAAAACATTATGCTAACCAAAAACTTGCCCGAAGCCCTCACCTTTGACGATGTGTTGCTGGTGCCCTCTTACAGCGACGTGGTTCCCGTGCAAGTCAGCACGCAAACCCAATTGACTCGCGATATCACGCTGAACACTCCGCTGCTTTCCTCGGCCATGGACACTGTGACCGAGTCGCGCATGGCCATCGCCATGGCGCAGCAGGGCGGCATTGGCGTTGTCCATCGCAATTTGAGCATCGCCGACCAAGCCGGCGAAATCGACAAGGTGAAGCGCTCGGAGAGCGGCATGATCGTTGACCCGGTCACCATCGGCCCGGACCAGATGATCGGAGACGCGCTTGAAGTGATGCGGCGCTACAAGATCTCCGGCGTGCCGGTCACGCAGGGCAAGCGGCTGGTGGGCATTCTTACCAATCGCGATCTGCGCTTCGAAACTCGCACCGACATTCCCGTCGGCGAGGTGATGACCAAGAAAGATCTGATAACGGTCCCCGTTGGCACCACGCTGGAAGAGGCCGAGCAGATTCTGCACGAGCACCGCGTGGAAAAGCTGCTGGTGGTTGACGATCAGTACAACTTGAAGGGCTTGATTACGGTCAAGGACATCCAGAAAAAACTGAAGTATCCCAACGCCAGCAAGGACGAGAAGGGCCGTTTGCGCGTAGCCGGCGCCATTGGAGCGACGGGCGACTATCTGGAACGCGCGGCGGAACTGGTGCGGGCGCGCGTGGACGTGCTTGCGATTGACTCGGCGCACGCTCACACCTCGCGGGTGCTGGAGGCGGTGCGCGAAGTCAAGAAGGCCTTTCCGAATGTAGGTTTGCTGGCCGGCAACGTGGTGACCTATGAAGGTACGCTTGCCTTGATTGACGCTGGCGCGGACGCAATTAAGGTTGGCATCGGACCCGGCTCCATCTGCACCACGCGCATGGTCACCGGCGCGGGCATGCCACAGATTACCGCTATCTCCGAGGCCGCGCGAGCCGCGCGCGAGCATGGGGTTCCAGTGATTGCCGACGGTGGCATCAAGTACTCGGGCGAGATCACCAAGGCCATCGCCGCCGGCGCCAGTTCCGTGATGATCGGGTCGCTGTTTGCCGGCGTGGATGAGAGCCCCGGCGAAACCATTCTCTACCAGGGACGCAGCTTCAAGAGCTATCGCGGCATGGGCTCTCTGACCGCCATGAACCAGGGATCTGGCGAGCGCTACTTCCAGAGCACCGACGATCTGGCCAGCGCCGAGTTGGGCAGCGAGGGCGTTGTCCAGCGCGAGCGCGCCAGCCAGAACCGCCTGGCCAAGTTTGTTCCCGAGGGCATCGAGGGGCGCGTGCCCTACCGCGGGCCGCTGGAGTCGATGGTCTACCAGCTTGTCGGCGGCTTACGATCCGGTATGGGCTACCTGGGCTGCGCCACCATCCGCGACCTTCAGGAGAAGGCGCAGTTTGTGCGCATCAGCGGCGCCGGCCTGCGCGAGAGCCATGTCCACGACGTGATCATCACGCGAGAAGCGCCCAACTACCACGTGGAGTAACGCGGGAAGCAGACACAACAAAACCCCGCCCGGTCAGGACGGGGTTCGCGTCAATCTTGAGTTTCCCCTTGGGATTTCAGACCTGAATGCCGCTAACGCCAGTTCCAGCGGGCACTCGGTCCGCCGGCCTTAAGCCTTGGCGATCTTGCCGCTCTTGATGCAGCTGGCGCACACCCTGATCCGCTTGGCGTGGCCGTCGACCAGCGCCTTCACAGCCTGCAGATTCACACTCCAGCGCCGCCGTGTGATGTTGTGGGCGTGAGAGATATTGTTACCGAACTGCGGGCCTTTCCCGCAGATATCGCATACTTGTGCCATTGCTTTGCTCCAAACTTTGGTCTTTTGCGCCGCCGGAACCAGTCGCCAACTTCAGATGCGCTCAATCCGTGTCAGCCAGCGGGGCGCATCAAGACACACGCCTCCGGCAGCTTGCCGAATCTCCATTATACCCGGAACCGGCGGCTAGGCCAAGCCGCACCCTCGCCGGGCATTCCATTCAGCCAAAACGATTTCCGCCGCAGGGAAATCTCACGCCTGCGCAGGGGCTTGTCGAGACGCGGCGCCGGGTGCGGCTCAGAACTTGGTCCCTTTCTTGAAGTCGGCGGTGACGGCGGCCTCTACGCCTGCCATGCAGGCTGCATCGGAGAAGATGAGGCCCAGTTCGCGGTTGTCGTTGAGTGAATCGGTAGAGAAGTTTTCCGAACCCGCAAACAGCTTGGCCTGCGCCATGCCGTAGTCGGCCAGTACCGTCTTGGCGTGGATGTAATAGCCGGTCTTGGAGCTGAAAATAGCTATTTGCGCGCCTGCGGCTTTAAGAGCGTTGAGGACCGAGGAGTACTTGCCCCCGAGATTCTCCTGCACAAGGGTGACGGCTACGCCGCGCTTGAGGGCCGCTTCAACCGCGGACTGGAGGCCGGTGTCGGCGAACTCCTCCTGCGAGATGAGCAGAGTCTTAGCCGCGCCATTGATCAGCGCGAGCAGCGAGGAACGAGAGTTGGTAGGGCTCCATACAAGGTTATCCCCGGTTGGCGGGGTGACGGTAGCATTGGTGAAATCTGCATTGAAGGTCGCCTCGATAGCAGCCACATCCGCAGCGTCGTTGGTGATCACGGCGAAGTCGCGCGTGGTCGCATAATCCTCAGGTGTAAGGTTGAGGGTCATGATCGCCGAAGTGGCTTGATCTACGGTGATGGTCTTCTGGTGCGTGCAGGCGTAAGTGGGGTTGGCCCAGTGGACGGAGACTTTGCCTGCGGCCAGAGCGTTGTAGGCCGCGGTGTTGTTGGCCTTTTCGTTGTTCTGGTCGAGGATTACCCGGACCGTCACTCCTGAGCCCGCTGCCTTGGTCAGCGTGGTGGTAACCGTGGTGTCGGAAAGCTCATACATGGTCATGTCAATGGACTTTTTGGCCGAGGAGAGCAGGTCATAGATTGGCGTCAGGCCCTGATCCGGCTCTGTCACCAGCGTGTACGTGGCGGCTCCAGACGCGGGCTTGGGCGTGGGAGCAGGATGCTGCGGCGCGGGATGTTTCTGCCCTCTGCTTTCGGGGCCGGGAACGGGGATGGTTGCGTGTCCCATAATCTCCTCCTTTTTGAAGAAGCCGGTTGAAGTTCAGACTCTGCCGGGGGAAGCCCGGCGGGGAATGTCATCCTCTTGCCCGAATTTGTGAGGCGCTGTCCGGAGGTTCAGAGAGTGGTTCCGCCCAGCCTCATCCCGGAACTCACGCGCCGATTTTATCCCCATCTCGGCATCTGTAAAAAAGAAAATGGATGAAGTTGCTGTGAATCGCCAGTTCCTTCCGCGTTGAGGCTGCGGATAATGCACGGCTACAACGGCCTGGATAAAGTGAGCGACTATCAGCATCGCCGCATCAATCACAGTGCCGGAGCCTCCGTCGTTGGCACAACGCGCACAGATAAAATTGAGGAACTTTGGAGTCTGGTAAAGGAAGGAATCGGCGGGGCTTATCACTCATTCAGCAAGAAGTATTTGCAGCCTTTCCTTGATGAATACTCGTTCCGGTACAATCGGAGAAGCGACGGTTAGCCGACCGTCACTCCGCTTTTGGGCAACAGGCCAGAACGGGCTGTGCGGTTGTTTGCCTCAAGAGACCTTGAAAAGCTTCTGCACTGGGAGAGCGCATCTTGGCTTCTTTCTCTTTTGATGGCGGCAAGAATATAGGTTTCGCGCGGGGTTGATCGCTACAGGAGTTGGCGCGCATATTGCTCTTATCCCTTTCCGGCCGTGGAGTACGACTACGGCGGAAGGGATGTATCATGGTTCCGTCCTTCAATCGCTGCATCTACAGTCATGGAGATGAGATGCTAAAGAACAAACCAATTCGCAGGCCAGGGCAGGACCTCCGAACTGTGCCCACGTATACAATTCCAGAGGCGGCCGAGTTCTTGGCAATCCATCCAAGGACAATGTTTTCGTGGTATGAAGGGGATGAGCCAATCTTGAAAGCGTCTGCAATCTGCGGGGCCATCCATCTTCTTTCATATAGGGATATGGAAGAGGCCTACCGGGTCTATTTGCTCCGCGAGAGATTTCAATTCTCCCTGCAGTTCTTAAAGAAATCAATGCGAAACGCTCGCAAGATGTTCAGATCAGAGCATCCCCTTCAGCGCGCCGATGCTGTGAAGGAGTGTTTGAAAGATCTGGTCTACGATAAACCCGCGCACGGCAAGAATCCGCGCACAATTACCTCCCTGGGACAGAAGCCGGGTCAACAATCTTTCAAAGAAGTCGCAGATATGTTCGCCGAACGGATAGAGCCGGGAGAATTCATCTACCCGTGGCGTTTCGCCTCCACCGATCATGACAGCCGCCCTGTTTCCTTGAATCCGAACATTATGTCAGGGAGATTGGTTATTGCCGGTACCCGTATCCCTGTTAACGCGTTACTGGGAGGCAAGCGTTCTGGAGAAACGATTGAAGAAATTGCCGACGACTACGGTCTTGATCGTGAAGTCGTAGAAAAGGCGCTGATACACATTGGCGGCGTACGTCAAAAAGCGGCATGAGGAATGCGTTTTGTTTCTCGACGAGGGCTTTTCATCCGAGTCGGTTGCCATACGGCTCAGAACAGCGGGGTTTACTGTCCAAAGATTTCCTGAATGGTTTAAGGATGCGGATGGTCAACCTCGAAGAAATGTGCTCGATCCCGAGGTTATCAGGTTTTGTACCAGAAACGGCTGGATGCTAGTAACGCGCGATCACGAGATGAAGAACCTGCATCGTCAGGAAATCCGTAAATCCGATATAGCCATTTTGGCAACTGCCCACAACAGCGCCGAGAACCAGGACGAATGGGTTGTGGCCATCATCAACCTGAAGGCGAAAATTCTGCGCGAATTTAAGAATCGAGAACGGCCATGGTTTGCTACCTTTAGCCGTACTGCAAAACTCACAATTCAGACAATTAGAGCATTTCCCGGAATAGTGTAGACTAATTATGGCGAGACTCTGCGGCGAGTGAAGCGATGGGGAGACCCTATGAGGATGATCTGCGCCGTAA